>ERZ1645187.2176-NODE-2176-length-17512-cov-22.976285_pt1 | contig 17512 bp, 24 predicted proteins | sample MGYA00575352_ERZ1645187 | MGnify/ENA primary metagenome ERZ1645187 (study PRJEB40837, sample SAMN11349314) | freshwater sediment metagenome | isolation source: river sediment | host: Sediment | place: India: Wazaribad , New Delhi | collected 2017-02-21 ... | reverse complement strand
AATTGCTGGATCTGTTGAAGGCCCAGTTTGGCCTGCGCATGCAGTTGGCAACGCAACAGTTGTCCAACACCAGCCAAATGTCCAAGGTGCGTCGCGACATCGCTCGCGTCCGCACGCTTATCCGTGAAAAGGCGGTGCAGCAATGAGCGAAAGCAACAGTATCAAGCGTACCCTGATCGGTCGCGTGGTCAGCGACAAGATGGAAAAGACCGTGACAGTCCTCGTCGAGCGTAAGGTTAAGCACCCGATGTATGGCAAGGTCATGGTTCGTTCCAAGAAATACCACGCTCACAACGAAGGTAACACCGCCAAGGCTGGTGATCTGGTTGAGATCGTTGAGACTCGTCCGGTTTCCCGTACCAAGACCTGGGCAGTGACCACCGTTCTTGAGAAGGCAGTTATTGTTTAAGTTTTTCTCAAAAACGCTTGCGTAGTAGTAAAAGAGGCCGGTATAATCCGGCTTCTTTTTTGCGAGCGTCCGTTCTGGTGCTCGTAAAGGTGTTTAACCCCTACGGGTTCCAAGACTGACCGCGCTGCGGATTAAGTTGGAGTTAATTAAAAATGATTCAGATGCAGACAATTCTGGATGTCGCCGATAACACCGGTGCTCGTTCAGTAATGTGTATCAAGGTGCTTGGCGGCTCCAAGCGCCGCTATGCCGGTATTGGCGACATCGTCAAGGTGAGCATCAAGGATGCTGCGCCGCGTGGTCGTGTCAAGAAGGGTGATGTCTACAACGCCGTGGTGGTTCGTACTGCCAAGGGTGTTCGTCGTCCGGATGGCTCGCTGGTGCGCTTCGATGGCAATGCTGCCGTTCTTCTCAACAACAAGCTCGAGCCGATCGGCACGCGCATCTTTGGCCCGGTGACCCGCGAACTGCGTACCGAGCGCTTCATGAAGATCGTGTCTCTGGCCCCGGAAGTTTTGTAAGAGGCTGACGATGGAAAAGATTCGCAAGGGTGACGATGTTGTCGTCACGACTGGCAAGGATAAGGGTAAGCGTGGCACCGTTGTGCGTCGCGTTGATGCCGATCACGTGGTTGTCGAGGGTGTTAACCGCGCCAAGAAGCATGTGAAGCCGAATCCGATCAAGGGTGTTGCTGGTGGCATCGTTGATAAGGACATGCCCATTCATATCTCCAATGTTGCGCTGTTCAATCCGGCGACTAAGAAGGCTGACCGCGTCGGCTTCAAGTCCCTGGAAGATGGCCGCAAGGTTCGCGTGTTCAAGTCGAACGGCGAACTGGTAAACGCATAAGGGGCGGACATGGCACGTTTGCAGCAGTTTTATAAAGATACGGTTGTTGGCGAACTGACCAAGCAGTTCGGCTACAAGTCCGTCATGGAAGTGCCGCGCATCACCAAGATTACCCTCAATATGGGTGTTGGTGAGGCCGTTGCTGACAAGAAGGTTCTCGAAAACGCCGTTGGCGACATGCAGAAAATCGCAGGTCAGAAGCCGGTTACGACTAAGGCGCGCAAGTCGATCGCCGGCTTCAAGATTCGTGATGGTTACCCGATTGGTTGCATGGTAACCTTGCGCGGCCCGCGTATGTTTGAATTCTTTGATCGCCTGGTAACGATTGCGCTGCCGCGCGTTCGTGACTTCCGTGGTATCTCTGGCAAGGGTTTTGATGGCCAGGGTAACTACAACATGGGTGTCAAGGAGCAGATCATTTTCCCGGAAATCGAGTACGACAAGATCGATGCTCTGCGGGGTATGAACATCAGCATCACCACGACCGCGAAGACAGATGCAGAGGCGAGAGCCTTGCTGTCTGCGTTCAAGTTCCCGTTCAAGAATTGAGGCAATCATGGCAAAACTTGCTCTGATCAACCGTGAAGAGAAGCGCCGCAAGCTGGTGGCTCAATACGCTAAGAAGCGTGCTGCCCTTGAAGCGATCATCAACAACGCGAGCCTCTCTGAAGAGGAGCGTTACGAAGCCCGTCTGAAGTTGCAGGCTCTTCCGCGCAACTCCAGCCCCTCGCGTCTGCGCAACCGCTGCCAACTGACTGGCCGCCCGCGTGGTGTGTTCCGTAAATTCGGTCTGTGCCGTAACAAGATTCGTGAGCTTGCCTTCAATGGCGAGATTCCGGGTGTTGTTAAGGCCAGCTGGTAATCAGGAGATACAGAAATGGCTATGAGCGATCCGATCGCGGACATGCTAACCCGCATCCGCAACGCCCAGCTCGCCGAGAAGGCGTCTGTGTCGATGCCATCGTCCAAGCTGAAGGTGGCTATTGCTGCCGTGCTCAAGGACGAAGGTTATGTCGAAGATTTTGCTGTCCGCCAGGCGGAAGGCAAGGCAACCCTCGAAATCTCGTTGAAGTACTACGCCGGTCGTCCGGTCATCGAGCGCATCGAGCGTGTTTCCAAGCCGGGCCTGCGTATCTACAAGGGCAGCGAAGATATTCCGCGCGTCATGAATGGCCTCGGTGTGGCGATTGTCTCCACTCCGAAGGGTGTTATGACCGACCGCAAAGCCCGCGCCAACAAGGTTGGCGGCGAAGTGCTCTGCATCGTCGCGTAAGGGAGAGGGGATCATGTCTAGAATTGGTAAGAATCCCGTCGCAATCCCGGCTGGCGTCGAAGTGACCGTCGGTGAGCAGATTGTCGTCAAAGGCCCGCTGGGCACACTGAAGACTGCTGCCAATCCGGCCGTAAAGGTTGCTGTCGAAGCCCAGGGTGTCACCGTTGCCAAGGTTGATGGTGCTGCCAACGCTGGCGCCATGTGGGGCACCATGCGTGCCAACCTCAACAATATGGTCATCGGTGTTTCCAAGGGTTTTGAGCGCAAGCTGCAGCTGGTCGGCGTGGGTTATCGTGCCCAGGCTGCTGGCGATACGCTGAATCTGTCGCTTGGTTTCTCGCATCCCGTTGCCCACAAGATGCCGGCTGGCGTCAAGGTTGAGTGCCCGACGCAGACCGAAATTCTGCTCAAGGGTGCCGACAAGCAGCAGGTTGGCCAAGTGGCTGCGGAAATCCGCGCTTATCGCAAGCCTGAGCCCTATAAGGGCAAGGGTGTTCGCTACGCCGATGAGGTCGTGGTGATCAAGGAAACCAAGAAGAAGTAAGGGTGGCATATGTTTAACAAGAAAGAAGCGCGTTTGCGTCGCGCCCGCAAAACCCGGGCCAAAATCGCCGAGCTGAAGGCTGTTCGTTTGTGCATTAACCGCACTAACTGCCACATTTACGCCCAGGTCATCTCGCCGTGCGGCGGCAAGGTTCTGGCTTCGGCTTCCACGCTGGATAAGGATGTTCGGGCTACCGTTGCAAACGGTGGCAACAAGGCAGCGGCTGCCGCTATCGGCAAGCTCATCGCCGAGCGTGCCAAGGCCGCCGGTGTTGAACAGGTTGCCTTCGACCGTTCCGGTCTCCAGTACCACGGTCGCGTTCAGGCGCTGGCGGAAGCCGCGCGTGAAGGCGGCCTGAAGTTCTAACCGACGGCAAAAGGACGAGGTTAAGAAATGGCTAAACCCGAAAGAAACAAGAAGCCGCAACAGGCGGAAGAGCGCGACGACGGTATGCGCGAGAAGATGGTTGCAGTTAACCGCGTCACCAAAGTGGTGAAGGGCGGTCGCATCCTCGGTTTCGCAGCGTTGACGGTTGTCGGCGATGGCGACGGCGGCATTGGCATGGGCAAGGGCAAGTCCCGCGAAGTGCCGGTCGCTGCTCAGAAGGCTATGGAAGAGGCGCGTCGCAAGATGGCCAAGGTCAGCCTGAAGAACGGCACCGTTCACCACACCGTGATGGGCCGTCATGGGGCCACCACTGTGATGATCCAGCCGGCGCCGGAAGGTACCGGGATCATCGCCGGCGGTGCAATGCGTGCTGTTTTCGAAGTCGTTGGTGTGACCAACGTCGTTGCGAAGGCACACGGCTCCACCAATCCTTACAACATCGTTCGTGCCACCATCGACGGTCTGTCGAAGGTGAACACGCCGGCCGAAATTGCTGCCAAGCGCGGTCTTTCGGTTGACCAGATCCTGGGGTAAGAGATGTCCGACAAAAAGATCAAGGTGACGCTCGTCAAGAGCATCATCGGCACCAAGCAGGATCATCGCGCCACCGTTCGCGGTCTGGGCCTGCGCAAGCTGAACAGCTCCGCTGAGCTTCTGGATACGCCGGCGGTTCGCGGCATGATTCAGAAAGTCCAGTATCTCGTGAAGGTTGAGGGTTAAGTCATGCGTCTCAATACCATCAAGCCGGGTGAAGGCTCGAAGAAGGCCGCCAAGCGCGTCGGTCGTGGCATCGGTTGCGGCCTGGGCAAGACCTGTGGCCGAGGTCACAAGGGCCAGAAGTCGCGTTCCGGCGGTTTCCATAAGGTTGGCTTCGAGGGCGGTCAAATGCCGCTGCAGCGTCGCTTGCCGAAGCGTGGCTTCAACTCGCTGACACGCGCTCGTAACTACGAAGTCCGTCTGACCGATCTGGATCGCCTGCCGGTTGAAGAAATTGATCTTCTCGCACTGCAGGCAGCCGGTATTGTTCCGGGCGATGCGCTCTCCGCCAAGGTCATCCTGTCGGGTGCTGTCACCCGTAAGGTCGTGCTCAAGGGGGTTGGTGCAACCAAGGGCGCCAAGGCAGCGATCGAAGCCGCTGGTGGCTCCGTCGCCGAGTAAGTCAGAGAAAGGTCAGAACGTTGGTAGCAAATCCGAATACCGTAGGCAAGGGTGGAAAGTTTGGCGACTTGAAGCGCCGGCTATGGTTCCTACTCGGAGCACTTATCGTCTATCGTATCGGCGCGCACATTCCAGTGCCCGGCATCGATCCCAACGTTCTCGCCGACCTTTTCAACTCGCAACAGGGTGGCATCCTGGGCATGTTCAACATGTTCTCGGGTGGGGCACTGTCGCGTTTCACGATTTTTGCATTGGGGATCATGCCGTACATCTCGGCTTCGATCATCATGCAATTGATGACTGTTGCCAGCCCCCAACTTGAGGCACTGAAGAAGGAAGGCGAGGCCGGTCGGCGCAAGATTACGCAATACACCCGTTACGGCACCGTGCTCCTGGCATTGTTCCAAGGCTTGGGTATTGCTGTGGCGCTTGAGGCCCAACCGGGTCTGGTCAATGATCCGGGCTTCCTGTTCCGTCTGACCACGGTGTCCACGCTGTTGACCGGCACCATGTTCTTGATGTGGCTGGGTGAACAGATTACCGAGCGTGGCTTGGGTAACGGCATCTCGATCATCATTTTCGCTGGCATCGCCGCCGGCTTGCCGAATGCGATCGGTGGCCTCCTTGAGTTGGTTCGTACCGGTGCGATGCACCCGCTGACTGCTCTGGTGATTTGCGTACTAGTGGTTCTGGTCACGGCATTTGTAGTGTTCGTAGAACGCGGCCAGCGCAAAATTCTGGTCAATTACGCCAAGCGCCAGGTCGGCAACAAGATTTACGGCGGTCAGAGCTCTCATTTGCCGCTCAAACTTAATATGTCAGGCGTGATTCCGCCGATCTTTGCATCGTCGATTATCCTGTTCCCTGCAACCGTTGCTGGCTGGTTCGGTTCTTCGGACTCTATGCGTTGGCTGAAGGATGTTGCCGGTACTCTCTCTCCGGGGCAGCCGATTTACGTCATGCTCTACGCTGCCGCGATTGTGTTCTTCTGCTTCTTCTATACCGCGCTGGTTTTCAACAGCAAAGAAACAGCGGAGAACCTCAAGAAGAGCGGCGCTTTTGTGCCCGGTATTCGTCCTGGTGAACAGACTTCACGATACATCGACAAGATTCTTATGCGCTTGACGCTCGTTGGTGCGGCTTACATCACTGTTGTCTGCCTGTTGCCTGAATTCCTGATTCTCAAGTGGAACGTGCCGTTCTACTTCGGTGGTACATCACTGCTCATCATCGTGGTCGTCACTATGGATTTCATGTCCCAGGTCCAGGCCTACGTCATGTCCCATCAATATGAGAGCCTGTTGAAGAAAGCAAACTTCAAGGGTTCGCCGATGGTCAAGTAAGCTCAGTCATGGCTAAAGAAGATTACATCGAAATGCAGGGGGAGGTCATTGAGAACCTCCCGAACGCAACATTCAAGGTCAAGCTGGAAAACGGCCATGTCGTCCTCGGATTCATCTCCGGAAAAATGCGGATGCATTACATCCGTATTCTTCCTGGCGACAAGGTTACGGTTCAGCTGACACCATACGATTTAAGCAAGGCACGGATCGTTTTCCGGGCCAAGTAAACAGTTCTCTACGCAATAAACCGCAGGGCAAGGAAACACGGCTGCTTCCAAGCTCTCGCAGACGAGGAGTAAAACATGAAAGTGCAACCTTCAGTGAAGCGCGTTTGCCGCAATTGCAAAGTCATCCGTCGCAAGGGTGTCGTGCGCATCATTTGCAAGGACCCGCGTCATAAGCAGCGCCAGGGTTAATCCCTGACGAGTCCGGCATTCGTTAATTTTAGATTTAGTGGAGTGATTCAATGGCCCGTATTGCAGGGGTAAACATTCCGAACCATCAGCATGCCGCTATCGCCCTGACGGCGATTTATGGCATCGGCCGCACTCGCGCACAGAAGATCTGTGATGCAGCCGGCGTTGGTCGTACCACCAAAATGAAGGACCTGTCCGATGCGGACATGGACCGTCTGCGTGACGAAGTGGGCAAGTTCACCGTTGAAGGTGACCTGCGCCGCGAAGTTACGATGAACATCAAGCGCCTGATGGACCTCGGTTGCTACCGTGGTCTGCGTCACCGCAAGGGCCTGCCTTGCCGTGGTCAACGCACGAAGACCAATGCTCGTACTCGTAAGGGTCCGCGCAAGGCCATCGCTGGCAAGAAGTAATAGGGACTGAACATGGCTAAGACTGCACCCAAAGTTCGCAAGAAGGTCAAGAAGAACGTCGCTGAGGGCATCGCCCACATCCACGCTTCCTTCAACAACACCATCATTACCATCACCGATCGCATGGGCAATGCATTGTCCTGGGCGACTTCCGGTGGCGCCGGCTTCCGCGGTTCGCGTAAGTCCACTCCCTTCGCTGCTCAGGTCGCTGCAGAAGCTGCCGGAAAGACCGCGCAGGAATGTGGCATCAAGAATCTGGAAGTCCGTATCAAGGGCCCAGGTCCAGGTCGCGAATCCTCTGTCCGCGCGCTCAACGCGCTCGGTATCAAGATTACCGCGATTTCCGACGTGACGCCTGTGCCGCACAACGGCTGCCGTCCGCCCAAGAAGCGCCGCATCTAAGGAGAAAGACAAGTGGCTCGTAATCTCGATCCGAAATGCCGTCAGTGCCGCCGCGAAGGCGAGAAGCTCTTCCTCAAGGGCGAAAAGTGCTTCACTGACAAGTGCGCCATTGAGCGCCGTTCCTACGCACCGGGCCAACACGGCCAGAAGTCGGGTGCCCGTCTGTCCGACTACGGTGTGCACCTGCGTGCCAAGCAGAAGATTCGCCGCGTTTACGGTGTTCTCGAAGGTCAGTTCCGCAAGACTTTTGCTGAAGCCGAGCGTCGCAAGGGCCAGACCGGCGAAAACCTGCTGCAGTTGCTCGAAGCCCGTCTGGACTCCGTGGCTTACCGCATGGGCTTCGGTGCTTCCCGCACGGAATCCCGTCAGGTCGTTCGTCACAACGGCGTGCTGGTCAACGGTAAGCGTGTGAACATTCCTTCGTACATCGTCAAGCCGGGCGACGTCGTTCAGTTGACCGACCGCGCTCGCGCCTCGCTCCGCTGTAAGGCTGCTCTTGAAGCCGCTGAGTCTCGTGGTTTCCCGGAGTGGATCGCAGTTGATGTCAAGGAAGGCAAAGGCACCTTCAAGGCCATGCCCCAACGTTCCGAGTTGTCCCCGACCCTCAACGAAGGTCTGGTCATCGAACTTTATTCGAAGTAAGCACTGAGCAGAGGAATCAAGCCCATGCAAAGCAGTGGACTTCTCAAACCCCGCATCATCGACGTGCAGAGTGTTTCGCCGGTGCAAGCCAAGGTTGTCATGGAGCCGTTCGAACGCGGCTACGGCCACACCCTTGGCAATGCGCTCCGCCGCATTCTGTTGTCGTCAATGCCGGGCTACGCCCCCACCGAAGTCGCAATCGATGGTGTGCTGCACGAGTACTCGACCGTTGATGGCGTTCAGGAAGATGTCGTTGATATCCTCCTGAACCTGAAGGGCATTGTCTTCAAGCTGCACAACCGTGATGTTGTCACGCTGAAGCTGACCAAGGAAGGCGAAGGCGCTGTTCGTGCTGGCGATATCGAATTGCCGCATGACGTCGAAATCATCAATCCAGAGCACGTCATCGCTCATCTGTCGACCGGCGGCAAGCTGGCGATGGAAGTCAAGGTCGAAAAGGGCCGGGGCTACGTTCCGGGTAATGTCCGCAACCTCGGCGACGCCAAGACCATTGGCAAGCTGGTGCTCGACGCATCTTTCAGCCCGATTCGTCGCGTTGCCTATTCCGTCGAGAGTGCTCGCGTCGAACAGCGTACCGATTTGGACAAGCTGGTCGTCGATATTGAGACCAACGGCGTTGTCGAACCGGAAGAGGCCATCCGTTACGCTGCACGCGTGCTGATGGAGCAGCTCTCAGTGTTCGCCGACCTTGAGGGCACCGCCCCGGTGGCAGAGGCTTCCAAGCCGGCCCAGGTGGATCCGGTGCTCCTGCGCCCGGTCGATGATCTCGAGCTGACGGTTCGTTCTGCCAACTGTCTGAAGGCCGAGAACATTTACTACATTGGCGATCTGATTCAGCGCACCGAGAATGAACTGCTGAAGACGCCGAACTTGGGTCGCAAGTCGCTCAATGAGATCAAGGAAGTGCTTGCCGCACGTGGCCTGACCCTCGGCATGAAACTGGAAAATTGGCCGCCCGCCGGTCTGGAAAAGGCGTAAGCCTTTTCCGATCCGGGTCGTCAAGGGACGCCTGCAGAACATAGAAAGGATTAACCATGCGTCACCGCAATGGACTTCGCAAACTGAACCGAACCAGCAGCCATCGCTTGGCGATGCTGCGCAACATGACCGTTTCCCTGCTCCGTCACGAGGCCATCAAGACCACGCTGCCGAAGGCCAAGGAATTGCGCCGTGTTGTTGAGCCGATGATCACTCTGGGTAAGAATCCGACGCTGGCAAACAAGCGTCTGGCATTCGACCGTCTGCGTGACCGCGAAATCGTTGTCAAGCTCTTCTCCGAGATTGGCCCGCGCTACGCTACCCGTCCGGGCGGCTACCTGCGGATCCTCAAGTGTGGCTTCCGTGTTGGCGACAACGCGCCGATGGCCTTCGTCGAACTCCTTGATCGTCCGGAGCCGACCGAGGCTGTTGAGGTCGACGGTAACACTGAGTAAGCTCGATTCGCTCAAACGAAACAAGGCCGGATTTTCCGGCCTTGTTTTTTTCTGCGTAAAATTATTTAAAGTGGTGAAAGGCGAGGGGTTTAGATTGCCTACGGTTGGCGGCAACGTCCATTTTGGGAATGGGATCGATAGCAACTCTACTCGGAAACTAGGATGGCCCTGTCCCTGCCGCGATTTGGATAGAACGATTCGTGGCAGGGGAACAATACACAGTCAGTCGAAAGCCTTGTCGTTCGGCGATTGATAAAGGCCTTTCATTTCATCCGAGAGCGGCATGTTGAGGTTCAAGCCCTTGGGCGGGATCGGGTTCATGAACCACTTGTTGTAGATCTTCTCGGCATCGCCCGAGGTCATGGCCTTGGTCAGGGCGGCATCGACCACCTTCTTGAAGCCCGGATCGTCCTTGCGCAGCATGCAGCCGTAGGCTTCCTTGGACTGGGCGGTGCCGGTGACGATCCAGTCGCCCGGCTTCTTGGCCTTGGCCATTTCACCGAAGAGCAGCGCATCGTCCATCATGAAGGCGACGGCTCGGCCGGTTTCAAGGGTGAGGAAGCTTTCGCCGTGGTCCTTGGCGGAGATGATGTTCATCTTCATCCCCTTGTCTTCGTTCATCTTGCGGATGAGGCGCTCGGAAGTGGTGCCAGCGGTGGTGACCACGTTCTTGCCGGCGAGGTCGGCGAAGTCCTTGATGCCGGCATCTTTCTTGGCCATCAGCTTGGTGCCGATGACGAAGATGCTGGTGGAGAAGGCGACCTGCTTCTGGCGTTCGGTGTTGTTGGTGGTGGAGCCGCACTCGATATCGACGGTGCCGTTCTGGACGAGCGTGATGCGATTGGCGGAAGTCACCGGCATGAGCTTGGTGTCGAGCTTGGTCAGCTTGAGTTCGGCCTTGATGCTGTCGACCACCTTGAGCATCAGCTCATGCGAGTAGCCGATGACCTGCTGCTTGTCGTCGTAGTAGGAGAAGGGAATCGAGGATTCGCGGTGGCCGAGCGTGATCGAGCCGCTGTCCTTGATTTTTTTGAGGGTTGAAGACTCTTGAGAGATAACCGGAGTAGCGGAAACCGCGGCGGCAACGAAAACGACGGGGGCAAGTCTGGCAAATTGCATGGTGCTTCTCCTTGGTGGTCAGGGACAGTTAATTACCATCAGCGATACATCGTCTGATGCAACGCTGTTGGCGAGATGGCGAGCGAGAGCCGCATCAATACTGGCAAAACGATTTTCAGGTGACGTATGCGCAACGGCAGCCTCCAGTCCCCCGTCCCCGAACTGCTCTCCGGCGGAGTTTTCTGCCTCGAGCAGGCCGTCGGAAAATAGAACGATCTGACTTTCCTTGTCCCAGCCAAAGGTCAGTGGATGACAATCCAGAGCATCATTGCCAACGATGCCCAAAGGCAGGTTTTCCGACGGGAAGGTTCTCCGCGCGATGCCCCAGCGATCGAAGAGATAGGCTGTCGGAGTGCCCCCAACCCAGATTTCTCCTGTCAGAGACTGTTCGTCGAGCATGAGCAAGGTGGCAGCTACGAAACGGCCAACGGGCATCGCGTCCTTGAGCTGTTCATTCATTTCCCGAACAATTTCGCGCACCCCGTGGTTGCGCCGGGCTAGCCGATAGAATATCGCCAGCACGGGTAAAACGCTGATGGCGGCAGCCAGACCATGACCGGTGGCATCGGCCAGCATGGCATAGACGCGTCCTTCGGGAGAGCGTGTCGCCGCGACGATGTCCCCGCTGAAGTTTTCGGCAGCGATCACCTTGTACTGGAGGCGGGTATCCTGAAGGCCGGCGCGGTGCAATTGCTTCTCCATCAGTCGCAGCGCCAGTTGTAGTTCATTCTGTGTCTGGTCGTAATAGGATTGCAGGAGGCGGGCATTCTCTCGCAGTTTCTGTTCTGCAGCCTTGCGTTCAGAAATGTCGCGCACAACGCCAATGAACATGCGCTGGCTACCGATGTAGACCTCGGTGACACCGAGGCTGACCGGTACGAAGGTGCCGTCTTTTCGCAACGCCTCGACTTCCCTCTCCTGGCCGATCACGCGAGGCGTGCCGCCAGTGGTGTAGCGCGCGATGTATTCGTCATGTCGGCCTTGGTGCGGTTCCGGCATCAGCATGCTGACGTTACGCCCAATCATCTCCGCGCTGGACCAGCCGAAGATTGTTTCAGCGGCACGATTCACGGAGCCAATGATTCCGCGCTCATCAACCGAGATAATCGCTTCCAGGACATTGTCCGAGACAGTCTGGAGGCGATTTCGAGCATCTATGGCGGCTTGCTGCATGCTCAGTGAGCGCTCCATCGAACGCAGTTTGGCCTCAAGGACTACAAAGTTGATCGGCTTGGTCAAATAGTCGTCTGCACCGGCCTCCAATCCTTCGACCAGATTCTCATCCCGGTTTAGCGCCGACAGGAAAATAATCGGCGTCCAACGTTCGCTCGGTGTTGATTTGATCTGGCGCGCCGCCTCGAAGCCATCCATCACCGGCATCATGATGTCGAGCAGGACGAGGTCAGGCTGTTCGCGCTTGAACCGGTCGACCGCTTCTTGCCCGTTCTCCGCGAGAATGACATCGTGTCCGAGCTTCTTAAGAAATACCTGAAGAATGTGCAGGTTGGTCCGATTGTCATCAACGGCCAGGACTTTCAGTTTGTTCTTGCCTGTTTCCATGCCTTATCGGGCCTCCTGACCAGCACCCGCAATGGTGGCAACGGCAACATTGCCGCAGCCTTCATAAACAATACTGCTGAAACTGAGCATGCGTGCCAGCGCGATGCCACGACCGTTTGGGTCGAATGCTCGCTCCGGGTCCATGTCAAGAAAGCGCTGCCAGTCGAAGCCGCTGCCTTCATCACGGATACGAAGGGTGACGCTGCCGGTGGCATCACGGCTGAAATTCAAATGCACACGTTTGCCTCGGTTTTCCGGAAGTGCTGCCCGGCGATTTATCTCCTCCTGCCAGGTGTCCTGCCGCTTGTGGGTTGATTTCTCTGTGTAACTCAGTCCCAGGTTCCCATGTTCGACGCCATTGACCAGAAGTTCCGAAATTCCCATGACTGCTGCATCAGGGCAGGGGCAGGCATGGGCGATGAAGGCCGCGAGTTGCCCGGCTTCCTCGACCGTTGCCACCGAGAACTCACCCGCTTCCAGGAACTGAAGGCAGCTCATGTGCTGACGCAGTTGCTGGCGCAGGTTATTGCGGCTGGCAGCGTCAGTTAGCGCCGCACGGACGATGGACAGCATGTCGTCGCGGCGGTAAGGTTTGGTCAAATAGTAATAGGCGCCAGCTTCAAGCCCTTCCCGGATCTGCGCCGGTGAGTTGGCAGCAGTCTGAAGAATGACCGGGATGGCTGCCAGTCGGGCATCGCCCCGGATGCGCTGAAGCAGGCCAATTCCATCCAGGCCGGGCATCATGCGATCAAGCAGGATGAGATCGAAGCGGGTATCCGGCTCGGAGAGCGCTTGCCAAGCGGCCTCGCCGCAATCGGCACTGACTGTCTCAATGTCCGGCTGGTCCTCGAAATAGGCTTCGAGTATCTCAAGGTTCAATGCCTCGTCATCGACCAGCAAAATGCGTGTTTCGCGCATGGCTCCCCTAGTATTCCTTGGTCCCGGCGAGTGGCAGTGTGACCGTAAAACAGGCGCCCCCCGATGGCCGGTTTTTCGCCTCAATCGTACCACGGTGCTGGGTGGCGATGACACGGCAAATCGCCAGCCCAAGGCCGGTTCCGCCGGCACCGCTCTTGGTCGCGCTGCTTTGGACGAACTTCTCGAAGATCAGCGTCAGTTCGTTCTCAGGTATGCCCAGCCCTTCGTCTTCGATGGTCAATACCAAGGCGCGAAGGTGCCCAGCATCGTCCGCACGGCGGCCACTGGGAAGCTCGCCGAACGCGAGTCGGACGAAAATGCGGCCCCCCTCGGGCGAAAACTTGATCGCATTCGACAATAAATTGTGGATGAGTTGGCGCAGCCGGACGCGATCACCGGCCAGTGGGCTAGCGTACGCTGCTGGCGAAAAATCGATTGTGAGTCGGCGTTGGATGAGCAATGGCTCTAGCTGTGAAATGGCTTCGGTGATCAGTGGGGGAAGCGTCAGAACTTCAAGCTGAAGTTCCATATTTCCGGATTCCAGCTTGGACAGGTCGAGAAGCTCGTTGAGCAACCCGAGCAAGCGGGTTGCGCTCTGTTCGACACGCCCGAAATAGTGGGAGATTCTGGGTTGACCGCAGTCGTCGGCCTTTTCCTGACCCAGTTGCGAGAAACTGAGAATGGCGTGCATCGGTGTCCGCAATTCGTGTGACATATTGGCCAGAAACTCGGACTTGGCCAGGTTGGCAGCCCGAGCTTGCTCGACAGCCGTCACCAGCTTGGCTGTGCGTTCGGAGACCATTTCTTCGAGATGGTCACGATGCCGCAACAACTCGAGTTCGGCTTCCTTGCGATCGGTGATGTCCGAGACCGAGCCGGCGATACGCTGCGCACGTCCGCTGGCATCGCGAACGGCCTCGCCGCGCAAGCGTACCCAGCGTTGGCTGCCGTCCGGGCGATTCAGGCGAAGCTCGATATCGAAAGGTTTGCCGTCGTGCAGATGCCGCTGCAGCGCACTGCGTCGGCGAGCCTCGTCCTCGGCCGGGAAATAAGCGGCCAAATCGCCGAGGTGGGCCGGTGCTGTTGCGGGGGTCAGGCCGAAAATTTCGAGCAGGCGCTCACTGATGAAGGAGCGGTCATGCTGCAGGTCGTGATCCCAGATGCCGTCGTTGGTGCCACGAGAGGCCAGGCGCAGGCGTTCTTCCGAGTCCTGCAGTTCACTTGTCAGCTGACGCGCGTAGCGCTCAGCACGCTCGCGATGTGTGGCCAGGTGGTAGAACAGTAGTGCCAACAAGAGCGCGGCGGTCAAGCCGCCCGCCATGATCAGCGTCGGCGCGTCAAGCAGTGATACTGTGGCCCCAGTGGCGGGGGCGAAGAAGCGCAAGACCCAGTTGCGCCCGCCAAAGTCGATCTCGTGATGGTGGGATGCTGCATCGTCATCGACTGCTGCACCCGGGGCCGAGTCGTAGATCAGCGTTGCTTGTCCGCTCTCGCCGCCATCGTCGTGAATGCGGATGCGCAGTTGGCCTTTCAGCGGAACTTGCAGGGCATTGAGGAACGCTTCAGTACGGTAGGCTGTCAGGACGACACCGGAAAAGGCCAGGCGACGCTCTTCGACATTGTTGATCGGCATGCCCGGGTGAAAAAGGGCATGGAGCAACACGAAGCTTGGTCGGGGGCTTTCGGTGTCCGAGACCAGAAAAATTGGCCCGCTCATGCTGACATTACGTGTCGCAATTGCCGCCTCAATCGCACCACGACGCGTTGGCTCGGAATACAGGTCGAAACCGATGGCACGCTGCAGCGTCGGCGTGTCCGGGGCGATGAATACTACCGGTGTGCTGAAATCTGCGGTGGACGCCGGAAAAACGCGAAAATCGGCCCGGTCGGGTTGTTGGCGGATGGCCGCGATCAGTCCCTGGCGCTCGACCGGGTGCAAGGCTGGCGCATAGGCGTAGGCAAACAGCCCGGTGAGTCCGCGGTCCAGGTCGATGTTATGGGCAAAGCGTCGCCAACGACCGATGTCGAGTCCAGGGGCGGCCATGGCGAACGCTTGCAGGGAGCGAAGAAACTGGGCATGCAGCTGCAGTTGTTCGCGGACCTCGGCCGTGATCGATGCGGCCTCGACGGTGCTGCCGAGCTCACGCGCTTCACGTTGAATCTCGGCCTGCCAACGCGCCGCAAGTGCGCTGGCGGCGACGATCAGCAGGAAAAGTAGCAGCGGCAGCAGCCAGTTCAGCGTGCGCCGGCGTAGCAGCCCGGTCCAACGCCGCGGGGACAAATTGCCAGCTGGGCGTTCGGCTTTGCCCTCAGGCATCGCCAGCATCTTCCTGTTGCTGCAGCGTCCACATTCGTGCGTAGTGGCCGCCTGCTGCCAGTAGCGCACCATGCGTGCCGCGTTCGATGATGCGCCCGTCGCCGAAAACAAGGATCTCGTCGGCATTCATCACCGTCGACAGGCGATGGGCGATGATCAGGGTCGTACGGCCGATGGCGGCCTGTTCCAGCTGGCTCTGGATGGCGCGCTCGGTCGCCGAGTCCAAAGCCGACGTCGCTTCGTCGAAAATCATGATCGGCGGATTTTTGAGCAGGGCGCGGGCAATGGCGACCCGCTGCTTTTCGCCGCCAGAGAGCTTCAATCCGCGCTCGCCGACTCGGGTCTCGTATTTCTTTGGCAGGCTCTCGATGAAATCATGCAGCTGCGCGGCGCGGGCGGCGGCATAGACCTCCTCGGCACTCGCCTCCGGGCGGCCGTAGTTGATGTTGTAAAAAATGCTATCGTTGAACAGCACCGTATCCTGCGGCACGATGCCGATGGCTGCGCGCAGGCTGGCCTGGCGGAGCTGGCGTACATCTTCTCCGCCCACGCGTAGGGTGCCGCTGCTGACGTCATAGAAGCGGTACAGCAGCCGTGCCAGCGTCGATTTTCCAGCACCGGAATGACCGACGGCAGCAACCGTGCGTCCGGGGGCAATGCTGAAGTTGACGTCCTTGAGGATGGGGCGCTCGGCGTCGTAGGCGAAATCGACGGACTGGAATTCAATACCCAGCGGCCCGGCGGGCAGATTGCGGGCGTCCGGCGCGTCGGCAATTTCCCGATTTTCGTTGAGCAACAGGAACATGCGCTCGATGTCTGTCAGTGCCTGGCGAATCTCACGGTAGACCACACCCAGGAAATTGAGCGGAATGTAGAGCTGGATCAGGAAGGCATTGACCAGTACTAGGTCGCCAATGGTCATGCGGCCGTCGACCACGCCCTGCGCGGCACGCCACATCATCGCCGTGACGCCGAGCGCAATGATCCCCTGCTGGCCAAGATTGAGGTAGGCCAGCGTCTTCTGGCTGCGGATGGCCGCGGATTCCCATTTGACCATCTGCTCGTCGTAGCGGCGCGCCTCCCAGGCCTCGTTATTGAAGTACTTCACCGTCTCGTAGTTGAGCAGGCTGTCGATGGCGCGGGTGTTGGCGGCCGAGTCGTTCTCGTTCACTGCTCGGCGGATGTCGATGCGCCAGTTGCTCAGCTTGACGGTATAGACGATGTAGGCAGTCAGCGAAATCAGCGTGATGACCACGAAGCCCGCGTCGTACTGCACAAAGAGAATGCCCAGCACCAGCCCAATCTCGACCAGTGTCGGCAAGATTGAGTAGAGGGTGTAGGAAATCAGGCTGGAGATTGAGCGCGAGCCGCGTTCGATGTCACGCGAGACGCCGCCGGTCTGCCGTTCGAGATGGAAACGCAGTGACAGTGCATGCAGGTGCTGAAAGACTTCGAGGGCCACCTTGCGGACGGCGCGCTGGGTGACGCGGGCAAAGAGCAGTTCGCGCAGTTCGGTGAACAGTGCGGTCGAAAAGCGTAGCGCACCATACAACGCCAGCAGCAGGATCGGCATGGCCAACACCTGCTGCCCGGCCGACAGACCATCGATCATTTCCTTGAAGACGACCGGGACGCTGACGTTGGCGATCTTGGCACCGATGAGGCAGGCCAGCGCCAGCGAGACCCGCAGCCGGTATTGCCAGAGGTAGGGAAAGAGGGTACGGATGGTTTGCCAGGCGTGGCTGTCGGGCAGCGGCTGGCTGGCTGGCGGCTTGGGCAGGGCGGTGGCGCGGCGCATGGTGCGGAATCGTTATTTTCGTTCTGACGTTCAGGTTGCCAGTATATGAAAACTCCGGGCTTTCCGCGAAAATCAGCACTCCTGTCCGAAATGAGGCAATTATGAGCTCAGACCGTATCATGCTCCCCGTGCGCCCGGTAACCCTTTGCGTTGTTCCGATGCCGGCGGATCTCAACCAGAATGGCGACGTCTTCGGTGGCTGGGTCATGGCCCAGGTTGACGTGGCTGGCGCCATCCCCGCCATGCGCCGTGCCCGCGGCCGGGTGGCAACGGTTTCGGTCAATTCCTTTCTCTTCAAACAGCCGATATCAGTCGGTGATATCGTCAGTTTCTACGCCGACGTCGAGCGTGTCGGGCGGACCTCGATCACGGTCAAGGTCGAGGTTTTTGCCGAGCGGAATTACGCCAATCCCATCGTTGTCAAGGTCACCGAAGCTGAATTGACCTACGTGGCCATCGACGCCGATGGCAACAAACGTGAGGTTCCGCCCGAAGTTTCGAGCAAAATGG
>ERZ1645187.2175-NODE-2175-length-17520-cov-7.026224_pt1 | contig 17520 bp, 14 predicted proteins | sample MGYA00575352_ERZ1645187 | MGnify/ENA primary metagenome ERZ1645187 (study PRJEB40837, sample SAMN11349314) | freshwater sediment metagenome | isolation source: river sediment | host: Sediment | place: India: Wazaribad , New Delhi | collected 2017-02-21 ... | reverse complement strand
CGTTCTTCGGGCGCCACAGGCCCTGCGGCGTGTTCACCTCGATCGGCGCGTCGACGACGACGGTCTCGGGCGCGAAGCCCGAATCGAGCGCGGCGGCGTAAACGAAGGGCTTGAAGTTCGAGCCCGGCTGGCGCTGCGCCTGAGTGGTGCGGTTGAAGACCGAGGCCTGATAGGAGAAGCCGCCCTGCATCGCGATCACGCGACCGGTGTTGACATCCATCGCCATGAAGGCGCCCTCGACGACCGGCACCTGACGCAGCGACCAGCGCTTGAAATCGGCCCCGTCGCCGCCGAGCGCACGCACCAGAACCACATCGCCCACCGAAACGAGATCGCCCGCCTTGCGCGCCCTCGGCCCGAGCTTGCCACCCTCGAGCCGCTTGCGCGCCCAGGTGACATCCTCGGCCGGGATCCAATGCCCGTCCTCATCCTCGGCGATGCCCTCGATGCCGATCCGCGCGGCGCTGTCGCCCAGCTCGAGCACCACCGCCGGGTGCCAGCCCTCGATATCGCGCGGCGCCTTGTCGGTGGGCACCTCGGCCAGCGCGGCGCGCCAGTCAGCCTCGGTGCCGAGCCTGTCGGCCCCGATCACCGCGCCGGTGCCGCGCCAGACGCCCTGCCCGCGGTCATATTTCTCGAGCGCCTCCTGCAACGCCTTGGCGGCGGCCGATTGCATGTCGGGGTTGACGGTCGCCCGGATCGTCAGACCGCCGCCGAAGAACTCATCATGGCCGAAGGTCTTGGAAAGCTGGCGGCGGATCTCGTCGGTGAAATAATCGCGCGGCGGCAGCTGGTCGCGGAACGGCGCATAATCGCCGCGCTGCACGGTCTTGAGCTCGCTGGCCTGCGCGGCCTCCATCGTCGGCTGGTCGATATAGCCGTCCTCATACATCCGCCGCAGCACATAATTGCGCCGCAGCCGCGCCTCTTCATAATTGCGCACCGGGTGCAGCTGCGCGGGCTTTTTCGGCAGCGCGGCGAGGTAAGCGGCCTCGGCCACATCGAGCTGCGCCAGCGTCTTGTTGAAATAGGTCTGCGCAGCCGCGGCCACGCCGTAGGAGTTCTGCCCGAGGAAGATCTCGTTGAGATAGAGCTCGAGAATGCGGTCCTTCGAGAGCGCCTCCTCGACCCGGCTGGCCAGGATCAACTCCTTGATCTTGCGCTCAACCGAACGGTCGGAGGAGAGCAGGAAGTTCTTCATCACCTGCTGGGTGATCGTCGAGGCGCCGCGCATCTCCTTGCCGCCCGAACGCACCGCATCGACCATCGCCGCGATCATGCCGCGCGCGTCATAGCCCTTGTGCACCCAGAAATTCTTGTCCTCGGCCGAGACGAAGGCGTTCTTCACGAGGTCGGGCATGTCGTTGATCGGCACGAAGATCCGCCGCTCCTCGGCGAATTCGTCGATCAAACGGCCCTCGCCGCTGTAGATCCGCGAGATCGTCTTGGGGGTGTATTGCGCGAGCTGCTCATGGCTCGGCAAATTGCGCGAATACATCCAGAAAATCGCACCAATCGTCAGCGCCGCGAAGAACAACGCGGTGACGATCCACGAGAACAGACCACCGATCGAGGACAGAAGAAAACGGATCAAAGACTTACCCCCGGAGGGCACCCGCCCCCATGTCGCGCCCCCTATATCGCGCGCGCGGGCCCGGGTCAAAACAACTTGGTGTCAAAACGGCGCCCCTTCGCTCATCTGAAGCGGCGCAGGGGGCGCTGCCCCCTCTGGCCTGCGGCCATTCACCCCCGGGATATTTGAAGCAAGATGAAAGGGGGGATTTCATCTTGCCATAAATATCCCGGGGGGAGGCGGAGCCGGGGGGCAGCGCCCCCCTCCCCGCCGGGCTCAGCCACGCTGGCCGTCGACGATCTCCTGCATGGTCGCGAGCGGCGCATAGCCGCGCATCAGCTCCTCGCCAATGACGAAGGCCGGCGTGCCCGAGATCCGCATCCGCTCGGCGAGCTGGTGGTTGGCGCGCAAGACCGCGGTGACCTCTTCCTCGTTCATCCGCTGCATGATCGCCTTGGCGTCGAGCTTGTTCTCCTCGGCGAGCCGGGTGAGGCTTTCGAGCGTGATCGCGCCGCGGAAACCGATCAGCGCGTCATGGATGGTCTTGTAGGCCGCATCCCCCGCGATCTGCTTCACCGCCACCGCAAAGCGCGCCGAGAGCTCGCTTTCCTGGCCGAGGATCGGGAATTCCTTGACCACGAAGCGGATCTTGCCGTCCTGTTTGAGGAGTTCCTCGACCTCCGAATAGGCCTTGCGGCAATAGGTGCAGCGGTAATCCATGAACTCGACCACGGTGACATCGCCCTCGGGGTTGCCGCCGACCCAATCGGCCGGCGCCTCGAAGATGTCCTTGGCATTGGTCGCCACCAGAACCTTGTCGTTTTGCGCCTCGGCGGCCTGCTGGCGCTCTTCGAGGACATTGATCGCCTCGACCAGAACCTGCGGATTTTCCATCAGATAGGCCTTCACCGCCTCGCCAAAGGCCGCCTTTTCGGCATCGGTCATGGCGGAGAGGTCGAGCGCGCCGGCGGGGGCGGCGAGCGCGGTCGAGAGGGCGAGAGCGGCGAAAGTCGTGCGGATCATGGCGGTTCCTGGATCGGTGGGGCCCCGGGGGGCGGTTGGGCGGCACAGTGGCGGCTCGGGGCGGGCGGCGCAAGGGGGGCGCGGCACCGGGTCGCGCGTCTTGACCGCGCCCGGCCGCCGGCCTATCGCGAAGCCTCCCAAGCATGGAGCCGAAAGATGCGTTTCTCAAGCCGTGGTCAGGTCGATCCCTTTATCGTGATGGATGTGATGGAGGCCGCGCGCGCCGCCGAAGCTGCGGGGCGACACATCATCCATATGGAGGTGGGCCAGCCCTCCACACCCGCCCCCGTGGTCGCGCGCGCGGCGCTGGCTGCGGCGCTCGAGCGCGAGGCGCTTGGCTATACGGTAGCGCTCGGCCTGCCCGAGCTGCGCGCGGGCATCGCGGCGCTTTACAAGCGCTGGTATGGCGTCGAGCTCGACCCCGCGCGGGTGGTGGTCACGGCGGGCTCCTCGGGGGCGTTCCTGCTCGCCTTCTCGGCGCTTTTCGATGCCGGCGAGCGCGTCGCGCTCGGCGAGCCGGGCTATCCGAGCTATCGTCAGATCCTGCGCGCGATGTCGGTCGAGCCGGTCGGCATCCCCACCCGCGCCGAAAACCGCTACCAACCCGTGCCCGCCGAGATCCCCGAAGGCGTCGCGGGGCTGATCGTCGCCTCGCCCGGCAACCCCTCGGGCACGATGCTCGGCGCGCCCGAGCTTGGCGCGCTGATCGAGGCCGCGCGCGCGCGCGACATCGCCTTCATCTCCGACGAGATCTATCACGGGCTCCATTACGAGGCCCGCGCGGTCACCGCGCTCGAGCTCTCCGACGAGGTCTTCGTGATCAACTCCTTCTCGAAATATTTCTCGATGACCGGCTGGCGGGTGGGCTGGATGGTGGTGCCCGAAAGCCATATCCGCACCGTCGAGCGGCTGGCGCAGAACATGTTCATCTGCCCGCCCCACGCCAGCCAGATCGCCGCACTTGCGGCACTCGAGGGGATCGACGAGCTCGAGGCCAACCGCGCCGTCTATGCCGAAAACCGCCGCCTCATGCTCGAGGGCCTGCCGCGCGCGGGCTTCACGAAAATCGCCCCCCCCGATGGCGCCTTCTACATCTACGCCGATGTCTCGGACCTGACCGAGGACAGCCGCGCGCTCGCCGCCGAGATCCTCGAGAAAGCCGGCGTCGCGGTCACCCCGGGGCTCGATTTCGACCCCCATCGCGGCGGCCGGACGCTGCGCTTTTCATACGCGCGCGCGAGCGCCGATATCGCCGAGGGGCTGGCGCGGCTGACCGCCTTCATGGCCTCTCGCTGAGACGCGCGCCCCGCGCTATAGTGGCGCAAACGGGGGCAACCGGACAGGCAGATGAAACGGATTTTCGCGGCACTCGCGCTGGGGTTCCTGGCGTTTTTCGGGGCTCTGACGGGCGCGCGCGCCGAAGAGCTCGCAGCGCTGGCGCGGCTCGAGCCCGCGCGCTCGGCGATCGTGGCGCAAGGGGCCGCGACCGAGATCGCGCTCGGGCTGAGCCAGCCGGTGCCGTTTCGCGCCTATCTGCTCGATAACCCGCGCCGCCTCGTGGTGGATTTCCGCGAGGTCGATTTCTCCGCGACCCGCGCGGAGGCGCTCGCCCCCGCCGGCGCGGTCGCGACCCTGCGCTGGGGCCGGTTCCGGCCCGGCTGGTCGCGGCTCGTGGCCGAGCTCAACACCCCCGTCGAGATCGCCGAAGCGGTGGAGCTGACTGAGCCCGGCGCCGCGCAGGTGCGCCTGCGGCTCCTGCCGGTGGCCGAGGAGGAGTTCGCCACCCGTGTCGGCGCGCCCTCCTCCGCGCTCTGGGATCTGCCGCAACCCGCCGCGACCGAGCCCCCCCACCGCCGCCAGGACGGCACCCGCCCGCTGCGCGTGGTGCTCGACCCGGGCCACGGCGGCATCGACCCGGGCGCCGAATCCGGCGCGCAATCGGAGGCGGTTCTGGTGCTGACCTTCGCGCGCGCGCTCAAAGAGGCGCTGACGCGGGCGGGCGTCGAGGTGGTGATGACGCGCGAGGAGGATGTCTTCGTGCCGCTCGAAACCCGGATCACGGTGGCGCGCGCAACCGGGGCGGATCTGCTGCTGTCGCTGCATGCCGATGCGCTGCCCGAGGGCGAGGCGACCGGCGCCACCGTCTATCACCTCGCCGAAACCGCCGAGACCGCCGCGACGCAAAAACTCACCGAGCGCCATGACCGCGACGATCTGCTCTCCGGGGTGGATCTCGCCGGCCATGACGATGCGGTGGCGATGGTGCTGATGGATCTGGCGCGCACCGAGACCCAGCCGCGCAGCCTGCGCCTTGCGCAAACCCTTGCCGGCGCGATCAAATCCGAAGGGCTCAAGATGCACAAACATGCCGTGCAGGGGGCGAATTTCTCGGTGCTGAAATCGCCCGACATCCCCTCGGCGCTGCTCGAACTGGGCTTTCTCTCCTCCGAGGCCGACCGCCAGCGCCTGCTCGATGACGCATGGCGGGCCCGCATGGCGCAGGCCGCGGCGCAAGGCGTGATGACCTGGGCGCAAGCCGATGCCGCCGAGGCGCGCCTCTTGCGCCAGTAACCCCGGGCCGAGCGGCGAAGGGGGCTCTGCCCCCTCTGCCTGCGGCATTCACCCCCGGGATATTTTCACATCGTTGAAGGGGAAAAGCCCCTCCTTCAATGATGTCCAAATATCCTCGGGGGTCCGGGGGCAGACAGCCCCCGGCGCAAGTCACCTGGCGATCCGGTCGAGGATCCGCGCCCAGGAACGGATGCCCTTGTGGAAGCTCTTCACGTCGTATTTCTCGTTCGGGCTGTGGATCGCGTCATCGTCATTGGCGTAGCCGATCAGCATCGCATCCATCCCGAGGATCGACTTGAAGTAATAGGCGATCGGGATCGAGCCGCCCATGCCGACGATCACCGCCTCGCGGTTCCATTCCTCGGAGAGCGCCTGGCGCGCGGCCTCGAACTCGGGGCGTGAGGTATCCATCACCGCCGCGGGCGCGCCGTCGAGATCGCTGTCCCAGGTGATGCGCGCATCGGTGGGCAGCCGCGCCTCGACATGGGCGCGCAGCTTGCGCCGCACATCGCCCGGCTCCATCGCGCCAACCAGCCGACAGGTGATCTTGCAATGCGCCTCCGCCGGGATCACGGTTTTCGACCCCGCCCCCTGATAGCCGCCCCAGAGCCCGTTGATCTCGAGCGTGGGCCGCGCCCATTGCTGCTCGAGCGCCGAATAGCCCGCCTCGCCATGCGCGACCGTCATGCCGGCATGGCCGAGATAGGCCGCCTCGTCAAAGCCGCAGGCCTCCCACTGGCGCTTGAGCTCGGCCGGCACCTCGGCGACGCCCTCATAGAACCCCTCGACCGCGACCCGGCCCGCCTCGTCATGGAAGCTCGCGATCAGCTTCGAGATCTCGCGCAAGGGGTTCAGCGCCGGGCCGCCGTAATGGCCCGAATGCAGGTCGATCCGCGGGCCGTGGAAGGTGAATTCCTCCTTCAGCATGCCGCGCAACTGCCCCGCGATCGAGGGCACGCCGGGCGAGACCATCGACGTATCGCAGATCAGCGCGAGGTCACAGGCGAGCTCCTCGCGGTTGGCCTCGAGGAACGGAATGAGCGAGGGCGAGCCCGATTCCTCCTCCCCCTCGAAGAAGATCGTCAGGTTGCCGGGCAGCGTGCCGGTCACATCCTTGTAAGCGCGGCAAGCCTCGAGAAAGGTCATCAGCTGGCCCTTGTCATCGGACGAGCCGCGCCCGCGGATCACCGGGCCGTTCGGCCCCTCCTCGATCGCGGGCTCAAATGGCGGGCGATCCCAGAGCGCGAGCGGGTCGACCGGCTGCACATCATAATGGCCGTAAAAGAGCAGATGCGGCCCCGGGCCCTCATGGCGCGCCACCACCATCGGATGCCCCGGCACCGGCCGTTTCTCGGCCTTGAAACCAAGCGAATTCAACTCGGTAACGAGCCAGTCGGCGGCGCTCTCGCACTCCGCCTTATAGGCCGGATCGGTGGAAATCGACGGGATGCGCAGGAGCGCCATCAGCCGCGCCATCGCTTCGGGCAGGCTGTCGTCAATCCGGGTCAAAACGCGTTCGAGGGTCATGGTCTTCTCCTTGTCCTGGCCAGAACCTAGCACCGCGCGCGCCACTGTCCAGCGCAGCCCTGCCCTGCATTTCGAGACAGATCCGCCGCCCCGATTTCAATCCGCGACATTTTTGCGCTCCCTTTTTATGAGTTTGACCTTTATCAATGCCCGACGCGAACCGGGCCGCTATGGCTCACCCCAGCGAACTTTGGCGAGGGAAACGACATGGACTACAATCACGCACTCGATACCGCGATCCAACGGCTGCACGACGAAGGCCGTTATCGCGTTTTCATCGATATCGAGCGTGAGAAGGGCGCCTATCCGAAAGCGGAATGGACCCGTCCCGACGGCAGCCGCAAGGAGATCACCATCTGGTGCGGCAACGATTACCTCGGCATGGGCCAGCACCCCGCCGTCCTCGCCGCCATGCATGAGGCGCTCGATGCCACCGGCGCGGGTTCGGGCGGCACGCGCAACATCTCGGGCACCACGGTCTATCACAAGCGCCTCGAGGCCGAACTGGCCGATCTGCATGGCAAGGAAGCCGCGCTCGTCTTCTCCTCGGCCTATATCGCCAATGACGCGACGCTCTCGACGCTGCACAAGCTGTTCCCCGGGCTGATCATCTATTCCGACGAGCTCAACCACGCCTCGATGATCGAAGGCATCAAGCGCAACGGCGGCGCCAAGCGCATCTTCCGCCACAATGACACCGCCCATCTGCGCGAGCTCCTGGCCGCCGATGACCCGCAGGCGCCGAAGCTGATCGCCTTTGAATCGGTCTATTCGATGGATGGCGATTTCGGCCCGATCTCGGCGATCTGCGATCTGGCGCAGGAATTCAACGCGCTGACCTATCTCGACGAGGTCCATGCGGTGGGCATGTATGGCCCGCGCGGCGCCGGCATTGCCGAGAAACTCGGCGAAATGGGCCGCATCGACATCTTCAACGGCACGCTCGGGAAGGCGTTCGGCGTCTTCGGCGGCTATATCGCGGCCTCCGAGAAAATGGTCGACGCGATCCGCTCCTATGCGCCGGGCTTCATCTTCACCACCTCGCTGCCGCCGGTGGTGGCCGCCGGTGCCGCCGCCTCGATCGCGTTTCTCAAGACCGCCGAGGGGCAGAAACTGCGCGATGCGCAACAGCTCCACGCCAAGGTGCTGAAAATGCGCCTCAAGGCGCTCGGCATGCCGATCATCGACCACGGCTCGCATATCGTGCCGGTGGTGATCGGCGACCCGGTCCATACCAAGGCGCTCTCCGACATGCTGCTCGAGGAATTCGGCGTCTACGTCCAGCCGATCAACTTCCCGACCGTGCCGCGCGGCACCGAGCGGCTGCGCTTCACGCCCTCGCCGGTGCACGATCTGGGGCAGATCGACCACCTCGTGCATGCGATGGATGCGCTCTGGTCGCGCTGTGCGCTGAATCGCGCCGAAGCCTCGGCCTGAGCCGCGTTCTGCGGGTGCACGGCTCTCTGGCTTGTGATAAACAGCGGCTAAGGATCACGGGCTTGGGGGCCCGAATCGTCCACCATTAGCGTTTGAGGCAGGGACAGGCACATGATCGGGCGGAGGAGCAAACCTTCGACGCAGGTTGAGGACAAGCCGAAAGGCTTCGACGATTTCGAGCTCAAGCTCGGCGACCTGATGCGCGGCGAGCGTGCAACGCTCGCGAAATCCCTTCTGGATGTGCAGCGCGAGCTGCGCATCAAGGCCGCCTATATCGCCGCGATCGAAAGCGGCGATGTCGCGGCCTTCGAGACCCCCTCCTTCATCGCGGGCTATGTGCGTTCCTATGCGCGCTATCTCGGCATGGACCCGGATTGGGCCTTCGCGCGGTTCTGCGCCGAATCGGGCTTCCAGCCGACCCATGGCATGGCGCCCGCCGCCTCGGGCCCGAAACCGCAGCGCCGCCCCGCCGAAGTGGCCGAGGCGCTGGCCAATCCGAACGCCTCCTTCATCCCGCGCGGCCAGGCCTTCTGGACGAAGATCGAACCGCGCGCGGTGGGCTCGGTGCTGGTGCTGGCGCTGCTCGCGGGCGGCATCGGCTACGGCGGCTGGTCGGTCCTGCAAGAGGTCCAGCGCGTGCAGCTCGCCCCCGTCGATCAGGCGCCGGGCGTGGTGGCCGAGCTCGACCCGCTCGCCGCGGCGCAGCCCGCCGAGACCGAGACCGCCGCGGCCGAGGACAGCCTGCCCGAGCTCCCCTCCGCCGAAGCGCTCGACCGGATCTATCGCCCGGCCGCGCTCGACACCCCGGTTCTGATCGCCCGCGATGGCCCGATCGCCGCGATCGACCCGGCGCAGGCGGGGCTCCTCGTCGGCACCGGCGCCGCGGCCCCCGCCGCGCCCGCCGGCAACTCGATCGAGATGGCGCTCGCCGAAGCCGGCGAAAGCGCCCTGCCCTCCGGCCCCGCGGTCGTGCGCACGCTCGGCGCCGAGGCGCCCGAGGTCGAAGTGCTCGCCGTCCGGCCCTCCTGGGTGCGGATCTCGGCGGCCGACGGCACGGTGATCTTCGAGAAGGTCATGGATGCGGGCGAACGCTTCGCGCTGCCCAAACTCGCCGAAGCGCCGCAGATGCGCACCGGCGAATCCGGCGCGATCTATTTCGCGGTGAATGGCGTCGCGCATGGCCCGGTCGGCGCGCGCGGCGAGGTCACCAAGGGCATCGTGCTCTCCGCCGAGGCGCTCAGCGCGAAATATGCCGCCGCCGACATGGCCTCGGACAGCGATCTGGCCAAGATGGTCGCGGTTGCCGACAGCGGCGCCCCGGTGCCGGTCGAATAACCTTCCGCGCGCCGCGCTCTGCCAGCCGTTGCCCTCGGGCGACGGCTGTCCTATGTCTGGGGCGGCTCAGTGTCGGAGGCTCCATATGTCGCTCAACCCCGTTCGCCCGTGGCGCAATATCTACCGCCGCACCTCGCGTCAGATCATGGTCGGGCGCGTGCCCGTGGGCGGCGATGCGCCGATCTCGGTGCAGACGATGACCAACACCGACACCTCCGACGTCAAGGCGACGCTCGATCAGGTGCTGCGCGCGGCCGATGTCGGCGCCGATATCGTGCGCGTGTCGACCCCCGATGAGGCCTCGACCCGCGCGCTGAAGGAGATCTGCCGCGAGAGCCCGGTGCCGATCGTGGCCGATATCCATTTCCACTACAAACGCGCGATCGAGGCGGCCGAGGCGGGCGCGGCCTGCCTGCGCATCAACCCCGGCAATATCGGCGATGCGGCGCGCGTGCGCGAGGTGATCCGCGCCGCCAAGGACCACGGCTGCTCGATCCGCATCGGCGTGAACGCGGGCTCGCTCGAGAAACATCTGCTCGAGAAATATGGCGAGCCCTGCCCCGAGGCGATGGTCGAAAGCGGCCTCGACCATATCAAGATCCTGCAAGACAACGATTTTCATGAGTTCAAGATCTCGGTGAAGGCCTCGGACGTGTTCCTCGCCGCGGCCGCCTATCAGGCGCTGGCCGAGGCCACCGACGCGCCGATCCACCTCGGCATCACCGAGGCCGGTGGCCTCATGTCGGGCACGGTGAAATCCGCGATCGGGCTGGGCAACCTGTTGTGGATGGGGATCGGCGACACGATCCGGGTGAGCCTCTCGGCCGACCCGGTCGAGGAGGTCAAGGTCGGCTACGAGATCCTGAAATCGCTCGGCCTGCGCACCCGCGGCGTGCAGATCATCTCCTGCCCCTCCTGCGCGCGGCAAGGCTTCGACGTGATCAAGACCGTCGAGGCGCTGGAAAAACGCCTCGAGCACATCAAGACGCCGATGAGCCTGTCGATCATCGGCTGCGTGGTGAACGGCCCGGGCGAGGCGCTGATGACCGATATCGGCTTCACCGGCGGCGGTGCGGGCTCGGGCATGGTCTATCTGGCCGGCAAACAGGACCACAAACTCTCCAATGACAAGATGATCGACCATATCGTCGAGCTCGTCGAGAAACGCGCCGCGGCGATCGAGGCCGAGGAAAGCGCCAAGGGCTGAGCGCGCGGGTTCCCGCCGAGACCCTGAAAACATCGTGACCGCCCGGGCCGGAACCTCTCCGCCCGGGCGGTGTTCTTTCCCCATAGGGCGCGGCGCCCGAACGGCCCGCGCGAAAGTGAGGAGAAAGACCATGACCCTTCGGAACACCCTGCTGCCGCTGACCTTGGCCGGCGTGATGATCGCGGGCTCGGCCTCGGCCTTCGAGGCGGTGACCACCGAGCCCTCGAACCTGCGCGCGGGCCCGAGCGCCGAGACCGCGGTGCTGACCGGGCTGAACGCGCAGACCGCGCTCGAGGTGAACGGCTGTCTCGATACCCGCGATTGGTGCGAGGTGAAGACCGGCGGCCAGATGGGCTGGCTGCGCGGCACCGAGATCGCGGTGAAATCGGGCGATGCGATCATCCCGCTCTCCGATGGGCCGAAGGATCTGACCGTGAAAACCGTGACTTACGTCGACAAGGCCGAGCATGAAGAGCATGAAGGCGCAACCGCCGCCGGCATGACCGCGGGCGCCGCGGTGGCCGCCACCGCGGTCGGCGGCCCGGCGGCGATGATCGCCGGCGCGATCATCGGCGGCTCGCTCGGCGCGGCGGCGAGCGTGCCCGACGAACAGGTCGTGACCTATGTCGAGGCCCACCCGGTCGACCCGGTCTATCTCGAGGGCGAGGTGACTGCCGGCGCGATCCTGCCCGAGACCGTGACCCTCGTCCCGGTGCCCGACACCACCTACGCCTATATCAACGTCAACGACCGGCCGGTGCTCGTCGAGCCGGAAACGCGCCAGATCCTCTATGTGGTGAACTGACCCCTGGGGAGGCCGGAGCTCGTGCCCGGCCTTCCTCCCCCTTGTGCGGTGGATCGGGGGCTCTGCCCCCCGAGGCGTTGCCTCTCCCCCCGGGATATTTCGACATCGTTGAAAGCAGAGTCTCTCCTGCGCTTCAATGATGTGCAAATATCCCGGGGGTGAATGGCCGCAGGCCAGAGGGGGCAGCGCCCCCTTCGCCCGCCGGCGTCAGCGTCAGCCCATCGCCATGTCGTCGCGGTGGATGAGCGCCGCGCGGCCCGGATAGCCGAGGATCTCGCCGATCTCGCGCGAGCGGTGTCCGGCGATCGCGCGCGCCTCTTCCGAGGTATAGCGCACGAGGCCCTTGGCCAGAACCGCGCGGTCGGGCCCCGCGATCGCCACCGGCTCGCCGCGGCCAAAGCGGCCCACGACCTTCGTCACCCCCGCGGGCAGGAGCGATTTGCCCGAGGCCAGAGCCTCGGCCGCGCCGGCATCGACAAAGATCTCGCCGCGCGGTTTCATCGCCGCGATCCAGCGTTTGCGCGCGGCCTGCGGGTCGCCCTCGGGCAGGAACCAGGTGGTGTTCGCCCCCTCGGCGAGCGCGGTCAGCGGGCGCGCCACCGAGCCCTCCATGATCGCCATCGCACAGCCCCCCGCGACCGCGGTCTTGGCGGCGAGGAGTTTCGTCTTCATGCCCCCCTTCGAGAGGCCGGAGATCGGGTCGCCCGCCATCGCCTCGATCTCGGGGGTGATATGCTCGACCAGCTCGAAGCGCGTGGCGCTCGGGTCTTCCTTCGGGTTGGCGGTGTAGAACCCGTCGACATCGGAGAGCAGCACGAGCTGATCGGCGCCCACCGTCACCGCGATCTGCGCCGCCAGCCGGTCGTTATCGCCAAAGCGGATCTCGTCGGTCGCAACCGTGTCGTTCTCGTTCACGATCGGCACGACGCCGAGGCCGAGAAGCGTCTCCATCGTCGCGCGCGAGTTGAGATAGCGGCGGCGGTCGTCGGTATCTTCGAGCGTGACCAGCACCTGCGCGGTCTTCACGCCATGGGGCGCGAGCACCTCCTCATAAGCGCGCGCGAGCCGGATCTGGCCCACCGCGGCGGCGGCCTGGCTTTGCTCGAGCGGCAGCGCGCCCGCGGGCAGGCCGAGCACCCGGCGCCCGAGCGCGATCGAGCCCGAGGAGACGATCACCACATCGGCGCCGCGTGCGCGCGCCTGCGCCACATCGAGCGCGAGCGCATGCAGCCACTCGGTCTTCAGCCCCTCGGCGCCGACCAGGAGCGCCGAGCCGATCTTGATCACCAGCCGCTGGGCGGCCCGCACATCAGGTTTCACGGATGCCACGCCCCGCCCTCATCGCCCGCTTCGGCGCGATCCTCCGAGATCTCGGCCCAGAGCGCGCGCAGCACCTCGTTGACGCCCTTCTTCGCCGCCCCCGACATCAGGAACACCGGCCCCTCGACCGCCTTCTCGAGCGCGCGTTTGCGGTTCGAGAGCGTCTTCGGGTCTAGCGCGTCGATCTTGTTGAGCACGGTCACGCGGGGTTTGTCGGCAAGCTCGGGCGAATAGGCCTCGAGCTCGGCGATGATCGTGCGGTAATCCTTGGTCAGCGTCGAGGAGGTGCCATCGACGAGGTGCAGGAGCACCGAGCAGCGCTCGACATGGCCGAGGAACTGATCGCCAAGGCCGCGGCCCTCGGAGGCGCCCTCGATCAGGCCGGGGATATCGGCGATGACGAATTCGCGCCCGTCGATGCCGACGACGCCGAGGTTCGGCACCAGCGTGGTGAAGGGGTAATCGGCGATCTTCGGGCGCGCGTTCGAGACGGCGGCGAGGAAGGTCGATTTGCCGGCATTGGGCAGGCCCAGAAGCCCCGCATCGGCGATCAGCTTGAGGCGCAGCCAGAGCGTGCGTTCGACGCCTTCCTGGCCGGGGTTGGCGCGTTGCGGGGCGCGGTTGGTCGAGCTCTTGAAATGCAGGTTGCCCCAGCCGCCGTTGCCGCCCTTGGCGAGCAGGATCCGCTGGCCGACCTCGGTCAGATCGGCGATCACCGTCTCTTCATCCTCGTCGATGATCTCGGTGCCGACCGGCACGCGCAGCACGATATCGTCGCCATCCTTGCCGGTGCGCTGCGAGCCCATGCCGTGCTGGCCGGATTGGGCGAAGAAATGCTGTTGGTAGCGGAAGTCGATCAGCGTATTGAGCCCGTCGACGGCTTCGGCCCAGACCGAGCCGCCCTTGCCGCCGTCGCCGCCATCGGGGCCGCCGAATTCGATGAATTTCTCGCGCCGGAAGCTGACGCAGCCCGCGCCCCCGCCGCCCGAGCGGATATAGACTTTCGCAAGATCGAGAAATTTCATCGCATGAGCCCTTGTTGCAAGGCGTCCGTTTACGCCGCGCGGGGCGTTTGATCAAGGCCCGGCTTGGGGGGAGCGGAGGATGCGGGGGCGCTGCCCCCGCGCCCCCGGGATATTTTGGGCAAGATGAAGGGGGTTACATCTTGCGCAGATAGGTCCAGGTCGGCACGCGGGCGCCGCGGGCGACCGACCAGCTCTCGGCATCGCCCAGATAGTCGAAGCCGCAATTGCTCAGCACTCGCGCGGAGCCCGGGTTATCCTGGAAGACCTCGGCAAAGAGGGTGCGGCTGTCATGGGGGTTGGCGGCGACCAGCGCCGCGACCGCCTCGGAGGCGAAGCCGGTGTTCCAGAACCCCGGCGCGACCCAGAAGCCGACCTCGGATTGATCGGGTTCGATGCGGGTGAGCGAGACGACGCCGAGCACTTCGGCGAGCCCCTGGCCCGAGCCGTCGAGCGCCCAGACATCCTCGCGCCGATCCGCCCCTTGGGCGCGGGCGATATAGGCCTCGGTCGCGCCCGGCGGCAGCGGATGGGGGATCGCGCGGGTGCCTTCGGCGACCCGTTTATCCGCGGTATACAGGGAAATCAGCCCGGCATCCGAGCGGCGCAGCGGGCGCAGAACGAAGCGGCCGGCCTCGATCACGGGTTGCGCGGTAATGGTTTCCTGAAACATGGGCGCTCCTCCTCGAACGCGGTCATTCTGACCTTGGCCCTTAAATGGGGCGGGTTGATGACAATTTAACCCAACCCCGTTGAAATTTTATTGATGAACGGGCGCTTGCCCCCTGCCCGCTCCGATCCGGCCTCCCAACCGGACCCAAGCGGGGGCCCGGAAACGCGAAGGGGGACCGGCGTTTCGCCGATCCCCCCCAAATGCGTATCCGGGTAGCGCTCGGCTTACTCGGCCGCCTCCGCAACGGGGAGCACCGAGATGAAGGTGCGGCCCTTGAGGCCCTTGCGGAAGGTAACCTTGCCTTCGGTGACGGCGAAGATGGTGTGATCGCGGCCCATCATGACGCCTTCGCCCGGCCACCAGGTGGTGCCGCGCTGACGGACGATGATGTTGCCGGCGATGGCCGCCTGGCCGCCGTAGAGTTTGACGCCGAGGCGACGACCAGCGGAGTCGCGACCGTTACGGGACGAACCGCCTGCTTTCTTGTGTGCCATCTGTCAGTCTCCTCTTACTTCGCTTCATGCGCGGCGACGCGCGCAGCAGCGGTGCCGACGGCTTCCTTCACGCCCGAGGCAGCGGCGCCCGAGGCGAGAACCTCGGTCACGCGCACCAGCGTCAGTTTCTGACGGTGGCCACGGGTGCGCTGCGACGAATGTTTCCGGCGGCGCTTGTGATAGGTGATGACCTTGTCGGCCTTGATGTTGTCGATGACTTCCGCAACGACCGCGGCACCTTCGACGAGCGGGGCGCCAACGGTCAGGGTGTCACCGCCGACCATCAGAATTTCATTGAACTGGACTTTGTCGCCAGCTTCAGCGGCAATCAGCTCCACGCGGAGCACATCGCCCGCCTGAACCTTGTATTGCTTGCCGCCAGTCTTGAGGACCGCAAACATGGGCCATTCCTTCGTGTCAGCCGCGCCCTGTGGCACCTTGCGGTTTACCGGGTTGCCCCGCCTCGGACAGCGCGCCCCTGAGGGGCGGTGTGAAAACAAACCCCCCGCGAGAAGAGACTCCTCCCGCCGGGTCTGCGGCTTATCGGTGAACTGGCGCCCCCTGTCAAGCCCCGATCGCCCGCTGTTACAGGGTCGCCCCCCAGCGCGCCAGCGCCTCGGCCGCGGTGAGGCGCACGCGCGTCGAGCCCGGACCGATCGCGCCCGGGGTGGCGGAAAACTTCGGCGCGGGCGCGGGCTGGGTCATGCCCTCATGCGCGAGATAGGCCCCGCGCGCGATGTTATGCGGATGCGCCGCGGCCTCGGAGAGGCTGAGCACCGGCGTCGCACAGGCATCCGAGCCCTCGAAGATCGCGGCCCAGTCGTCGCGGCTGCGCTCCAAAAACCGCGCCCCGATCGCGGCGCGCAGCGCGGGCCAGGCGGCGCGGTCGCCCCGGTCGGGCAGATCGCCCGGGGCAAAGCCCATCAACTCCTGAAAGAGGCGCCAGAATTTCTCCTCGATCGGGCCGATCGCCATATGGCCACCGCAGGCGCAGGGGTATATCCCGTAATAGGGCACGCCGCCGTCGAGCAGGTTGACCCCGCGCCGCTCGGCCCAGAGCCCGTTGCCCTTGAGCCCCCAGATCATCCCCAACAGCCCCGCCACCCCGTCGGTGATCGCGGCATCGACGACCTGCCCCTGCCCCGTCGCCCGCGCGCGCCAGAGCGCCGCCATCATCCCGAAGGCGAGCCACAGCGTGCCACCGCCGAAATCGCCCACCAGATTGAGCGGGATCGTGGGCGTCTCGGGCGTGCCGATCGCATGGAGCGCGCCCGAGAGCGCGATGAAATTGATGTCATGGCCCGCGGTCTGCGCGAGCGGCCCGGTCTGGCCCCAGCCGGTCATCCGCCCGTAGACAAGCGCGGGGTGATCGGGGAAATCGGCGGGGCCGAGGCCGAGCCGCTCCATCACGCCCGGGCGCATCCCCTCGATCAGCCCGTCGGCGCGCGCAATCAGCGCCCGCGCCACCGCGAGATCAGCCGGCGCCTTCAGATCGAGCTCGAGCACGTCGCGGCCGCGCTCGAGCGGGTCGTTCTCCATGCCGAGCACATTATGGGCCGCGCCCGCGGAATCGGGCCGCGCGATGCGGATCACCTCGGCGCCGAGGTCGGCAAAGAGCTGGGCGGTGAAGGGCGTGGGGCCGAGGCCCGAGATCTCGACGAGGCGCAGGCCGGCAAGCGGGCCGCGGGCGGGCTGGTCAGTCATGGAGGCTCCCGTTGCAAGCCGGGGGTTTTGCACCCCCGGACCCCCGCAGGATATTTCAGGCAAGATGAAGGGGAAGCCGGGGATTTCGTGACGCCACGTCATCCGTTTCTTCTTGGCCCAAATACGCCCGCCGGAGGCGTCCGCGGCCAGCCTCAGGCTCAGCCGCCCGCCTTTTCCTCGAGCGCGAGCCATTCCTCCTCGGCCGCCTCGAGCGAGGCCTGACGCTCGGCGAGCATCTCGGTGGCTTTCTTGAACTTCACCGGCTCGCGCGAGAAGAGCTCCGGGTCGGCGAGCAGATCGACGAGTTTGCGGATCTCGAATTCGAGCTTTTCCATCACCCCGGGCAGCGCCTCGAGGCGGTGTTTCTCGGTGAAGGAGAGGCCCGATTTCTTCGGCGCCTCTTTCGCGGCGGGGGCGGCCTCTTTCGGGGCGTCTTTCTTCGGCGCGGGCTTCGTCGCGGCGCCTGCGGGCGCTTCGGCGCTCAGGAGTTTTTGCGCCTGATAATCGGACCAGCCGCCGGCATAGACGGTTGCCCGCCCGTCGCCCTCCATCGCGATCGTGGTGGTGGCCACGCGGTCGATGAAATCGCGGTCGTGGCTGACGAGGAGCACGGTGCCGTCATACTCGCCCAGGATGTCCTGGAGCAGATCGAGCGTCTCGACATCGAGATCGTTCGTCGGCTCGTCGAGCACCAGAACGTTCGAGGGCCGCGCCATGATCCGCGCAAGCAAAAGCCGCGCGCGTTCGCCCCCCGAGAGCGAGCCGATCGGCGCGCGCGCCTGTTGCTCGTCGAAGAGGAAGTCCTTGAGATAGGCCACGACATGTTTGG
>ERZ1645187.2174-NODE-2174-length-17523-cov-6.406057_pt1 | contig 17523 bp, 18 predicted proteins | sample MGYA00575352_ERZ1645187 | MGnify/ENA primary metagenome ERZ1645187 (study PRJEB40837, sample SAMN11349314) | freshwater sediment metagenome | isolation source: river sediment | host: Sediment | place: India: Wazaribad , New Delhi | collected 2017-02-21 ... | reverse complement strand
AGAAGTTCGACACCGAGAGCTACACGCTCTACTCCTACGCGGCGGTTGAAATCTACAATCAGGCGATCGAGGCGGCCAAGTCGACCGACGGCAAGAAGGTCTCGGCGCAGATGAAGTCTGGCCAGAAGTTCAAGACCGTGATCGGTGAAATCTCCTTCGACAAGAAGGGCGACATCACCCGTCCGGACTATGTGATGTACACCTGGAAGAAGGGCCCGGACGGGAAGATCTCCTACTTCCAGAACTGATCCTTCGCGTCGTCGAAGCAGCGTTCATAGAAACCCGCCGGGCCTCCCGGCGGGTTTTTTGTTGCCGGCCGGCGTGTGTCACGCTCGCCGGTCCTCATGGTTAAATCAACCTTAATCCGCCTCTTTCGTTGACCCGTGGGCCGCCTTGCCCGTTCACTGGCATGGTCGGCGGAGAACACCATGGGTCAGATCACCTCCATTCAGGTCTTGCGCGCCATTGCCGCGCTGGTCGTGGTCATCGGCCATGCCCAGCATGATGCAGCCGTCACCGCGGCCAGGCTTGGCGGTGCGTTCGGGCGCAGTTTCCTGCTGCCGTGGGGCGCGGGGGTGGATCTGTTCTTCGTCATCTCCGGCTTCATCATGGTCCATGCCTCGCGCGATCTGTTTGCCCGGCCCGGCGGCGCCCGCCAGTTCCTCATCCGTCGGTCGATCCGCATCGTCCCGCTCTATTGGCTGTTCGCCAGCCTTTATCTTGCGCTTCAGGTGCTGGTCTGGCGGCTGGAGGGCAAGCCCCTGCCAGCGCCGCTCGATATCGCGGCCTCCTATCTGTTCATCCCGGTCGATACGTTTCTTGATGGCTTCCCCCGCCCGTTCTTCACGCTCGGCTGGTCGCTCAACTACGAGATGTTCTTCTATCTGGTCTTCGCCGCGCTGCTGCTGCTGCCGCGCTTCACGGCGGTGCTGGGGGTTCTCTCGGCGCTGGTGCTGCTGACCATCGCCGGCGCGCTCACCAGACCCGGCAGCACGATCCTCAATGTCTGGACCAGCCCGATCATCCTCGAATTCGCCCTCGGCGCCGCCATCGCGCTGGCGCGGGCGGAAGGGCTGGTGCTCGGCAAGGCAACGCGCGCCATCCTGATCGGTCTCGGGTCCGCGCTGTTGATGCGCGATTATCTGTTTTCCGATCTGCGCGCGCTCGATTGGATCACCGCCAACGATTTTGCCCGTCTGCTGGCCTGGGGCCTGCCGGCGGCGATGATCATCGCCGGAGCGACCTTGGAGGAGGCGGACGAGGAAGCCTCCCGCCTGCTGGCGCCGGTCACCCGCGCCGGCCTCCTGCTGGGCGATGCCTCCTACGCGCTCTACCTGTCCCATCCCTTCGTGGTGGTGCTGGTGCGCAAACTCGCGCTCGCCGGCGGCGCTTATCCGGTCCTCGGGCCGTGGGGCGTCATCGCCACCACGCTGCTCGCCGCCTGCGCCATCGCGTTGCTGACCCATCACCTGATCGAAAAGCCGATGATTGCGGCACTGCGCAAGCGGTTCGAGCCGCGCGCGCGGGACGGGCTGCCGCGCCTGTCAGCCAAGCCGGCCTAGCGCCGGGAAGGCATCGAGAATGAAGGTGCCGACCGAGGCGAATGTGCCGGTGAGGAAGGCGATGCCGGTGAGCACCAGAAACACGCCCATCGCCATCTCCACCCGGTGCATGTGCTTGCGGAAGCGCTTCATGAACCTGACGAACGGCCCCATCGCAAACGCCGCGAGCAGGAACGGGATGCCGAGGCCCGCCGAATAGATCGACAGCAGGACCATGCCGCGGCCGACGCTTGCCTCCGACCCCGCCACCGCGAACACACTGCCCAGCACCGGCCCGATGCACGGCGACCAGCCGAAGGCAAAAGCCAGGCCCATCACATAGGCGCCCGCAATGCCCGCCGGCTTTTCCACATGCATCCGCGCCTCGCGCGCGAGGAAGGAGATGCGCAGGATGCCCATGAAGTGCAGCCCCATCAGGATGATCAGCGCCCCGGCCACCCAGCCGATCTCCACCGCGTTCTGCCGCAGCACCCCGCCGAGCACGGAAGCGCCGGCCCCCAGCAGCACGAACACGCTGGAAAAGCCGAGCACGAACGCAATCGCCGAGAACACCGCCTGCCGCCGGATGCGCCGCTGCGATTCCCCCGTCCATTCATCCAGCGTGGTGCCGGCAAGAAACGCGAGATACGGCGGCACCAGCGGCAGCACACAGGGCGACAGGAAGCTGAGCAGCCCCGCCAGAAACACATAGGGAAACGACAGATCGGCAGTCATCAGCACCGGCGCGGGAAACGAGGTCAGCTTGCGGTTTTCTTAGGCCGCCTTGTCCCATAGTCTTTGCTCAATGTCATGTGGCGGGGAATCAATCGTCATGCGCAATCTCATCACGGATGTGCGAGGCCTCCGTGTCGGCCATGCGGCAGATGCCGCGCTGGCCAGCGGCGTCACCGCCATCGTCTTCGACAGGCCGGCCACCGCCTCCGTCAGCATCCGCGGCGGCGCGCCGGGCGGGCGCGATACCGCCCTGCTCGATACCGACATGACGGTGGAAACGGTCGATGCCATCCTGCTCTCCGGCGGTTCGGCCTTCGGCCTTGATGCGGCGGGCGGCGCACAGGCCGCCCTGCGCGCGGCGGGGCGTGGCTTTGCCATCGGCACCATCCGCGTGCCCATCGTGCCGCAGGCCATCGTCTTCGATCTGCTCAACGGCGGCGACAAGAACTGGGGTGACCGGCCTCCCTATTGGGAGATGGGCCGCCGTGCAGTGGAAGCGGCAGGGGAGACCTTTGCCCTCGGCACCGCCGGCGGCGGCTATGGCGCCACCACGGCCACGCTGAAGGGCGGCCTCGGCTCGGCCAGCGCCGTGACCTCCACCGGCCATAGGGTCGGCGCGATTGTCATCGTCAACGCCATCGGCTCCGCCACCCTCGGACGGAGCCCGCATTTCTGGGCCGCGCCCTATGAGCAGAACGGCGAATTCGGCGGGCGCGGCTGGCCCTCTCCGCTGCCGGAAGAGGCGCTCGCCATGCACATCAAGGGCCACACCCCGGCCACCACCATCGCGCTGGTCGCCACCGATGCGGTGCTGACGAAGCCTCAGGCCAGACGCCTCGCCATCATGGCGGACGACGGGCTGGCCCGCGCCATCCGCCCCAGCCATGCCGCGCTGGATGGCGACACGGTTTTTGCCACAGCGACGGGTCAGCACCCGCTGGCCGATCCGCTGCGCGATCTGACGGAACTCGGCCATGTCGCCGCCGATTGTCTGGCCCGGGCAGTGGCGCGCGGCGTCTATGAGGCGACCGCCCTGCCCTTCCCCGGCGCGCTGCCGGATTGGAAGTCAACGTTCGCCTAGCAAACGAGCCACGGTGTCTTCCGCGCGGCCCGAACGCGTCAGGCGCTTCGCATGCAAGGCACCGAAGGCCGGCTCAGGCAAGGCTCTACGCGGGCGAACACATCCCGCTTTTCGCGGATGCGCCCTTGTAAGAGGCGGACACAAACTCAGAAGCGATCCGCCCGGTACGGCGCAGGGTCGCAGAACGGCGTCTCGCCAACGATCATCTCGGCCATGAACCGCCCGGCGCTGCCGGCCAGCGTCAACCCGTGATGCGCATGGGCGAAGGAGAACCACAGCCCCTTGTGGCGCGGCGCCGGCCCCATCACAGGCACCATGTCGGGCGTGCAGGGCCGCCGGCCCATCCACGGCTCGGCATCCACCCGCCCGCCCAGCGGAAACAGCGCGCGGGCAATCGGCTCCGCCCGGTCAAGCTGGCTGTAGTTGCGCGGCGCATCCCGTTCGGCGAACTCTGCGCCCGTGGTCAGGCGGATGCCGTGCGTCATCGGCGCGATCAGAAAGCCGGTGTCGCCATCCAGCACCGGCAGGTTCAGCATCGCGTTGCCCTCGGGCCGATAATGCATGTGATAGCCGCGCTTGACGCCAAGCGGCATCGTATAGCCCAGCGGCTCTGTGATGTCGTTGGCCCACGGCCCCATGGCGATGACGCAATCGCGCGCCGCGATTCGCCCCTCCGGCCCGGCGACGGACCAGCCCTCCGGCCCCTGCTCCAGCGTCCGCGCATCGGCCGTGACGAACCGGCCACCACGCCTGATGAACAGCTCGGCGTAAGCACGGCTCAGCGCCAGCGGCTCGGCCAGGCTGTAGGGGTCTTTCCAGTGCACCCCGCCGATGAGGTCCCCTTTGAGGTGCGGCTCCGCTGCCGCAAGCTGGCGATGATCCAGCACCTCCGAATTGACGCCATGCTCCCTCAGTTCATTGGAGCGCTTGATCTCCGCCGCAAGGTTCTTTTCCTTGCGCGCAATCTTGATCCACCCGCCGCGCCGCAGCTGCGCGGTGGCCCCGGCGGCCGCAGCAAGCTTGTCATGCTCGGCAAGGCAGAGCGCGAACAGTGGCGCCCGCGCCGCCGCGCTGATCGCCACCTTCTCCGGCGCCGATTGCTGCCAGTACTGGTAGAGCCACGGCGCGACGGTGGCGAGCGAGGAGAACTGGTAGTGCGAATCGATCCTGAGGTTCAGCGCTGCCTGGATCAGCGTCACCGGATCATCCGGAAACGTATAGGGCAGCACCGCCTCGCACTGGATCAGCCCGGCATTGCCGAACGAGGTCTCCTCCCCCGGCCCCACCCGGTCGACCAGCGTGACGCTGCGCCCCTTGTCCTGAAGATTGAGCGCCAGCCCGATGCCGACAATCCCCGCGCCGAGAACCAGAACGTCACTTGCCATTCCAAACCCGCCTTCGCCTTTCGTTGCACCGCCACTGTGAAGCCCCGCGCCGCAACTGGCAAGGCGGTGGATCAATGCGGCCCATGCACGGGCGAAGGGTTGTTCCCGCCTCATCGAAGTGCTAACGGCGCGGCATGTCGCGCGATCTGATCATAGCCCCGTCCATTCTCGCCGCCGATTTCGCCAATCTCGGTCCGGATGTCGCTGCGGTTGATGCCGCCGGAGCGGACTGGATCCATATCGATGTGATGGACGGCCATTTCGTGCCGAACATCACCTTCGGGCCTGATCTGGTGAAAGCGATCCGCCCCTATTCGAAGAAGCTGTTCGACGTGCATCTGATGATCGCACCGGTCGATCCCTACATCGAGGCCTTCGCCAAGGCCGGCGCGGACCTGATCTCGTTTCACGTCGAGGCCGGCGCGCACAGCCACCGTACGCTCCAGCTCATCCGCTCGCTCGGCAAGAAATCCGGCATCGTCCTCTGCCCCGGCACGCCCGCGTCCGCCATCGAACCGCTGATCGACATGCTCGACCTCGTGCTGGTGATGAGCGTCAACCCCGGCTTCGGCGGGCAGAGCTTCATCAAATCCGCCACCAAGCTGATTTCGGACTGCAAAGCGCTGATCGGCAACCGCCCCATCGACCTTGAAGTTGATGGCGGCATCACGCCGGAAACAGCGCCCCTCGCCGCCAAGGCCGGCGCCAACGTCCTCGTCGCCGGCTCAGCCGTGTTCAAGGGCGGTCGCGATGCGCTGGCCGCCAACATCGCCGCCATCAGGGCGGCGGTTTGAGAGCGCTAGGAACGGGCAATCAACCCAAGACGTTCTGCGCGTGATTCCACTGCGCCGATCGAACGCCCAAAATGGCTGGCGATATATCGCAGCGGTTGACCTTTCTGCCACAAATCGCGAAGCTCGCTATCGAGTTCAGCGCTCCAAGGCTGACCTGCATTTACGGCCTGAGACATGCGCCTTGTAGGTAGAACTTGCAGCAAGCCCTCGACCAGCGAATGCGCCTCCAGTTCTGAAATTTGAAATATTTGCCCATTGGGCAGCAGCACTTCCACGTATCCGGCAGCAGCCACGATCCTATAGACTTTGCTACCAGCCTGCCATTCAACAGCCCTCTTGAAAGTCGTCAAATTAGCCTCGCAATCGATCACTTGATCAATTTCTTCGTTGAATAGCTTCCATTCTCGCATCAAAGCCGTTTGCAGCCAATCGCGGAAGGGGCTACGGAAGCGCGACATTTCGTTTCGGAGTTCCCCATGATCCCCCGTTATGCCCGCCCCGATATGGTCGCCATCTGGGAGCCGCAGAACCGCTTCCGCATCTGGTTCGAGATCGAGGCGCATGCCACCGACAAGCTGGCCGATCTCGGCGTGGTGCCCAAGGCCGCTGCTGCCAAGATCTGGGAGAAGGGCCGGGGCGCCACCTTCGATGTCGCCCGCATCGACGAGATCGAGCGGATCACCAAGCATGATGTGATCGCCTTCCTCACCCATGTCGCGGAGATCATCGACGATGCGGACGCCTCACGCTTCCTGCATCAGGGCATGACCTCGTCCGACGTGCTGGACACCTGCCTGAACGTGCAGCTGACCCAGGCCGCCGACATCCTGCTCAAGGATATCGATGCCCTGCTCGCGGCCATCAAGCGCCGTGCCTATGAGCACAAGATGACGCCGACCATCGGCCGCAGCCACGGCATCCATGCCGAGCCGGTCACCTTCGGCCTCAAGCTGGCGCAGGCCTATGCCGAATTCAGCCGCAACCGCGAGCGCCTCGTCGCCGCCCGCAAGGAAATCGCCACCTGTGCCATCTCCGGCGCGGTCGGCACCTTCGCCAACATCGATCCGCGCGTCGAGGCCCATGTCGCCGAGAAACTGGGCCTTGCGGTCGAGCCGGTCTCGACGCAGGTGATCCCGCGCGATCGCCACGCCATGTTCTTCGCCGCCCTCGGCGTCATCGCCTCGTCCATCGAACGCGTCGCCATCGAAATCCGCCATCTCCAGCGCTCGGAAGTGTATGAGGCGGAGGAGTTCTTCTCCGAGGGGCAGAAGGGCTCGTCGGCGATGCCGCACAAGCGCAACCCGGTGCTGACCGAGAACTTGACCGGCCTCGCCCGCATGGTGCGCAGCTATGCCATGCCGGCGATGGAGAACGTCGCCCTGTGGCACGAGCGCGATATCTCCCATTCCTCGGTCGAGCGGTACATTGGCCCCGATGCGACCATCACGCTCGATTTCGCGCTGGCGCGGCTCACCGGCGTCATCGACAAGCTGGTGGTCTACCCCGAGAACATGCAGAAGAACCTCGATCGGCTCGGTGGCCTCGTCCACTCCCAGCGGGTTCTGCTGGCGCTGACCCAGAAGGGCGTCTCACGCGAGGACAGCTATCGCCTTGTGCAGCGCAACGCCATGCCGGTGTGGCGCGGCGAGGGCAACTTCCTTGATCTGCTCAAGAAGGACCCTGAGGTGAACACCCGCCTCTCGGATGCGGAGATCGAAAGCCTGTTCGACCTTGGCTATCACACCAAGCATGTGGACACGATCTTCGCCCGCGTGTTCGGCGAAGCATAAGCCCCGTCAATACACCGCGAGCGGAACCTTCCGCCGCGGCGGCGGAAAGGCGCGATCCAGCGCTGCAAGATCATCCGCCGTCAATACGATGCCGGCCGCCGCTGCATTGGCGGTGACATGGGCGATGCTGCTCGCCTTGGGAATGGCAATCACCCCCGGGGCGGCGAGCACGAAGGCGAGCGCGATTTCCGCCGGGCTTGCCCCATGCCGCCGGGCGACAGCCTCCAGCGCCGGATGGTCGAGATCGCCCCGGTCCAGCGGAGAATAGGCCATCAGCGGCATGCCCTGCCGGGCCATCCACGGCATCAGGTCGAATTCCACCCCGCGCTGGGCCAGATTGTACAACACCTGATTGCTGGCGCAGGCCGCGCCACCCCCGGCGCGCATCAGCCGCTCCATCTCCGCCGTATCGAAATTGGAAACGCCCCACGCGCCGATATGTCCCGCCGCACGCAGCGCCTCGAATCCCGCCACCGTCTCCGCCAGCGGGTGGCTGCCCGGCCAATGCAGCAGGTAGAGATCGATCCGGTCCGTTCCCAGCCGCCTGAGGCTGCGCGCGCAGGCTGCCTGCACCCCGGCGCGGGAGGCATTGTGCGGATAGACCTTGGAGACGAGAAACACCCTTTCCCGCCGTCCGGCGATTGCCTCGCCCACCAGTTCTTCCGCCGCGCCATCACCATACATCTCGGCGGTATCGATCAGCGTCAGCCCGAGGTCGATACCCGTCTGCAATGCGGCAATTTCCTGCCGGCGCGGGCTGTACCCCTCCGCCAGTTCCCACGTCCCCTGCCCGAGAGCAGGCACACTGACGCCATTGGCAAACCGGACGGTTTTCATCGCACCTCGCATTCAGGCAGTGTCACGCATCATTTGGCCTTGTCCAGCCGGTGCTGCAAGCGCCAATCGCCATCTCTCAGGCCGGATCCTGCGGTTCACCGGCCGCCCGCGCGCGGTGCTTGGCCAGCACCTCCGGCGGGATCAGCCGCAGCGCCAGCCAAAACCCGAGCGGCACCAGAACCAGATCGTCGAGCTGGCCGAGGATCGGAATAAAATCGGGGATCAGGTCGATCGGCGACAGCGCATAGGCCAAAGTCACCAGCGCCACCCAGCGCGCGAGGGGCGGCGTGCGTGCATCGCGCGCGGCCGCAAGCAGGGTCTCCCCCTCGCGCTTCAGCGCCTTTGCCCGGCTCTTCACCCGGGCGATGAGGCCCGGCCGGTTCGTCATCAGCCCGGCAGGCAGAACACGGACCGCTCCGGCACAGGGTCCGGCGTCATCGCCTCGATCATCGCGGCGGTATCGAAGGATTCGTAATATTCCACCGCCTTGCCATCCTCGAACCGCCAGTAATCCAGCTTGTGGGTAGAAACCGTCTTGCCTGTGCGGCGATATTGCCATTCGCAGAAGATGCGGACGACCACCCGGTCTCCCTGCGCGATGAACTCCTCCGTGCGGAACTCGATCATTTTCCAGTCGCGGACAATCCCCTCGAAATAGGCCTTCAGATGCTCCTCGCGCTCCGATGCCTGGAAATACCCCGGCCGGTTTCGCCCGCCGCCCGCAGAACTGAAGTGGAACTGGGCGGAGAAGACATCAAACCAGTAGCGGTATTCCTTGCCCCGGCTGGTGATCCAGCGGTTGTAGCTGCGCCGCAGCACGTCGACATTTGCGACAGTCGTGACCATTGTATCAATCCCCTGCCACGTTCTGAACCACAGAACGGAATGCCGGAAATTGATGTTGATCAAAAATTCACCAAGGACCCCGGTCGGGAACTCCCCGACCGGATGTGCAATCCTTGGCGTCACTCCGCAGCAGGTGCCTCCGCCTCGACATAGAGCTTGCCGCCGGTCGCGGCGAATTCGGCGGATTTCGCTGCCATGCCGTCAAGTGCCGCCCGTTCGTTATCACCCATCGCCTGCACCTCGGCGCGCAGATCCTGCGTGATCTTCATCGAGCAGAATTTAGGCCCGCACATCGAGCAGAAATGCGCCACCTTATGCGCATCCTTGGGCAGGGTCTCGTCATGGTAGGCCCGCGCCGTATCGGGGTCGAGCCCGAGGTTGAACTGGTCCTCCCAGCGGAAATCGAACCGCGCACGGGAGAGCGCATCGTCACGGATTTTTGCCGCCGGATGCCCCTTGGCCAGGTCCGCCGCATGCGCCGCGATGCGATAGGTAATGACGCCGGTCTTCACATCGTCCCGGTTGGGCAGGCCCAGATGCTCCTTGGGCGTGACGTAGCAGAGCATCGCGCAGCCGAACCAGCCGATCATCGCCGCGCCGATACCGCTCGTGATGTGGTCGTACCCCGGCGCGATATCGGTCACCAGCGGCCCGAGGGTGTAGAACGGCGCCTCGCCGCATTCCCTCAGCTGCTTGTCCATGTTCTCCTTGACCTTGTGCATCGGCACATGGCCCGGCCCCTCGATCATCACCTGACAGCCCTTGCCCCAGGCGATCTTCGTCAGTTCCCCGAGCGTCTCCAGCTCGGCAAACTGCGCCCGGTCGTTGGCATCGGCGATCGAGCCGGGGCGCAGCCCGTCCCCGAGGCTGAACGACACATCGAACTTGCGCATGATGTCGCAGATGTCGCCGAAGCGCTCGTAGAGGAACGATTCGCGGTGCTTGGAGAGGCACCAGCGCGCCATGATCGAGCCGCCGCGCGAGACGATGCCGGTCACGCGGTTGGCCGTCAGCGGCACATGATGCAGCCGTACACCGGCATGGATGGTGAAATAATCCACCCCCTGCTCCGCCTGCTCGATCAGCGTGTCCTTGAACACCTCCCAATCGAGCCTGGCCGGGTCGCCCCCCACCTTTTCCAGCGCCTGATAGATCGGCACCGTGCCGATCGGCACCGGCGAGTTGCGCAGGATCCACGAGCGGATGTTGTGGATATTGCGGCCGGTCGACAGATCCATCACCGTATCCGCGCCCCAGCGGATCGACCACACCAGCTTTTCCACCTCTTCGGCAACGCCCGAGGACACGGCGGAATTGCCGATGTTGGCGTTGACCTTGACGAGGAAGTTGCGGCCGATGGCCATCGGTTCCAGTTCGGTATGGTTGATATTGGCGGGGATGATCGCCCGCCCGCGCGCCACCTCGTCGCGCACGAACTCCGGCGTCACGAATTCGGGGATCGCCGCCCCGAAGTGCTCACCATCGGCCATCCGCTCCTGCGCCCCGGCCAGCGCTGCCTCACGCGCCAGATTCTCGCGATGCGCGACATAGACCATCTCTTCGGTGATGATGCCGGCGCGGGCGAATTCGTATTGCGTCACCATCTGCCCCGGCCCGGCGGCGCGGATGGTGCGGCTGGCCGGGCATTCCGGCACCAATTTCTCGCCGGTCGCCCCGCCATTGTCCTCGGGCTTGATGGCGCGGGGCGGAATGGCGGCATAGCCGCGCGCCTCGATCCAGCTGCGCCGCACTTCCGGCAGGCCGGCGTTGAGATCGATCCGCGCATCGCTCTCGGTATAGGGGCCTGAGGCATCGTAGACGCGCACCGGCGGCTCGTTCTTGTCCGTCAGCGCGATTTCGCGGAACGGCACCTTCAGCGTCGGGTGCGCGGCGGGCGCGGCATAGACCTTGCGCGAGCCGCAGATCGGCCCGGTCGTCACCGCGCCGGGGCCGGGCGCGAAATTCTTCTGGTGAATGGTCATGACCGTTCCCTCTCAACCTCTTGTGTTCCGGCAAATCCGGAGACGATACGTGGGCGGAAGGAGGTGCACGACCATCGAAGGCCGGCCAGTCCCATCCCTTCGCCGGCATGACCCGGATCAGGTTCAAAGGGTTCGCGGCAGATTTGCCGCGTCTCAGCCCGGTGAAGGACGCCCCTTGGACACTTTATAGCTTGGCGCACCGCCCCGCGATGTCAAGCCCGCAAGACCGGGAAGCATGCGGTTTCGTAACGTTGTTCGCACCTGTCGGGCTGCATCCGGCGCCGCATAGCCATTCGGGCTTGCCGCCGACGGCGTCCTCGGGCAAAAAGACGCAACGGAAAGGGAGATGATCTTGGCCAAGCGCACCAGCGATGTCGATATTCTGATGGTTGCCGGCCTGAACAACTCGGGGCCCGAACATTGGCAATCCCGCTGGGAGCAGCGGCTGACCACCGCCCGCCGTATCGAGCAGCCCAACTGGGCGGCTCCGGCAAAGGATGCGTGGGTGGATGAGGTTCGCAAGGCGGTGGATGCCGCCCGCCAGCCGGTAATCCTTGTCGGTCACAGCCTTGGCGTTGCCACCATCATTCATGCCGCTCCGCTGCTCAGGCCGGGCGATGTCATCGGCGCCTTCCTCGTCGCCCCCACGGGGGATACCGCGATTGAGCAGGAAGACGCGATCGACCGGCATTTCATGCCCGTCCCGCGGCTGAAACTGCCGTTTCCCGCCGTCGTTGTCGCCAGCCATGACGATCCCTATTGCCCGTTCCTGACGGCAGAGGAATATGCCATCGCCTGGGGGGCGGAGTTCGTCGACGCCGGTCACTCCGGCCATCTCAACACCGCCAGCGGCCACGGCCCGTGGCCGGAAGGGCTGATGCGGTTCGCCGGGTTCCTGGCCAAGTTGTGACCGGACGGCGCATTCCGCTCAGCCTCGGACGCAGGCTGATCGGCGAGGTCTCCCACTTCGCCCTGCGCACCCCCAACGGCGTGATGGAACGGGCGATGGATCTCGGCTCCGTCCTCGCCGCCCGCAAGGCCCATCCCGCTCCCCCGTCATGGATCGTGCTGTTCGCCAAGGCCTGGGCCCGCACGGCGGAAGAGGTGCCCGCCCTGCGCCGCTGCTATGTCCGCCTGCCGTGGCCGGGACTTTATGAACATCCCACCTCGGTGGTGATGGTCACCATCGAGCGCGATGTGGCGGGCGAGCCGATTCCGCTGTTCGGGCGGCTGAAGCACCCCGAGTTCAAGCCGCTGGCCGAGACGGATACCGCACTGAAAAGCCTGAAAACCGCTCCGCTCTCCTCGGTGCGCGAATTTGCCTATGCGTTGCGCACCACGCGCCTGCCGCTGCCGCTCCGGCGCGGTCTCTGGTGGCTCGGCCTCAACATCGGCCCCTATCGCATCGCCTATTTCGGCACGGTGGCGATCTCCGTCACCGCTCCGTTCGGCGCGGAGGTGCTCCATGCCGTCTCGCCGCTCGGTTATTGCCTGAGCTTCGGCCATATCGGCCCCGGCGCGCCGACGATGGTGCGCCTGTCGTTCGATCACAGGATCACCGACGGCACCACCATTGCCCGCGCGCTGGCGCGGATCGAGGAGGTGCTGAACACCGAACTGGCGGCGGAACTCGCCGCCAGCGCCTGAAGCAGGATCAGGCCTGCCCCTTCTCCAGTGCGAGAATCGCCTTGGCCACCCACATGCTGGGCAGGATGGCGATGACGAAGCCGGCCAGCACGACGGGCAGGATCAGCTTCATCCCGTTGGCGGCAAGGGACGGCACCGTCACAATCACCAGAACGCCGAGACCGGCCAGCACGGTGCCGATGAGGATATGCATGAGAACCGTCAGCTTGAGCATGAGACACCCCTTTATATGAGGGTCTCCTTATAGAAAGCAGCGCATGGCTGCACATTGACCCACCGCAAAGCCGCATGCCGCCGCAAGTGCCGCACGCACGAAAAAGGCCGCCCGGAGGCGGCCTTGAACAGGGGCAGAAGCGTCTCCCGGCAGAGAGACGCCACCGGACATCGCGCCCGGAGGCGCGGTCCGATCATCAGCGCGAGTAGAACTCGACCACGAGGTTCGGTTCCATCTTCACCGGATACGGCACTTCCGACAGGGTCGGGATGCGGGTGAACTTGGCGACCGGCTTGGAGGCGTCGACCTCGATGTAATCAGGCACGTCACGCTCGCCGAGGTTGCGCGATTCCAGCACCATCAGCATCTCGCGCGAAGCGTCCTTGACCTCGACGACATCGCCGGCCTTCACGAGGTAGGAGCCGATATTGACGCGGCGGCCGTTGACCTTGACATGGCCATGGTTGACGAACTGGCGGGCGGCGAACACGGTCGGAACGAACTTGGCGCGGTAGACCACCGCGTCGAGACGACGCTCCAGCAGGCCGATGAGGTTCTCGCCCGAGTCGCCCTTCATGCGGACGGCTTCGGCGTAATACTTGCGGAACTGCCGCTCGGTGATCGAGCCGTAGTAGCCCTTGAGCTTCTGCTTGGCCTTCAGCTGGGTGCCGAAGTCCGAGAGCTTGCCCTTGCGGCGCTGGCCGTGCTGGCCCGGGCCATATTCGCGGCGGTTCAGCGGGGACTTCGGACGGCCCCAGATATTCTCGCCCATACGGCGATCGATTTTGTGCTTGGCGTCAACGCGCTTCGACATCGCAGTTCCTCGAAGGAGCACGATCAGGAAAAGTGGAAGCCGGTGTTCCGTCCGATCGTGCGACAATAACAAAATCCAGCGCCCGGTAGCGCTGAACAGGGGTTGAGGAACGCGCCCTCCTCTGTCCGTCCTTTGCAGGGCAGAACCGACAGGTTTTCACCGGAACGGGAAAACCACGGGTGCGTACAACGCAATGCGAGGGGCCGTTGCTGACCCCTCGCTTGCGTGCCGTCTCGTTAGTGCCTTTGCCGGGCGATGTCAAACCCTTCGCCGGACAAATCAGCCCTCAGGCCTTCTCCCCGCCCATGTTGAGCAGGTGATACAGCGCGATGGCGCCGAAAGTCGCGGTGCCGATGCCGCCCAGCTCGAAACCGAAGATCGGCAGCTTGAGATCGCCCGCGCCGAGGATGAGCGCCGTGGCCACGGTGATCAGGTTCTTCGGCGAGGAGAAATCGACCCGGCTCTCCACCCAGATGCGTCCCGCCGTCGCAGCGATGAGGCCGAACACCACCACCGCGAGACCGCCGAGCACCGCCACCGGAATGGTCGAGATCACCGCCCCGAACTTCGGCGAAAACCCCAGCAGGATGGCGATGGCTCCGGCCGCGACGAACACCAGCGTCGAATAGACCCGCGTCACCGCCATCACGCCCATGTTCTCGGCATAGGTCGTCACGCCCGTGCCGCCGCCCGAGCCGGAGATCATCGTCGCCACGCCGTCGGCGATGAACGCCCGGCCGATCAGCGGGTCGAGATTGCGCCCGGTCATCACGGCGATGCCTTTGATATGCCCAAGGTTTTCCGCCACCAGGATAATCGCGACCGGCGCGATCAGCGCCATCGCCTGCCATTCGAATTTCGGCGAGACAAAATTCGGCGCGCCGAACCACGCCGCCGCCGCAACCTTGGAAAAGTCGATGCCCGGCGCGCCAAAGCTCGTCGCCGTCAGTGCATAGGCAATATAGGCGATCAACCCGCCGATCAGCACCGGCAGCCGCTGCGCAAACCCCGTACCGTAGACCGCAACCGCAGCGACCGCCACCACCGTCAGAAGCGCGATCCACTTGGTATAGGCGCTGGCCGAGATCATGCCGATCGCCACCGCCGTCAGGTTGAGCCCGATCGCCGCCACCACTGCGCCGGTCACCACCGGGGGCAGCAGCTTTTCGATCCACCGCGTGCCGACGACATGGACGATTCCGCCGATCAGCGCATAGACGCCGCCGCAGAAGATGATGCCGCCCAGCGCCACCGCGATGTTCGGGTTCGGCCCGCCGCCCTTGAACCCGGTGGCCGCCAGCACCACGCCGATGAAGGCAAAGGACGAGCCGAGATAGCTCGGCAGCCGCCCGCCGGTCAGCACGAAGAACAACAGCGTCGCGATGCCGGAGAAAAAGATCGCCACATTGGGGTCAAACCCCATCAGGATCGGCGCCAGCACCGTCGCGCCGAACATCGCCACCACATGCTGGAGGCCGGCGACCACCGTCTGCCCGGCCGGCAGCGTCTCGTCCGGCATCACTGCGCCCGATGTCGCGGCCTTCCATGTCGGGAAATATCCCTCTGCCATCGTCTTGTCCCCGCTGCCCGTTAGGTTGGTTTATATGCGACTTTTGTCGCGCCCCCCGCGTCGCAGGGCAAGCAGGAAGCTGCGAAGTCCACCGGTTTATGGTGCGGTTGTGGCAGATTGTCGTATTGCCATCCGCCCCGCGCCGGGGTTTGGCGATATCCCGGAGGTGCCCCATGGATGCTGAGGAACACGCGGCCCGCCGTGCCGCAATCACCGCCGACCTGCGCCGGAAGACCGGCATCGACGACGCGATGATCGAGACGCTGGTGCACGGCTTTTATGACCGGGTGCGGGCCGATGCCGTACTCGGACCCGTTTTCGCCGGGAAAATCACCGATTGGGGCCCGCATCTCAAGCAGATGTGCGCCTTCTGGTCCTCGGTCGCCCTGCTCACCGGCGTCTATCATGGCCGCCCGATGCAGAAGCATGTGACGCTGCCGATCGACGGCGCGCATTTCGACCGCTGGCTGGAGCTGTTCCGCGGCGCGGCACAGGATCTCTGCCCGCCCGCCGCTGCCGCCCATTTCATCGAGCGGGCCGAGCAGATCGCCCAGAGCCTCGAAGGCGGCGTCGCCACCGTGGCTGGCAAGCCGCTGCGCCGGGGCGAGCGCTACCGCGACCCCGCACTGCACCGGACGGACGATTAGCCCCTAGCGCCGCCCCGGCCGGCACACCCCGCCCGGCGCGCGCGCCTCGCCGGCGATGAAGGCCTCGGCCTCGGCCCTCGGCATCGGCCCGGCAACGACTGCATAGATCGCCGGGAACACCGCATCCGCCGCCACCAGCCGGCACTCGCGCGGCGGGTTCAGCGCGCGGATCACCAGCATCTCCTCCTGCCCGATGGAGAACGCGATGGGGCCGGAGTAGGTTGCGGTCTCGATGGTGCAGCCACCGAGGCAAAACGCCATGAGAATCAGGGCTGGAACGCGCATTCGTCCCTCCTGCGGGGAGATTGTCTCTTGCTCTTCCCCGAAAGCTGGGTGACAAGAGCGCCTGAACGTCAGGTTGTATCGGACATCCGGCTCCGCAAGGGACAAATCTGCGGCTGCGCCCGGTTTTTGGGGTTGAGGGGAAAATCGTGTCGGCTCGTCTTGCCCGGTTTCTTGCGGTTGCCCTGTGCCTTGCGCTGGCGGCCTGCGGCCAGACAACCTCTCAGATGATGCTCAAGCCGGTGGAAGCCGAGGCAACCGGCGCCAGGCGCGTGCCGCTTCTGGTGGCGACGCCGCGTGGCCTCGATGAGGCGACGGGCGAGTTCAACAACGAGCGCAAAGAGCACCTCACCTACAACAGCCTCACCGTGTCGCTGCCGCCCGGCCATGTGCAGGGCCAAGTGGAATGGCCCTCCGGCCCGGTTGGCGATCCGGAGAAGCATTTCGTCACGCTGGCCAACACCGTGATGGACGAGACCACCTTTCAAAGGGAACTTGACCGCCACCTGCCCCCTTCGGGCGATGTGCTGGTGTTCATGCATGGCTACAACACCGCCTATGAGGAAGGGGTATATCGCCTCGCGCAGATTGCGGGGGACGCCAAGCTGATCAGCCTGCCGCTGCTGTTCTCCTGGCCCTCGCGCGGCGACCTGACAGACTACCTGACCGACCGGGAATCGGCGATGGCCTCGCGCAACCGGCTGATGCACCTGCTGGAGTTGCTGTCCCGGCATCCGCGCATCCGCCGCATCGATGTGATGGCCCATTCGATGGGAACGTTGCTGGCGATGGAGACGCTGGTTCAGATGAAACTGAAGGGCAACGGTGAACTGAACAACAAGCTGAACACCATTGTTCTCGCCGCTCCTGATATCGACGTCGACGTCTTCCGCGCCCAGTTCGAGATCATCGGCAAGCGCAACAAGCCCACCATCGTCATGACGTCGCGCGACGACAAGGCGCTCAACCTGTCACGACGCATCGCCGGCAATGTCGTGCGCGCCGGCGCCGCTTCCTTGCGTTCGCGGAAAACCATTGAATTCGTTCAGAGAATGGGAATCACTGCATACGATCTGACCGAGATCGAAACGTCGGACAAAACCAACCACGGCAAATTTGCCAGTTCTCCGGCCGTGGTGCAGCAGTTGGGCGCGCAACTGAACGGCAACGACAAGCAGCAGAACCCGATCACGACCGTCGGCACCTTCTTCATCGATGCCGCGGGGGAAATCCTCGCCACACCGTCGAATGTCCTCTCGCGCGTGACCGGGCGGTAGACGTCACCCGGCGGCAGCACCTCATTCCGGCCTGAGGCCGCGCGCCACCAGCGCCGCGACAAGCGCCGCCGGCAACGGCCG
>ERZ1645187.2173-NODE-2173-length-17531-cov-268.081941_pt1 | contig 17531 bp, 12 predicted proteins | sample MGYA00575352_ERZ1645187 | MGnify/ENA primary metagenome ERZ1645187 (study PRJEB40837, sample SAMN11349314) | freshwater sediment metagenome | isolation source: river sediment | host: Sediment | place: India: Wazaribad , New Delhi | collected 2017-02-21 ... | reverse complement strand
CTATTCGCCCCCGTCCTCCTGGCGGAAACCGGCCCGTCGGTGACGGCCAGCTCCGTACTCCCGGTCGCCGCCGCTCCGGTGAACCCCACACCGGGGCAACCCCCGGACCAGCCCCGGGAGGCGGGGGCCCTCTATGCCCAGATCTGCGCCGAATGCCACGGCGCGGATCGCCTGGGAATCACGGGCCCGCCCCTGATCCCGGAGAATTTCGGCCGCCTCAAAAAGGAAGAGGCCGCCAAACTCATCCTCGAAGGCCGACCGGCGACGCAGATGCCGCCCTTCGGGGATCGTCTCTCCCTGGCCGAGGCCCAGGGCCTGGTGGATCTGGTCTTCACCCCCCTGCCGGCCACCCCAGAGTGGGGCCTGGAGCGCATCCGCCAGAGCCATCTGCCCCTGGTCCCACCGGAGAAGCTGCCCGACCGGCCGCTACATCAGGCCGACCCCCTCAATCTGTTCGTGGTGGTGGAGACCGGCGACCATCACGCCACCATCCTCGATGGCGATCGCCTGGAACCCCTCCACCGCTTCGCCACCCGGCGCGCCCTCCATGGCGGCCCCAAGTTCTCCAACGACGGCCGCTTCGTCTATTTCGCCTCCCGCGATGGCTGGATCAGCAAGTTCGACCTGTATAGCTTCCAGACGGTGGCCGAGATCCGCGCCGGCATCAACACCCGCAACCTGGCGGTGTCCGGCGACGGGCGCTATGTCGCCGTGGCCAACTATCTGCCCCATGACCTGGTGCTGCTCGACGCCCGGGACCTGCTGCCCCTCAAGGTGATTCCGGTCCAGGACGACGCGGCCAAGACCTCGCGGGTCAGCGCCGTCTACGCCGCTCCCCCGCGCCAGAGCTTCGTCGCCGCCCTCAAGGACATCCCCGAGGTGTGGGAAATCCTGGTGGCCGACGAGCCCCTGCCGGTCTACAACGGCCCCATGCACGACTACCGCCTGGGGGAGGGCACCGCCCTGGTCAAGGGCCCCTTCCCGGTGCGCCGCACCCGGCTGGATGGCTTTCTCGACGACTTCTTTTTCACCCAGAACTATCAGGTCCTGATCGGCGCCGCCCGCGATGGCAGCCAGGGCCAGGCCGTCAATCTGGACGTGCGCCAGCGCGTCGCCACCCTGGACCTGGATGGCATGCCCCATCTCAGCTCCGGCATCACCTGGGAACGCGACGGCCGCACCCTCCTGGTCACCCCCCATCTGTCCAAGCCCGAGGTGTCGGTCATCGATTTGGGCACCTGGGAGACCATCAAGCGCATCCCCACCCTGGGGCCGGGTTTCTTCGCCCGCAGCCATGAAAACAGCCCCTACGCCTGGGTGGACGTCTTCTCGGGGCCACACAAGGACGCCATGCACGTCATCGACAAGCAGACCCTGGAGATCGTCGCCACCCTGAGGCCCGAGCCCGGCAAGACCGCCGCCCATGTCGAGTTCGACCGTTACGGCAAATACGCCCTGGCGAGTATCTGGGAGGACGAGGGCGCCCTGGTGATCTATGACGCCAAGACGCTCCAGGAGGTCAAGCGCCTGCCCATGCGCAAGCCCTCGGGCAAGTACAACGTCCACAACAAGATCACCCGCTCCGAGGGTACCAGCCACTGAGACCCGTCCGGCGCGGTGCCAACCGGCCGGAGACGATCACACCTCCCCGCTGCCTGGGCTGGCCTCGGTAGCGCAAGGCGCTGATGCGCTAAAACCCTCCCCGCAGGAAGGCAAGGATTGGGGAGAGGGGTGCTGAACGGCCATGCGGTGCCTGGCAAACGTGCCCAATCAAGCACCCGCCTCTCGAACGGGGGACCCCGCCCGCGGAGGGGCGGGTCCCGGCCCGATGAGACAGACCCCCTTGCGGGTGGAATTTCTCATGGGACCTTCAGGCAAAAGAACGCATAATCCCCCCGAACTTCTTGACCGGGATGAGGTGAGATGACCAGCCCTGAACTGGCCAGGCCGTCTGAACCGGCGCCGGGTGCGCTGGGGATCACTCCGGTACCGGTGGCTGCGTCGATGGGAGTGCCTATGAATTCGCCCCTGGATGTGCCCATGGTTCACGAGCCCCGTCAGCCGGCAGGTCTGGGGTTGCGACCGGATCTGCCCTTTTTGGCGGCGAGTCTCGGCGTGGTCGGGCTGCTGGTCCTCAGCCGCGCCTACAGCTATCTGTTGTTTCATATCCTGGTCGAGTTTTTCAGCATCGCCATCGCTTTCAGCATTTTGCTGCTCGTGTGGAACACCCGCGAACTGCCCGGTAACGGTCTGCTGCGGGTCATCGGTGTGGGTTACGCCGCCGCGGCCTGCATTGACGTGGTCCATACCCTGGCCTTCAAGGGGATGAACATCTTCCCCGGCTACGACGCCGATCTGCCGACCCAACTCTGGATCGTCGCCCGATTTCTGCAGGCCGGAAGCCTGCTGGCCGCGACCCTGGCCTGCTGCCGCCCGGTGAAGCTCCCTCTCCTGCTGGGGGTCTTCGGGGTCCTGACGGTCCTGCTGATCGGTGCCCCCTTCCTAGGCCTCTTTCCCGTCGCGTACCAGGAGGGGGTGGGGCTGACGCCTTTTAAGGTGGCCAGTGAATACCTCATCGTCGCCCTGTTGCTCACTGCGGCCGGGCGGCTGTGGCTGATCCGCGGAAACCTGGACCCGGCGACCTACCGGCTGATCCTGGGCTCCGCCCTCTGCGCCGCCGTGGGTGAAATGGCCTTCACCGTCTATATCGGTGTTTACGATGTCGCGAACATGGTGGGCCACCTGTGCAAGGTCGCCGCCTACTACCTGCTCTACCGCGCCATCTACGTCACCAGCATCCACGACCCCTTCAACACCCTGTTCCGGGAACTCAAGGCCTCGGAACAATCCCTGCGCGCCTCCCAGGAACTGCTGCGTCAGGCCATGGGCGACGAAATCCGCCAGCTCAACGCCGAGCTGGAGCGTAAGGTCGAGGAGCGCACCGCCGCCCTGGAAGCCGCCAACCGGGAACTGGCCCGGCTCTCCATGACCGATGGCCTGACCGGCCTGGCCAATCGGCGCCGTTTCGACGAGGTCCTGGCCACGGAATGGGCGCGGGCGCGCCGCTATAGCCAGACCCTGGCCCTGATCCTGATCGACATCGATTACTTCAAGCCCTACAACGACCATTATGGCCATCTGGCAGGGGATGCCTGCCTGCGCCAGGTCGCCGACGTGCTCCGGGCGCATGCCCGTCGTCCGGGGGACCTGGCGGCCCGGTACGGTGGCGAGGAGTTTGCCTGTATCGCCGCCGACACCGGCGCCGCCGGCGCCATGAAGATCGCCGAGACCACCCGGGCGGCCCTGGAAAGGCTCAATCTTCCGCACGGACAATCACCCCTGAGGCGGGTCACGGCGAGTTTCGGCGTCGCCGTCATTGTCCCGGACGGGGACCAGGGTCCCGAGCACCTGGTGCGGCTGGCGGACGAGGCCCTGTACCGCGCCAAGGAGGGCGGTCGCAACCGCGTCGTCGGACCGGAGGTGGAGCCGGTGGGTAAGGGCGTATCGTCCGTGCGGCTGATCTGGCGGGCGGCCTATGAATCCGGCAACCCGATCATCGATGGCGAGCACCAGGAACTCTTCCGCCGCGCCAACGCCTTGCTGGATCTCGCCGTGAGCGCCGCCTCTGGCGAGGTCTTCCTGACCGCCCTGGATGAACTATTGGCCCACGTGGTGGAACATTTCGCCCATGAGGAGGCGATCCTGCACCGCCTGGGCTACGCCAAGGTCGAACAGCACGCCCTGCTCCATCGCCGGCTGGTGGAACAGGCCCAGGCCCTGCGTGCTCAGGCCGGGGCCGGCGGTCTGGGTTTCGGCGACCTGGTGACCTTCCTCGCCATGGATGTCGTCGCCCGCCACATGCTTCAGGCGGACCGGGAATTTTTTGGTCTCATGTCGGAAGGCGCGGTGTTGGCGAAGCAATAAGAGAATCAAGCTCTTGATGGCTATCTCAAGCGCTCGACGGCTATCCAAGCCCATCAGGCCAATGAATGAGTCCAATCCCCGTGTTGGCCGTTTGGCGGGCATTCCCACGTCCCCCTCGCGACGGGAATTTCTGCGCTCTGGCGGTTTCGGAAGCGGCATCGTTTTCCATGTCTTTGCGGAGGGGGGAACGGGAGAGGGAGGGGCGGTCAGGGGGGCGGGTGATGCCCGGTGGCGCTGTGGGTATGCACCGGAAGGCAGGATGACCGCATCCTTGCGGTCGGTATCCCGCCACCAACCCTCCCGCGCATGCACTCCAGGAGCATGGCGGAGGCATAGCGGGGGGATGCGGGCGGGTGGTTTCCTCAGTTCCTCAGCCCGTCAGGCGATGGCCGCGGCCGGTCCGGCGTTGCCCTTAAGCGCCTGGTCGACGGCGGCGCTGGTCAAACCCGGCTCCTTGTTGGCGACGAAGAAACTCCAGATGTAGAGCACCAGGCCGACCAGGAACACCAGGCCGGTCAGTTCACGCAGCCAGTAGAAGATGGCGATCTTGTCCTGGACCAGCATGAACTGGAGGGGGGCGTCGCTGAAGCGTTGCAGGTAGACCTGGAGGATGCCGGCGGCGGTGAGGAAGAGGGTGATGAAGACCATGGACACCGTCATCAGCCAGAAGGACCACATCTCCAGCACCTGGGAGCGCTGGCTGTTGGCCTCGCGGCCGTTCATGATCGGCATGGCGTAGGAGATAATCGCCAGGACGATCATGACGTAGGCGCCGTAGAAGGCCATGTGGCCGTGGGCGGCGGTGATCTGGGTGCCGTGGGTGTAGAAGTTGACCGGCGACAGGGTATGCAGGAAGCCCCAGACGCCGGCGCCGAGGAAGGCCATGACGGCGGTGCCCAGGGCCCAAAGCATGGCGGCCTTGTTGGGATGGTTGCGGCGCCGGCGGTTGACCATGTTGAAGGCGAAGACGGTCATCATGAAGAAGGGGATGGGCTCCATGGCGGAGAAGATGGAACCCCACCACTGCCAGTATTCCGGGGTGCCGATCCAGTAGTAGTGATGGCCGGTGCCAATAATGCCGGTGATCAAGGTCATGGCGATGATGACGTAGAGCCACTTCTCCACCACCTCGCGGTCGACGCCGGTGGTCTTGATCAGGACGAAGGCGAGGATGGAGCCCAGGATCAGTTCCCAGACGCCCTCGACCCACAAATGCACCACCCACCACCAATAGTACTTGTCCAGCACCAGGTTGGTCGGGTTGTAGAAGGAGAAGAGGAAGAAGACCGCCAGGCCCACCAGGCCGATGAGCAGGACCAGGTTGACCACGGTCTTCCGGCCGGTAAGGATGGTGCCGCCGATGTTGAACAGGAAGGCGAGGGCGACGATGACGATGCCGATCTTGGTGATGGTGGGCTGTTCGAGGAACTCACGGCCCATGGTGGGCAGCAGTTCGTTGCCGGTCATCTTGGCCAGGCCCGCGTAGGGCACGAAGAGGTAGCCGATGACCGTCAGGGCCGCGGCCACCAGGAAGATCCAGAACATGAGCTTGGCCAGCCAGGGGGCGATGAGATCACGCTCCGCCTCCTCCGGCACCAGGTAGTAGGCGGCGCCCATGAAGCCCATGAGCAACCAGACGATCAGGGCGTTGGTGTGGACCATGCGGGCCACGTTGAAGGGGATGGCGGGGAAGAGAAAGTCCCCGATGACGTATTGCAGGCCCATGATCAGACCAAAGAGGATCTGGGCGGCGAAGAGGCCGATGGCGGCGATAAAGTAGAGCCGCGCCACGCCTTGGGATGGATATTTCATCAGTCGTGAACTCCAGGGGAAGGGGATCGGTGCGGTGGACTCAGCCCTGCTTGTTGGGCGGCCAGCCGGCGGTATTGATCTCGGAGGCGTACTTCAGGAACTGGGCGATGGCCTCCAGTTGGTCTGGGGCAAAATTGAACTGGGGCATGCTGCGCCGCCCGGGGATGCCTTCCGCCGGACGGCTCTGGATGAAGGCCTTGATGGCCTCGGTGTTGTTGCCGAAGCGCACATAGACGTTGCCCAGTTCCGGGGCGAAGTAGGCGCCTTCCCCCAGCAGGGAGTGGCAACCGATGCAGTTGTTCTCCTCCCACAGCGCCTTGCCGTGGGCGATCTGTTGGCCGCGTTCGGTGGTGGGGTCCAGCAGCTCGCGCCGGTCGCGGTCCGGCAGGGCCATGCTGGTATCGAAGGTCAGTGCCAGGAAGAGCAGGAAGAAGAAGACGGAACCACCATAAAAGATGTTCCGTGCCATGGTTTTGGTAAAGGTCTGGGCCATGTTGCGGGGTCCTCTGTTAGCAGTTGGGCCGTGGCTATTGCAGAGGAAGCCCCCTTCTTAAACCTTGACCAAGGTCAAGTCACTTTTCGCCCCCAGCCAGCGGTGCCTGGTTGATGGCGGACAAGGGATGATTGATCTCGAACAGCTTGCCATTGACCTGGGTGATGCCGAAGCCCAGTAACCGCGTCCGATGCTTGGCCAGATAGGCCGCGGCGCTGGCCTGGTCGGTGAAGAGATAGATGCCTCCCGCCTCGGCGGTGGCGGGATTCTCGGTCCAGATCTTCCAGATCAGGCCCGGCTCCTGGGCGATGGAGGTGGCGAGGTCCTGAAGGGCGGCGCTCATCTCGGCGCCCCAGGGACCCTGGAAGGGAAAGTCGATTTGCAGGATGACGGCCATGGTGACCTCAGGGATAGCGGCTGGGAAAGGGCGAAGGATAAATGATCAGCATCCGCCAAGAAGCATCTTGGCGGGTAAGTTGATTTAAGAAATGCTCATCATCAGAGGCATGGCGCCCCCCTCATGGCGGTAGGCGTGAAACGCGCCAAGGGAACCTTGCATCTGAGGGGCTGTGATTGTGTTGGAGGCGGCCCTGGCCCCCCAAAGATCCTTAGCCCGGCCGGCCATCCACCCGCGGTTGGATGAGCATGGGGCCATAGATACCAAGGAAGAGGGCGAAGGCCAGGACCCAGAGCCCGCCCGAGATCCCCAGCCACAGGTGGTAATGCCCAGGCCACAGCAGGGGGAGGAAGACCCGTGTCAGGGCGGCCAGGTTGATGATCACGAAGGCCAGGCTGGTGGCGGGGGAGGCGCGCATGTCGCGACCCGTATGCCCCAGGGTCACCCGCGCCACCATACCGAGGGTGAAGACCCCGATGCCACCGGCGGTCAGGGCGTGCAGGGCGGGGAAGGGGGGGAGTTGATCCAGGACCGCCAGGCCGTCCAGGGCTAATCCCAGGATCAACCAAAGATAGCCGGCGTAAAGCACGGCCAGCATGGGATTGCGCCAGGCCCGGGGGTCATGCCAACCCGCCAGGCGGATGGCCTGAACCGCCGCCAGGACGAGAAGCAGCACCCCGCCCACCGGGCTGGCGGGCCAGGCCAGATTGATGAGGGCGATGGCCGGCGCCAGGATGAAGGTCCCGGTCTCCACCCAGGGTCGGGTAAGGGGCTTGCAGCCGGGGATGGCGCTCTGGGTGAAGAAGGGCATGATGCGCCCGGCCACCAACCAGAGGGTCAGCAGGGTCAGATCGAGCATCAGCCGGGAACCGCGAGTGGCGGTCGCCGCCGTCAGTCCCAGGGCCTGGGCGTGGACCAGCAGGTTGGCCAGGGTCATGGCGGCCAGCAGGGCGAGAAAGGCGCGATTGACCTTGTTCTTACCCTGCCAGAGGGGCGGGATCAGGGCCCAGGCCAGGGCGGGGAAGAAGGCCAGGTCGAGGAGAGCCAGGAGCGCGTGGGGCAGGGACAGTAAGGGTCCCAGTCGAGCCGCCAGCCAGAGCAGGACCAGTGCCCCCAGCCGGAGGCCGGTGGGGGTGTCGATACCGGTCCAGTTGCGCGCCGCCGTGAGCAGGAAGCCGGCGATCACCGCGCCGACGTAACCGAAGAGCATCTCGTGGGCATGCCAGGCGGTGCCTCCCAGGTAGCCGTCCCCGGGCAGCAGGCCCCAGAGACGGACCAGCCAGACCAGCATGGCGAGCAGGGCCAGGGCGCCGGCGCCAAGGAAGAAGGGGCGAAATCCCAGTGCCAGTAGGGGATGGGACCCGAGGCGGGCCAGGGGTGATGCGGTTGCCAAATGTCTATCTCCATTGAAAAAGCCAGTCATGCTGGCAGCATATAGCCCTGCCGGTGAAGGGCCTTGATGCATGTCAAATTGCTGCGTACCAACGGGTTGGAAGCGGATTGACACAGATGGGGATCGGGGAAAGCCCAACATCGTCTGGCGATGTCGATAAAATGGGATCATCTCCACACAGCCCTCATGAGCCCCGTCCCCGCGTGACCGTCGCTTCCCCGTCCGCCTTCGTCCATCTCCATGTCCACAGCGAATACTCCCTGGTGGATGGTCTGTTGCGCATCAAGCCCCTGGTCCAGGCCGCGGCCCAGGCGGGCATGCCCGCCGTCGCCATCACCGATCAGCTCAATCTCTTCTGTCTGGTGCGCTTCTACAAGGCGGCCCTGGCGGCGGGGGTCAAGCCTATCGCCGGGGCGGAGGTGCTGGTCCATAACCCGGAGGACGCCAGCCAGCCCCACCGGTTGGTGCTCTTGGTGCAGGACCATGAGGGCTATCTCAACCTGACCCGACTCATCTCGCGGGCCTACCTGGAGGGGCAGCAGGGTGCCCTGATCCCTCAGGTGGAGCAGGCGTGGGTGGCGGAGGCGGCGCCGGGTCTGATCGCCATCTCCGGCGGCCCGGCGGGGGACGTGGGCCAGGCCCTGGTGGCGGGCAACCAGGCCCTGGCGGCGCAACGGCTGGACCGCTGGCTGGCGGTCTTCGGTGACCGCTATTACCTGGAGCTGATCCGTACCGGCCGCGCCGGCGAGGCCGATTGCCTGGAGCAAAGCGTTGAGTTGGCCGCCGCCAAGGGCGTGCCGGTGGTGGCGACCAACGACGTGCGCTTCCTGGTCCCACAAGACTTCGAGGCCCATGAGGTTCGGGTATGCATCCACGAGGGCTTTACCCTCGGCGACAACCGCCGGCCCAAGCACTACAGCGAGGAGCAGTACCTGCGCACCCCCAAGGAGATGGCGGAGCTCTTCGCCGACATCCCCGAGGCCCTGGAAAACACCCTGGAGATCGCCAAGCGCTGCAATTTGGAGCTGACCCTGGGCCAGAACTTCCTGCCCAACTTTCCGGTGCCGGCCGGCATGACCACCGAGGAGCATTTTGCCGACATCTCGCGCAAGGGGCTGGAGTGGCGCCTGGCCCGGCTCTTCGACCCAGCGGCCCCTGACTTCACCGCCTGGCGGCGGGTCTATGACGAGCGCCTGGAGGTGGAGCTCAACGTCATCAACCAGATGGGCTTCGCTGGCTACTTCCTGATCGTGGCCGACTTCATCCAGTGGGCCAAGGACAACGACATCCCGGTGGGGCCGGGGCGCGGCTCCGGCGCCGGCTCCCTGGTGGCTTATGCCCTCAAGATCACCGATCTCGATCCCATCGAGCATGACCTGCTCTTCGAGCGCTTCCTCAATCCAGAGCGCGTCTCCATGCCCGACTTCGACGTCGACTTCTGCATGGAGGGGCGCGACCGGGTCATCGACTATGTCGCCGGGCGCTACGGCCGCGAGGCGGTGTCCCAGATCATCACCTTCGGCACCATGGCGGCCAAGGCGGTGGTGCGCGACGTGGGCCGGGTGCTGGGCCACCCCTATGGCATGGTTGACCGCATCGCCAAGATGGTGCCCTTCGAGCTGGGCATGACCCTGGACAAGGCCCTGGAAGAGGGCGAGGACCTGCGCAAGGCCTACGCCGAGGACGAGGAGGTGCGGGCCATCCTCGACATGGCGCGCAAGCTGGAGGGCCTGGCGCGCAACGCCGGCAAGCACGCCGGTGGCGTGGTCATCGCCCCGACCCGCCTGACGGACTTCGCCGCCCTCTACTGCGAACCCGGCGGCACCAACCTCATGACCCAGTTCGACAAGGACGACGTCGAGCAGGTGGGCCTGGTCAAGTTCGACTTCCTCGGTCTGCGCACCCTGACCATCATCGACTGGGCGCTCAAGACCATCAACGAGCGGCGCGCCCAGTCCGGCGAACCCCCCATCGATATCACCCGTATCGACCCCAAGGACCCGGAGGCCTTCGCCCTGCTTAAGCGCTGCGAGACCACCGCCGTCTTCCAGCTTGAATCCCGGGGCATGAAGGAGCTGATCAAAAAGCTGCGCCCGGACTCCTTCGACGACATGACCGCCTTAGTGGCCCTGTTCCGCCCCGGCCCTCTCCAGTCTGGCATGGTGGATGACTTCATCGCCCGCAAGCATGGCGAGGCAGCGGTGGCCTATCCCCATCCCGACCTGGAGCCCATCCTTAAGCCCACTTATGGCGTCATCCTCTATCAGGAACAGGTGATGCAGATCGCCCAGGTCCTGGCCGGCTACTCCCTGGGTGGTGCCGACCTGCTGCGTCGCGCCATGGGCAAGAAGAAGCAGTCAGAGATGGACAAGCAGCGCGCCGTCTTCGAGGCCGGCGCCGCCCAACGGGGCGTTGACGGCAAGACAGCGACTTACATCTTTGACTTGATGGATAAGTTCGCCGGATATGGGTTCAACAAATGTTTACACGGCGAAACGCTGGTTGCCGATCCTGAAAATGGCGCACTGCGCTCCATCAAGGATATTTTCCGTCATGGCATCGGCCAGGTGGCATCCGTTCAGGAGGGACTAGGCCTGGGGCCGAGCCCCGTGGCGGGGATCTTCGAAAACGGCATCAAACCCGTCTTCAAACTCACCACCTCCCTTGGCAAGGAGCTTGTGGCGACGGCCAATCATCCCCTGCTGACGCCACAATCCTGGAAGGCATTGGGCGAACTGCGTGCCGGGGACCGTATCGCCTCACCGGCGCGACTGCCAATCGAGGGCCGGCAGCACTGGCCGGATCATCAATCGATTCTGCTGGGATGGGTCCTCTCCGAGGGCAATACCTGTCATCCCAGTGGCTTTTACTTCTACAACAAAGATCTCACTGCGCGGGATGACTTCATCCACGCTACTCAAGGATTTGTCAACACGACGACGACGGTAACCCTGCGGGCCGATCGCGCCGACACCTGGTGCGTTTATGTCGGTGCCGGGGAGGAACTGAGGGTGGTCAATGGCGCCGGGCGTACCTCAAGGGCCCGGTCCGGGGCCCGATTGTGGCTCGAATCCATGGGGATGATAGGCCAGAAAGCGACGGAGAAGCATTTTCCCGAGGAGGTCTTCCGACTCGATAACGCCTCGCTCGCCGTCCTTATCGGTCGCCTCTGGTCGGGCGATGGCTTTATCTCCGGCACCAAGGGCAACAATCAGACGCCCTATCTGGCCACCTCCTCGGAACAACTGGCCCGTGAAACCCAGCATTTGCTGTTGCGTCTGGGAATCGTCAGCCGCCTGACCGAAAAGAATTTTCCTTATAAGGAAGGAAGGCTAGGCTATACCCTCCACCTGCTGGGACGTAGCAGTATCGCGCGGTTCGCGGAGATCATTGGCCCGCATCTGCTGGGTAGAGAGGAGCAATTCGGCAGGCTTCAGACTTATCTGGCGGAAACCCCCGCGGACCGAGAGTCGGTAGATACCTTGCCCCCCGAGATTAAATTGATCGTTCGCGCGGAGAAGGACAGAAGCGGCCTGACCTGGACCGACATTGGTCGCCTGAGCGGCGTTTCCAATCGGGAATTCTATGGTGCCTTGCGACCGCGCAAGCGGGGCTTTCGCCGCGCCACGATTCGGCGTCTAGCCGAATTTTTCGATTCGGCTGAACTGCGTCGCGCGGCGGATAACGAAATATTCTGGGAGCGCGTGGTCAGCATTGAACCAGCCGGCATGGCCATGACCTATGACTTGGAGGTGGCCGATACCCATAATTTCGTCGCCAACGACCTGGTCGTCCATAACTCCCACAGCGCCGCCTACGCCCTGGTCTCCTACCAGACCCTCTGGCTCAAGGCCCATTATCCCGCCGCCTTCATGGCCGCCGTGCTTACCGCCGACATGGTCAATACCGACAAGGTGGTGACCCTGATCGACGAGTGCCGGACCATGAAGCTGGAGGTACACCCGCCGGCGGTGAACGCCTCCGAATGGCGCTTCACCATCGCCGACGACCGTACCCTGGTCTATGGCCTGGGGGCCATCAAGGGGGTGGGGGAGAGCGCCATCCTCGCCCTGATGGAGGCGCGGAAAGCGGGCGGCCCCTTCCGTGACCTTTGGGACTTCTGCCGGCGCATGGACCTGCAGAAGATGAACCGGCGGGTGCTGGAAGCCCTGATCCGCTCCGGGGCCCTGGACGAACTGGGCGCCAATCGGGCTACCCTGATGGAGCACCTGCCCCTGGCGATCAGGCTAGCCGAGCAGCACAAGGCCACCCAGTCCGCGGGTCAGGGGGATCTGTTTGGCATGGCGGAGACGGTGGCCACTGGCCCGGATCCGCAACTCGCTGGCCGGGTCTGGCCGGAGTGGGAGGAGGAGGCGCGCCTTCAGGGTGAGAAGGAGACCCTGGGCCTGTACCTCACCGGTCACCCGGTCAACCGCTACGAGGCGGAACTGAATGCTCTCATGGGCACCCGCCTCAATGAATTAATCGCCACTCCCAAAGGCCGGGGCGAGCGGGATAAGCGCACCGTGGCTGGCCTGGTGGTGTCGGTTCGGCATGGCAAGACCCAGCGGGGGCGCATGGCGTCCCTGGTCCTGGATGACCGCACCGGGCGCATCGAGGTCACCGTCTTTTCCGAGCTGTACGAGCAGGTCCGGGACCTGCTGGCGGTGGACCGGATTCTGGTCATCGGCGGCACCCTGAACTTCGATGAGTTTCGCGATGCCTGGTCCTTCCGCGCCAGCGAGGTTCAGACCCTGGAACAGGCGCGGGAGGGGGCCGCTGACCATCTGTTCCTCCGGCTGGTCCTTGGCACGGCCAAACGCCACAAGAAAGGCCTGGAACTGGTCCACCAACTTTGGGAGACCCTCGGTACCTGCCACGGCGGCAGGCTGGCGGTCCATCTGGAATACCGGTCGCCAGCCGCCCAGGGCCGCTTCGTGCTGGGTGAAGACTGGCGGGTCAAACCCACCGACGACCTAATCAAGCGCCTGCGCCAACTCCTGGGGCAGGAGGCGGTGCAGGTCGCTTATGTCCGCTACGCCGCCGGCGTCAATTAGCATCCCAGACAGAATAACAGGCTCTCTTACGATTGGTGTGGGCAAGGGGTCAGACTCCCTGGGCGACCACGGCGCCCGCCGGGGTCCCGGTGGGCTTGAAGGGTGAGGCCGGCAGATGGGTGAGCTTGCCCGCGACCAGATAGCAGATGGTGATCAGATGGCGAGTGGTGCCATAGCCACGTGCTTTGGCCTTGGCCGCCTGGATGAGGGCATTGACGCCTTCGACGCGCCCATTGGTGAGCTTGGAATCGAAGGCATTGAGGATGCCCTCCCAGTGGTTCTTCAGGCTCAAGGCGACCTGCTTGATCGGTTCGATCCGGCAGCGCCGCGCCCAGGAATACCACTGCTTGAGCAGAGGCTCGGCCGTCTCCCGGTCCGGGGCGTGGTGGAAGATATCGCGCAACGCCTCCTTGATCTGAAAGGCACGGTGGGTCTTCAAGTTTAAGCGCTTGAGGTCGACGTACTGGCGGATTTGCTGCTCCGTCCAGTCCTGACGGTCCTTGAGCCAGAGATAGCGGCTGCGTTTGAGTTGGGGGTTGGTCTTAATCTCCTGGCGCCGGACCTCGTCGACCGCCCGGTTCACCAGCTGGATGACGTGAAACTCGTCGAAGGTGACGTCGACCCAGGGCAGATATTCCGCCAGACCTGCGCGGTAACTGGTGGACATGTCGATGCAGGCCGCGGTGAGGTTCTCCGCGCAGCTGCCATGGGCCTCCAGGTCATCGGCGAACTGGGCGACCACCTCCGCAGTACGCCCCTCGCAGGCAAACAACAGCCGGCCGGCATCGAGATCGTGGAACAAGCTGATGTAGTGATGGCCGCGCCGCGCGGCGGTCTCGTCCAGGCCGAGGGTGGTCACCGCGGAAAAGTCCTCACGCGCACGGGCGTTAGCCACATAGTGATCCAGGATGCGCCAGAGGCGCTGATCGCTGACCGCCAGCAACTGCGCCACCTGGCGCACCGGCATGGCCTTGATCAGGGTGACGATCAAGGCCTCCATGAGCAGGCTGAAGCCGCTGCCCTCCCGCGCCCAGGGCACCGGCACCTGGGTGGTCTTGCCGCACGCCCCGCAGCGCACGCGCGGCACCTTCGCCAGGAGATAGGCCTGATACTGAAAGAAGTTCAGGTGACGCCATTCCCGCGCCAGGGTGTCATGGACCGGTTGCTGCTCGGCACCGCAGTGGGGACAGGTGAAGCGGGCGCCGGGTGGAAACGACACCTGCAGGTCGAGGCGCCCGGCCTCCGCATCAAAGGCGACGTCGCTAACGGCCCAAGGTGCTTGCAGACCCAGGGCCAGGGTGAACAGGGAGGAAGAAGTTGGTTTCATGTCAAACCCTCACGCCATCGGCCTGTGGATTTGTGGACGAGTCCTCCGGACCGGCCCGCGCCCTACGGGACGTGTGGACAAGCCGGGGACAACCCGCTCCCGGCGGGTTGCCCCCAACTTGCCCACACTCGCGAGCCTCTCGCCCACAACTCCACAGGCCCCACCACCAATTTTCGATAGCCATCATGATGAGGGCTTGTGGGTGGTGGATAAAGCGGTTACCCACACCAAACGTAACAGAGGCAAATAGTATTTGCCCTCCTCGATCAGGCGCAGGGCAAAGCCGGTCTTGTCCACATAGTAATAGCCACCTTCGCGGATCTCGCGAAAGGTCTGGATGCCGATGGGTAGTCGCTTATGGGGCATGGGCTTGGCTTCGGGGCAATGCTATGAAGTTCAACGTGAAAGCGGGCCACCACGTTTTTTAGCCTGCGGGGGTGAGCCCCTCAGGACGGAAAACGCGATTTTCTCCTAGCCTAGCGTTCAGGAATAAGCACTTACAGGAGGCGGGGTTGGCGGACCATGATCTTCTCCTTCCGTGGTGCCTGAGGAGCATTAAACACCGGAATTGCGACAAGCCATGTCAAATCATCATGGTTTCATGAGCATCAGGGTGGCATAAGCCCCCGTGGACCTGCTCAGTGGCGACGTACACGAATTGCCTGATGGCAAGGAGACCATGAGCAGCAGAAGGTGAATCTTGTCGTTCTCTCAAGGTGAATTTGGAGCGCTAACATGTCGACAGAATACCTCCCCATTGCCGAACGCATCGCCGCAGCCGCTGCCCAAGGCGGCCTCTCCGTGGCGGAACTGAAGGAAATCGTTTCCGCCCAATGCGGCGAAATCAATTGCTATCCGGGCGAACCCGGTGATCACTGCCATCCCCTCGCCGTCTTCGTCGCCCTGCACGGTCAACTGCGCAAGGGCAAGGGCCATTACAACTGCGCCCAGATTCTGGAGGAGATGGTCAGGCATCTGCAGGGCCGCTGCCCCGACACCACCCGACAGGCGGTGCTGATTCTTGACGCCTGGTGGCACGACCATTACGAAAAATGGCGGGCCAATCTTGAGACCATCAAGCTGTCTGGCGTGCGGGTCGAAGGGTATTTGATCGGGGCGGGTGGCTGGGTGGCGCCACTTCCGCTCTGAGTCCGGCCAGGCCAACCCGGCCGAAGGCGGCCCGCAGCCGCCTTCGGCCGTGAGGGCGGGAGCCAACTGAGGGCAAGAGCGGACAAACCACTGCCTAGCGCGGGCCGGCGTCCAGATTCAGTTATCGCCGAATGATGTGAACGCTGCGGCCAGATGCTGCCCTCGCGGCTGAGCCAGCGGCCCTTCGTAACTGACATCTCCGCACCCTAAGCTCAAGGCGACAGCCAACTTGTTGACCTCCCTCTTAGGTGCGTCTAGCATACCGGTAGGCCTTTTTTGTTCCAATGCCATTTGGAGGCTCTCGTGGACGTCATAAGCTATACAGTTGCGCGTGACAACCTATCGAAAACAATGGAAAAAGTCTGCAAGGATCATGTTCCGGTCATTATTACCCGCAAGAGGGAATCTCCGGTGGTGATGATCTCTCTTGAAGATTATCAGGCTATGGAAGAAACCGCGTATCTGCTTCGGTCGCCCGCCAATGCCAGGCGCTTGCTCGAATCCATTTCCGAGTTGGAAGCGGGGAAGGGCACTGCACGAGAACTTAGTGAATGAATCTGACATTTTCTACCAATGCCTGGGATGATTATTTGTATTGGCAGAAAACCGACAAAACCGTTCTCAAGCGAATAAATTCTCTGATCAAGGATATTCAGCGTTCCCCATTTGAGGGGTTGGGAAAGCCCGAGGCTTTGAAACATGGCTTGTCGGGCTATTGGTCCCGGCGAATAACCGATGAACATCGTATCGTTTACAAGGTGGCGGAAGATAACGTTTTGATCGCTCAACTCAGATATCACTACGTTGACTGAAGCCTGGGTGGCGAAGTCCCCGGCGTCAACCTCGGTAGGGCGGCCAGATGGCGCTCCCAGGAAAGGCCGACCGGATAGCTGTGCTTCCTCTCGCGTCGGATGATGGCGGGTGGTTCGGATGACCACCAATTCTCACGCCAGCTCGATACGCAGGTTTTTTCCCAGCGCTTTGGCGGCGCTGGAGAGCGTGGTCAGGGTCAGACTGGTGTCGGTTTCATCCAGCAAGCGGTTCAGGGCCGCCCGGCTGCTGTGCATCTTCTCGGCCAGTGCGGTTTTGGTGAGGCGCTGGGCTTTCATCTCGTGGGCGATCTGCCAGGCCACGACGCGCTTGATCGCTACGGCGGAGGTTTCTTCCAGCACCGCTTCTTCAGCGAGAAAATCATCAAAGCGGCTACCGATATGCGGGTTCATGATGCGCTCCTGAGTTGTTGCAGACGCCGCTTGGCGACGTCGAGTTCTTCGGGTGGTGTTGCTTGAGACTTCTTGATGAAGCCGTGCAGTAACACCAGGGTGTGGCCGTCTAGGGTGAACAGGACCCGGGCAATCCGCTCCACGAGGTGAACACGAATCTCCCACAGGTCCTTGGCCAGTTTGCGTACCAAGGGCATACCCAGGGGCCAGCCGAACTGCACCGTCTTGATGTCTTCGCCGATGGTGCGCCGCTCGCTGGCAGGCAAGGACATGAGCCATGCGCGCACAGGTTCATTGCCACTGTCGGAGGCAAAGAAGCGCACGTCCAGGATGTGGGTGTTCATGCTCTTGAATGTATCAATATTGATACGCAAAGGGAACGCTAACCGAGGGTAGCCGTGGTCCTGGCTTCGCCGCGGGGCGTGGTCCCGGGCACCCGTTCGACGGCCTTGAAGTCGAACCCAGCATCCGGGACTCCGCCCCTCCCGGCGCGCGGCATTACCTCCGCGGCTTATACCCCCTGGCTCACCGCGTCCCCTTTCATCCGACACTCCACCGCCAGCCGGCGCAGAAACTGCTCCGGCGGCGTCTCCTGCCCCAGCAGTTCCCGCTGCCGGCAGACGGTGGCAAAGTCCCCCGGCGTCAACCCCGGCAGGGTGGCCAGATAGCGCTCCCAGGCGGGCGGCACCGGGGTCTGCTCATCGCCCAGGGCCTCGCGGGCGAACAGGCCCCGGCGCTGGTCCGGGGTCAGGGCGC
>ERZ1645187.2172-NODE-2172-length-17539-cov-5.556051_pt1 | contig 17539 bp, 14 predicted proteins | sample MGYA00575352_ERZ1645187 | MGnify/ENA primary metagenome ERZ1645187 (study PRJEB40837, sample SAMN11349314) | freshwater sediment metagenome | isolation source: river sediment | host: Sediment | place: India: Wazaribad , New Delhi | collected 2017-02-21 ... | reverse complement strand
CTGCTTCTCGATAAACTCTTTATTGTTTCTTGCTGCAATAAGAGCTGCTTCGTTACATACATTAGCGATGTCTGCTCCTGAAAATCCGGGAGTCTGTTTGGCAAGGAATTCAATGTCAAATCCCTCAACAAGTTTCAGGTTGCGCAGGTGTACCTTGAAAATCTCCATCCTCTCTTTCAGTTCCGGTAAATCTACATGTATCTGCCTGTCGAACCGGCCTGCCCTCATAAGAGCTTTGTCCAGAATATCTGCTCTGTTTGTTGCAGCAAGTATGATTACCCCTGAATTAGATCCAAAACCATCCATCTCAGTAAGAAGTTGGTTGAGTGTATTCTCTCTCTCGTCGTTTGATGAGAAGCCTGCATTTTTGCCTCTGGCACGACCCACAGCATCTATCTCGTCAATGAAGACAATGCAGGGTGCTTTCTCTTTTGCCTGGCGGAAGAGGTCTCTTACCCGGGATGCTCCCACACCTACAAACATCTCAACAAAGTCCGATCCGGATATGGAGAAGAAAGGGACATCGGCTTCACCTGCTACTGCTTTTGCAAGAAGTGTTTTTCCTGTGCCCGGAGGGCCTATCAGAAGAGCTCCTTTAGGGATTTTACCTCCAAGGTTGGTGTATTTTTTTGGATTCTTAAGAAAATCCACAATTTCCATCACCTCTACCTTAGCCTCTTCAAGTCCGGCAACATCCTTAAATGTTACTTTAACATTGTTGTCCCTGTCAAAAAGTTTAGCCTGTGATTTCCCTACAGAGAAGATACCTCCTCCCTGGGATCCGCCACCGCCCATGGATTTGTTCATCCTTCTGAAGAAGAATATCCAAAGGCCGATTAACATAAGAGGGAGTAAGAGCCATTCAAGCATTTTTCCAAAATAGTTTGTTCTTTGCTCGGTCTCAACAGCAAATCTCTTTTCAGGTTCAACACCTGCCATAACTGCGTCTACCTGCTCTTCAAGGTTAAAATTCCCTGATACAATAAAGTAGAACTGAGGGCCAAATTTTGGCTCCTTGCCACCAAACTGATTTTTGTATTTTGACAGGCTATCTTTTCTTATGAAGACTTCAGCCATATTCTCGTTTGTAACGAAAATAATTTTTTCAATATCGCCGGCAGGGATCATTTTCTCCTTTACTGAGAACCACTCTGTTTTAACCGGCTCACCACCCTGGTATGAGTTCCACATTATGGCTATACCGGTAAGGATTATTAAGATAATCCAGAGGTTGTTAAACTTCTGGGGCTTAAAATTTGATAATTTCTTGTTGAGGTTGTTTTTATTTTCTTCGCTCATTGCTTGTCGTCTTGATAGTTAGTCTTTATTGCATCTGCCCACAGCTCTTCAAGCCTGTAGAATTGTCTGTACTCTGTCTTGAATATGTGTACAACAATGTTGGTGAAGTCCATTATAATCCAGAATGCATTCTCCTTCCCTTGTGCTCTTACTACCTTTCTGTTGCACTGTGTGTACATCTTCTCCTCTACATTGTCTGCTATAGCAATGACCTGTGGTGCAGAATCTGCGTGACATATGACAAAATGGTCTGTAATTGCTGTTCCTATATTTCTTAAATCCATAGAACATACAGCCTGAGCTTTTTTGTCAAGCATAGCTTCTGTTATGCATTTCAGTTCAATCTCGTCTGTGATAATCTCTTTAGCTGCGCTGCTTTGGGCAACTTTAAATCTTTTGGTTGTTGTCTTCTTTACTGGCACAATAATTGTCGTTTTTTCGTAATTTCTGTAAAAATACTGCAATTTTGCGACCAATTTAAACTTTTATTGATATGGCAATTGACATAATTTGGCTTGAAACTATTGATTCCACTAATAAAGAGGCACTTAGAAGGTCTGATGACCTTACTGACTTTACAATTCTTGCTGCTGAGTACCAATCTGAAGGAAGAGGACAGAAAGGGACATCCTGGGAGAGTGCCAAGGGTTCAAACCTAACCTTTTCTCTAGTCCTTAAACCAGATATGATAAAAGCTGAGAACCAGTTTATTATCTCTCAGATTGCTGCCGTAGGTGTATATGAGTACCTTGTAAGCAAAGGTGTTGATGCTAAGATTAAATGGCCAAATGATATATATGTAGGTGACAAAAAGATTGCAGGAATATTAATTGAGAACTTCATTGAGGGTGACAGTTTGTCAGAATCAATAGTTGGGGTTGGACTTAATCTTAATCAGGAAAAATTTGATTCAGGTGCTCCTAATCCTGTCTCTTTAAAAGCTATTACCGGTGAAAATTATGACCGCAAAGAGGAGTTGGAGAAGCTTGCTTTCTATCTGTACGACCTATACATCCCTTTTAAAAACTTTTCATGGGGAAGTATCTCTGAAAAGATATCTTCAATGTACCACAGAAACTTATACAGATATGAGGAGCTGCACAAATTCCAGGAGACACCTTCCGGAGAAATTTTTGAAGGAAGAATTATTGGAACAGACAAAAATGCTTGTATTTTGATTGAAAAACTGGATGGTTCTACAGTCTCTTATGCATTTAAAGAGATAAAATATATTATTTGATCTAACGGGTGAGCTGCTTGAGTTCTTTTATTGTTTCTGATGGAGAGGACTTTGAGAAGATGCTGTTTCCCGCTACTAAAATATCTGCCCCTGCCTCAACGAGGAGAGGGGCATTTTCTTTACTAACACCTCCGTCAACCTCTATCAGAAGATTTGGAGCTGCTTTTGAAGCCATATCTCTTATTTCTCTTATCTTATTAAGAGAGGATGCTATAAATGACTGACCTCCAAATCCCGGATTTACAGACATTACAAGTACAAAATCTGTGTCTGCAATTATCTCCTTAATCATATATGCAGGCGTGTGGGGATTAAGTGCCACTCCTGCCTTCATTCCACACTCTTTAATATTTTGGATGGTACGGTGAAGATGAGTACATGCCTCAATGTGCACACTTAGATATTTCACACCCTCTTTTGCAAATCTCTCTATGTACCTGTCAGGATCAACTATCATCAGATGTGCATCCATAGGTTTCTTTGCCAGCTCTGATATTGCCTTTACAACGGGAAATCCGTAAGATATATTCGGCACAAACAGACCATCCATTATATCTAAATGGAAGAGATCTGCTTCGCTGTTATTTACCATCTCAATATCGGAAGCAAGGTTGCCAAAATTGGCAGAGAGCATAGATGGTGCTATGAGAGTAGCCATAATTACTATTTTAATTTTGCCAGTACATCAACCAGCAATTTCCAGAATTTTTCAACTGATGCAATCTCCAGTCTCTCCCCGGGAGCATGGGCTCCTTTAACTGTTGGACCAAATGATATAATATCCAGATGAGGGAGTTTGTCAATAAGAATCCCGCACTCAAGCCCTGCGTGTATTGCTCTTACAACCGGAGGATTATCAAATAATTCTCTGTATGAGCTCTCAGTTATCTTAAGAACTTTTGATTCTGTATTGGGCTGCCAGCCCGGATACTCAGTTTCATGAGTGACATCTGCGCCTGCGAGTTTAAGGACTGCCTCTACTCTTTTAGCTGCATTATGTTTAGCGCTGTTAATTGAGCTTCTCTGGCTGGTAGCAACCTTAATTGTGTTTTCGCCCTCCATTTTAATACTTGCAAGGTTTGTTGAGGTCTCAACAAAGCCGGGGATTGTCTGACTCATTGCAATTACTCCGTGTGGCATTGCGTAGAGAGAACAGACCAGCCTAATAAAGGATTCGTCATCTATACAAGTTTCAAACGGCTGAGCATATCCAATTTTTCCCGCAAGCTGAGGGTCAGATATAAAATGCTCATTTTGCGCTTCAGAAACAACTCTCTGGAACAATTCGTTTATAATATCTTCGTCAGCAGGGTCAACAGCTATTATAGCATAAGCCTCTCTTGAAATAGCGTTTCTTTTATTCCCTCCGTCAATTTCACACAATGATACAGGGAATTTAGAGTAAGCCTCAAAAAGGAATCTGAGAAGAATCTGATTTGCATTTGCTCTGTTCTTCTCAATATCGTCTCCACTGTGCCCTCCGGTTGCTCCAAAAACTCCATATTTTAGAAACTTTACTCCGTTTTTGCTCTTTCGTGGAGTGTATCTGAATCTGCCGGTAGTATCAATTCCACCTGCGCAGCCTATAAACAATTCACCCTCGTCCTCTGAGTCCAGATTAATCAGAATTGTGCCTTTAAGAAAATCTTTTTCAATCGATTTTGCCCCTGTAAGTCCAGTCTCCTCCTCTGTCGTAAAGAGGGCCTCAATTGGACCGTGAGGAATGGTTTCATTCTCCAGAACGGCAAGTTGTGCTGCCATACCGATGCCACAGTCGGCTCCAAGTGTTGTCTCTTGTGCAATGAGCCATCCATTCTCCTCAGTTACCTTGATGGGATCTTTTCTGAAGTCGTGCTGAGTTCCGGAGTTCTTCTCACAAACCATATCTGAGTGGCTCTGCAAAATAACAGTTGGTGCCTGTTCCATTCCGGCAGTTGCAGGCTTCTTTATTACAACATTCCCTGCTTTATCTGTTTTGCACTCCAATCCTCTTGAACTGGCAAAATTTTGAAGGTATTTAATAATGTGCTCTTCGTGACCAGATTCTCTTGGAATTTTGGTTATTTCACTGAAAATCGAGAAAACTCTTGCTGACTCCATTGTGTTTCTTAGTTTGATTTAAGCTGTCCCTCAATATCCGAAACATATTTGCGGAAAGATCTGTTTGTATCAATCAGGTCCTTTACAGTATTGTATGCGTGAAGTACAGTTGCATGATCTCTTCCTCCAATCTGAGCACCAATTGATGCAAGCGAATTATTTGTCATATTTCTGCTTATGTACATTGCAATTTGTCTTGCTTGAACAAACTCTCTTTTTCTTGATTGTGAAAGGAAGGACTCTGTGCTGATTTTAAAATATTCGCAAACTATTTTCTGGATCTTACCTACAGAGATTTCAGTTTTTGTTCTGCTCACAAATCTATCAGTTAATGACTGAGCCAATTCAAGAGTAATCTCTCTGTGGGTTAATGTTGATTGTGCCAGCAGAGAAATAAGGGTTCCCTCAATCTCTCTTACATTGCTGGTTATATTATTTGCAAGGTATGTTATGACCTCCTCCGGAAGTACTATTCCATCCTTGTAACTCTTTGCTTTTAGTATTGCAATTCTGGTCTCAAAATCCGGCTGAACCAGCTCTGCTACGAGTCCCCATTTAAATCTGGAGAGCAGTCTTTGTTCAAGATCCTGTAGCTCAGATGGGGCCTTGTCTGATGTGAGTATAAGTTGCTTCCCTATGTTGTGCAGGTGGCTGAAGATGTGAAAAAATGCATTTTGAGTGCCCGGTTTTCCTGCAAATTCGTGAACATCATCAATTATGAGCACATCTATCATTTGATAAAAGTGGAGAAAGTCTGTAAGCTTATTCTTGACATTTGCAGCGTCCATGAATTGAGTCTGAAACCTGTTCGCACTTACATAGAGTACTATTTTATCCGGGAACCGCTCTTTTATCTCAATTCCTATTGCTTGTGCCAGGTGGGTTTTCCCAAGGCCGGAACCTCCGTAAAGGAACAGCGGATTGAAAGAGTTATTACCGGGACTGGATGAAATGTTAAGTCCGGCAGCTCTGGCCAGACGATTGCACTCTCCCTCTACAAAATTACGAAAACTGAAGTTAGGATTCAACTGTGGGTCTATCTGTCTCTGTTGAAGTCCTGGTATAACAAACGGATTTGCAAATGTTCCTGCCTGAGCCGGAAATGGTACTGTTTTGTTTGTTAGTTCCTGCACCCCTTGCTGAGGCATGGTAACAGCCTCTTCGTTGGATACTACTCTTACATTGTACTCAAGTTTAGCACTGCTTCCCACAACTCTCCTCAGTGTCTTTCCTATAAGTTCAATAAATTGCTCTTCCAGATATTCACGGAAGAAGTCAGAAGGTACCTCAATTGTTAATACTGAGTCCAGAAATTTGACCGCCTTTATTGGAACGAACCATGTCTTGAAGCTGCTTGGCGGAATGTTGTCTTTTATAATTCGCAGACAATTATCCCATACAGCTATATGTTTCTGATCGGTCATGGTTTATGGTTTGAAGTTTAGATCTCCTACAAAATTGGGGATAAATTCTGTAAAAAAAAATCAAAAAGCACTTGCAAATTTCAAGAATTTTTCAATTGCTTGTTACTCAGATAAAATTATTTTTAGAAAGATTAAATCAACTTTTTATTGTTTTGTAAGTAGCTGATTTAGAATACTGTGATCTTTATATATTTTTTTGGATTATTATTGATATTCTCTATCAACTCATCCAGATTTTTTACCAAAGTGTTAACCGATGTATGGAGTGAATCTGATGTCATAAGTTTGCCAAGAGATCCCTGAGGATTCCTCATATCCTCCAGCAGCATTTTTAGAGATCCAATTGTTGCAGATAAGTCTGCTGACGCAAGAGAGTCTGTTATTTTTGAAAGATTACCTATAGTCGTGCCAAGCGGCTCAGCTGCATTGTCAAGTTTAGCGGTAAGACTCTTTAGATTCTCCAGCGCAGATTCAATTTCAGGAGTACTTTCGCCTAGTGTTGCGGAAATTTTCTCAAAGTTTTTGATAGTTCTGTTAAGTCCGGTAATTATACCTTTTATATTGGCCTGTCCCTCCTGGTCAAGGATATGGTTGATTCCTGTTACAGTAGTGTTAAGAGAGGTGAGGAGAGTGGAGATGCTGTCTTTAAGAGGAAGTATCTCTGCAACAAGCATATCTACAAGTCCGGCCTCTATACCTGATGCTAGTGTGTCCTTGTTGGCAAGTAGTCTCTGAGAATCACCCGGCACAATCTTAACAGCCTTTGAACCAAGCAGATCTGCCGAGTATATCATTGCAACCGAGTTGGATGGTATAGGATACTGTGCATTAATTTTAAATTTTGCAATAAAATTGCCACTATTCTCTTTGTACTCAATTGATTCTACAGTACCAATCTTGTGCCCTTTGAAAAAAACTGGTCCTGTAGGTGTGAGCCCTTCAACATTTTCATACTCTACTAAATAAATGTTATTCTTGTTAAAGAAGTCCTGCCCCTTAAGAAAGTTTATCAGAAAGTATGTTGCAATCAATGTTACCAGAGCAAAGAGTCCTGTCTTCTGTTCCTTAGTTAGTTTTATTTTCATCTTGTTTTATTTCAATGGTACTATTGTGTTATTTTGAATTCTTATTATAAATGCCTGAGGGAATTTTCTGCGGATTATTTTCAGAGCTTCAGAAGCATCTGTTTGGGTTGTGTATTTGCCTGTATGATATTTATAGAATGCGCCAATTTTTTTATAATCGTAATCTTTTATTCCTTTTAAATCCGCTGCACCCTGAGGGAGTGCTTTAGTTACAGCAAGCAGCTGTATTGAGTAAAAATCCGATGTTGCTTCAATTGCCTCTCTTTTTATTGTATCAGGGACTTGAGGAGTGGGTTTTAACTCTGGTTGATGAGAGGCCGGAACTGCATAAGTGTTTTCCCCTTCGTATATCTTTTTATATTTGGAAAAGGCGTTAAAGATTGCATTTGCCATTTTCTGCTGATTGTTTTGCTGAACAAGGATGGCCATATCATTACTATTGGAAATAAATCCCAGTTCAACAAGAACTGCAGGCATTGTTGTTTTCCATAATACTACAAGACCGGCCTGCTTAACACCTCTGTTTATCTTTACTGGACCTCTTGAGAGATTTTCCTGAACAAGTGAGGCAAAGGAGAGGCTCTGTTCAAGATGTGAGTTCTGTAATAGTGAAAAGATAATGTAAGATTCAGGAACATTGGGGTCAAATCCCTCATATTTGCTTGAATAATCATCTCCTTCAAGTACAATTACACTATTTTCCAGTTTAGACACCTCCAGATTTGAACTGCTTTTGTCTAGACCCATAACAAATGTCTCTGTCCCGGATGCTGCCCTGGCCCTTGCAGAGTTTACATGAATTGATATAAATAGATCTGCCTTCTCTTTATTGGCTATGTCGCTTCTTTTGTCCAGAGGAATGAAAATGTCTGTTGAGCGTGTATAAATAATTTCAACATCCGGATATGCCTCTTTAATAAGTTTGCCAAGCATCAGTGAAACAGACAGAGTTATATCTTTTTCTCTGTGTCTTTTGTTTATACTGACTGCTCCGGGGTCTTTACCACCATGGCCGGGATCAATTACAACTTTCTTAATAGCAACTCTTGAATTGCTCTGTGCAGATGCAGGTATCTGAAGGGTCAGGCAAAAAAAGATCAAAAGTATTCTGAAGAGCATTATTTATGTTGATTAATATTTAAATTTGCACTTTGCAAAAGTAGCAATTATTTTGTTTTTGAAGAGAATCACTTATACCATTCTGGCCGTTTTGGGGTTGTTGATGTTTAGTCAAAAGGCGGAGGGCCAGTCTTTGAAACCAGACACTCTAAAGACTATTACAGACACCCTTAAAGTTAAATCTGACACTCTTACAAAGAAGAGTCAGATAGATTTTCCTGCTTTTTCAGTAGCAAGAGACTCTATTGTTGAGGATTTTAGAAATGGAAGGAAAATGATTTACTATTACGGTGATGTGAAGGTTAATTACGAGAATATTGAGTTGACTGCTGAATACATGGAGTATGATCTTGATTCAAAAACAGTCTTTGCAACTGGTATCAAGGACAGCACAGGTGCTGTTATTGGCAGACCGGTGCTAACTGAGGGCAGCAGTAAATACGAGATGGAGAAGGTGTACTATAATTTTGCCTCCCGAAAGGCCAGAATTACAAATATGATTACTCAGGAGTCAGAGGGTTTTCTGCATGGATACAACATAAAGAAAATGGCTGACAACTCAATAAATATATCACAGGGAAAATATACTACATGTGACCACGAACACCCCCATTTCTATCTTAGGATGACCAAAGCTCGCATGGTTACCGAGCCAAAGAAAACTACCGTCTTTGGACCGGCTTATCTGGTACTTGAGGATGTCCCTCTGCCGCTTGCTCTTCCATTTGGATTTGTTCCGGAAAAGCCTGAGCGCTCAGGTGGTCTGCTGATTCCCTCTTTTCAGGAGGAGGCAGCAAGGGGATTCGGCCTAAAGGGGCTTGGATACTATTTTGTTATAGGCGAGTATTTTGATGTCTCTATCACAGGAGATATTTACTCCCTTGGCTCCTGGAATGCAATGTTAACTGCGAGATATAAAAAGAGGTATAAATTTAACGGGGATTTTTCTGTTAACTATTCAAATAATCAAACAGGTGAGAGTGGAAGTACAGACTTTTTTCAGTCAAAGGACTTCTCGGTGAGGTGGAGCCACTCTCAGGATTCAAAATCTATGCCCGGTGCCTCCTTCAGAGCCTCTGTGAACTTCTCTACACCATTGAATAACAGGTTTAACTCAATGGATGTTCAACAGAGTCTTCAAAATCAGGTCTCTTCATCAATCTCTTATTCAAAGACATTTGCAGATTCTCCATTCAGCCTCTCTATGAATCTATTACACAGTCAGAATTCTCTCGATAGCTCTTACGCGCTTACCGTCCCTAATTTTACCCTCACCATGAACAGGATATATCCTTTTAAAAAGAGAGACAGGGTAGGAAAGGAGAGATTTTATGAATCTGTTACATTCAGCTATAACACAACATTTGAGAATAAAGTCAATTTTAAGTTAAAAGATTTCAGCTCCCCTGATTTTCTCTCTCTCTTCAGAAGCGGGATGAAGCATAATTTCTCTATCGGGCTTCCTACATTTACTCTGCTAAAATATATAAACTTCTCTCCTGGTGTTAATTATGGAATGAACTGGTATTTTCAGACCAACGATAAATATTATAACGAGGAGAAAAAGGTTGTAGAGAGCAGTGTTTCCAAAATGTTCAGCCATTTTGGACTCACACAGGATTTTTCGGCATCACTCTCGGTGAATACCAGATTGTATGGTATGTTCAACTTTGGAACTAAAGGGAAATTGCAAGCCATAAGGCATATGATTACACCTCAGATCTCTCTGAGTTACAGGCCTGAGCTAGGAACTCCTGCAAATGGTTACAGAGTGTTAGATTATGTTGATGATAATGGGATACAGCACCTTGTTAACTATAACCGTTACGAGGGGATGATTAATTCACCACCAGCTCCGGGAAGAAATGCTTCTCTCAATTTTTCTGTAGGAAACAATGTAGAGGCAAAAATCAGAAATCTGGATGATACAACAGGGACAGGAACAACCAAACTTAAACTTATTGACAACCTTGCATTAGGTGGGTCTTATAATTTTCTGGCGGATTCACTGAAACTCTCAACTATCTCTGTTAATATGAACACTACTATTTTCGGCTCACTGGGTCTGAGTGCCAATGCCTCTTTAAATCCTTATGCAGTAGATGATAGAGGAAGAGTTATGAATACTTTCAATATTGTAAAGGAGGGCGGGATAAAAATTGCAAGAATGGAGAATGCCAGTATGACTCTGTCTTACCAATTATCCGGGAAGGGAGAGAGAGAGGGTGGAGTAAGAAAATTTCCGGGTGCAAACACAACGCAGAATACTCAGGGTGATACCTTTGGAGGTGTTGTTTCTGAGCCTAGAGATTATACAAAAATTTATCATCATCCTGTGACAGGAGAGTATATACCGGGGGGATGGGTATATTATCTTGATCCATCTGTTCCATGGACAGTTAGTTTTAATTACAACTATTCATACGGACGAAGATATGAGTACAATGCAGATGAGAAGAGTCTTAAAACACTTCATCAGCACACTCAGACTCTGGGCTTGTCCGGACAGATAAGGCTTACAAAGGCATTTAACATTAATATTAATACTAATGTGGACTTATCAAATTTTACACTTACAACAACTCAGCTAAGTGCTTCATATGATCTTCACTGTTTTAACATGTCTGTATCATGGGTTCCAACGGGGCAATGGCAGAGCTGGAGCTTCCGGATAAGTGCAAATGCTTCTGCTCTGGCAGATTTACTCAAGTTTAAAAAAGGGTCAAGTTATTGGGATAATTTCTAATAATTATTATAACTTTACTATTAATCATTAAATAAATTATGAACAAGAGAATTATATCTTCTCCGGCTGCTCCAAAAGCAGTGGGTCCTTACAATCAAGCGGTTGAAATAAACGGGTTTCTTTATGTATCAGGACAACTCCCTATTGATGTTGCAACAGGTGAGTTTGTTCCGGGAGGAGTAAAGGAGCAGTGTATTCAGGTATTTAAGAACATAGGCTATATCCTTAATGAAGCCGGGTATGGTTTTGAAAATGTTGTAAAGACAACTGTTTACCTTACAGATATGGCAGATTTTCTCACAATGAATGAAGTTTATGCAACATTCTTTAAGGAACCGTTTCCTGCAAGGGTTGCCTTTGCTGTAAAGGGACTTCCCAAAGGTGGTCTTGTTGAGGCAGATGTGGTAGCAGCAAAGTAAATTGAAAAGTGGAGTTTTATCTCCACTTTTTTTGTGTTTTTAGAGAATTTATCTATATTTGCAGAGAATTCGGGTGATTTACAGTTCAGATAAATCCACAATACAATTCCCAATCAAATTTAATGTACGATATAAAAGAGTTAAGCAATAAGGGTCTGGATGATCTGTTTGCAATAGCTGAAGAGCTTAAGCTGAGCAATTTCAAAAAATTTTCAAAAGAGGAGCTTGTTTATGAAATATTGGATGAGCAGGCCAGAGTGGGCAGCAAATCAGGCACCCCATTGATTGTAAAGAAACCTCAGCCACAAATAATTAATCAGAAACAAAATAAAAGGGGTCCTAAAAAGAGAGAGGATAACTTAAAGAAACCAGCTGCAGATGCTCCTGTTAAGGCAGCACCTGCCCTCCCTTCAGCAGTATCTGTATCTGCTCCGGAAAATACCCCTGCTGTAGTTCAGCCAAATCCTGCTGCTCCTGCTCAGAATACACCGGCTAAAAAGGTAGAGGATTCCAAAGGGGAGAGAAAGAGAGGAAGACCTGCAAGAAAAAGGGCTCCTGAGTCAGAGGTTAAGGTTCTGCCTAATCCTGTGGCATCAGATGCAGAGATTGCAGCTATTGTTGCTGTAACTAAGGAGATTAGAGAGGAAAACAACAAACCAAAGACTGTAAAGGAGTTTGTTAATAAAGCTGTGAAAGAGGATGCCACTCCTGTGGCTGATAGTGTTAGAGCTGAAAAAATCACTGAAAAGATTGATAATGAGTCTTCTCAGGTAGCACCTGTTCAGGGGCAGCAGCAAAATACTCCAAATAATAATGAGGCCAGAGATAAAAAACCTAAAGAGAATCAAGTAAGACCAAAAATTGAATTTGAGGGAGAGGTTGAGGCTACCGGTGTTCTTGAGATAATGCCGGACGGGTATGGATTTCTAAGGTCATCAGATTACAACTATCTGAACTCTCCGGATGATATCTATGTCTCACAATCTCAGATTAAACTATACGGACTTAAGACCGGAGATACTCTTACAGGTGAGATTAAACCACCAAGAGAGGGGGATAAATACTTTCCTCTTGTAAAGGTAAAGCAGATAAACGGCAGAAGTCCCGAATTCATAAGAGATAGGGTACCATTTGATTTTCTTACACCTCTCTTTCCGGAAGAGAAGTTTGATATTACATCAAATGGTCATAACAATATGTCAACAAGGGTTGTTGATCTGTTTGCTCCAATTGGTAAGGGGCAGCGTGGTCTGATTGTAGCTCAGCCTAAAACTGGAAAGACTGTTCTTCTGAAGGATATTGCAAATGCTATTGCTGATAACCATCCGGAAGTTTACATGATTGTTCTGTTAATAGATGAGAGACCTGAAGAGGTTACAGATATGCAGAGAAGTGTAAAGGGAGAGGTTATTGCTTCTACTTTTGACGAACCGGCCGAGAGGCATGTAAAGGTTGCAAATATTGTACTTGAGAAGGCGAAGAGATTGGTTGAGTGTGGACATGATGTCGTAATTCTTCTGGATTCAATTACCCGTCTTGCAAGGGCCTTTAATACTGTTCAGCCCGCTTCCGGAAAGGTTCTCAGCGGAGGTGTGGATGCAAATGCACTTCATAAACCAAAAAGGTTCTTTGGAGCTGCCAGAAATATTGAAAATGGAGGATCGCTGACAATTATTGCTACTGCACTTACAGAGACAGGTTCAAAAATGGATGAGGTGATTTTTGAGGAGTTTAAAGGAACCGGTAATATGGAGCTTCAGCTTGACAGGAAACTTTCTAACAAGAGGATATTCCCTGCTGTTGATGTTACTTTAAGTAGTACAAGAAGAGATGATCTTCTCTTTGATAAGGAGACTCTTAACAGGATATGGATCCTTAGAAACTATCTTGCTGATATGAACTCTGTGGAGGCAATGGAGTTTATGAAAACAAGACTGTTGAGGACAGATAATAATATGGAGTTTTTAATCTCCATGAATGGGGAGTAGCGGTAAGAAGCCCGGCCGGGTTTAAAATCCGGCCAGGTGAACTGCTAATCCAATAACGAATCCAATTGTAATATTGATGGCTTTGGCGAGTACAAAGCCTTTTTTGCTTTCTGCAAGGAGTGGCAGGGCTGTATGACCATCCTGGGCAATAGAGCTGGCAAGTAGTACCGAGAATGGTATAAGGCCACCTGCAAACAGAGTAATAAACACCATATGAGGCCCGGATTCTGGTATAATCCCAATGAGAACAGCAAGCAGAATCATTAGGATTATATTATCTCTGAGCCAGTGTTCAATATCCAGAAACTGCATTCCAAAGTGAATGATCAGAAGTGCACCAAATGTCCAGAGGAAAATTGATTTAAAGTGTTTCTTTACAACATGGCCCCAGAGGTGCTCCCTGATAAAATGGTCTCCTGCTCTTGCTGTCAGGAAAAGCAGAAATATACTCACTCCTGCAAAGAGCAGATTCATCCACCTTTCTGAAAAGATATCAAAACTCTGGTGAGAGTGTTCGTCAGCATGAGATGCATGATCGTGCTCAAGTATTCCCGCGAAAACTGCTACAATAAAAATAGCAATACCTGCCATTATAATAATCCTCTCCCTTGTCATACTTCTCTTTGTCTCTTTTACAGGGTGGTGGGAAGTGTGGTCGTGTTTTTCGTGACAGCACTCATCGTGCAACTTGAACTCTTCAGGGGCAAAAGGTCTTTTATCTCCTTTGTAAACTTTATCCACAAGGATACCAGCTGCAACCCCAATGACAAATAGTATGATAAAAAGTATAATGGCTGTTTTTGGTATCATTGCCATCATAACGAATGCTTCGTCACCCGATGATGCTATCATCATAGCTACCAATGAGCCAAAACTTAACAAGTTATGGGTAAATAGTGATACCACGGCAAAACCTCCGATGCATCCTGGTACAAGTCCAAGCAGAGCTGCAAGAAATACCTGTTTTACGGGAGATTTTTTTAGTTTGTTAAATGACTCGCCATGCGAGCGAATATTGATGTATTCTATGAGCAACATCATTACCATAACAAGTCCGGTAATAAGGATGCTGTTTTTAAGAGCCTCAAATATTATGTTCATATATTGTTTTTGTAGATGTTAAGCAGTTCTGCGGCGGCTGCAAATGATCCAAGCCTCCCCTCCATTACTTCAACTTCGTAATGTGAAAGCTTGGAGAGTACCTCCCTGTTTTCAAAAAATCTGTCCCTGAGTCCTTCGTTAATTGTTTCATACATCCAGAAACGGGACTGCTCTTTTCTTTTTTTATAGTAGTAGCCGTTTGCCTTAGCCATCTTAAAGTACTCTTCAATTTTTTCCAGAATCTCCTTTAATCCTGATTTAGTAACTGAGGATGATGTCAATGCTGTAGGAATCCAGCCTGACTCAGATGGCGGAAAAAGATGAAGAGCATTTGAATAGAGAGCTTTTGCCAAAGTGGCTTTATCGATGTTGCTACCATCGGCCTTTGTAATGGCAATAAGGTCAGACATCTCCATAATCCCCCTTTTAATACCCTGAAGCTCATCTCCTGCCCCTGCAAGCATTAAAAGTAAAAAGAAATCACTCATAGAGTGGACTGTGGTCTCTGATTGCCCTACACCTACTGTCTCAATAAAAATAACATCAAATCCGGCTGCCTCACAAAGTGCAATGCTCTCTCTTGTTTTTCTTGCAACCCCGCCCAGAGATCCTCCGCTGGGACTTGGTCTGATAAATGCATTGGGGTCTGAGCATAGTGTCTCCATCCTGGTTTTATCGCCTAAAATGGAACCCTTGCTCCTTTCAGAACTTGGGTCAATTGCCAGGACTGCAAGTTTATGGCCCAAAGAGGTGATCATGCCTCCAAAGGCCTCAATAAAGGTGCTTTTCCCGGCTCCCGGAACCCCTGTGATACCGATCCTCATTGATTCATTTTTGTGGGTCTGGCATCTTTCAAGAATCTCTGTCGCCATTATCCTGTGTTCATGCCTGTTGCTCTCAACAAGTGTTATTGCCTGGCTCAGAACGGAAATATTGCCCTGTTGGATTCCGGTAACATATTCATCAATGGAGAGGTTTTTAACTCTGTTTTTTTTGTAGAAGTTACCAATATACGGGTTAACAATAGGGGGTTGCTCTATCCCTTCGTTTACTATAAGTGCACTGTCGTGATTTATGTGGTTCTTATCCTGCATCTCAAATCTCGTTATCTTATTACTGCTCCTGAGAGGAGAAGGCTAAAGGCCGGTCTTCCCGGAGAGTTGGTTATAAAAGTTATTTGATAGAGTTTGTCTCCGGTCTCACTGCCGGTAATCGCTACTACTACGGCTTTACCGGAGGCACCGGGAGCTATTGTAGTGGGATGTGTGACAGAAACTCCTTCAAAGTTAGATTCGTACTTGTAGAGAGTAAGTGGTTTGCGGCCAAGATTGCGGATCTCAAATGTGTGCTGAATTTTTGTTCCAGGCTTAACGCTTCCGTATGCATAGACATTGTTGTCTGTCATTGGAAGGGGTGCCTGATCAACCTCTTCATCTGTCAAAGATGAGAAGTTGTCAAGAATTCTTGCTCTTACCTCAAATTTTGGTGATGATATGCTATTTCCGTCGAGTACTAATTCTCCAGACAGATTTACTGATCCCCATCTCTTCTCTGCTTTTGTGTCAAGTTCAATATTAATTTCACCCTTTTTGCCCGGGCCTAGTATTGCGGGATTTGCAGACATCCTGAGTCCGTCGGGTAGGTTTGTGAACCCTATTCTTAATGGCCTTCCTCCGGTGTTTGCTACTGTTATGCTCTCCCTCTTTGTATCCCCCTGTGCAATCTGACCGATATCGGCAAAACTGCCTCTGAAGGAGAGCTCTCCAATCTTATATGGGAAAAGCTGAGAGAGTGATTTGGCCTTTTCGTGGACAACCCCTTTAATTCTTAGTATAATTGGCCTGTTTACCCCGCTCACATATACCGTAAGAGCTTTGTCAAACGGATATGGGCCTTGGTCATTAAGAAATGTCACCTCTATTTTCCCGCTCTCGCCCGGTTTAACGGGGTTTCTGGTCCATACAGGAGTAGTACAGCCACAGGATGAAATTACTGTCTGTATTACAATAGGTATCTTTGAAACATTTCTGAATGTAAACGAGTATTTGTGCTTCCCGGAACTTAGCGTTATGTCGCCAAAATCGTGCACCTGTTTATTGAATTCAATAATGCCGTTTATGTTGTTCTGTGCTGCAGATGTCAATGTAAACAAGAGCAGTACAAGAATGACAAATGGACTGAAAATTCTTATTACTCTCATCTCTCTTTCCTGTTATGGTTGAGACAACAAAGATACATTTGTATTTGTTCTGTTCCAACCTTTTTATATCTTTGCAAATAATAAACCAATTCAAACATTTTCAATAATGGCTTACAAAATTTCAGAAGATTGCACCGCTTGCGGTACATGTATTGATGAGTGTCCGGTTGAAGCTATCTCTCCCGGCGATATCTATAAAATTGATCCGGATATCTGTTCAGATTGCGGTTCATGTGCAGATGTTTGCCCAGTAGGTGCTATTAGCCCGGCTTAATACTGATTTTTATATGAACAGACCGACTTATTAATTAAGTCGGTCTGTTTTTTTTTCATAACTTTGATGCCTCAATAATTTAACCCTATGTTAAACATTAGACTTTTAAGAGAGCAGCCTGATTATGTAACAGAGAGGCTGCGTGTAAAAAACTTTGATGCTGCTGAAATTATCAGGAGAATTAATACCCTTGATGTTGCAAGAAGGAATTCACAGACAGAACTTGACAATATTCTCTCGGAACAGAATACACTTGCGAAGGAGATTGGAGCTCTTATGAAGTCCGGTAAAAGAGATGAGGCCGAGGTTGCCAAGAGCAGGGTTGCCTCTTTAAAGGAGGAGTCAAAATCTCTCGAGGAGAGAATGAACAGATCTGCCGATGAGTTAAATGAGTTATTGGTTCAGCTGCCAAATCTACCCCATTCATCTGTGCCGGCAGGAAAGAGCGCTGAGGATATTTTGAATGTATAAGAGGGTGGGGCTTTACCTCATGTTGTTGACGCTATCCCTCACTTGGAACTTGCAAAGAAATACGATATTATTG
>ERZ1645187.2171-NODE-2171-length-17539-cov-15.204644_pt1 | contig 17539 bp, 14 predicted proteins | sample MGYA00575352_ERZ1645187 | MGnify/ENA primary metagenome ERZ1645187 (study PRJEB40837, sample SAMN11349314) | freshwater sediment metagenome | isolation source: river sediment | host: Sediment | place: India: Wazaribad , New Delhi | collected 2017-02-21 ... | reverse complement strand
GACGATCCAGCGGGACGCGCAGCGACGGCGCGAAATCGTGGGCGAGGAATGGCTGCGGTTTCTTGAAACCTATCGAAATCTCTGCATTTCGCCCAGCCCGGAATTTCTGCGCACACTCGCCTGGATGCGCGACATTCAGGCCATTCTGAAACCGCGCCAAACATCGAATGTTTAGATATCAGTTGACAGACCTGCGGCTTCGGATGTATAGTCATCCCTAAACAGGCAGCGGGAGTGGCGGGCATGTCCACGGAACGGTTCGGTGAGTTCGTGCGCCGGGAGCGCGAGGCGCGCGAGATTGGGCTTCGCGAAATGGCGAAGATGATCGGCGTCAGCCCGACATACCTGTCCAAAGTCGAGCGCGACGAGTTCCCACCGCCCGCAGAGGACAAGGTCAAGGCGATTGCGCAGGTGATCGCGTGCGACGTCGACGAACTCCTAGCCCGCGCCGGCAAAGTCGCCTCGGACCTCTCCGACATCATCAAGCAGCAGCCGCGCGAGCTCGCGGCGCTGCTGCGGACCACCAAGGGGCTTTCCGCCGAAGACGTGCTGAAGCTCGCCCGCCAGGCGCGGCGCGCGCAGGACAGGTAGCGGACGGCTTCAGCCAGACCTTCGAAGATGCTGATGAGGATGAAGGCGAAATGACCCTCTTGGTCTCCTACATGTCCGAAAGCCGGATCGAGACGGATGCCGAAGCGTTGCTCGACGAATTCGCCAAGGCAACCGGTACGGCTCTCACAGCTCCGGTGCCGATTGACGACATTGTCGAGAAGCATCTGAAACTTGGGATCGAATTCGACGATCTTCACCGGAGATTTGGTGCGCCGAACTCTGTCCTCGCCCTCGGGCCGGATATCATCGGCGCGATTTTTCTATCGCAACGCCGCATCGTGGTGGACGAATTTCTCGATCCGGACGCGGACCCCTCGAAGGAGGGTCGGTATCGGTTCACGGTCGCGCATGAAGTCGGGCATTGGCGGCTGCATCGCGGGCTGATGGGCAAGGATATCGGCAACGTGCCAGTCGAGGACAGTCCGCAGGCCATGGTGATCTGCCGATCAAGCGAGGCCAAGGCCCGGGTGGAACTGCAGGCGGATATCTTCGCCTCCTGTCTGCTGATGCCGCGACGATTGGTTCAGGCCGCCTGGATCGCCGCTTTCGCCTACGGTCGGCCGCGAGCGCTCAAGTCCTCGATCCGCTTGGGTCTTGAGGCCGTGCCGATCGAAGATCATCGGCCGGATCGCGACGACGCGGAAGCATCGGAAACAAGCTTGCTGGATCGGTTCGTTGATCCGTTCGCGCGGGAGTTCTCCGTTTCGCCGAAAGCGATGCGGGTTCGGCTGGAACGGTTGGGGCTGGTTCTGCGTGGTGCGACTTCGGCGTCCAGTGCCGGACGCAAAGAGTAGCGCATTTTTTGAGGAGATCGTTTAGTGTCACCTGAACATAGTGAAGCACTGCCAGCTGGATCGGCCGAGGCTGCTTTTGAGACGCGGGATTTCTATCTCGCCTGCTTCCTGCGCTGTGCCGGATACCCGCTTCTTGGACTTCGGGACGAAGGCAGGCGGAAGGTGTTCGTCATCCGCGATCAGCGCACACGCCGTGACGACGTGATTGCCTTCTATGGCGATACGGCGACCGTGAAGCCACAGGCTTTCGCGGCGGCAATCAAGGACATGAAGGGGCTTCTCCACAATGGCTGAGAACACTTCGCAGGTCGCAAAGCCATCGCAATGGGAAGGTCAGGCGCACGAAGCCCTCCGCCGTATCGAGGCGCTGGTCATCGACGGCCTTCGCCATGGCCATTTCGAATACACGCTTGCCTGCGAGATCGGATCGGGCGGGAAGCGGCAACTCGTGATCCGCGCCGGCAAGAGCCACAAGTTTCTGATCGCGCCGGAGGAAATCCAGCGCTGATGCTGTCTTGGCGATCCTCGCCATGAGGACGCCCTCATCGAACACCGCGATCGACGTTATCGGCGCCAAGCCGAAGCGGATGATCAGGGGCGCGGAGCCGAAGACGGCCTCGCGACACGAACCATGGCACCACTTCGACAATCGCCTGGCGACCAGATCGGGCCTGCCCTGACCTTCTGGCAGCCGCGCAGTTCAAGGCTTCTGAAACCCGAGGATGGCCGCGAGATCCTCGACAATCTCTAAGGATTCTTTTCGGTCCTGGCTGAATGGCAGCGGGCGGAAGCCGAGCAGGCTCGCGCCGAATCCAACGCCGTGACGAGTGCGGAGGCCTCCCATGAGCATTGAAGATGACATCCTCTCGCAGGCGCTGACCTATGCCCGGATGGGCTTCGGAGTCTTGCCGGTCCATCGGCCGATCATGGAAGCCGGTGCAAGGGTTTGCGCCTGCGGAAAGCTGCACTGCGATTCTCCTGCGAAGCACCCGGTGGGCCGACTTGTTCCCCGCGGTGCGCTGCAAGCTTCGAAGGACGCTCGGCAGCTGACCGAATGGTTCGCAGGCACAAGGCACAACATCGGCATTGCTACAGGCGAAGTCAGTAACCTCATCGTGCTCGACATCGATCCACGGCACGGCGGCGATGCCACGCTTGCGTGTTTCGAGCGCCTGCAAGGGAAACTGCCGCCGACGGTTCGTTTCAAGACGGGCGGCGGCGGCCAGCATATCCTATTCCTGCATCCGGGCGGGTACATCCCGAACAGTGCAGGCAAAATTGGCCCGGGCGTCGATGTCCGGGGTGATGGCGGCTACATCGTTGCGCCGCCCTCAGAGCACATCAGCGGCGGGGTCTATGTGGTCGACAGCAGCTTTTGCTTCGACATCACGCCGATCGCCGACATGCCAGAAATCCTCAAAGCTGTTGTGACTCTGCCGACCCGTAAGTCGCGCAGACGCAAGGATGCCTCCGAGAAGCATTCGGCCTGGCGCGAGGCTCTGAGCAGCCGGGTTCCCGAAGGCCGCCTCAACGAGTCGATCGCGCGGCTCGCCGGCCTTCTGCTGGGACGTGGGCTCGATCCGCATGTGAGCCTCGACATCCTCCTGGCGTACAACGACGCCCGGCTGGCGCCGCCGCTCAACCCCTATGAGGTGATCGCTACCGTCGCGAGCATTGCATCGCGCGATGGCCGCGAGCGAAACCGCCGGGAGAACGGCGGTGGATGATCCGCATCAGCTCCTCGACGACCTGATCCGGCGCAACCTTTCATCGGGAATGCCGGACGCCGATCGCCCGGCACGGTATTCGGACGACACGTTAGCGCTGGGTTTCACGGAGCGCCACGGCAGCGATCTTCGCTACGTGGCGGTCTGGGGCCGGTGGCTGATCTGGAATGGCCGGCGCTGGGCGAGCGATGAAACGCAACGCGCCGTGGAACTGGCGCGGGAAGTTGGTCGCGAAGCTTCCATCGAAGTCCTTGCAGGCAAGGGATCGATGCGCCTCGCCGCGTCAGTGGCCAGCGCCAAGACCATTGGCGCGATCGAGCGACTTGCGCGCGCCGACCACCGGCACGCCGCAACCGTCGACGAATGGGATCGTGATCCGTGGCTCGTCAACACGCCCGACGAGACCATCGATTTGCGAACCGGCAAAGGGCGCGCTCACCATCGGGACGACCGGATCACCAAGATGACGACGGTAGCGCCGGGCGGCGCCTGTCCGCTCTGGCTGTCGGTGCTGGATCGTATCTTCAAGGGTGATGCTGAACTTATCGCGTTCGTCCAAAGGATGTTCGGCTACACGCTGACGGGCTCGATCAGGGATCACGCGCTGTTCTTCCTCCATGGAAGCGGCGGCAACGGCAAAGGGGTGCTGCTGAATACGTGGAGCTCGATCCTTGGCGATTATGCCGTGACGGCCGCGATGGAAACCTTCACCGCCAGCCAGGGTGAGCGGCACCCCACTGACCTCGCCATGTTGCGCGGTGCGCGGGTCGTGATGGCGCAGGAGACAGAGGAAGGCCAACGGTGGGCGGAGGCGCGCATCAAGGCGCTGACGGGCGGTGATCCGATCAGCGTGCGCTTCATGCGGCAGGACTTTTTCACCTTCACACCGAACTTCAAGCTCGTGATCGCGGGGAACCACAAGCCATCCCTTCGATCGGTCGACGAAGCGGTGAAGCGGCGCTTCAACCTGATCCCCTTCACGGAAACCATTCCCGAAGCCGAACGCGACCCCAAGCTTGCGGAAAAGCTGCGGGAGGAGTGGCCGGGCATTCTTGCCTGGGGCATTGCCGGTTGCCTCGAATGGCAGCGGATCGGCCTTGCACCGCCGCCTTCGGTAAGGGCGGCGACCGAGAATTATCTCTCGGATGAGGACACCATCGGCCAGTTCTTGATCGAGCGCTGTGCGCTGGGCGACGCCACGGTTTCAACCGAGGTGAAGCTGCTGTTCGCGGCCTTGACGGAATGGTCAGGCGCGGCGGGCGAAGGCGCCATGTCGGTCAAGCGGTTCTCGCAGGCGCTGGCCAATCGTGGATTGCACCGCGGCAAGCACCATACGACCAGGCGGGCGGTGTTCGAGGGCGTGCGGCTTCTTTCGGGGATGGCGCCTTGAGGTTCCTGAAGCCGCGATTTTGGCGTCTTGAGGCCCCAAGCCTTGAATTGTTAGGATTTCTCTGTTAGGCGTCTCAAGGTGCCGAAATTCCTATTTATGGAGCCTTGAGACGCCATGGCCGCCCGCAACCCCTTGCTTGCCGCGCCGCCTTATGAGGTCGAGCAAGCGCTCAAGACCCTCGGGGCGAACATCCGCACGGCGCGGCTGCGGCGCAATCTCTCCATTGCCGAGGTCGCAGCCAAGATCGGCGTCGACCGGCATGTGATCGGTGATGCCGAACGCGGCAAACCGTCGACGGGGATCGCCATCTATGCCGGACTGCTTTGGGCCATGGGGCTGGCCGATCAGCTGGGCCGTGTCGCCGATCCGCTGAGCGACGAGGAGGGCCTGACGCTGGCCAAGGCGCAGGGCCGCGACAGGGCCGGTGGCCGGAAGGCACTCGACAATGATTTCTAGACCAACAGGTGCGGATGAGTGCTTCGTCTATGTCACGCTGCCGGGGGAGACTGAGGCGGTCACCGCCGGGCGCTATGCGCGCGAAACGAACCGGCAAGGCGTCACCACCGGGCGCTTCGTCTATGGCCGAAGCTATCTCGCCCGCGCCGATGCCGTTGAGATCGATCCTACCGAGTTGAAGCTCGGCACGCGCACCTATGAAACGGTGTTGATGAAGGGCTTGTTCGGCGCGTTGCGGGATGCAGGCCCGGACTACTGGGGGCGTCGCGTCATCGAGAAGCATGCCGGGCTGACCGAACTTGGCGAACTCGACTACCTCCTTCATTCGCCCGACGACCGCGCCGGAGCGCTCGGTTTCGGCCTGGGACAAGCGCCGCCCGCACCTGTGCGCGTCTTCAACCGCACGCTCGATCTCGCCCGCCTTCAGGAGATCGCCGACCGGCTGGTGAACGATGAGCCGCGCACCACGGAAACCGAAGCGGCGCAAGTGGCGGAACTGCTGCTGCTTGGCACCTCGATGGGCGGCGCACGGCCGAAAGCTGTTGTCGAGGATGCGGACGGGCTGTGGCTCGCCAAGTTCAACCGCGCCGACGACAAATGGAACATGGCGCGGGTCGAGCATGCCATGCTGCTGCTGGCGCGCGCCTGCGGTCTCCTCACAGCGACAAGCCGTATCGACACAATCGGCGATCGGGACGTGCTGCTGGTCAAGCGCTTCGATCGCGAGAAGGTTGCCATGGGCTACACGCGCGCCCGCATGGTAAGCGCCCTTACGTTGTTGCGCGCCGACGAGACCCAGCGCGAGCGCTGGTCCTATGTCGTGCTGGCCGAGGAACTGCGCCGGATCAGCGCTGATCCTAAGCGTGATGCAGCCGAACTCTTCCGGCGCATGCTGTTCAACGCGCTGATCTCGAACATCGACGATCACCCGCGCAACCACGCCGTGATCGCACCGCAGCGCGAATTGCGGCTCTCGCCGGCCTATGATCTCAAGCCCTCGGTGCCGGTCAGCACCGATCGCCGTGACCTTGCCATGGCCGCAGGCGATCTTGGCCGCTGGGCCAATGCTCGCAACATGCTGAGCCAGGCGCCGCGCTTCCTACTCGATCCTGCCGAGGCCAGCGCCATGGTCGACGCCATGGAAGAAGCCGTCAAAGGCGGCTGGTATGCGATTGCGCGCGGCGCGGGCGTGTCCGAGGCGGATTGTACGACCATCGCCAATGCCTTCGCCTATCCTGGCTTTCGTCTGTAGAGGCCCGAAGGGTTGTGAAGCCGTGTTTCGGTTATGCCGTATCGCGCGCGCGAAGTGAGCGCCATGCGAAAGACCACTTCGAAACCCTTCGCTCAATGAGGGGCGCCCTTTAGGTTCTTCCCGGCGCATTTTGTATGCGGGCGGCGGCAGCGCGATCCATCGCCAGCGGCAAAAGTGCGAACCGGGTTCGCACCCTGAGAGGTTCGCAGGTTCGCACTGGGGTTCGCGGCGGCACCGACCGATGGGTAGTTTCGGCAGTTCGAGGGGCTATTTGAGGGCGGATCTGATCAAGCGCTGGTGCGCCGCACCTCGATGGCCATGATCGCCAGATCGCGATAGCGCGCCATCGCCTTCGGGCTCGTTGAAACCGGGTTGATCTCGATGGCCTTGAGGCCTTCGACATCGCCCGCCTCAGCAAGCGCCACCAACTTGGCGAGCTTCGCCCGGAACCGCGCATGTGTCGGCTTTGAGAAATCCGGCGCTGCGGGAAGCGCGCCCGCCTGCGCCTGCGCGATGATCGCCTTGCGCTTGCCGGTCTTCGGGCCGCTCGGCCAGGATGCGGCATTCGCCTGTGCAATCGGATGTTCGGCGAGCGCCGGATCGGTGATGCTGATCGCGGGCTCGCCTTCAGTGATCGCCCGCCAGCCGAACCGGCCGTCGGGCGTCTTGAACACTTCGAACTCGCCGGGCTTCAACCCCGCGCGTTTCGCACCCCGCTGGGCGTTGAACTTTTTGTCGTAGGTCGCGGCTTCCGTGGTCATGGTCGTGCTCCTTCGGTTTGGGGTTCAGTTCGAGGTGACAAGCGCCGAGCGGCCTTCGGCGGTGACGCCGTAGATCAACGGCAGGCGCTTTCCGAACGGCGTTGGGTTCTCGGCAACGAGGCGCATCGCCTCAATCCGGGCTTCGTCGAGGCTCGGCGCGCTCGCCCGGGCGTAGCGCCCGGTTCCGAGGAATAGGGCAACGTCGAAGCGAACGGCTTGGGCAAGGACCGCCGCGTTGGCGGCGTCGGCGGGAAGAATTTTTCGGCTTTTCATGAGCGATCTCCGTGAGTTGCGGGATCGCAGACAGCCTCGAGAGCAAAACGAGAGCAACTGCTAAGTTGTTGATTTATTTAGGGCTAGCGGGCGGTTTGGTGTCAGCCCATCAGCTAGATCGACTCATTGTGCCCAATTTGCTCTTTTGGGCATAATGCTCTTGCATTCAGTCCAACTCAACGGCATTATCCGCAAAATCACGATTTGGGTATAATCGCCAGTGAAGCCCCTTAGCCTTGCCCATCAGACCATGTTCTCGGACTTGATCCAACGATGTCTGGATGCCGAGTTCGATGAGACGTTTCCCGAGAACGGCTCGTTCGCCAAGGTGAGAGGCGCAAACGGCCAGCACTTCTGGTACTACAAAGGCTACAACCGCGGCGAAGCGAACGCCGACAGCAAACGCTTCTCAAAATATGTTGGCCCGGTAGCCGACCCGGACGTAACGGCACGGGTGGAGCGCTTCCAAAGGGTCAAAGCCAACTATCGCGAACGCCGTTCACTCGTAACCTCTCTGACAGCGGCAGGATTGCCTTCACCACCTGCGCTCGTTGGCGACATCATAGATGTCCTATGGCGGGCCGGATTGTTTCGCCTGCATGGCGTTCTGGTCGGCACCGCCGCCTTCCAAACTTATGCCGGGCTGCTCGGCGTGCGATTGCCAAGCGCGCCGCTGATGACGGGCGATGTCGACTTCGCCCAGTTCCATTCGATCTCCGTTTCGGTCGACGATTCAATTCCGCCCGTACTCGAAGCCTTGCGACAGGTGGACCCGACATTCCGCGAAATCCCGAGCCTCGCAAATCCGCGAGCGACAACCAGCTTCAGCAATGCGGCGGGCTTCAAGGTCGAATTTCTCACACCGAACCGAAGCAAGGACGACTTTGCAGGCGAACCGGCACCGATGCCCGCGCTTGGCGGCGCCTCCGCGCAACCCCTTCGCTATCTGGATTTTCTGATCCATCAGCCGGTCCGTTCGGTGCTGCTGCACAAGGGTGGCGTCGCAGTGCTGGTTCCATCGCCAGAGCGGTTTGCGGTCCACAAGTTGATTGTTTCAGAATTGCGCCGTGCTGACCGCGACAGCGCGAGCAAGGCCCGGAAGGATCTCGAACAGGCTTCGGTGATGATCGAAGCGCTTGCGAACAGTTCATCCAGGCTTGATCTCGGCCTCGCTTACATCGAAGCACGCGATCGTGGACCGAAGTGGCGCGAGGCGCTGGAGGGGGTGGAAAGCAAGCTTCCGCCGGAAGTCAAAGCGTGGGTCCATTCGGCCTGCGCAGATGCGGGTGCAGTTGATGAGTAGTCCCGGCGGCATCGAAATCGCTGCTCTCTTTTCAAATGGGTATCGCCCATGAGCAGCGAAGATCGCGTCATCTCGATGGGTGAAGGCTTGGCCGCTATACCGGAGCGGCTCCTGCTCGCTCATGCGCGCGGGGAAGTGTTGTTCATTTGTGGTGCAGGCATTTCCCGGCCCGCTGGGCTTCCGGATTTTCGTCAACTTGTTCTCGACGTCTATGCCACACTCGATACTTCGACGCACAGCGTGTTGACGGGATTGCCGCCGGGAGCCTGCAACCAATGGCAGGCCAATTGTGCGGGCCTGACCGATCAGCAGACTGCTGAAGTGAAGCGGTTCATCGTCGGCGACTTTGATGTTGTTCTCGGCATGCTCGAGCGCCGGCTCGACGATCAAACACGTGGTGATAGCCAGGTAAGACGGACTGTCGCCACGATCCTGCGTTCAGGGGCAACGAGCCCAGCCGCTATCCACAAGGCGCTGATGACCCTTGCCGATCGTGGCGGCGCCAAGACGATCGTAACAACAAACTTCGATCTGCTGCTTCAAGTCGCCGCCCAGCGCCTTCGGTCGCCTGTAGAGACCTATTCCCTCGGCTCGATACCAAGGCCATCGCGACATTCGGAGTTCTCGGGCGTACTTCATATCCATGGCGCGCTCGACAAGAACCCGGTGAGAACTTCTGAGCTTGTTCTGTCAGATCAGGATTTTGGTGAGTTCTATCTGCGCCGCCGCGTTGTTCCCGATTTCATCTATGATGCTGCACGCCTGTATCATCTGGTGCTGGTTGGCTACAGCGCCAACGATCCGCCTATGCGTTATCTGCTCAATGCGGTCGCAGCGGACGGCAATCGCTTTGATGACTTGAAAGAGCGCTTCACCATTTTCGGCACGAGCTCGCCGGACGCAGTCGCACTTGCGGACTGGAATGGGCGCGGCATCACTCCGATCCACTACGATTCGAAGAACGACCACGACGCGCTAAGGGCAACTCTCGAACGATGGGCGGCATTGTCTGCGATCAATGGGACGAAAGAAATTGTCGATGCCGAACTGCGAAGAATTGCAAAAGCATCGCGGTCTGCGGCCAAGGAGTCAGACCGCGACCTGTTCGACCATTTCTTCCGGAGAAGCAACGCAAGTGAACGTGTGCGTCTGTCGACGCTGGTTTCGAACGCGAAGGCGGAGACCGAGTGGCTTGATGCGATCGTCAAGATTTGCGCTGAAGCCGACCGGGGAAGGAAGCCATGATCCGACCCTGGGCTTATCTTGACCCGAAAGACCGCGAGACGTTCCGAACGGTAATCGCCTTTCTGAACAAGCGTCTTGCTGAGCAAGGAACGATCGATTGGGCTCTGAAGCTCAAGCCCGGGCAGCGGATCGAGCGCATCGCGGTTCAGGACCTGTTGACCGGCCCAGGTGCGCGCGATCTCGCGGAACCTTGGGCCTCGGCGTGGCGGCTGATCGAAGAAAGCTGGTCAGCTCCTCAATCTGAAGGACGTAACGGAACAGCCATTTATGGCATTCAGAAGCGACTACGGGCAGGCGATCGGTCCGGTGCGGCGGTTTCTGCCATTGTTGATCTCATTGCGCCGCGACTCAAAGTTGAACCAATTGATGCGTGGCGATGGAGCTACATCAAGAAGCCACGTAGGCCGAAGACGGTCGAGCACATCCTTTCCGCCGACCTGACGAGCGGAGATCTGATTGATCTGAACGTGCTCGAACTGTCGAAGCTTGATGACATCGCGTTTCTGGAATCGCTGGCCAACGCGCTGGAAGCCGCTGTCAATCACGGACTAGATATTGTGAGACGTCTCGGATGGAACGACGCACGGTCTTTCACCGGCTTGGGGTTCCTCAACAGGGCTTACTACACGCAGCCGACGAGACGGGGCGGCGAGGCTGGCGAACCCGATGCCTACCACCGTGGCATTGCGCCCTCTGTGAAGCTGCTGCACGCCGTCGTGGCGCGGCTTGCGGAAATCCAACCCATCGCCGCCCAACCTTTCGTCCGACGTTGGCACGCCGACGGCTCTTCGGTCTTTATCCGCCTTTGGGCAGCAACGGCCCGAAGTCGCGCGCTCGTTGCTGCTGAAGTTGTCGCGTCGTTTTTGAAGTCACTTGATGATCGGCAGTTTTGGAACTTGCACGCGTTTCCCGAGATCGCCGAGCTTCGAGCCGTGCGGTTCGGAGAGTTTGATCTCTCGTCGCAGTACCAGATAACGACCCGTCTCCAGAAGGGGCCACCGCGCAATCACTGGCCGAAGAAAGCCGATCAGGCGAAAGTCGCAAACGCGCGGCAGTACTGGGCCGTTCGCGAGTTGAGACGAATTGAGGTTGCGGGCGGTGAACTGCCAGCCGGTGCGAAGAACTGGCTGGACGCCCAGCAATCGCAGTTTGTCGATCTGACGCAAATGACGATCGACGCGGGCTTTCCGGAACGGGCGACTGCCAGCTACGTGCCTCCTAATCCCGATAGCCGATATGACGATCTGCAAGGCGTCCCTCGCCTCCAAGCGCTCGAAACAGCACTAGCAGCCGGTCGAGGCGGCTGGGATGATGACCCCGCAGAACGCGCCAACGACTGGATCAACCAGCAGGGCAATGCCGATAAGGTGCTTGCTGACTTCGAGACCACCAACAACGGTGGCGACGATTTCCCAAAGGTCTGGAATCGCTTTGGCTGGGCGCACAGGCCGCACCAGCAGGATGGGCAGGCAGCGCAGGATGCGGAGCTGAGCGCGAAAGCTGACAGGGTTCTTGGACTGCTGAACCAGCTCTCTGACGCTACGCTCTCAAGCGCGATCGAAGGTATTTGTGCCTGGCTGGATGCCTGGGAGAAGCACGCCGTCAGGCTGCCACTCGCCTTGCCGATCTGGCTTCGTCTCTGGCCGATTGCCGTAGAGGCAACGAACCGCAAACCTGAGGAAGCTGATGAGGCGGACCTCAGCGTCGTTGCGCGAGTAGCTGACGATGACCGTGAGCCGATGGACCTCGATACGCTCAATACGCCCGCAGGCAAGCTCGTCGGCATGTTTCTGGCTGCATGTCCAAGTCTGCCACCCGGGGCACAAGCCTTTCCCGCAGAGTCGATGGAAAGGCAGATGCGCGACATCGTGATCGCTGCTGAAGGTCGAAGCGGACTGATCGCCAAACACCGGATGATCGAGGCGCTGCCCTATTTCCTTCGCGCTGATCATGACTGGGCATGGGAACATCTCATTGCGCCGTTGCTCAGGGATGACGGCGCCGCATTGGCGCTCTGGCGAGCTGTTGCAAGCCGCACGCACTTCACAAAAGTCTTGGAAACCATCGGCGCAGCAATGGCCGAACGCGCCAATGATCGCCGACTGGGTCGGGAAACGCGCCGTCAGCTCGTATTCAGTCTGGTGATCGAGTCTCTTCATGCCTTCCGCGAAAGGCGCGATCCTGCGGTGCCCAATCCCCGCATTCAGCAGATGTTGCGAACCTTGGACGACGAGGTGCGCGCATCGGCGGCAAATGCGATCCAGCAATTCGTTCGAGACCTCTCCGCTAAGGCAGGGACCAACGCGCCAGAGGATGGCGAACAGCAAGAAGACCCCGCATCCGCAGCGGCTCTCTTCCGGACCGCCGCAGCACCGTTCCTTCGCGAGGTCTGGCCGCAGGAACGGTCGCTTGCGACACCTGGGGTCAGCGGCGCGCTTGCTGATCTCCCGGCAACCTCAGGTGAGGCATTCGCCGAAGCCGTCGACACGATCGCCCGCTTTCTTGTGCCGTTCGAGTGCTGGTCGATGGTCAATTACGGCCTTTATGGCGATAAAGGTGAAGCAAAGAAGCTCGCGATCATCAATGACGAAGCAAAGGCGCAGGCTCTTCTGAAGCTGCTTGATCTCACAATCGGCACGTCAGAAGGCGCCGTTATTCCTCACGATCTGACGGATGCATTGGACCAGATCAGGTCTGTCGCGCCCGCTCTTTCCGAGTCTCCAGTATTCCGCCGTCTTTCAACTGCTGCCCGGAGGTAGCTTCCCTTCACAATTTTCCGATTTCCCGCGTAAAGTCGTCAAATGAGCGAATCCGCCTTCCACCCCGAGGACAAAGCCCGGTCTTTGATTGACCGGCAGCTTGGCGCGTGCGGTTGGCTGATCCAGTCGAAAGGCGAAATGAACCTCGGCGCGGGGCTTGGCATCGCGGTGCGCGAATTCCAGACCGCTTCGGGTCCGGTGGATTATGGCCTGTTCGTCGGCCGCAGACTCTGCGGCGTGATCGAGGCCAAGCCCGAGGGTACCACCCTGTCCGGCTTTTCCGAGCAGGCCGCGCGCTACATGGCCGATGTGCCGAAGCACCTTGTCCGCGAAGAAGGCCAGGTCCGTTTCGAGTATGTCGCCTCAGGCACCGAGCTGCTGTTCCGCGACCATGCCGATACAGACCCCGTGTCGCGCCGCGTCTTCGCCTTCCACCGCCCGGAGACTCTGGACCTTTGGCTGAAAGAGCCCGCCACCTTGCGGGCGCGGCTGCACACCATGCCTCCAGTCATCACGGACGGCCTGCGCGCCTGCCAGATCGATGCGGTTTCGGCGCTCGAACGCTCGATGGCGGCGAACCGTCCGCGCGCGCTGGTGCAGATGGCGACCGGCGCGGGCAAGACTTTTACGGCTTGCACGCTGAGTTATCGGCTGCTCGCCCATGCCGGCTTCAAGCGCATTCTATTCCTGGCTGACCGCGCCAATCTGGTGCGCCAGACGCGCGACGAGTTCCTCGCCTATCGCCCGCCCGGCACGGGCCGATCCTTCTCGGAAATCTACAACGTCCAGAAGCTCGGGCCGGCCGGCATCGACAAGGATGCACAGATCGTCGTCGCCACGATCCAGCGCGTCTTTTCCGTACTGTCGGGCAAGGATTTGGCGGAAGAGGATGAGGAAGGCTCAAGCTTCGAGGCTGCGAGCGCCGATACTGAGCGGCTGGTTTCCTACAACCCGTCGATCCCAATTGAGAGTTTGGATCTGGTCATCACCGATGAATGCCATCGCTCAATCTATGGCACCTGGCGGCAAGTCCTGGAGTATTTCGACGCCTTCACGGTCGGGCTCACCGCCACACCGTCGCTGCACACGCTCGGCTTCTTCGGCAAAAATCTTGTGGCGCAATATCCTTACGAGCGCTCCGTCGTCGATGGCGTCAATGTCGGCTTCGAGGTGTTCCGCATCCGCACCGAGATCGGGGAGCGCGGCGCGACCGTCAAGGCGGGCTACGACCTGCCGGTGCGCGACAAGCGCACGCGGGCCGAACGTTACGAAACGCTGGCGGAGGATTTCTCCTATACGCCCGACCAGATCGACCGCTCGGTGCTGGTGCCGAACCAGATCCGCACGGTGCTGGAAACCTATCGTGACACGCTGTTCACCGAGCTGTTTCCCGGCCGTCGGGAAGTGCCGAAAACACTCATCTTCGCCAAGGACGATCACCATGCCGAGGCGTGCGCGAGGTGTTCGGCAAGGGCAATGATTTCGCGAAGAAGATCACCTACCGCACCGATGGCGCGGACCCCGAACAACTCATCCGCAGCTTCCGCAACGACTACAACCCGCGCATCGCCGTCACCGTGGACATGATCGCCACGGGAACGGACGTAAAGCCCATCGAGGTGCTGATCTTCCTGCGCGACGTGAAGTCGGAACTCTATTTCGAACAGATGAAGGGGCGCGGGGCACGGACCATCTCAGCCGAGAAGCTACGCGAGGTGACGCCCGATGCGGAAGCGAAGACCCGCTTCGTGCTGATCGACGCCGTCGGCGTGTCGGAAAGCCTCAAGACCGTCTCGCAGCCCTTGGACCGTGACCGGGTCATCGGCTTCGACAAGCTGATCGATGAGATCGCGGCAGGCCGGCGCGATGATGACGCCTTCGCCACGCTCGCCGCGCGGCTGGCGGCGCTAGACCGGCGCATCGGCGACAAGGACCGCGCCGCCATCACCAAGGCCACGGGCGGTGTGGATCTCGCAGGCCTTGCCGCGCGCCTGCTCGACGCCATCGACCCCGATGCATTGGCGATGCGGGTGCCCAAGGATGCGCCCGAGCCGGAGCAGCGCAAGGCCCGCGAGGCGGTGAAGGACAAGGCGGCGGAAATCTTCGATGATCCCGCCCTGCGCCGCCTGCTGAAAGAGGTGAAATCCGCCGCCGATATCCGCATCGACACCATCTCCACCGATGCCGTGGTCTCCTCGGGCTGGGATGAGGCGAAGGCAGCGGATACGGTCGCGCGCTTCAAGCGCTTTCTGGAGGAGCGGCGCGATGAACTCACCGCGCTGCAAATCCTCTACCGGCTGCCCTATGCGCAAAGGCGGCTCACCTATGAGGCGGTGGACGATCTGAAGGAGGCGCTGAAGCGGCCGCCCTGGCTGCTGGAGCCTATCGACATCTGGCGGGCCTACAAGCGCATCGCGTCGACACAAGTGCGCGGCAACCCGGCCGGCACGCTGGCCGATATCGTCATGCTGGTGCGCTACGCGATTGGCGAGGCTGAGGCGCTGGAGCCCTTGCCCTCGCTCATCGCCGGGCGGTTCAACCTATGGCTCGGGCGCGAGGAGAAGGCCGGGCGCATCTACACCGACGAGCAGCGGACTTGGCTGATGGCGATCCGCGATCACCTCAGCGTGAACATCGAAATCCGCCCCGAGGACATGATGGACGCGCCGGAGTTTTCGTCACGCGGCGGCATCGTCCGGGCGCGGGCGCTGTTCGGCGCGCGCCTGCCGGATTTGCTCGATGAACTCTCCGATGTGCTGGTGGCGTGATGGATCAGGTTGCGGAGAGCGTGGAGCGGGAGAGCGGCGGGACGTGGGAGTTGCCGGAGGGGTGGGCGTGGACGACGATTGATACCGTGCTTGAAGACCTCGGCGATGGGCGAACGCTTCACCATGGATGGAGCCCACAGTGCGAAGCGTGGCCATCGACCTCTGACGAAGTTTGGGCCGCCCTGAAGACGACGGCCATCCAGCCTGGACGGTTTCTGCCGCATGAGAACAAGGCGCTCCCGTCGGCCCTTTCGCCCCGTCCGCAGATCGAGGTGCGGGCGGGCGACTTGCTGTTGACTTGTGCCGGTCCACGCTCTCGATGCGGCGTAGCGTGCCTTGTGCGGGAAACCCGTCCAAGACTTATGTTCTCCGGCAAGATGTATCGCTTTCGCCCGGACCCTTTGGTCATGTGCTCGGCATTCCTCGAAGCTGTGCTTCAAACGAGCTTTGCTTGGCGCGCGATTGCCGCGATGAAAACCGGTGGAAGCGATAGCGGCCTCAATCTCACGCATGACCGATTTCGCACGCTTCTCATTCCCCTTGCGCCGCTCGCCGAACAGAAGCGCGTCGTCGCGCGGATCGATGCATTGTTTGCCGAAATCGCCGAGGGCGAGGCGGCGCTGGAGGCGGCGCGCAAGGGGCTCGACACCTTCCGCCGCGCGCTGCTGAAAGCGGCCGTGACGGGCGAACTGACGAAGGACTGGCGCGAGAACAACCCGGTCCTTGAGACCGGTCACGACCTCCTCGCCCGCATCAAGGCCGAGCGCGCGGCCAAGGGGCAGGCCAAGGGCCGAGGCAAACGCGCCGCCGACGCCCCACCGCTCGAGACCGCCGCCCTGCCGGAATTGCCGGAGGGCTGGGCGTGGGGGACCGTTGATGAGGCTGGCTCCGTTCAACTCGGTCGGCAGCGTGCTCCGCAGCATCATTCTGGGGAAAACATGCGGCCCTATGTGCGCGTTGCAAATGTTTTTGAAGATCGGATCGACATTTCAGACGTAAAGGAAATGAACTTCACGCCCAATGAGTTTGAGACCTTCCGCCTTTCTGATGGTGATGTGCTTCTCAATGAGGGCCAGACGCCGCTCGGGTACAAGAACGTCACCGCGCCCGACGGCAAGAAGATCATCGCCGTCAATCCGGCGCTGGCGCCCGCCGTCAAGCACCTGTTCGAATGGTATGCGCGCGGCGATGTCTCCCTGCACGAGGTGACGAAGCGCGCCCATGCCGAGGGGCTGCTCTATGCCAAGAGCGGCGCGAAGGTCACGACCAGCACGATGCACACCATGCTGCGCACGCGCCTATACACCGGCTGGTTCGAATGGAACGGCAAGCTGATCCAGGGCAAGCACGAGGCGCTGGTGTCGACCGAGCTTTGGGAGCGTGTCCAAGCTGTCATGGACGGGCGTTTCGCCAAGAAGCTGCGGCAAGGGCATCGCGACTTCGCGTTCTCAGGGTTGATCACCTGCGGCGCTTGCGGTTGCGCGATCGTGGCCGAGATCAAGAAGGAACGCTACGTCTATTACCATTGCACGGGCTGGGCCGATAAGTGCCAGGGCACGCCCTCGGTTTGCCGTCGGAAGCATATGCGCGAAGAGGCGCTCGAGGCGCAGTTCACCCAATTGCTCGGGCAGCTACGTTTCGATGACGACGTGCTCGAATGGATGCGTGATGCTCTTCATGCCAGCCACGCTGATGAGCGCCGCGAACACGAAGAAGCGATCAAACGCCAGCAGTCCGAGCACAAGCGGCTGCAGGAGCGCATCAACGCCATGTATGTCGACAAGCTCGATGGCTTGGTCGACACGGCCTTCTTCAACAAGATGTCGAACCAGTGGCGCGCTGAACAACTCGTGTGCCTTGAGGCCATCGAACGGCACCAGAATGCCGAGAAATCCTACATGGAAGAGGGCATTCAGCTTCTGGAACTGGCGCGCAATGCCCAAAGGCTGTTCGCGAAGCAGGAACCGCGAGTAAAGCGCCGCCTGCTGAGTTTTCTAGTATCGAACTGCCGATGGAACGATGGCGTACTCACGGCCACCTTCCGCCAACCCTTTGATATCATTGCGGAAGTCGTTGCCACGCCCATCCCGGAGAGAACGCCTGAAGGCGTCATTCCGGCGAAAAATGGGATTTCTGGCTGGGGGACCTGGACCCTGCACAGCCAGCTTTCAAGTCTGAAAAACTCAATGAAATCAGTGC
>ERZ1645187.2170-NODE-2170-length-17539-cov-17.822809_pt1 | contig 17539 bp, 22 predicted proteins | sample MGYA00575352_ERZ1645187 | MGnify/ENA primary metagenome ERZ1645187 (study PRJEB40837, sample SAMN11349314) | freshwater sediment metagenome | isolation source: river sediment | host: Sediment | place: India: Wazaribad , New Delhi | collected 2017-02-21 ... | reverse complement strand
AACCGCCCCGGCAGCCCAAGGGCCAGCCCGACATCATCACCCTGCCGGGGCCGGCGGAATGACCCTGTCTTACCTTTCCGTCTGTTCCGGCATCGAAGCCGCGACGATGGCGTGGCATCCGCTGGGCTGGAAACCCGTGGCGTTCAGCGAGATTGAACCCTTCCCCAGCGCCGTTCTGGCGCACCATTACCCAGCCGTCCCGAATTGGGGCGACATGACCAGGTTTCAGGAGTGGCCGGATGCAGCTGTCGATGTTCTCTGCGGAGGAACCCCCTGCCAATCGTTCAGCGTTGCGGGCCTGCGAAAGGGGCTGGCTGACCCACGCGGGAACCTCATGCTCACCTTTGGTGCCATTGCAGCGCGGTATCGGCCCCGCTGGCTGGTCTGGGAGAACGTCCCCGGCGTCCTGTCCAGCAATGGAGGACGGGACTTTGGCGCCTTCCTCGGGATGCTGGGCGAACTCGGGTATGGGGTCGCCTACCGAGTTCTGGACGCTCAGCACGTCCGAACACGCCGCTTCCCCTTTGCTGTCCCCCAGCGCCGACGCCGTGTGTTCGTTGTCGGATATCTTGGAGACTGGCGCCGTGCCGCAGCGGTTCTTTTTGACCGCGAAAGCCTGTCAGGGCATCCTGCGCCGCGCCGGGAAACGGGGGAAAGACCTGCCCTCACAATTAGCAGCCGCCCTTCAGGCGGTGGCGGTCTTGGAACCGACTTCGACCTCGACGGCGGACTGATCGCAAACTCGGGCGATGTCGGATATTGCTTGACAGCATCCGCGCAACAAAGCCTCGACGCCGAGACCGAGACCTTGATCGCGGTCGCCCATACCCTGCGCGGCGAAGGCTTTAACGCCAGCGAAGACGGAACCGGCCGCGGGACGCCGCTGGTGCCGGTGGTTGCCGGTGCGATCTGCCGTGACAGTTTCAACGGTGGCATGGGCGGCAAGCCGGAAGGCGCAGCTGCCGGGCACTTCCTGCCGATCGCCATCCAGGAACGCGCCGTCAGCGAGAACCTTGAGGCAGGCCCCGGCGGATCAGGCATCAGCACCGAAGGCTGCGCCTACACGCTGGAAGCCCACAACAAGGTGCAGGCGGTGGCGTTCAGCGTGAAGGACCACGGCGGCGATGCGATGGAAGATTGCAGCCCGACCTTGCGCGCCGGCACGCATGACGGAAGCCACCAGAACGGGGGCGTGATGCCAGCGGTGGCGTTCGCACATCAGGCCGGCGGAAAGCAAACGTCGCTTGGCTTTTCCGGTGACGGGACTTGCCAGACGCTCGGGGCGAACCAGACGCCAGCGATTGTCCAGCCATGGGCCGTGCGCCGCCTGACCCCGCGCGAATGCGAACGGCTGCAAGGGTTTCCTGACGATTTCACCCGCATCCCGTGGCGCGGCAAGCCCGCCGACCAGTGCCCCGACGGCCCGCGATACAAGGCCCTCGGCAACTCTTGGGCCGTCAACGTCGCCGAATGGCTGGGCGAACGCATCCAGGAAGTGGACAGCTGGCCATGACCGCGCGCTGGCATGTCGAACCGATCGGCATGGACGCCGCCGCCCGCGCCCTCGGGGTCTGCCGGCGCCTGCTGTCCGACATCCTAGCCCGGCATCCCCACTATGAAACGCGCGGGCGCACCGGGCGCAAAAAGGTATTCTATCCCGAACACATCGACAGAATCAGGACAGCCCTGCGGTGCGAAAAGACTGGGAACCCGAATTCCACCCAGCCCACGGCTGGCAGGTCGAATTCACGATCGAAGGCCGGCGAATTCGCCGCCGCCTTGGCATCCGTGACCGCGGCCTCAAGGACATCGCGCGCCGCAAGGCCGAGGCGCTCTATCGCCAGGAATGGGAACGGGCACTAAGCCCGGCCCCACCGCCCCGCAAGGGCACCCCGTTTTACAAGGCCGCCCAGGGCTACGTCGAAGCGGGCGGCGAAGCCCGATACCTGCCGCCGCTGATCCGCTATTTCGGCCCCGATGTCCTGTGCGAAGACATCGGGCCGGCCGAGGTGGCGGCCGCCGCGCTGGCCCTGTATCCCGCCTGCGCGCCAGACACCCACCGCCGCCAGGTGCGGGTGCCCGCCTCGGCCGTGATCCGCTGGGCCTCGGGCCGCCGCCGCCAGCCCGGCACCGATCGCCCCCGCCTGCGCTGGCTGACCCCCGAAGAGGCGGAACGGCTGCTGACCGCCGCCGCCCAGCTGCGCCTGCCGCGCCATGCCGAACCGGAACGATTCACGCTGCAGAAAATCGCATTCATGCTGGGCACCGGCGTGCGCCCCAGCGAATGCTTTGCGGCCGAGGCCAAGGATTACAACCGCGCCACCCGCCAGTGGTGGATCGCGGGCGAATTGCCCGGCGCAGGAAAGACCGGCAGCGCCGCCCGCATGGTGCGCCTGCCGCAGCGCACCGTCGACCTGATCGGCGACCTGCCCGAGGTGGGCCGCGCCTTCCTGACCCCCTACGGCCACCCGATCGTGGTGGCCAAGGGACGGGGCGGCCAGATGCAGACCAGCTTCAACCGCGCCCGCGATGCCGCCGGCCTGGGGCCAGACGTGACCCCCCATGTCCTGCGCCACACCTGGGCGACATGGTACTACGCCCAGACGCTGGATTTCGGCGGCCTGCTGGATCTGGGCGGCTGGGACAAGGCCGACACGGCAAACCGCTATCGTAAGATCGCCCCCGACGACCTCCCCGACCGCCTGCGCGCCCATGGCTGGATTTTCGGCAAGGTTTCCGCCAACACCCCCGCAGCCCTGCCGCAAGTCGTTGATCTATCGAAACATTCCAAGGCGTAACCGCCCTTAGCAGGGGCGTGCCTTCGACCACTCGGCCACGTCTCCGCCTGCCCGTCTATCAGCGAAAAGCTAGACTGTTCAAGGGGTTTTTCCGCTTATCGCGCAAGCGGCTGGCAAAGCGGGGAAATCTGCAATCGCGCATCGTTTGGCATGGTTTTGCGCTGATGCGTGGCGAGAATCCGGCAACACCTGTTCCCGGCCCGTTCCGGTCACTGATCCGCGCCCCTCTCGGGCGGCCGATACTCCGGCAGCGGATGCGCGGGCGGCTCGACCCCGTGCCGGATCAGCCAGTCGCGCAGATCGCCCCAGACCTCGGCCGGGCCGACGGAGCGTGTCGCAAGGGTGCCGCTCAGGATGCGGCGCAGGTCTTCGGGGATGGTGTTGGGCCAGGTCACGGTGGCAGGACCGGCCATTGCTGACCGGGCCACTCCTTTCTTAGCGGTCACGCTCTGGCAGGCCGCGCGGACCCCGCCCATGTAGCCGATGGCCTGGCGCCGACACCGTTAGGGCAGGACATGGTCCAACAGCAACCAGGCCAGATCAATAGCGGGCGACCACAGGGCCGCGCCGCCGATCACTGCGGGGATGATCCACCATCCGCTGGGCATCAGTAACTCGGTGCCGTGCTGGATGCGGTCAGGGTGCCGGTAAGCGCGACATTGCCACCCGTGCCCTTGTTCCCGAACGTGGAAGGGTCACCGTCATAATACCAAGCAGGCGTGTTTCCGGTTGGAAGCTGCCCATTTCCCCCCAAGTACACAGGCTGACCCGCCAGCGCGAATTTCTCGCGGTTCGCTTGGATGGAAAGGTCCAACGTCTCAGCCACGTTCAGATACAAATGACCGATATCTCCGGTCATCAGCGAGGTGCCCCCCGCCGTCGCCGCCACGCTGAACAGGTTGAAGTTCGCACCGCCAAAATCAAACTTCGTGGCCCCCGTGAACAAGAAGCCGGAAGTGTTCAGCGAAACTCCGTTCACGTAGAATTGCAGGCGGCTTGCGGTCCAATCCCAGGCGGCAAGAACGTGATACCAGGTGTCGCCGACAAATGTGTTTATTGCCGTTGTGAAGGTATCGGAACCAGTCCCGTCCTGATTCAGGCGCAAGGTGATACGCCCACTTGATGCAGAAAGAAGGCTCATGGCGGTGTTTGACCCTACACGGGCCTCAAACACCTGCTCGCTGGCAGCCCAAGCCCCGCTCTGCCTGAGCCAGACAGACAGCAACCCTTGATTGGTTGCAGGAACACTCAGCGCACCCCCCCTGAAGCTGTCTCCGCTATCGAACAGGACGCCGCGCGCCGCGAAGGCTGGTGCGGGCACAGCGCACTGGATGTCTGACTGGAACGGTCGGACGGCCACGCCGGGGAATTTGTATAGCGCCCCCGCATCATAAAGCGACGGGATGTGCTCGATCAGGAAATACGGGTGCAGACCATAGTCGCGCGGCTCTTGCAGCGATGCCGTCGCTTGCCCGCGCAGGTAGCTGAAGCTGTTTCCGAATGAAAGAGGATTGGTCGGGGTTATCCTGACCCGCCCCACACGGCCATATGTGCCGTGCATTTCGCTGGCCGACTGGATGACCACAGTTCCCCGAAAGTCTGCTGGATAGCCGGTTTCGCTGGTCTTGTAGACAGGGCGCCTTTCCGACCCACGATCAACCTCAACCCCTGTGACGGCCTGTTGATGAGGTGCGGTGCCCGCATATGGGGCGCGGCTCTCCAAAGCCGCCAGCGTGGTCAGATTGCCACCGTTCGGAAGTGTTACGATAAGGTCAGCATAAGACCCATCTGCTAGACCCTCGACCGCGACGATTTCCGGCTCGTTGATCGTGCGCCCCGCCGCGCGCAGAAGGGCCACGGCAATCGGCCACATCAGCAGGATTTGACCATCCGGGTTATCAGTAACCGGGTGGATGCCCCCTCCAAAATTGCTGATGTGTGCAGAAGGTCCGACACGAACGCCGACCGATTGCGCCGTGGCATCCGATGCCAGATCGTGCATTACTGCGCGGGCTGGTTCTTCATTGCGCTGACCGCTTGAAAACGACGTAAGTTCGGCGGCGGGGAACACCGGAGCGTCACAGAACGGCATTGGCGTCAGGATGTGCCACAGGGTTTGCGACCGGGCAAAGACGCCCCTGCCCTTCGAGCTGGCAGATGCCGTCGCATCCCAAAGGCAATGCGCGACCACCGATGATGTGACAGCGTGCGTGCTGCCCAGCGTGAAGGTTGATCCCGCGCCTGTGATGCCGAAGTAAGACGGCCAGAACGCATTCTTGAAATTCGTAATGCGTTCAGCGTCCGAGTTATACCAGCACTCGATTAGATGCCCGATAGGTTGACCCGTCTCGGCTTCTACCGCGTCAACCACTGCGGTGAAGTCCGACCACAGCCTGCCGTCCACGTCGCTGCCGTTGTGGAGCGACACACGACCGGTGCCAGGCACTGCTCCATCGCCAATAACAAACTGGCGACCCGGCGCAGCAAAGTTCAGGAAACCAGACAGCGCAGCCATGGCCGGATTTACCTGCCCAGCCGAAACGGTGGACGGGGTGACAATCGTCTTCACCGGTGCCGATCCGTCCCCGGACTGCGTGATCACTGTCAAGTTGCCATCGCCGGGGGTCGGCTGCGCAATCTCCTTGTAAGCGGCCCCTGCGGACAGCAGGTATTCCATCTCGGACTGGCCCATGATTATCGCGGAAACGGGGCCAGATGCCCCACCCCGTGCCGACCCCAGCCGCGGGAAGCTCAGATCCCGGAAAGCCAGGTCAAGCATGGGACACCGACAGGGTCACGGCGGCGTCAGCAAAGGCCCAGACCCAGAACGGCCCGGCGCCGACGCCCGGGAACAGGTTGGCCAGCGACAGGTCGGCGGCCAAGGTGCCATAGGGGCCGAGGCGCTGCGCCCCGTCGCGGTTCGCGGGCGGCGTGCTGGTGGTGGTCGCCTGCAGGAACACCTCGCCGGCGGCCAGGTTGTTGATGCGGATGGCCGTGACAGAACCGTCCGACACGGCAACGGCGGCGCCGGGGGGGACGTTCACGGGGGCATGACGGGCGGGCATGGCTATTGATCCTTTCCAATGGTTTCCATGACACCGGCCGCCCATGCGGCCAGCAGTTGCTTTTCCTGACCGCAGCGGATCAGGGCCAGGCCAAGGCGGCCGGCGATCACTTCCCAGTCGCCTGCGCCCAGCATGTCCTCGGGGCGCGCGCAGGGCGCGGTGGCCTGGGCATCAGGGGGCGGCACGCGCGCGGCCCCAAAGGGCCTCGAGTCGCCGCAGGCTGTCAGCAGCAGGCCGCCGATCAGCGGCAGCAGGATCGGCGCGCGCGGCATCCTCGAATTCCCCCAATGCGGTTTCCTGATCGGCCCGCAGGCGCAGCAGCTCGGCCGCGGCGGCGGAATGCCGATCGGCCAGGTCGAACAGCTGCGCCTGCAGCTTGTCCTGCGCGGCCCGCCAGCGGGCGGCCTCGGCCTGCGCGCCGGCGCGGTGGCCCATGGCCCAGGCCCCCGACACCACCGCGACCGCCAGGGCCGCAGCGATTGCGGCGCGGCCGATCACGGATAGGCGGCCCAGGTCAGTTGCCAGTGCGGCCCATCCTTGAAGCTGCGCCAGTCGCCGCCCCATTCGATCGCTACGCCCTCGGCCGCGGCGGCGGCCTTGACCACCGGGGCCAGCTTGTTGATCAGCGGCCAGCTGAAAAGCTCTTCGGTTTCCAGCTTGCCGTCGCGGTCAAGGTCAACCAGCGGCACGATGTCGACCGCATGTCCGGTCAGGTGGCGCGACCGCATGGTCTTGCTGGCGCCGATCCGCACCAGCTCTTTCTGGCGGGCCAGCGTGCGCAGCCCGTCGATCACCCGGAACGGAAAGGGCGCCGCCTGCAGCGCCCGATCCATCACCCGGCGCAGATCCGGGTGGATGCCCTGCAGCCGGTCAAGGCTGGTCTTGTCCCACTCGCGCATCGTCATTCCCCCTTGGCCTTGTCATCCGGCAGCACCCGTTCCAGCACCTTTTCGGCGATGGCGTCGCTGCGATCCTCGATCAGCCCCAGCACCCGCAGGGTGATCCGGGTCAGGCGGCGCGACGCGAACCCCGCCACCGCCATCACGGCCTGCACCGGCGGGTGGGCCGCATCCAAGGCCGGGGGCCAATTGAGCCAGGCAAGCGCGGCCAGGTGCGACACCAGGAACGCCGCCACCATCACCGCCCACAGCTCGCGCCGGTCGGCCTCGGGTTCCATGTGGCGGGCCAGGCTGGCCCCGGCCAGGGCCAGGAACATGCCCCCGATCCATTCATACGGGGCAAAGCTGATGCCCAGCCCGCCGAACAGCAGGGTCAGCCAGTCCTTCGTCGCGGCGGCGGCAGCATCTTTCACTTGGGCACCTTTGGCATTGCGGGTGTGTTTCATGGTCTGGCCCCCGTCAGAAGACGGCCCAGCGTCCGGTGGCCTGGGCGCGGATGTTGACCGCCCCGGTAATCGCCACCGCCGACACCAGACGGAAGGTCACGGCGGTGTTGCTGATCGACACGATCGAAAATCCGATGCAGTCGGCATTGTCGCCAGCGGCCTGCACCATCGGGGTCACGCTGGCATCGAAATCGGCGGGGAACGTCCAGGTGACGCTGGCCGACCGGAACACGCTTCCCTGCGCGGTGTTCACATTTGTCACCGTCAGGCTGGTGCGGGTGCAGGTCTGCCAGCCGCTGGCCCGCCGCTCGTAGGATCCATTTCCGCCGGTGCCGCGTTCCATCACCGCGCCGGTCGGCACGCCACCCGATTGCGACACCGTGCCCAGCAGGTTGAAGCTGGAAAACTGCCGATCCCATGCCGTCCAGGCCCCGCCGGTGTATCGCCGGGTGAACACCGCCCGGTCTGTGGCCGCGCTTGACATGAACGTCTGGCGGCATTGGGTTGCCGTTGCCGATTCAACGATCAGCGCGCCAGCGACGGCCGACACCGGAAAGGTTCCGGTGGTGGATGCCGTGGTGCGGTAAAAGCCGGTCGCCAGCGTCGCATCGTCCAGATTGGTCACGGCAAGGGCCGAGGCGTTGTTGCCCAGGCCAAAGTCGCCCACCTTCAGCAGGCGGCCGGCGGTGGTGTCGGTGGTCGATTGCGTTACCGCGGTGCCGGTGATCGGCAGGCTGACCTGCAGCGCGGTGGTGGTCAGCAGCAGGCGCTGGATGCCGCCGGTTGCGGCGCCCAGCTGGTTGGCCCCGGCCGAGAAAAGCCCGGTGTCCAGATCGCTGGCAAAGGCCCAGCCCGGCGCGGCGGCGCTGCCGTCATTCGACAGGACTTGCGGAAACACCGGGGTGATTGCCGCACTGGTATGGATGTCCCCACCCACCGGCACCTTGCGATAGACCCGCAGGATCCCGTCGCCCGCGGCAAAGCTGATGTAATAGGACCAGCTCGGCAGCGTGGTGTCAGAATTCGCATCGGTGGTGGCGCCATAGAACCGCAGCCCTGCGGCCAGCATGGAAACCGCCAGGCCGTTATAGGTGACCTGCCCCACGGCCGCGATGCACTCGGAAATCGTCGCCGTTCCGGTGTCGGGAACCGTGCAGGCCACCGTCGCCGTGGCCCCGTCGCGGATGGTCTGCACGTTGTAATCGCCCGGCACCAGGTCGACCGAACCGGCCCCGGCGCCATCGGCGACAACCGATTTCCGGTTGCGCACGATCAGGGTGCCGCCGCTGCCAGCAATGCCCGCGCCGACCGGGTCAAAGATCACCGTCTGGCCAGGCATGACGATGAACGCGCTATCGCGCGCGGTGAAGGTCACCGTGGTGGTGTTTCCCATGGGGGCGGTCCTATCGGTTGCGGAAATAGGCGCGGTAGTGCGCCAGGGTCACGTCGATCTGTTCGCCCGACGCCAGGCCCATGCCGGAAATCTCGATCCGCAGGGCAAGGATATTATCAGGCGTCTGGAACGATCCGGCGGCGGTCAGGCGGTGCAGCTGCCCCGGCACCAGATAGTCGGTGCGCAGCGACGCCACCACGTCGCCGCCGGAGTAAAAGGCGCGGAACCGCCAGACCAGCGGCTTGGGCGCGCTGGCCCCGGTCAGCGTGCATTCCAGCATGGCGGTGAATTGCTGGTCACTGGTGGGCAGGTCGGCGTCAAAGATCGCGGTATTCAGCGCCGTGATCCATCCGGTCACCGCGCTGTCAACATAAAGGCCGGTGCGCACCACCGGGCTGGCCGGGCCGATCACCCAGATGGCAATCGGGCCTTGACTGACACTGCCGGGCGCCCCGGAAACGGCGGTTGGCGGAGTGTAATAGCCCGGCGGAATCGCCAGATCGCTGGGGTCGCGCTCGCGCCAGAACACCGTGACAATGCCGGTCTGCAGATCCTCGGTCAGCCGGCCGATCTGGAAAAGCTTCGACGTGTAGCCATAAAGGCTGGATGTCCAGCTGACCGCATCCAGCAGGTCCAGCGCCATCGCCTCGGGCGGCAGCACCTCGGAATGGGTCAGGAACCGCCGTTCGGCTGCGATGGTGGCGCGCATCAGCCGCTGCACCTGCGCGGCATAGGGCACGGCGGGGTATTGCACCGACACCGTGCGCCGCCGCGCGCCGTCCTGCGCCTCCCATGTGGCATTGGTCAGCATGGGCGGGGTGGCGGATTCCCATTGCTGGGCGGGTTCTGGATAAGTGGCGGTGATGGCGTTCGCGGTTTCCTGCGGCGGCGGGAATGGGTTGGACTCCCCGCCTTGCGTCGAAATCAGGTCATCGTCCGTCAGGAAATAGACCGGCAGGCCGGCATCGGCGACAGTCACCAGCCAGCGCCCGCCCATGTCGGCCACCTGCGCCAGCGCCGCGCGCAGCAGTTCCTCGGCCACGGCGGCCGGTTCATCGCTGACCAGCACCTCGAGCCCCGCCCGAAACTGCGCCTCGGTGCCGCCCGCGCCATTGTCCACCAGCGTGTCGCAGGCGTTCATCGCGGCAAACCACCAGGCGGTCGGCAGGGCCGATGCCGGGTCGCCAGCCCCATAGACATGGCCCGCCACGCTGATCCCGCGGTGCAGGTTGTACGCCATCACGATCGGGTTATCCGTCGCCTCCCATGTCGCGCGGTCGGCCCAGCGATGCGCGCCGCTGCCCCCGGCCGTGCTGTCCTTGCGCGGGTCGTACAGCGGCACCCCGTCCAGCACGAACCGCACCTGCGGAAACCCGGAATACAGGGCGCGGTTGTAGTAGAAGGTCACGATGGCATAGCAGATGCCCCGCCCGACCATGTCCGATTGCCAGGGCCGATCGGGCCGCGACCCGTAGACCGACAGCAGCATGGGGTCGGCCGCCGTCTGGGTGCCGTCCCAGTACTTGACCGACATGTAACCGGCGTACTTGCCCGTCACCACGTCGAAACCATAGCCTGTGCCGGCGGTCGGGGTGACCGGCACCTCGGTGCCGTCCACGATCACCGAAACCAGCTGCGCGCCCGGAATGTCCGACACCTCGACCACATAGGTCAGATTGGAATTCGGGATGCCGTCGAAACTGCCATGCGACATGGGCGGGCACACGAAGACCCCGGCGGTGGCATAGCGGCCCAGCGGAAAGCTGCACGGGTTCAGCGTGCCGGTGCCCGTGACCTCGGTCGAAATGCCGGCCTGCCGCCGTCTCGGGCGCAGCCGCTCGGAAATCTTCGACAGCACCACCGACCCAACAATCTTGAAAATCGAAGTCAGCAGGACGCTGCCCTTGATGGTCGTCCAGATGCCGGTGATGATCCCGGCCATTGGCCCGGCATGGGCCGGCGTGGCCAGCAGCGCCAGCGCCGCGGCCAGGGTCAGCAGATGCGCCCACCTCATACCGCAAAGGCCCCCAGAACCTCGGCCAGCGGCCCGCCATCGGGCAGCGCCCGCCAGCCCAGCTGGCCGATCTCGGTCAGCACATAGGCGCCTTGCCCCTGCATGACGGCCAGCACCCGCCCGGCCTCGCCCGCGAACACCAGCAGGTCGCCCGGGCGCGCATAGGCCGGATGCACGGCCGGCAGATGATGCGCGGCCAGTTCGACATGATCCGCAAACCCGGCACGGCGCAGCACCCGCAGGCCGCCCGCCAGCGTGGCATATCGCCCCCGGAACGGCGCGGCAAAGTCGTGGCCGGTCATGGCCTCGACCGCCCCGGCCGCGAACAGCGCGCAGTCGTGCCGGCCATAGGCAAAGGGCGTGGCGTGGCAGGATTCCAGCCAGGCCATCAGCCGCAGGATCCAGTCGGGGCGGCGCTGCAGCGGGGTCATCCGTTTTCCTCGCCCCAAGCCACCTTGACCGTGCCCGACACCGCGATGTAGCGCCGGAACCCGTCGCCCGGATAAACCGCGCGCAGGGTCGCGTCCGATTTCGTGATTTCCAGCGGGCGTGTCATGTCGCGCGCACTGGATGCCACCTGCACCTCGGCCATGCCGGCGCCGCCGATCGCCAGGCGCGGCAGACTCAGCGATTCCACCGCCCCGCGCAGGCGCAGCAGTGGCGCCGCCACCAGATCATGCGACCCCGGCACCAGATGCACCTGATGCAGTTCAACCGGGCGCAGCCTGATCTCGGTCGACGCCAGCGCAGCCTTCACATCCGCGTGCAGGTGCGACAACTGCAGCCGGTGCAGCCGCACCACATAGCCCACCTCGAAGGACAGCGCCCCGGGCGGCCCCATGGCCCCGGCCCCGTAATAGGTGCGGGGGCTGCCGTCGATCGTGAATGTCCGGTCATCGTCGCCTGTCCACACACCCCAGGGCGCGGCCGTCACCCCGTCCAGCCGCTGCACGGCGGAAAACCACACCAGCACATGGGAACAGATCTGGCCGCGCGCGCCCAGGTGGGCGATCAGGGCAGGGTCAAGCGATTTCATGACTCGGCCTTCTGCAGGGTCTGGATCACCTCGAAGGACGGCCCGGCACCGATCGCCAGATCCCGCGCCGCCATCCGCAGCGACCCGGGCACGATCCGCCCCCGCATGACCGGGTTCACCAGCTTGACCGCAGCGCCCACCGTCACGCCGGGCCGCAGGGCGGGCACCACCTGCAGCACCGGCGAAAACCCGGCGGTGTTGGCCGTGCCACCCGTTACCAGGCGGTGCAGCTCGTACCGCGCGGGCACCGACCGCTCGAAGGACAGGAAGTCCCCCGCCGTCAGCTGATAGCCCGCCGGCAGGCCCGACAGGGTCAGGCTGGTACCGCCCGATGGCAGCGTGGCGATCTGCGGCGAAGATCCGGCAATGAACCGGCCATCCGGGTCGGCGATCGGGGCGGCGCGATAGGGCGGCACGGCCAGAAAGGTGCGGCCGCCATCTGCCAGCAGCGACAGCCGCCCGGCCAGCACGTCCAAGTCATCGGCAGCCATGGCGGCCAACGCCACCGGAAACCGCCAAAGCCGCGCCCCCCAGCTGGCGCCGATCACCTCGCCGCCGGCCGTCTGATTCTGGGCCGAGGTTTCAGACAGCTCGGGCGGCTCTCCGCCCGCGAACCGCAGATCCGACCAGAATTCCGACAGGGGCAAGGGCGCGCTGGTGGTCAGCGGCAGCGCGGGCGAAACGGGGCGGCGCATCAGCCCACCTCGCGCGGCGGGCGGGCGCGCGATGCGGGCGCCACCTCGGCATCATACTGGCGCACCACGTCGACCGCGACGCCCTGCGCCTCGGTCCGCACGCGGGCGGCGAACATCGGGTTTTCCTCGACCACCAGCCGCACCACGCTGCCGCCGCCGCCGATCGCCTGCACCCCCAGCTTGCCGCCGGGGCCGCGGGTCAGCGGCATGATCGCCTCGGGGCCGGCCTCGCCCATCAGGCCCAGGCTGCCGCGCATCGGAAACGGGGTCGGGCCAGTGACCACCCCGCCGGTGGCAAAGGCCGTGACCCGCCCGCCCGCAAAGACCCCGCCCTTGGCGAACCCCAAGGCCCCGGCCAGGCTGTCGAAGATGCCGCCGAACAGCCCGCCCGACCCGAACAGCCCGTCAAAGGCCGATTCCGCCAGCATGTCGGCCAGCCGATCGGCCAGGCCCGCCAGCGCATCGCCCGCCGTCTTCGCCCCGGTGATCCATTCGCGGAACAGCCCCCGACCCGTATCGCGCAGCGTGTCGGCCGCCTCGGCCGTCTTTTCGGCCGCGGTCTTCGCCACATCGGCCATGGCCGTTTCCACCTGCGGCTTGCCCTCGTTGATGCCAAGCGCCAAACCCTGGGTCAGGAATTCGCCAATTTCCTTGAACACCTTGGAAGGCGACGCGATGCCCAGCACATCGCGGGCAGTCTTTACCGGCGCAAGGAAGGCCGCGCGCATGGTGGAATCGTGCTGCAGCATCGCTTCCTGCAGGCCATCCGCCATGCCGTCACCGATCGCCTTGCCGGTGGCCTTGCCGCGCTCGTAACTCATCGGGTCGACCACGGCGGGGTTGCCATCCATGGCCCCACCCATGCCCTGATAACCCTCGCCCGAATTCATTTCCTCGCGCCCGATCGACAGCGCGTCGCCGATCGCCTTGGCCGCATCCTTCGCGGTCTGAATTGCCGCCTGAATCTTGGCGACGAAGATTTCCCACTTCGCCTGCACGAAGGCGATGGCATCGGCGATGGTGGTCTTGATGTAGTCCCAGGCGGCCACCGCCGAGTCCTTGATGCTTTGCCAGATCTCGGAAAACTTCTGCGCCAGCCAGTCCCAATTGTACCAGATCAGGAAGGCCCCGCCGGCGATGACGGCCACGGCGGCGGCCAGCGGGTTCGCCAGGATCAGGGCAGACAGGGCGGCAAAGGCCGCGCCGACATGCCCGATCGCCGAAACCATCAGCCCCAACCCGACCAGCAGCGGCCCGCCGACCACCACCGCGCCGGCCACATTGGCGATGAATTCCTGCATTCCCGGCGACAGGTCGGCATAGGCTTTCGCCAGGTCCACCAGAAAGTCGCTGATCTTCTGCAGGGTCGGCAGCAGGTCGGCCGCGATCTGCACCGCCAGGCCGGATGCGGCCGCGCCCAGCGTGAACAGGTTGTCGTTGAATTTCCCGGCCCGGGCCGCCGTTTCGCTGTCAATCACGATCCCCAGCTTGCGCGCCTCATCCATCAAGCCCGCCAGACCGGCCTTGCCCTCGTTCAGCGCCGGAATCATGTCGGCACCAGACTTGCCGAAAAGCTGCATGGCCAGCGCGGTCTTTTCGGCCCCATCCGGCATGTCGGCAAAGATCCCGGCCACATCGGCCATGACATCGGCAGCCGGCCGCAGCGCGCCGGTGGCATCGGTCACCTTGATCCCGAGGTCAGCGAACATCTTGGCCGATGCCTTGTTGCCATCGGCCGCCGCCGCCATCGCTTTGGACAGCTTGCCCACCCCGGCAGCCATCGTCTCCGCCGAAACCCCGGATTTCTCGAAGGCATACTGCAGCGCCGACAGTTGCTCGACCGGCACCCCGATCTTCTGCGACAGCTCGTCCAGCGCATCGGCCGAGTCGATCGCGCCTTTCAGCCCCGCGACGATGGCCGCCCCGGCGATTGACGCCACCGCGCCCACCTTCTGCATCTGGCCGCCCAGCTTGCGCGCCGATGCCGAGAAATTGGTCAGCCCCTTCTGCGCCTGTTTCAGGCCAGAGGTGAAGGCCGCCGATTCCAGCGACAGGATGGCGCGCAGCGCGCCGACAATTGCACTCACGCTGTTGCGTCCTTGATCTGGCCCCGCTGGCGCAGGGCGGATTCAATGTGCGAAGTCCAGGCCCGCATCGCGGCCATGGCCTCTTCCTGTGTCTGCGGCCTGCGGCGCCGCATCGGGTCGGGAAACACCCGGTCAAAGCGCGGGGTCTTGCGCGGGGCGTGAAAGGCGTAGCCCATCAGATGCGCCTGGGAATAGGCGATCCCCTGATCCGCGCGCAGCCGCCGCGCCTCAGCCTCGGCAGCGCCCCGCAGGGCCAGCCCCATCTCGCGCGGGGTCACCTGCCAGAACCGCCCGGGGTCAAGGCCATATCCCGACCAGGCCCCGAACAGATCGGCCCAGGTCAGGGAATCGCCTTCAGCTTTCCCCGCGCATCACCCGGCGCCTCGGCTTCGTCGGCCGTGCCAAAGGCCAGCGCCAGCGCCTCGCCCAGCAGTTCAGACGCGCGCTTGACACCGCCAGCGGCCTGCATGACCTCGCCCGCTTCCTGCAGCGACAGCGCCCCGGCCAGCCCGCATTTGAAGGCCAGTCGCAGGTCGGCGATCTTCGGCACTTTGCCATCGCCACCCAGACGCGCCGCGATCTCGTCGGTGCCGCAGCCAAAGGCCGCTTCCAGTTCGCAGATCGCGTTCACGTCGAACCGCAGGACATGGGCCTTGCCGTCCGCCTCGAAGCTCACACCCTGCCGCATGTCAGACGCCCGTCCAGGCCGGCACCGACACCGGGCGCAAGGTCAGCGTGCCAGTCAGCGGCGCATCCACGGGCCCGTCGCCCTCGAACCCCAGGACGAAGGCGCGAAAGCTGACCTTGGGGGTGCCGGCCATCTGGGCATAGGTCAGTTCAAAGAAGAAATCCGCCTGCACGTTCATCGCCACATCCTGCATCAGGCGGATGTGGTCGTGGGTGACATTGCCCGGAATCAGGTTCAGCGACAGCTGCAGCTCGCCGACCTGCTTCAGCCCGGCGATGTACTCGCGGAACCCGCTGGGCGAATCGTGCGCCGTCACCTCGACCGCGTCGCGGCTGATCGCCGGGAACGGGATTTCCGTCAGCCCACCCAGGGGAATGGTGGCGGTGCTGGCGGCCGCCGTCGCGCCCGCCGAAAGGGTGATGCCATAGCCGAGTTGGCCTGCCATTTCCGTTACTCCTTGTAATGAACCATCAGGTCCAGGGTGAATCGGGCCAGCAGGCTGCCGGCCGGGGTTTCGGGCGGCCCGTCGCGGGAACCCGTCAGGAACACGCCCGCTATGGCGCCCGATCGGGCACCATGCAGCGCGGCGCGAATGTCATCGGCGGCATCGCGGGCCGCGGCATAGCTGGGCGACCACACGTCGACCTGCACCCGCCGCTCGACCAGCCCGGTCGGCCCATCGTGCGCAATGCCGTCGCGGCCAGAGACATGCACCAGCGTCACGCGGGTGGTGGTGACGCCCTGCAGGTTCCAGCCCCAGTCGACCGGCACGCCCGGCACCGCCGCCTTCACGGCCGCGCGCAGATCCTCCTGAAACGGCATCAGATCAGCCCTTTGCCTTGGCCGCGCGCCGGGCGGCGTTCGCCTCGCGCCTGGCCTTGCGGTCCAGAAAGCCCTGAATGGCCGCCCATAGATCGGCGCGCAGTCGTTTCAGCACCGCGTCGCGGTTGTCATCCCAGGCCGGGCGCATCCACGGATTCGGGGGCATTTCGCCCACATATTTCCCGCTCTTGTGGAACCGCGGCCCGGTGCCGAATTCCACCAGATGCGCATGGGGGGCCGAGGCGCCGACATACATGTGCTGCACGTCTTTCCCGTCGCGCGGCGCACCGGCGGCCTGCGAAGGCGTCAGCTTGTGACTGATCGTCACGCTGTCGCGCAGATTGCCGGTCGGCCCCACCGGGGCCAGCGCCTTGGCCGCCGCCTCGACCGGCGACAGGCTGTTCCGCATCGCCTGCCGCGCCGTCCGCACGGCGGTGCTTTTCGCCATTTCCTTCAGGGCCGCGTCGATTTCCCGCGCGCCCTTCAGGTCAATATCCATCTTCACAGATCGACCCTCGCCCGCGCGGTCACCTCGACCCACTCGCCCCGTCCGATCACCTTCAGCCCGGCGATGTCATAGGTGACCCCGTTGCAGGTCATCCGGTCCTTGGCCGTCAGATCCCGCGAAAACCCCGACCCGCGCAGCAGGAACCGCGTGGTGATGTCGGCATTCACCTGCCCCGCCTGCCAGCGCTCCCCGTCCGACACGTCGCGCCGGCTGGCCCAGACCGGCGCCCCATGGACAGCGAATGTCTCGACCTGCTGCAGCCCGTCATCGCTGATCGCCGCGCGCAGGATCTGCACCCGGTGATCCAGCGCCCCCGCGACAAACCCGGCCCCAACCGCCATCAGATGCGCACCACCCGCAGGGCGCGCATCAGCCCGGCCGCCTCTGGCGGAATGTCACCCGCAAGCGCCGCGCCAGCCGCATCGCCGCGGTTGCCGTACCAGTACCCCACCATCAGCTTGACCAGCGCCTTGGCCGCCGGCAACCGCACGGCCGGCAGGCCGCAGGTATAGGTCACCCGCACCCGCGCCACGGCCGGCCCATCGGTCACCAGAATCCAGCCGCCGGCCGTCTTGACCAGATCGGAAACCGTCGCCGCCACCGCCGCATCGGCGCTGTCGAACCCCTCGACCACCGGCGCCGGATCGCTGGAAACATCCGGCAGCGCCAGCGGCAGATCGCCCCAGCCGCCGAATTCCTGCCGCCATTCCTGCGGCATGATCGCCCGGCCAAGCACCCCGCCCCAGCCATCCAGATAGGCCACCGCGGCGTCGATCAGCGCGTCGATCAGCGTGTCGTCGTCGGTGTGGTCGACCCGGCAATGCGCCTTTGCCTCGGCCAGCGTGATCGGCTTGGCAACCGGCGCGACATGCAGCTGCGGGGCGGGGGAAAGCGTGACCATCAGCCGGTCAGCCCTGCGCCGCCGGTTCCTCGGGCGCGATCCGCGCCCCCAGGCCGATCAGGCGGTCTGCCTCTTCGCCATCCACCTGCACGATGCCGCCGGGCGCCGCGTCGCCATAGAAGAAAGGCACCACCACCGCGACCAGCGCCGCGGCCTTCTCAGCGGCGGCCTTCTCAGCGGCGGCCTT
>ERZ1645187.2169-NODE-2169-length-17542-cov-6.004117_pt1 | contig 17542 bp, 14 predicted proteins | sample MGYA00575352_ERZ1645187 | MGnify/ENA primary metagenome ERZ1645187 (study PRJEB40837, sample SAMN11349314) | freshwater sediment metagenome | isolation source: river sediment | host: Sediment | place: India: Wazaribad , New Delhi | collected 2017-02-21 ... | reverse complement strand
CAGGAGACGTGGCCGAGTGGCTGAAGGCAACGGTTTGCTAAATCGTCATACGCTGTCAAGGCGTATCGAGGGTTCGAATCCCTCCGTCTCCGCCACCTTCCAGCCAAATGCAGACCCCTGATTCGTGTGCGCCGCTTCGCGTCGCTCAGATGTTTTCCGACGTGTAGATGTCGAAGGGAAGAGAGATGGATTGCGGCGGGAAGTCCGGTCCGCCGTCGTGGGCGCGGATCATCGCGGCGATGGTTTCCCGTGCCACTGTCTGGATCGGCTGCGACAGCAGGAAATTGATGGTGCCATCAAGGAGTGCTGCGCGCGTGACGTCTGTGAGGTCATGGGCAATCAGCACGATCTCCCGCGACCTGCCGCTGGCCCGCAGTGCCGCGCAGACCCCGGAGATGCCGCCCCCGTCGCAATAGAGTGCGGCGAGTTGCGGGTTCTGGTCGAGGATTCGTTCGGTGATCTCCTGCGCAATCGTTGCGGTTTCGAAGGTCGATTGAGCGTCGAGCAGTTCGAGGCCGCTCGGATGTTCGCGGAAATAGGAGCGGAAACCGCTCTCGCTCGTTTCCTGGCAGCGGTAGCGGTGGTTGCCGACAAGGATCGCGACCTTGCCCGGCGGGCGGCAGAGATTGGTGACTGCCCATGCGGCAGTGCGGCCGACTTTCCAATTGTCGATGCCGATGTAACCGACGTTGCAGCGCGCCGTGAGGGGAGAGATGAGGGCAAAGGTCTTGATCTGTCTGTCAGCGAGAGATTCGATGGTGGCCGCGACAACCGGGTGTTCCGTTGACACGACGCCGATGACGTCCACTTCACCCGCTAACGCCAGCAGTTTCTCTGATACGTTTTGAGGTGCCAGCTCCTCAAGATGCTCAATTCGTATCATGACCTCATGACTATCGACCGCAACAGCAGCCTGCCTCAGGGCGCCGTTGAGGGTGCGGTAGAGCACGCGATTTGACTGGAGGAGAAGGATGCCAATGCGCACCCTGGGGCGCGTGGAGCGCAGGCTCTCCTTGATTGTGCCGACACCATAAAATCCGACCGTTTCAGCGGCTTGCAGAACGGCCTTGAGGGTGTCGTCGCGCACCTTGTCGGGCTCGTGGATGGCGCGGTTGACGGTCGAGACTGACAGGCCGCAGTGCAGGGCGACGTCGCGGATTGTGGCTCTCGGCATGAAACCTCCAATTCAAGCAATCTCATTTCAAACATTCAGACATGAGTCGAAATGACATAAAATGCACAGACTGATCTCACGGAATATTGCACAACTTATCAGGGCTATGCAACAAACATTCCAAAGATGAGTGCTGCGCACCAGATATTCCGCACTGCAGCACAGGCGGGGAGGATCACATGGACGACCTGCAGTTTGGTACCCGCGACAAGCGCGGCGATTGGGCCCCCAAGGATGTGCTTGAGGTGGCGCCGTTCTGGTACTGGCCGATGAGCATCGGCAAGCTGCTCCGCTGGCTGGTGGGATACGTCTGGCCATGGAACGCCTTCCATATGGCAACGGCACTCGCCTACTGGTACTACATCGTGCCGGATGCCGAGACGATGAAGACATTCGCCTGGGGCTGGGCCCTGTGGCTCTATGTGGTCAATGCCGCCGCGATCTTCGTCATGTACGGCGCCATCGAACTGTTCTGGTACGTGAAGCGCAGGCAGGGCACCCGCTTCAAGTACAACGCCAAATTCCCCGCCGACAATCCGTCTGACGTGTTCTGGTTCAAGAGCCAGAACATCGACAATTTCCTGCGCAGCTTCTTCATCAGCATTCCGCTGTGGACGGCGATTGAAGTGGTGATGCTCTGGTGTTTCGCCAATGGTTTCGTGCCCTGGCTGACCTGGGCGGACAATCCCTACTATCTCGTGCTGTTGGTGTTCATCGCGCCGATGATTCACGAGGTGCACTTCTTCTGCATCCATCGTCTCATCCACACGCCGTTTCTCTACAAGTGGGTGCATTCGGTGCATCACAACTCCATCAACCCGTCCCCGTGGTCGTCGTTGTCCATGCATCCGGTGGAGGGATTTGCCTATCACGCTGTGGCGCTCTGGCACCTCGTCATTCCGTCAAACCCCATTGTTGCGCTGTTCCAGCTTCATGTCGCGGGTTTCGGCGCGGTCAACGGCCATATCGGTTTCGACAAGCTGGAACTGACCGAAGCCAGCACGCTCGATAGCCACGCTTACGCCCACTACCTGCATCACAAGTATTTCGAAGTGAACTACGGCGGCGACGGGACCATCCCGCTCGATAGGTGGTTCGGCTACTGGCACGATGGCAGCAAGGAAGGCGAGGCGCGCATGAACGAACGTTTCAGGCGCAAACGCGAACGGATGAACAGGAAGAGCGCGGAAAGCGCCTGAGACTGAAAACCGGGACTGAACAAGATTGTGGAACCCCGTCACACCGACGGCAAATGGGAGGAAGACCATGAAGACACTGAAGAAGATGATGGCAACGGCAGCCGTTCTGGCCGTCAGCGCCACGGCGGCATTGGCAGCAGACATTGCCGTCATCGGCGGCAAGAATGACGATGCCTTCTGGAACAAGATCAAGAAGGGCGTGGACGATGCCCGCCTGGTTGTTGAAGCCAATGGCGGCAAGGTGAACTATCTCCGCATGCAGAGCTATGACAACTTCGCAGCCGACTCTGCCGAAATCATCCGCACTGCCATCAGCCAGAAGCCGCAGGGCCTCGCTGTTCCGGACTGGGTGTATGACTCCCAGGACCCGGCCATCAAGGAAGCCATTGCCGCTGGCATCAAGGTCATCCTCTTCAATGCCGGAACCTGGGACAAGGCGAAGGAACTCGGCGCCCTTAACTACATCGGTTCGGATGAATACGTGGCGGGACGCGCAGGTGGCGAATACCTTGTGAAGCAGGGTGCCAAGAACGGCATCTGCATCAACACGCTGCCTGGAACGGCGAACATCGAAGCCCGCTGCAAGGGCATGATCGACGCGATGACGGAAGCCGGTGCCAAGGCGGAACAGCTGCCCCTGCCGTCAACGTCATTCGGCGACCCCGTTGCCATTGCAGAGGCCGTGAAGGCGACCCTGACCTCGAAGCCGGAAATTGATGGTGCACTGGCCATCGGCGCCGGAGAGGCGGATGCGTCTGCGATCGGTATTGCCCAGGCTGGCAAGACCGGACAGGTGAAACTTGGCTGCTTCGACTTCAATGAAGCCACGCTGGGGCGCATCAAGAGCGGCGAGCAGGCTTTCGCCATTGACCAGCAGCCCTACCTGCAGTCACTGCTGGCGATCACGTTGCTGGCGGGTCATATCGACTTCGGCACGGATCTGCCGACCCGTCCGGTGCTGACAGGCCCGGGGATTGTGGATGGGTCGAACGTCGATGCCACGATCGCGGGCGTGAAGATCGGCGCCCGCTGACATCTCACCGCTGAAACAACCAGAGTGCTGCCTTGGCAGCACTCTGGAGTTGCTGTTGACCCTGGGGGCACATTCGTTGAACCTCAGGACCGCTGAAACCTGTCCTTTCCGGAGAGCCTGATGACCAGCATGCCGCTTGCCAGCATTTTCCGCCGCCCCGAAGCCGGTTCACTCGTGGGGCTGCTCATGGTGGTGGCGTTCTTCGTGGTCACGGGGGGCGTCGAGTTCCTTTACCTGTCAAGCGTCGGAAGCTGGCTGAGCCGGGCGGCGAATCTCGGAATCATTGCCATTCCCGTCGGTCTTCTCATGATCTCCGGGGAACTGGACCTTTCGGTCGGTTCCATGATTACGGCCGGTTCCATGATCACGGCGTTGGTGTCCGGATTCTACGGATTGCCGATCATCGTGGGCATCATGGCGGCGCTGGGCTTCGGCATTCTTGTTGGCATGCTGAACGGCTACCTGGTGGTACGCACGCATGTTCCTTCCTTCATCGTGACACTCGGAACACTTTTTGCCGTCGCGGGACTGCTGCTGGGTCTCAATATCGTGCTCACCGGCACCACGACGGTGACGTTGATGGCACCGGAACTGGCGAAAACACTCTTTGGCAAATATTTCGGACAGGGTTTCCAGGTGCTGATCATCTGGTGGATAGTGATCACCGCCGCGTTCGTGTTTTTTGTACACTACTCTCCTTATGGAAACTGGATCTTCGCTATTGGCGGGGACAAGGTCAGCGCCAGAAATTCGGGCATTCCCACCGAGAGAATGACAATCCTGCTCTTTGTGCTCTCGGCGGTAAGCGCGGCATTCGTGGGCATGTCGCAGGCCATTCTTTTCCAGGCTGTGCAGGCCACGCCGCAGATGACACTCATTTTCAACACCATCATCGCCGTGGTGGTCGGGGGCGTGCTTCTGACCGGTGGTTTCGGTTCCGTGATCGGCATTTTCTTCGGCACGATCACGTTCGCGGTTGTGACCCAGGGCATCTACTACACAAGCTTCGACCAGACATGGTCAAACCTCATCATCGGCGTGCTGCTGCTCGGTGCCGTTCTCATGAACAACACCTTCCGCAAGATGGCGCTGACCTACGCGCCGAAGAAGAAGTGAGGACTGGCCATGACCGCTCCGATCATCGAACTCCGCAATATCAACAAGTCCTTCGGCCCCATCGATGTTCTGCATGACATCAACATCAAGGTGCATGCGGGCGAGGTACTCTGCCTGTTGGGCGACAATGGCGCCGGCAAGTCCACACTGATCAAGATTCTCTCTGGTGTTCACAAGCCAAGTTCCGGTTCCATCCTGATGGATGATGCGGCGGTGGCGTTCTCGACACCGCGCGAGGCCACTGACCGGGGCATTGCCACGGTACACCAGTTTGGCGGCACATTTCCGCTGATGAGCATCGGCCGCAGCTTTTTCGTGGGCGTCGAGCCGACAAAGGGCTGGGGACCGTTCCGGATATTCGACCGGAAGAAGGCCAATGAGATCGCCGTCAAGGCTGTCCGCGATTTTGGCATCACCCGCATCGACGATGGTGACCGGCTCGTCGGCGGCCTGTCCGGCGGTGAGCGCCAGTCCCTCGCCATCGCTCGCGCCGTGCATTTTGGCGCACGGGTGCTGATCCTCGACGAGCCGACGGCGGCGCTCGGCGTGAAACAGGCAACTCACGTGTTGCGCATCGTCAATGAGGCCAAGAAGCGTGGACTGGCGGTGATTTTCATCACCCACCAGGTCATGCATGCCATGGCTGTGGGTGATCACTTTGCCGTTCTCATCCGCGGTTCAGTGGCCGCCGATTTCCGCAAGGGCGAGAAATCGCGCGAAGAGATCACAGACCTGATGGCCGGCGGCGAAACCATTGCCGACCTTGAAAAGGAAATCGAGAACTACATGGCCAGCCATGACGGACACCCGCCGCCCGTGACACCGGGCTAGGTTCGGTCCGCCATTTCATGCTTGCCACCGGACGGGGCCGGGGCCATGACGGCACCACTTCACGCAATTCGGGATATGAGACCATGACCACCCCATTCCAACTCGCTGCCTGTGCCGAAATGCTTTGGCGGGACAAGCCCATCGAATGGCGCGCCAGCCGACTGAAGGACTTGGGCTTCGGTGTCGGCCTGTGGAACTGGCCGACCCACGATCTCGCCAAACTGGAAAAGACCGGTGCCACCTTCACTATCATGAACGGCTATCTTGAGGGCCGCCTTGCGGATGACGCGGGTGCCGACATGCTCCTGAAATCGGCGCGGGAAACGGCACAGGTGGGCAAGCGCCTGGGCGTGGCGCGCCTGAACCTGCATGGCACGGGCCTTGGCGACGGCGGCATTCCCATCGTCCAGACGCAGGTTGTGAGTGGCGCCATGTGGTTGAAGGCCAGGGACACGCTGAACCGGATCTGCGACATGGCCGAGAAGGAGGGCGTGACCTTCACGCTGGAAAACCTGAATTTGCTTGATCATCCGGGATGCCCGTTCGGCTCCACGGCGGAAGTTTTGGCACTGGTTTCCTCAGTCAACCGCCCGCAGCTCCGCATCAACCTGGACCTCTATCACACCCAGATCGGGGAGGGTGATTTGGTGCGCTGGTGCGAGAAGTGCCTGCCCTGGATCGGCGAAGTGCAGGTTGCGGACAATCCCGGGCGCTTTGAACCCGGCACAGGCGAAATCAACTATCGTGGTGTGGCTCAGGCGCTCAAGAAGATGGGCTATTGCGGCCCAGTCGGTCTTGAGAGTTTTGCCATTGGCGATGCGGAAAAGGCACTGGGTGCTTTCCGGGACGCCTTCACGGTGTGATCCGCCAATGCGACCCCGGTTGCAGCTACATGTGCACGCGGGAGACCGTCACGGGCCCTGCGTGGCGATCAACCTGTCGACCAGGGGTTCCATGAGGCTGGCATCCACATTGGCGAAGGCGATGCGCAGGTAGTCCTCCTGGCCCGGGCCAAACATGGAGCCGGGCAGGCACAGCACGTCATGTTCCTGGGCCAGCCGCATGGCGACGGCCTTCGACGCCTGGCCCCCGAACGGGTGACGGACATAGGCGAAATAGGCCCCGCTGCTGATCAGTTTGTAGTCGAGGCCCTTGCGCGAAAAGGCTGACCGGATGGCAGCGAGCCGCTGTGCCATCATCTCCAATTTGCCGCGCTTCCACGTGTCCAGTTCGCGCAGGGCATAGATCACGCCCTGCTGGGTGATCTGCGGCGGGCAGATGGTCATGCAGTCGAGGATCTTGGCGGCTTCCGCCAAAATGTCTGGCCCGGCCGTCATGGCCCCCAGGCGATAGCCGGCCAAGGCATAAACCTTCGAAAAGCTGTAGAGCTGGATCAAGGTGAGGTGCCAGTCCGGGCGTTGGAATAGGCCATGGGCGGGGGCGGGGTCAGGGCGGAAATCCTTGTAGGTCTCGTCGAGGATCAACGCCAGGCCACGCGCCTTCGCAAGCTCAAAGAAGGCCCCCAGCACATCCGCCGGATAGACGGCGCCCGTCGGATTGTTGGGCGTGCACAGGACAATGGCTTTCGTGTTTGGGCCGATTGCCGCTGCGGCATCCTCGGGTGACGGGTAGGCGCGGCCGTCCGCGAAAGCGGGAATGGTGCGCATGCCGATGCCCAGCATGGTCAGCCACATCTGGTGGTTGAAGTAATAGGGAACGGGAATCACCACGTCGTCGCCCGCCTTGGCAACGGCCATCACGGCGGCCGCGAAGGCCTGGTTGCACCCGGTCGTCAGGGCCACATGGTCCGCCGGGATATCTGCCCGGTAGTCGGCGCTGACGTGGGCGGCATAGGCGGCGCGAAGTGCGGGCAGGCCATAGATGTCGGTATAGCCGCCCGTCGAGGGCTGCATGGCGATGCGTCCGAATTCCTGCTGCAATTCCTCAGCCGGTGGATAGCTTGGCACGGCCTGGCACAAATTGATCAGGTCCCGGTTTCGCGGCCCCTGACGCACCCAACTCATGGCCTCCGCAATCGGGGGCGCCTCCACGCGGGTCACGAGGGGGGAAACGGGATAACTCATCGGCGAATCCTGACTCTAGGAAATTGCAACAAAATCAGGCATGACCTTGCCATGACTGGGCACACGATTGAAAGCATTTTGAAGGCGCGGAACGCTTGGCTGAAAGGACAGCCACCTGATTTGCAGGCCGTGAACGACCGTGCCGCGATGACCCGGATCATTTCCGTCAACTACCGTGTGTTTGAGGAAGTGCGCGACCGCATTTTGCGCAACACCGATTCCTTTCTGCGGCATGTGGAAATCATCCCGGAAACGCTGTCGGTGGAGGGCCATGCCCTCGTCAACGAATTGCTCAACCACGGCATCATCCTGCGCGAAGAGCACGGCCACGAAATTTGCGAGGCACAGGGGCGGCGCTATTTGTCGGGCGGCTGGCTGGAGGAACTGGCTTGGCTCGCCGCCGTTGATGCAGGCGCCGACGAAGCGGTGTTCGGGCAGGTGATCGGATGGTCGGTGCAAGGCTATTCCGGCGAGAATGAAATTGACCTCATCATGCGTGAAGGTGACCGCCTTGGCTTCGTGTCGTGCAAGGCCCTGCGCTCGGAACTGGACATGCACGATCGAAAGCACCGCAACAGGCTCATGGACGCAGTCCACGAGGCCGACAACCTGATCGACCATTTCGGCAGGGCAGGAGACAAGGTGGCCATTCTCGTGTCGACGGACCTGTTTGACGAGGTGCGTGGCGCGGCGCGATACAACGCCCTGATGGGCAAGGCAGCAGTGCTTGACGTGCGCATCATTCCGCTTGAGGAAATGGGCTTCGGCAGGCTGCGTGCGGCACTCGCTGACCTGATCAACACCGAACACGCAACAGGTGAAACATGAAGGCGATCCGTTTTGAGAAGACCGGCGGTCCCGAGGTCCTCCAGTATGTTGACATCACCGTGCCACCACCGAAGGAAGGTGAGGTCCGGCTGCGGCACACGGCGATAGGCCTCAACTACATTGATACCTACCACCGCAGCGGTCTTTACCCCCTTGCGTTGCCGAGCGGCATCGGCCTGGAGGCAGCGGGCGTGGTCGAGGCCTTGGGCCCGGGCGTGAAGGGGTTCAAGGCCGGAGACCGCGTGGCCTACGGCACAGGGGCCCTCGGGGCCTATGCCGAAGCGCGCAACTACCCCGCCAACCGGCTGGTCAAACTGCCCAAGGCCATCGCTGACGAGACCGCCGCCGCCATGATGCTCAAGGGCATGACAGTCCGCTATCTTTTGCGCGCCACCTACAAGGTTAAGCGCGGTGAGACGATCCTGCTGCATGCCGCGGCAGGTGGCGTCGGCCTCATACTCTCGCAATGGGCAAAGGCGCTCGGCGTCAAGGTCATTGGCACGGTGGGCAGTGATGCCAAGGCGGAGATCGCAATGGCCCACGGCTGCAGCTGGGTGATCAATTCCTCGACCGAAGATGTGGCCAAGCGCGTGCGTGAGATCACCAAAGGCGAAGGGGTTCCGGTTGTTTATGACGGCGTGGGGCAGGCGACCTTGATGGCCTCGCTGGACAGCCTGCGTCCTCGTGGCCTGCTGGTGAGTTTCGGGAATGCCTCCGGCCCCGTGAAGGCGCTGGACCTAGGCCTTCTCTCAGCAAAGGGCTCGCTCTACGTCACGCGACCGACGCTGTTCTCATATACTGCGGCTGATGCCGATTTCCGCGACACGGCGTCTGACCTGATCGAGATCGTGAAGTCCGGCAAGGTGAAGATCCCCGTCAACCAGCGCTATACATTGGCAGACGCGGCCCAGGCCCACCGCGATCTCGAGGCGCGCAAGACAACCGGCTCCACGGTGCTGCTGCCCTGATGAGCAAGATGGCTTTGGGCAGCAAAGGCACGCGGCCAAGAGGAATGATCCCTTGCAGAATGTGAATGTGGAAGCGCAGGTACGTGGCATTTTCGGCCTGTTCTCACAGGGCCGCCATGCCGAGGCTCTCAACCTCGCGCGCCAGCTCCACAGGGCAGCCCCCCAACTGGCCATCGCAAATTACTGTGTGGGCCATGGATTGGCCGCCAGCCGCCAGCCGAAAGCGGCGTTGCCGTTTCTGCGCAAGGCGGCCCAGGCCGAGCCCCGCAACGCCGAATTTCTCGTCCGGTTTGGCAAGGTGCTTCTGGATGTGGGGCGCATCCGCGAGGCAGAATCTGTGCTGCTCAAGGCCCATGACCTGAACCCGAAGCTGCCCATGGTGCCGTGGACACTGGGCATGTACTACGCCTCGATCGACCGTTTCGATGTGGCGGCCGGACACTTCGCCAAGGTGCTGCAATCACAACTGCCGCCCGAGGCCGTGGAAACGGCACGTCTGGACTGGGCCAATGCGCTGATCGAAAACGGCCAGACGGAAGAAGCGGAGAAGGTCTTGCGTGCAGCACTCCCGCACCCGCAGGTGCGTGGAGCAGCCCTCGTCAAGCTCAGCACCATCAGGCCGATTTTGCCGGACAGCGAAGACGGTCGGCTGCTGGAAGCTGAACTCGCCCGAAAGGATGTCAGCAACCAGGACCGCTCGTCACTGCTCGCGGCGAAATCGCGCGGCCTCCGGGCTACCGGTGATCTTGAGGGGGAGTATGCAACCCTCCAGGCCAGCAAGGCGGCGCGCGGCAGCAACTACGATGTGTCCCGTTTTGCCGCGCAGGTGGACGCCATCATTGCCGCCTTCACCCCGGCGGTTTTGTCGAAGCTTGTGGCCGCAGCGGGGGAGAGCGCCTTTCGTCCCATTTATGTCGTGGGCCTTCCGCGTTCGGGCACGACCCTGACGGAGCAGATCCTGTCCCGGCATGATGACGTGGCGGGCGCAGGCGAACTCACGCTCATGGGAGACTTGCTGGGTGAAATTCTGGGCGGGCGGCCGCTCGCCAGCCTGCCGGAGGTGATTGGCGCACTGGAAGGGCCGCGTCTGCGTGAGTTCCGCGCCGACCTTGAGGCGACCATGCGCTTTCTCTGCCCAGGTGCCGAACGCGTTGTCGACAAGATGCCCCACAACTTCCTGTGTCTGGGTCTGGTCGCAGTCCTGTTCCCGCAGGCCAGCATCATCAACTGCCGCCGGCATCCGGCCGACAACCTGTTGTCGGGCTTCAAGGCCGATCTCAACGCGACGCATGGCTTCTTCGACCAGCCGCATTGGTTCATTGAATATTATGGCCACTACAGGCGTTTGATGCACCATTGGCACGAGGTTCTGCCCGGCCGCATTCATGACCTGTCATACGAGGCATTGGTCACCACGCCACGAAAGCAGATCGCAAGCCTCCTCTCATTTTGTGGCTTGCCCTGGCAAGAGGAATGCCTCCATCCGGAGGACAACACTGCGCGCATCGGCACCGCCAGCGTGCTGCAGGCGCGCAATCCGATCAACGCCAGTTCCGTTGGCGGCTGGAAGAAATATGCTGCCCACCTTCAGCAGGTCGTGGACACGCTGGAGGAGGGATAGGCGTAGGCTACTGGCTGGCGAGCCTGTCGCAACTGTCCACCGACTGAGCCGCAATGGCGGCCCAGGGAGCGCTGCAACTGGTCTTTGAGCAAAGGAATTTCGCCAGCGCGGTCGAGGGAATGGCATGTGCCAGGTTGATCAGGTTTCCGTTGGCATCCGTGAGTGTACTGACCACCATGCCCACCAGCTTGCCGTTGCCGTCGAATAGCGGGCCACCCGATTCGCCCTTCTGTGTGCCCATGCTGAGCACCAGAGCGTCCGGGTAGCCGAACTTGCCATAGGCCACAGCGCGGCCGAAGTGGCGGCTTTCGAGACGGCCAATGCGTGCCGTGTCAGCTTGCGCATGTGGACGGCCCAACGTGAACACGAGATCATTGCGGGCAAGGCAGCCGGGAAGCGTCGGCACAACAGAAGGGCCGGAATAACCCCGCAGTTTGATGACAGCCATGTCGTTGCCGGGATTGATGGCAATCACCTTGCCCGAATAGACCCGGCCGTTGGCGGCACGCGCCGAGATTTCGTTGCCTTCCTCCACCGCCACATGGGCCGCCGTCATGACAAGGCCTGAACCCTCCACGACATAGCCGCTGCCGGAGGTGATCGCCCTGTTGCCGATCTCGGTGGCGCGCGCCGACTTGGAGAGTTCCTTGACGTTGAGTGTTACGTAAGTCGGACCCGTGGCCGGGATGAGGTGGGAGACGGTGTCCAGTCCGCCGGTGGCAGGCACGGGGCCGGGCTCGAGAGCAATGTTCCGGCTTTCCAGACTGATCTTTTCTGTGCCCGCGCAGCCCGCCAGAGCAGACGCAAGGACAAAAAGCGCTGCGACGATACGCAGTGTGGTGCGTGGCAATGTCCGACTGCTCTGCGCCATCGCGGTCACGCGGCCTCAAATCCTGCTTGTTGCGTAGTCATAACCGCTCTGGTTGAGCTTGGCAAACAGGGGCTCCAGCCGGTCGCCATAGCGTTTCCAGCGTTCAAGCGATGACGTGTAAACCGGTTGCCGAACCTGGTCGCGGCTGAAGGTGCGGACTGTCGAGCCCTGCTGGTGGAAGTTGAGGCAGGCGTCATCCCACGGCAGTCCGCAGAAGGCGATGAGCTTGCGCGTCATGTCTTCCGGCTGTGCCACCATCTCTTCATACCGCATTTCAAAAACCTGTTCCGGAAAACAGGACTTCCAGTACCGCATGATCTCTTCCTGGGCCAGATAGCGCTCCACGTAAGCGCTCGGGTCATAGGCATAGTCGTGACCTCTGTTCATATTGTGTTGGAATGCAGACACAAAATTGTCAGCCGGGTGACGGCGGCAATGGACAAAGCGGGCCTTCGGAAACACCAGGTGTATGAAGCCCAGGCTGTCGGTGTTGCTGGGGGATTTCTCGACCACGCGCCGTTTCGAGCCTTCTGCAAAAGCGCCAAAGAAGGTTTTGAATTCATTGGCGATATTGCGAAGGCTTCCGCGGCTTGCCTCGTCCATGATGGCGCGGTGCGCGTGCTCGTGCCAGTGCTGCTGGCGGAACATCTTGTCGTAGCGGTTGAAGCGGTCTGTTTCGCCGATGCTGATGCATTGGGGGTGTGCGCCGATCACCTGCGCCGTGAGCGTCGTGCCGGAGCGCGGCATGCCGACGATGAAAATGGGACTCTCTGACTGCTCCCCATAGGTCGCCGCACGCTGGATCAGTTCCTTGGCATAAAGGCCGCGGGCCTGGAAATTCTGGATGCGAAGTTTCTCGGCGCTGTGGTGTTCGATTTTGAGCAGTGCCCGCGCCTTGGCCCACAGGTCAAAGGCCTCCACATGCCGGCCCTGGTTGTCGAGGCAGCGCCCCATTGCCAGAAACGCATTGGCGCGCTCACTCGCGGGAAGGGCCTCGCTTTCCGCCAATCTGGCAAGGCGGGCCACAAGTCCTTCCGGCACCTGCTTGCCCGCATTGAGCCCGCGCATGACGAGGAAGGCCGGGGCATCTGCCGCCGATGCAATCATGTCATCCAGCAGGGCATCCGCCCTTGCTGATTCGTTGATGGCATAGAGGCATTCTGCCAACTGAAGCGTTACGCCTTCCTTCTGGGCGGCACTGGTGGCTGTCTCCAGCGCGGTTTCGAAATGCGGCAGGGCGCGATGGCCCTTGTCCATTTCCATGTAGCAGCGTCCCAGCATGAGATTTGCCTCATGCAGGGCAGGCGCGCGCGCCACGGCACCTTGCAGCAGGGGCAATGCGAATTCGGGCAAACGGAGTTCGACATAGAATTCGCCAAGCTGGGCGGCGATCCCGGCGGACTGCGGATCAAGTTGCTGGGCAGCATGGGCGGCACCCAGTGCATCCTGCTTCCGGCCAAGCGACCAGAGCAGTCGGGCCTGCAGGTGATGTGCGGAGGCGTGGCGCGGGGCGGTGCGCAGCACGTCCTGCACGGCCAGCAACGCGTCATTCAGCTTGCCCCGGCCCAACAGGTCGTTGGCGCGGAGGAGATTGTTTTCAATGCTCATGATGCGTGGCTAGGCGGGATTCCTCGGGGCGGTCGGTTGCGCCATGATAACCGTGCTTCTCCAGCGTTGCAAAGAGTGTGTCGAGATGGTTGCCGTAACGGCGCCAGCGCCCCACGGAGGTGGCGTAGAGCGGCTTTCGCACCTGATCCCGGCTGAAGGTCCGCACCGTGCTTTTCTGGGCATGGAAGTTCAGACAGGCCTCATCCCAGGGCAGGCCGCAGAAGGCGACGAGCTTGCGGGTCATGTTCTCCTGGTCTGCGACCATGTCTTCATAGCGCAACTCGAAAATCTGCTCCGGGAAGCACGACGTCCAGTAACGCATCATCTCCTCCTGTGCGAGGTAACGTTCCGCGAAGGCCGTTTGGTCATAGGCGTAGTCATGGCCGCGGTTCATGTTGTGCTGGAAACAGGAAATGAAGTTGTCTGCCGGATGCCTGCGGCAGTGGACAATGCGCGCTTTCGGAAAGACAAGGCGGATGAAACCGAGATGGTCATAGTTGGCGGGTGTCTTCTCCACCGGCCGGGACTTGCTGCCCTCGGCAAAGACGGAAAAGAAGCGCGTGAACTCATCTGCAATTCTCCGCAAGGCTCCGGCTTCCGCATCGTTTTGCATCTTGTCGCCTGCATCAGGGCCTGTGTACTGGTCCCGGAACAAGGCATCATGCCGGGCGATACGGTCCGTCTCGCCAACATTGATGCAGGCGGGGTGGGCACCGATCACCTGTGCCGTCAGGGTGGTGCCCGACCTCGGCATCCCGACGATGAAAATGGGGCTGTCGGTCTGGTTGCCATGGGATGAAAGCCGTTCCAGCATGTCCTTCGGATAGAAGGAACGGATCAGGGCGGAGCGCCGCATCAGTTGGCCGGGCTCGTGCTGTTGCACGCCGAGCAGGGCGCGCGATTGGCTCCACATCTCGAAGGCGAGGTCGTGTCGTCCTTCAACATCATGACAGCGGCCGAGGCCGAGCAGGGCGTTGGCACGATCTTCCGCGTCGAGTTTCGGATTATTGCTTGCGGCCTCAAGCATCTCCGGCAGCCACTGCGGCACCGGCTTGCTGACGCTGCTGCCGCGGAAGAAGAGCGGTTCCGGAACCTGCGGATAATTCCGGATCAGGCCATCGATTACGGCATCTGCCGCTGCACCCTCGGAAACGGACGACAGGCACTCGGCAAGTGCGAGCGACGCACCGATTTTCTCCATGGGGGTTCGTGCAGCAGCTAAGGCCTTCTCCAGGTGGGGGCTGGCAAGGTGACCTTTCTGCATGGTGAGGTAGCAGCGGCCAAGCTGGAAATTTGCCGCATGATCCTCGGGAACCTGACGGCAGGCCTGTTGCAGGATCTCGAGGGCATATTCTGGCAGGCGCAGATCGACATAAATCTCGCCCAGCAGCAGCTTGGTGAAGGCTGCCTTGGGATCGAGTTGCCAGGCGCGCGTGGCTGCAGCCAGGCCTTGCTCCCTGTTGCCCTGGCGCAGGTGAATGCGGCCCATGAGGAAATGTGCGCCCGCAAGATTGGGCTCGCGCTGAAGCAGGCGCCGCACGATGGGCAAGGCAGACGTGGTGTTGCCCTGGGTGATCAGGCTGTTGGCCTGCTGCATCTCGGCTCTGGCAGTTGCATCAGCAGGGACGACCGGGCGTGACATGGGCGGGCAACTCCTTTGCGGCAGGGGCAAAAAAATACGGCCCGCCGAAGCGGGCCGTATCTTAGAACCAATCCGTGATGGATTAGAAGTTCCACCAGGTCACGAAGGCAGCCTTGGTCACGTCCACATCGGCGTTCGGAATACCACCGACGCCCGAGAAGTCGTAGCTGTTCCAGCTGGCCTGCACGCCCATCTTGAGCTGGCTGACCGGCGACCAGTACACGCCACCGGCGATGGTCATTTCGTCAGCTTCTTCAGCCGAGCCCTGTTCCTCGTAGCTCGAGAAACCGGCGCCCAGTTCGGCGCTGATCGAGTCCGACAGCGTCGCGATCACAGCAGCGCTGACTTCCCAGCCATCGGCGAGGGTTGCGTAAGCGAAGGCGGTCGTCGGCGAACGGTAGAACACGTTGTTGCCGATGCTGCCAGCGACGGACACGTTGAACATGTCAGACAGGTTGGCACCGAGGCCGATACCGACCTGGCTCTGCGTGTGGTCACCCGCGAGCGGGCCGGTGTACCAGGCGAGATCAGCGTCTGCATCGCGGATGTAACCGGCGATTTCAGCGTTGAACATGTCACCGGCATAGGTCGCTTCAGCAGCGAAGCCGAAGGCCGAGTCGGAACCGGTGAGAGCCGGGGTGGCCTGGTTGTCACCTTCGTCCGTGTGCTCGATGGCAACGGCGAGGCCGATCGGGCCGGAAGCGTAGGACACGCGCATCTGCGTGAAGTCACCGCCGTCAACCGTGGACACGCCACGAGAGATGTAGGCGTCGTTGACCTTGCGGAGGCCCATGCCGATCGTGGCGAGCGAGCCGTTGTAGCCGCCAGCGAACGTCAGTTCCGGCGTCATCTTCCACCAGCCCCAGGCGTAGTCCATCATGACGCCAGCCGAGTTCGACGTGAAGCCCGTGCCGCCAGCGGCCAGGTTGTTGTCAAAGTCAGCGTACATGCTGATCGACGCGCCGACTTCGCCAACGGCGGTGTCGGTCGTGCCGGTCACGTCGAGGCGGCCACGCGCCTTGAGGTGAAGGCTGTCATAGTCGAGGCCGATGTAGGGGCTGTGCTCAACGTCCGAGTAGGCGATGGCGGCGCGGACGCTGCCCGACCACTGGATGACCGTGGAAGCAGGAACGTCAGCCGTCGGCAGGATGCCGATGGTCGTGGCGGTCTTGGCCTGGCCCATGGAGTCACGGACTTCGAGGCCCGGAGCGACGATGCGCTCTGCGTCCGAAACCGTGAGGAGCTGGTAGCCAGCGGGGACCGACGGAGCGGCCTGGAGAGCGGAGACGTCAGCCTGGAGGGCTTCGATCTGGGCCTTCAGGTCAGCCAGTTCGTCAGCGCGGGCGCTAACCGACACAGCAACGAGAGCAGCCGTACCGAGAAGAGCGAGCTTCATAACTTTCATTTGGTTTCTCCCAAACTTTTGGAGTTGAGTGTTCCCCCCGATCCCCTGCAAGAAAATTGGGAGGGCGTTGTACGAGTCTTCGCACGGGCTGTTTGTCGTCTTATGCGCAGTTAAGGTCAACGCGCTTTCGGGCTTTCGACCCAGAATTCAGGCAGCTGTTGCAAGACTGCCACAGCGAATTAACCATTCCCGCGCATGCTCCCCAAACCCCAAATATCCCCGGAAATACAGTGGAAATCGGTTTTTCTGGCGGTGGCTGGCATAGCCAAGTGTGGTGACTGATGCTACACGCGTTAACACTTTGGGCAACCGCCGGAACGAAGGAATGGTCCCGGACCGGGGAAGGTTGCCGCAATGTTGGGGGAGTGATTCACAATGAGGAAGTGCCGCCCGTCAAAATGGCTGCCTTGGGGCGCAATAGGCGTGGGTTTCCCGCTGCTTTGCGCGGCCTTGATCAGTGACAGGTACCTGGAATCAGATGTCACGGGCCGGGCACAGCAGGCCCTTGCGGGCAGTGACCTGACGAAATGGGCCAATGTTGACCTCAATGGCCGAATCGCAACCATCACGGGCAAGACAACCAATGCTGTTGCCCCGGATGAAGTGGTGAAGCTGGTGGCCGGAACCTATGGCGTCCGCCAGGTTATCAACAAGTCAGTGGTCGAGCCGCTGATGCTCGTCGCGCCGACCATTGAAGCCATCAGCGCGGCGGCGCCTGTGGCCGAAATCAAGGGCACCTGGCCCGAAGGCGCGGCAACCACGTTGTCGGTGAAGGTGGGTGATTCGGCCTACACGCTGCCGGGCAGCCCGGAACTGACGTCTTCAGCAGGCAACTGGCTGCTCAAGCTGGCCACACCGCTTCCGGAGGGCTCCTACGACGTGAGCGCCAGCGCCAGCGTGGACAGCGACGGCGCGACAGTACTCAAGGACGCCGACGCACCTGTGAAGGTCGTGGTGGACATCCCCGATCCGGCAGCAGCACCAGCTGTCGCTGCGGCCCCGGCTGGCGCCGTGTGGCCTTATGCGCTCACCGGCACATTCCCCGAAGCCAGCGTCAGCCGCTTTGCAGCGACCGTTGAAGGCAAGGAATATGTCCTCGGGCAGGGGCCGGGACTGTCTTCTGATGGCCAGGGCAACTTTACATTTGCCCCGCAGCAGGAAT
>ERZ1645187.2165-NODE-2165-length-17557-cov-5.765170_pt1 | contig 17557 bp, 12 predicted proteins | sample MGYA00575352_ERZ1645187 | MGnify/ENA primary metagenome ERZ1645187 (study PRJEB40837, sample SAMN11349314) | freshwater sediment metagenome | isolation source: river sediment | host: Sediment | place: India: Wazaribad , New Delhi | collected 2017-02-21 ... | reverse complement strand
TCCACCCAAGTGAACTAGCACCGGCGCTTCCTCGACCCCGATGCTGTGTCGCCCTCATCGCCGCAACGATGTAGAGTTTGCATCGGTGAGTTGGCTAGGCGGCCGCGGGAGCTTCACGCAAGTGAAACTAACGAGGAACGTCCGGGCACCTCAGAGCAGGGTGGTGGCTAACAGCCACCCGGGGTAACCCGCGGGAAAGTGCCACAGAAAACAGACCGCCACGCCCTCGTCTCTTGGCGAGGACGCGGTAAGGGTGAAACGGTGCGGTAAGAGCGCACCAGCAGCCAAGGTGACTTGGCTGGCTAGGTAAACCCCACCCGGTGCAAGGTCAAGCAGAAGGTCGGAGCTGCTCGCTCCTTACCTTCGGGTAGACCGCTTGAGGCTTACGGCAACGTAAGTCCTAGATGAATGGTCGCCAGCGTTGCGCTTCGGCGCGGCGCCTACAGAACCCGGCGTATCGGCCAACTCACCACCACGGTTTGCACGCGGTGACAGCGCGCCGGAAGGTCTGGAGCCGCCGGGGTAGGCGGTGCGAAGTGCTGGTGGGGGGACTCGACGCGTCGAGACAGCCGAGCTGTGTGCGGCTAGACCCGCACCACCAAGTACCCCGAATCCTCCGCCTCCCACAGCTCATCCTTGGGAGCGCGGATTAGAGCCGCCAACTCCGCGTGGTTCAACTCCAAGGGAGCGTTCACCAACCGCCCCTCCTCGAAACGCAACACCACCAGAACGCCCAAACGTCCCCGGAGGTGGTCATACTCGTCCAGCACCGAGTCTGGAAGCAATGCGCGAAGCCCCGTTGCCTTCGCCTCAGCCAGCGCGAGTTCAGCAGCTGGCTCCGCAAGGTCCACGGCGAGCTGATCCCTTGTCTTCGCCTCATCCTCACCTAGTGCCCGAACTGCTGCTTCGGTCTTCGCCAGAAACTCCTCATGCTTCTCGTAGTCCTCTTGAAGCTCCAAGACCTCCAGCTCCAACTGATCGCGACGTTCAACGATCTTCTTGATCTCATGCTCCACCGCGCTCATGTCACGGATACCGACTTTGCCCGAGTCAAGCCGCTGCTGCTGAACCAAGCGTCGCTGTTCCACCTTCGCGACCTCAGTCTCAACATCATCAATCTTGCGCTGGCGGTCGCCAAGATTTGCCGACTGCGCAATCACAGATCGATGTAAGTCTCCCGCCCGCCCCGTTAGCTCACGCAATTTTTCGTGCAGTGGGTTCGACTGAATCCGGTGTCCCAGCCTTGAAATCTGCAGGTCTGTTTCCTGCAGTTCCAGCAGTGTCAACTGGTCCTCATGGGTTACTTTCACGCTCGTGTCCCTTCGCTAGGCACCGTGGCAAGGTCCGCAGTGGAACCCGTCGTGGTGAGATGTTCGAACCATGGTTCTGTACAGATTTGGGATACGACAACTTCCAGCTGCTCGCCCTGAGCTGCCGCCCGCTCTTCTAGCGCACCGGCGAGGACGGGAAGCCACGGCCATTCTGTAGCCCAGTGGGACCCACAGATCAGCGCCGGACCGCCGTCCTCCAGGTGCTCCGAGGCGGGATGGTGTCGAAGGTCAGCAGTGACGTAAACATCGGCACCCAGGTCCCCTGCCAACTCAAGGAAGGAATCCCCTGATCCCCCTGAGACAGCCACCGTAGAAACCATGCGGTCTGGATCCCCACCCACCAGAATCCCATTTGGGCCCGCAGGTAAAGCGCCCGCCACGACGATCGCAAAATCCCTCAACCGCATCGGGGAAGAGAGGCTCCCGATGCGGCCCAGGCCCATACTGGGGTCATCCGAAGAGGGCACCATCGGCACGGTATCTGCAACTCCGACCAGATCGGCCAGAGCCTGGCCAACTCCGCTAGATGCGACATCCGCATTGGTATGGGCATTGAGCAGTGCCGTGTTTGTCCTGATCAGACCTGATACGAATCTTCCCTTGGCATCGTCCTCGGACACGAACGAAGTCCCACGCAAGTAAAGGGGATGGTGGGTGATAATCATCTGCGCCCCGAGCTGAACTGCCTGCTCTGCGACGACCTCGACAGGGTCAATCGCCAACAGGACGCGGGTAACCGGGGTGGCGCGGGATCCGGCGATCAGCCCGACACGATCCCAAGATTCCGCGGTTGTCGGTGGATACCATTCCAGCATCCACTGCGCTATTGTGCCGACATCTAGCATCTCGCCACGCTTCCACCCTTTTCGCAATAGCCCGCACGCCTGCCGAGTCCGCACTGCTCTGCAAACCTGGCGGCCTCTTTGTCCCAGCCTACCTAAGCGCGCGCTCCACAACTGCCGCCAGTGCATCAAAGCCATCGTACGACAGCACCGACTCAAGATGCCCCTGAACACTAACCACGTGATCTCCGACGAGGGCGTTGACCACGTTTGTCTCCGGATCCGCCTCCACAACGAGGTCGAGGGCGGGAGTCATGCTTCCGTCCTCAGCCACCGCAGCGAATGTGTTGTAGAAGCCGATGAGCCCTTCATTTCCAAGGATTTTCACACGCAACGGCAGGCCCTGGCGCGACTCTGGAAGAACCTCAATGGGAAGCCCAGCCAGAGTTGAGAGAATCTGGTGGGAAAGGCAAACCGCGACCGTCGGCTTGCCTGCTTCGATACGGGACTGAAGTAGCTGCCTCACGCGTGCGACACGCGGGTCGTGAAGATCTGTTGGGTCACCGGGGCCTGGACCAAAAACGACGAGGTCGACGTCCTCTGTGCCGGACACGTCCTTCCAAGAGGCGATGTTGGCATCAAGACCGAGGTGACGAAGCTGGTGGGCAAGCATTTGGTTGAAGTCGTCACCGCAGTCCACAAGTAGGGCAGACCCCGAGAGCGAACCGCGTGACGTCTGCGCGTCCCTCCAGAACGGGGCCAAGTCGCGGTTGCGGTCGGCGAGCGCGGCCTGAACCTGCGGCAAATCCACCATGTGGGCCGTGGGAGATGATGACTGCGGCGCGGACGGGGTGGCTGTGCGCTCCGCCCTCGGCAAAAGTCCCAATGCCGTGAGCATTCCGCTGGCCTTGGCGCGAGTCTCATGCGCTTCGCTGAGCGGATCCGAATGACGTACCAGAGTGGCGCCAGCGGATAGGGTGATGTCGCCGGCCTCATCAATAAACGCAGTTCGCAACAGTATTGGGGCGTCCAGGCGGTATCCCGTTGGCGAGGACTCAAACAGCGCGAGGACGCCCGAATAGTACCCACGCGGGCTGGTCTCGTGGCGGGCAATCACCCGGCACGCACTCTCCATGGGCGACCCAATCACCGTTGGCGCAAACATGGTGGACTTCAGGATCTCACGGGGATCCAGGTCCGACCTTCCCTCAAGGAGGTACTCGGTGTGGGTGAGGCGCGTCATCGGCTTCAGGTAGGGGCCGCGCATGACACCGCCGTCCGGGCAGACTGCCGACATCATCTTCAGCTCTTCGTCGACGACCATGACCAGCTCCTCAGACTCCTTACGGTTCCCGAGGAACTCCAGCAGGGCTTCCACAGTCGGCACGTCTGGCTGGTGGCGGTATGTCCCCGAAATGGGGTTCATGAGGACGGTTCCGTCCTCGGCTGAGACGTGGCGTTCGGGGGACGCTCCCGCACACGCAACCCCACCCCCGACCCAGGCGAAAGTCCAGTAGGACCCCGCTTCGAAACTGAGAAGCGCGTGCAACCACGACATCACTGCTTCGCGCGCCGGAGCGTCAGTATGTGCCCGGTAGTCACGGCGAATTACGAAGTTTGCGCCCTCCCCCCGACCGATCTCATCTGCGATTATCCGCCCGACCTCATCCGCGTACTCCTCATCGGAGACCGCGAACCCAATGTCTTCTGTCGGTGGCGGTGACGACGGAATGGCCCCCAACAGGGCCTCAAGGGGAACTTCCCAACGGGATGTGACCTGCAAGTAGAGCAGCGCCTCCTCACCCGCAAGCGCCTCCCAGCCTCTCTCCCGGATCTGGTGGAAGGGAATCAGCGCAAGGACGTCGCCGCCCTCCAAAGGAATGTCCGCGAGAAGCTCTGCGCTTCCCACCGCGCCGGTAAGCACCATGGCGACATCGTCATCCTGGCGGCGAATAATTGCCACCGGCTTATCCGAGGTCGGATCCAGCAGTTCTGTAACTGCACTAGGCAGGGCAGACGTCGTTTCGTCAGTCGTAGTGGTCGCTTCCATGGGGGGCGTCCTTCCTTCCGGGTTAAACCTGGTTTCCCGGGTTCGCCGCCCTCAGATTGCATAGCCTGCCTCTCTTGGGCGGCCGTCAACAACTGGCGACCGTTTAGGTCAACCACCAGTCATTGCTTAGCATCTTCATCACGGAACGACTCTAGCCCAGCCGCTCGCTGCCCGGACGTGTGTCTCACAAACCGGGGCTGCCAGCCTTGGTCACTCTACTTTGAAGCCACGCGGGAGCAATCCGCTTTCTGGCACATCGTCGCGAACGAGGACGATCTTGCCCGCTGTGTGGCCAAGCTCGAGGCGCCTGTGAGCCTCCCGAAGATTTGCAACGGTTACCCCCTGGAAAACCTGCGTCATGGTCGGGCGGATCTTGCGCGCCTCGACCAGGTCGGCGACAGCATCTAGGACTCGGTGCTGATTGGTGATGTCGAGGGCGCCATGCACAGCTCGCGCGAACACGTTCTCCCAGTGCCAGGTTAGGGCCTTTGGTTTCAGGACTTGGAAGTCGTCCTCGGGTGCTGAGTCGATCGCAACAATCTGACCGAAGGGATTCATGACTCGCGCTAGGAGAGGAAGAATCCCGGCCGAGTGCGTGGAGAACACGTAGTCAACACCGGCTGGCGCTGCGCGGCGAATCTCCTCTTCGAGGTTCTCAGACGAGTGGTTGACAACGGTGTGCGCTCCAAGTTCCTTCACCCATCGTCTAGTCTCCGAGCGAGAAGCCGAAGCAATGACCCGCACATCCGTGAGTGCGTGGGCCAGTTGAATAACCATGGAACCAACCCCACCGCCACCGCCGAGAACGAGCAGCGTGCCCGCAGAAGCCGAGTTCAGTCGAAGTTTGTCGAAGAGGCCCTCCCAGGCAGTCAAGGCGGTGAGCGGAAGTGCAGCGGCCTCGGCAAATGACACATTCTTTGGCTTGTGCCCGACGATTCGCTCATCAACGACCTGCAGGTTCGTGTTGGCTCCAGAACGGTCTATTTGGCCGGCATAGTACACGTGGTCACCAACGCCAAACAGGCGAGTAGTTGCCCCCACGGCGGTCACAACTCCGGCCGCATCGAAACCGAGGACGCCAATTTCGGGTCCGGTGCTCTCACCGCGGCGAATTCGACAATCTATGGGGTTCACGGATACAGAACGTACCTGGACAAGGATGTCCCGCCCGCGAGGGGTGGGCAGTGCAAGCCCCTCCCGAACCGCAAAAACTCCCGAAGAATGGGGGCTCCCAGTCTTCAGCATGGCAATCGAGGTGAGCTGTTCGGTTGTCATCTGCCCTCACTTCCACAGAGTCGTGTTCTCGGCGATATCCACAGTAGCTTTTCTTGGGCGAGCGGGGTAGAACCCTCACCGGCGAAGCTACGGGTATCCGGTGATGGGGCCATCCCGCGGTAGTGGAGAGGTCTCAGGGAAGAAGAGAACATGTGGCAAAGGGGGACAGTTTCGTGGAGCAACAAGTAGGTGGGATCCTTAGGCTAAAGGCCTCCGGCTCGGCAGTCCTCGGGCGGATCGATCAGGGGGAAATCAGCGCGAGCCAGAGTCGGCAGAGCGATGTTGTGGTTGGTGAGGACGGGTTGGTGCGTCCACGGTGGGCAATGCGTACTGAAGCAATGACGCGGTACTACGACGACGAGTGGGGCGTGCCTAAGTGGGAAGATGCCCAGGTCTTCCGTATCCTTTCCCTGCTAATCCTTCAGGCTGGGCTATTCTGGGGATCCACGCTGGGACGTGCTGATGAACTGGCTGACCTTATGTGCGGCCTTGATCCGGTAGAAGTAGCACGCCTTTCGGGTGCAGAAGTTGATGCACTTGTAGTAAACCCACAGATGATCCGCAACGGTCGGAAGCTACGGGCAATTGTGAACAATGCCCAGGTTCTTCAGGACTGGGATGTCGGACTTGCAGAGTTGGTGTGGAGCTTTCAGCCAACCGATACTCCCCGACCAATGAATCAAGATGAAGTGCCACTTGAGTCACCTGAATCAGCGGCATTGGCGCGGGCGCTGAAGGCTAGAGGCTTCGTGTTTGTTGGCCCCCGGATCTGCTACTCCCTGTTTCAGTGCATTGGGGTCGTCGACACCAATCTGGTGGGAACCCACCGCCGTGGAGCCTCCGGGCTCTGGGCTTCAGATGGCACGAGGCTGGCAGACAGGGCACCAGTAGACGTGCCGGCCCCTGCTGGGGTCCGCCCCGAGTCGGGTGAAGAGGACGGTTTCTCCGCAGCGTGAGCAAGGACGCCCAGCCTTGCCATAGATGTGTAGGCGTCCGCCCGGACGGGTGTTGCCAGTTGTCGTGCGTTCTACCCTGTTACGGTTGGCGCGAATCAGGCGAGCTCCGAGCTTCATGAAACCCAAAGCATCGACGTCGCAAGAAGGTGTGGCAGGGTCGACCCCCATGAGGAAGCAGATCTCATTGGCGTACTCGTTCCCAAAGCCAGCGACGTTGGTCTGATCAAGCAGTGCGACGTGGATGGGGCGGTCATCTGCTGCGATGTTTGCTGCCGCAAGCGCGCACCCTCCGCTCTCCCACTCGCGCTTGAGTGGGTCGGGCCCCAGGTGCCCAATCACAGAGGGTTCGTCCGCCGTGCGCAGGAGGCGGATTTGAGCGACTCTGAAACCCACCGTCTGCGCGGAGTCAGTTGCGAGGACAATGCGTGCTTGGTGGGCTGGGCGCCGCCACCTTGCTCCTGGACGGTAAATGTGCCACGTCCCGTCCATCAACATATGTGAGTGCAGGGACCAGGGTCCAATGCGAATGAAGATGTGTTTTCCAAAGGGTTCCACAGACTCCACAGTCTCACCAGTTAGGTCTGCGGTCGCCAAGGCAGTCGTTCGCAGTTCAAACTGTGTTAGAGGCCCTCCCTGTAGCGCTCTACCCAACTGGGTGGCAACCCGATACGCGCTGTCGCCCTCTGGCATACCTCATCGCCCTCCTGTCTGTAGTGAACCCGGCGTCCTAGTGGATTCTGCGCCGCAAAGTGACACCGCGAGGTACCTCAGCGAAACCTGCATTCGCCAGATCCTGCAGCCATTCACTCTGCCGGACCGGCTTCCCATTCACCTTCTCGATGGTAAAGGTAGCCAAATCACCCCGTCGTACAGTCCTAACAAGTTCCTTTGCTCCCACTTCTCGTACCAAATCGGGTGCAGAGGGATCCGATAGAGCTGTCCTCCCGCCCCGCTCTAGGTAGAACACGGGTTTCCCGTCAACCATCACCACTATGGCGCCGGGGTTACGCTTCGGGTCGCCACCTTCACCCAGCACCTCGGGCCACTCTAGCGCTGCGCCATACGGATTCGCGGGGTCCGTGGCCGCTAGCGCCACCGCGACATGGTGACGTGACTCCAGACGAAGGTCGTCGTCGGTGGCACGCAGCTGATCGACCGCGCCTGTTGCAGCAAACTGAGCTCCGCCAAGCCCCTGCACGAAGTAGCCTCGCCTTGCGGTACCCGCCATCTCAAAGTCGGAGTAGAGCCGGTAAGCCTGAGCAAAACCACCGGGGAACTGCTCCGCCCTGACGGCACCCCTTGTGACAATGCCGTACCTTTCCAGCATCTCCACCGCCCAGGAAGTTGCAGCACCATCGGTCGTTTCGCCTAGGCCTTGCTCTTCGGTCAGTGACCATCTTCCGCTCAAGGAGGGTTCGATCGGGCCAGCATTCCCACCTCGTTGCCCCGCGGAGCCACTCCTAGCTCGGGAGAGTCCCACAAGGTTGCGCCTTGTCAAAGCCCTGCCACGAGGGCGGACTCTCTGCGTCTTCTGCACGCCTCGCCCTCCCCTGCTACGTGCCCGCAACGCCGCAACCGAATCAGAAGTCACCAGTCCTTCCCAAACCAGTGACCAAATGGCATCGGCAAGTTCGGCAGCCGCGGTGCTAAGGCCCCTGCCGCCCAACCCGTCAAGCAGTGCACCGGCAAACAGTGCACCTCGAGAGGCAAGCTCATCGAGGATCGCCTGCTCCAACTCCGTTCGGTGTGAATCTTCGGCCGGGGTGTGGCGAACCTGTGCACCTGCGGCAAAGAACCTCACCCACCCGTCCCTCGCACCTATGGCTCCGCTGCCCACCCACCGAATCTCACCGTTGGTGACAAGCTCATCGAGCATAGAAGGTTCGTAGTCAGCCACCCGTGCCGGCAACACCAGCGTCTCCCAAGTCGACGCTGGCATTTCAACCCCATTTAGTTGCTCAAGCGCCGTATACACCCCGTCAACTCCATTCAGTCGCTGTCCGCAGTACTGCCATTTGGTGAGAAAGCAGGCGAATGTTGAAGTGGAAACTGGCTCTACCGAACCGCGGAGTATGGCAAGAGATCGGCTCCGTATCCTTTCAAGAACAGACCTGGCCAACCACTGAACATCACCGGGCGCCACAGCCCGGGCATCCGCCAACTCTTCGGGCAGGAAGAGGCCAGAGTCCACCACACCTCGGTCCTCCAACTCCCGCAGAGCCGTCAGTACCGTCACCGGAGAAATACCGAAGCGCTGAGCAATGTCCAAGGCGCGCAGTGGCCCATTTGAGGCCATGTGACGTGCTATCAACTGCTGAACGGGACTATCCGGCACCTCCATGAAGGCCGCTGGGACCCCGGGTGGAGCAACCGCCCCACATGAGGCGGTGAGAAGCCCCGCATCCTCAATGGCAGCCAGGTAGCTGGTGGCTGCCATCCGAGTCTCAAACAGCTTCCTTCCCGCGATTGCCGAGGCAATTAGGTCGTCAATCGACCTCGAATCGCGGTCCGATGGCCCAAGCCGGACCCCAACCTCCTCTACGGTTAAGGGTCCAAGAGCACGCAGCAGGTCCACTAACCCGTCCTCACCACGTGCCTGCCAGCCATCCTTGGTGCGTTGCAGCTCAGCCTCAACTTCTGTAACCGCATCCGCCTCAAACAGCTCAGCGAGCGGCACGTCTCCCAGCAGTTCGCGCAGGACCTTTGGGTCCACACTGAGCGCCGCAAGCCGACGCTCACCAATCGGTGTGTCCCCCTGATACATGAACTCACCGACGTAACCGAACAGAAGGGAGCGGGCAAAAGGCGACGGAGTCTCCGTCTCTACTTCCACGATGGTGGTCACCCGCTGGGTGATGTCGACCATCGTCTGCGTTAGCGCCCCGACATCGTAAACGTCTTGGAGTACTTCACGCATTGCCTCAAGAATGATGGGAAAATCCTGGTGCTTTGCGGCAACTTCAAGCAGCGATGAGGCCCGCAGCCGTTGCTGCCACAGCGGTGAGCGCTTCCCGGGTTTGGAACTTCCGAGGATCAGTGCGCGAGAAGCCGCTTCACGGAAGCGTGAAGCAAATATCGCGGAGTTCTCCACTTCCCTTTGAACAGTTTGGGCGATCTCTTCAGGGTCGAACAGGAAAACTCCCGCAGCTGTCAGCATGCTGGTGTCATCCGTGCTCGAACGGGCACCGGCTTCAGACACTGAAGCGGGGAGCCAGTCCGGGCCGTCAAGTTCATCCTTATCTGGCATACGGACGATGATCCCGTCATTGCTGGGAACCGCCTTCCCTTCAAGGCCCCACTGGTCGCGCAGACGGGCATTGATCGCAAGTGCCCATGGGGCATGGACGGCCAACCCCAGAGGAGACTCCAGTATCAGAAGCCAGTCGCCAACATCGTCATGAGTTCGCTCCACTACGAAGGTTGTGGAACCAGGCAGGTATCCCGTTGCCTGCTTCTGCTCTGCCAAGTAAGCAAGCGTGTTTGCCGTCGCGAACCCGTCAAATCCAGCGTCTGCCAATGCGGAAGCCACATCGGTCTCATCCCTGCCGCTACGCGAGAAGCGTGCGGCCAACTCCCCCAGGGCAATCCCCACCTCTACGGGCCGAACCGGCGAATCACCGCGCCAAAAGGGCATCTTCGCAACGACACCAAATGCGGGTTCGACCTCGACGGTATCCTTGGTTATCTGGCGGACCCTCCACGGCGTTGTTCCCAGCGTAAAGACCTCGCCAATCCGAGTTTCGTAGACCATTTCTTCATCAAGCTCACCAACGCGCGTTCCACCCGCATCGGCTGATCCGGCAACGACACGGTAAAGCCCGCGGTCAGGTATCGTGCCTCCATTAGTGACCGCCAGCCGCTGCGCACCGGGTCGCGCCGTCAGGGTGTTCGAGGTGCGGTCCCAGTCAACACGTGCTCTAAGAGATGCAAACTCGGTCGACGGATACCGTCCAGAAACCAGGTCGAGGACGGAAACGTAGGCGGATCTGGGCAGGTTCGCAAAGGGTGCGGAGCGACGCACTGCGGTAAACCAGTCATCCACATTCAGGGTTCCACCCACTGCCTGAGCAACTGTCTGCTGGGCTAGCACGTCGAGTGGATTAGAGAGCACCTTTAGGGTCTCTATCTCCCCACCCATCATGCGTTGAGCAATGACGGCGGTCTCTAGCAACTTCGACCGGTGGGTCGGGTAGAACACTGCGCGTGACGCACCCCCAACCTGGTGGCCCGAACGCCCCATTCGTTGCAGCCCGGCAGAAACGGAAGGCGGTGGATCAATCTGCACGACCAAATCGACCTCGCCCATATCAATGCCTAGTTCGAGGGAGGCGGTGGCGACCACACATCGCAGTGCTCCAGACTTCAGGTCCTCTTCAACCTGGGCCCGAGTCTCCTTTGAAACGGACCCGTGGTGTGCGCGAGCAAGGACGGGCTGATCGTCCCCATGGATCTGATTGAGACGCGCGGTCAGTCGTTCTGCCAGTCGCCGGGAGTTCGTGAAAACGATGGTAGATGAAGCCGCAATGATGCGCTGATAGAGGGAGTTCTCAATAGCCGGCCACATCGAGCCCAGACGATGCTCATCCGGGGAGCTGTTGGCATTAGTCATTTCTGCTTGGATAACCGGAGGGTTAGTCATGTCCTCCACTGGCACTTCCACGGCTATGTCAAACCGCTTCTCGGTTGGGGGACGCACCACCGTCACAGGGGCAGTCCCGCCCAGAAACCGCGCAACCTCAGATGCGGGTTCGACGGTGGCTGACAAGCCTATCCGTTGTGCGGGCTGAGGAAGCAGTGAATCGAGGCGCTCTAATGACAGGGCAAGGTGAGCGCCCCTCTTGTTCCCGGCGAGGGCGTGAACCTCATCAACTATGACGGTGTCCACGGACCTGAGCGTTTCGGCGGTCTTACCTGTCAACATCAGGTAGAGGGACTCCGGCGTGGTGATGAGAATGTCGGGTGGGTGGGAGGCTAGTCTGCGACGCTCCGAAGATGTCGTGTCACCTGAGCGCACGCCGACGGATATGTCTGGAGCTACGTCACCTGCTGCAATACATGCCTCAGTGATGCCAACGAGGGGCGCGCGCAGATTTCGTTCAACGTCGACACCCAGCGCCTTGAGCGGAGATATATACAAGACCCTCACGCCCTCGGAAGGCTCATCATGCCGAGGCTTCGACACAGGGTCGGCGGCAGGTCCAGGCCGCGGGACCTTTGCACCTTTCTCCCGAGCCAGGCGATCGATCGCCCAAAGGAAAGCGGCCAGGGTCTTTCCAGATCCGGTCGGCGCAATCACGAGGGCGTTCGCGCCGCTACGAATCGCCTCCCAGGCTTCGATCTGCGCGGATGTTGGAGCCCTGAACGCACCCTGGAACCACGCCTGTACAGGCGCAGAGAACCCCTCCATTGTGGAGCCCTTCCCCGCACCTGTTGCGCCTGTTGCGCCCGCGTGTCCGCCCATCTTAATCTCCATAGTCGAACTGTAGCTTCGACCTCCGACAAAACGAGAAGTGTTGCCTTTGGGCTGATCCTGGCTGGGTTGTCCTCTCCGAACAGTAACACGAGACCAACCTCCCCAGCACCGGCCCCCTGGACCGACCGCCCTGGGACAGACCCAGCTGTTACGCAGCTACTTAGGACATACCGAGCCGGATAGGCCCAGTTTGGCCCTGAATTACATCGTTATGCAAGCCTAGCCAGCTCCCTATGGCGTAACCAGCTCGCTAACGACGCCAGGATGTGGTGCGGAAGCGCCCGAACAACGGGAAGTGGCCGGGAAATCGCGGCAGAGGAACCCGACAACGGGAGAACGGACCGGCAACGGGAGAACGGACCGGCAACGGGAAGCAGGCCAACCACGACGCACCAAGCACCGAGCGCAGTAACCATGGTGCCGCAGTTCAGATTGTGCGCACGCCTTGGAGCCACTGCGCTGCAGGCGCGGAAAAGCCGACGACTTGTGCGGCGAAACGTGGTACGCCTTCCCCACTGCGCTGCAGGCGCAGAGAAGCCTCGCAGGCACAGAAAAACGCTGCAGGCGCAGAAAAGCCCTCCATTACGGAGGGCTTTTCCACACCTGTGGCGGTAATCGCTTCTAGGCCTATCCCTTCACTGCGCCAGCGGTCAAACCGCCAACAATGTACTTCTGCAAGAACAGGAACAGCGTAAGAACAGGAATGGTCGCAATGATTGCTCCAGCTGCAAACTGACCCCAGTTAGCATCCAAACGGCTAGCGACCCAGGAATACAGTCCGATAGCAACCGTCCAGTTCTGCTCCTGTTGCAGGATGACGCGCGCAATAACGAACTCTCCAAAAGTGGAGATGAACGAAAGCAGGGCCACCACCGACAGAATCGGCGCACACAGGCGCAGAATGATCTGCCAGTAGATCTGCCCGTGAGATAGCCCGTCAATCTTCGCTGCCTCATCCAACTCTTTTGGAATCGTGTTGAAGAACCCATAGAGCAGGAAGGTGTTAACACCCAGTGCCCCACCGAGGTAAACCGCAATTAGGGCGAGAGTGGAGTTCACACCCAGGATCGGAACCACGTCACCCAGACTCAAAAGCAACAGGAAGATGGCAACGAATGCCAGCATCTGCGGAAACATCTGGATGATAAGTAGTGCCGTGAGGCCAAAACGACGTCCTGTGAAGCGGAATCTTGAGAACGCGTACGCTGCGGCCGCGGCCATTAGCACGGTACCAACCGACACCGAAATCGCAATGACTAGTGAGTTCCCCATCCAATGCCAGAACATGGTGGATGACAGATTCTGGTAGTTGGAGAAATCTATCGTTTGGAACAGCTGATTCGATCCTGTCAGCGTACCCCCGGGGTTGAGGGAAGCAGAAAGGATGTAGACGATGGGCACCATCGCGTAAATAACGACCAGCACGCCCACGAGGTGGCGCCAGCCGTATTCCCGAACCCAGTGACCTAAGGAGTGCTTGTTCTGCACAGGTTGGTAATCTGCGTCCAGTTTGGGAGTCTCTATGGTTGCTTTTGTAGCCATTTCACATCATCTCCTCAAGCTTGCGCGTCTGGCGGAAGGCAATCGCAGAAATCGTACCGACGATCACGAAGATCAGGATCGAGAGTGCTGAGGCAAGTCCGAAGTCCTTTGTTGCCCCGCCATCGATACCCGACATCTTGTAGACCATCGTGATCAAAATGTCCGTGTGCCCAAGGGGGACCGATGGATTGCCGAAGGATGGCCCACCCCCCGTCAACATGTAGATCAACGTGAAGTTATTGAAGTTGAATGCGAAGGACGAGATAAGCAAAGGAGCCGTCGCGATCAAAACCAGCGGCATCTTGATCGAACGCCACTGCCGCCAGGCACTGGCCCCATCAATCTTTGCGGCCTCAGTGACATCCTCTGGCACCGACTGCAATGCGCCCGTGGCGATCAAGAACATGTAGGGGAAACCGAGCCACAGGTTGACGAACAGAATGGCAAACTTGGCGAGCCAAGGATCCTGCAGCCAGGGTATCTGTGCGCCGCCCAGGAGTACCTGGTTGATGAAGCCATACGATCTGTTGAACATGCCGGCAAAGATCAGGGCCGATATGAACCCTGGAATTGCGTAGGGCAAGATCATCAGGGTCCTATAGATCTTCTGACCCCGGATCTTCTTATTGAACGTGATAGCAAGGAAGAGTCCCAGCAGGAAGGTCAGTGCCACAGAAAGGAGTGACTGGGCGAAGGTCCACCACAGAACCTGGTAGAAGTACCCGGAGAACTTCGAGTCGCCGAAGGCCTTCGTGTAGTTCTCAAAGCCGATGCCCACGCGCCATCCGACGGAGAGTGTCTGACCATCAGAGGACTCGAACTGGCCGCGTCCGTTGTCCGTGTAGACGACCCCCGTGTCAATATTCGTCATCGTGCCAGCATCTGGATCCCATTCCAAAGAGGACCGTGCAACGTAGCCTGTTGAACCGTCTGAGGTTCTGATCGACCCCTCATTGACGTCATCACTGACCGGGACTCGCAGAGAGAAGACTTCCTGCTGCTGCTGCACCATCTGATTCATGGTGAGGATCTCCCACCCGGGAACCTCAGTTATCTGCCCATCCGATGCGACAGCATTAGGTTCGACATGGAGGGGGTTGTCCGGTGTTCCGATCAAGACCTCTCCGTCCTCATAGACGGCGAAGCCCAACTCTCCACCATCCTGAATGACCTTCAGCGGGTATGTCGCCGAATCCGGAACTCTGTTCTCATTCTGCATAAGTAGGGCCGAAATGGCGGCGCTCTTGGTGGAGTTGTGGCCATCACCGTAGTTCGTGAATGACACATACACGGTGTAGAAGATCGTGTAGATCTGGAACACCAATAAGAATGCGAGGCCGGGCAGAATGTACTTCAGCGGGATTGTTCGACCGGAAAAATAGACCCAGTCGGCGAAAAGCACGAGGGCCAGCATTGCGGCAAAAATACCCCATGAATCCTTTGTGAAACTCACAAAGATCACGTAAGCGCCAAAGGCGTTTACAAGCGCCATCAGGATCAGCTTCACTACAAAGCCCGGACCCCAACGGTTTACATCTGGATCTTTAGGTGGAAGGCGAAAACGGCTCTTCTTGGCATCGCGGACTTCGTCCAGTTCCAATGCAGCCGCCGCCTCCGACGTTGGGACAGTGCCCATAGTTCCTCCATAATTCAGCGTCTTTACTGAATACTCATGGCTCAGGTCCGGCAAAGCTGGCACTGACCAAGTTGTAGATTACAAGATAATGATAGTCGCAAAGGGTTCGTCGGGCCCGATGAACACTAGGGACGCGCCTTGTTCGGTGGCCCATGAGTGAGGCGCGAAGGGTTTCTCCTCCGCGCCTCACATTTAGGCCTCAAGTCTGCAGGTCACACCGAGTCCCGAGCAGACCAATGAGTGTAATTAGCCGATCTCAGCCTGGATGTCGGTGATCATCTTCGCCCATGCCTCTGCTGGATCAACTGAGCCAGCAATGATCTGAGCTTCGGTACGGCCCCAAGGGGTCCACACCGCAGCCATTTCAGGAATGGAAGGCATTGGCTGTGCGTCGGCACCAGCCGCGATAAAGCCAGCGGTGATTGGGTCTTCAGCAGCAACCTCAGCGGCAGCCTTCAGGGCCGGAGGACGGCCACCGGCCTCGTACATGGCAAGCTGCGCCTCTTCAGTGGACAGGTAGTTCACCATGAAGTCGGTAGCAATAAGCGGGTTCTTCGACTGAGCGGAGAGGTAGAAGCCCTGCACACCAGCGAACGGTGCGGCAGCCTCGCCACCGGCAGAAGGAACGGGGTCAACCGACAGCTCGACGTCACCGAAGGAATCAAGCATCCATGGGCCACCGATCAGGAACGGGGACTCGCCCTTGGCAAATGCATCAACAACGATGTCGTATGTGCGGTCCTGGTTGAAGACATCGGTTCCCTTGGGGCCGTTGTCTGCAAGGAACTGTGCGAACTCGTCGCCACCAGTTGCAAGGTTCAGCTCATTTGTAAAGGATCCGTCATCGTTCTGCTTGAACACGGTTGATCCGAAGGAGGTCTGCAGTGGGTAGAAGGTGTAGGGGTCGCCCTCTTCACCATTCATCTGCACGAGGAACTTGTACTTGGTGCCAGCAGCATCTGCGGCAGCCATTGCATCTTCCCAGGTTGCGGGTGCTTCAGGAGCGAGAGCAACGTTGCGGATCAGAGCAATGTTCTCAATGGCGTACGGCAGGCCATAGAGTGAGCCGTCGAAGGTGAATGCAGAGATGGCCGCATCCTCGAATTCGCCAGCCTTATCACCGAGTTCGATCGGTGCTACGACGCCGTTAGCGGTTAGTTCACCCAACCAGTCATGTGCGCCGACGGTGATGTCCGGACCCTTGCCTGTAGGCACCTGGGCGGTGAAGTCTGCCCGGATCTCATCAAAGTTCTTGAGAACAAGGTTGACCTTGGTCCCTGTTGTTTCAGTGAACTGCTCAGCAGCAGCCTTAACGGCTGCTTCACGGGTCTCATCTACCCAGACGGTCAGTTCGCCTTCTGTGGCTTCGACAGCGCCAGCATCGCCGCTCTGATCGGTCGACTCGGGTTCGGTAGTGGTGCCACCGGAGGAGCAGCCACCCAGCACAAGTGCAAGCGCCGCCGCGGTTGCGGCGCCGCCGGTAAATACGGATTTACGCATTAGTACTACTTTCAGATAGTTGTTTGTAGTCGTCCGAGGCCGCGCCGCACGCACCAATAGAGGACGAGGGCTCGGCTGGCGACTTCGCTAACACACCTAAAGTAGTAAACTTTCAGGCGATCCGCCGGTTGGACTTGTCAATTCTGCTACTTCGTAACCAAAACGAAACTTACGCGTTGTCGGGGGTTTTTGGGGGTGCTCCCCCATGGTGCCCAGAGGCCGTTCCCGGCTAGGCTGTATACATCAAATACGTGTCTTACCAACGAAAAGCAGGGAAAAATGAGTGAACAGAACCCGGGCGAACGATTCTCACCCGATGATCAAGACAGTGTGGTAGTGGATGAGACCGCAGCATTCACACCTCTGGCGACACCCGAAGGTGTTGTTTATGCCGAGGAGTCGGTCGAGACGAACTTCACTCCTCCACCAGCATCTGAAATTCCACCTTTTGGACAGAGTGTTCCTCCCCCTCCGCAGCAGGGAATACCTGCAGGGGCACCTTTTGGCCAACCCAACGCTCCCTACACGGAGGGTCACCAGCAGCCGGGCCAACCGTTCAATCAGCCCTTCCCGGCTCAAACCTATGAACAAGTAAGAGTTGAAGAGGTGCCGTGGAGTACGAAGAGCAAGCTGGCTGCAGGTCTCTTTGGTATCCTGCTCGGTTCGTTCGGCGTACACAACTTCTACCTGGGTTACACGGGTAAGGGAGTCGCACAGCTGCTGATAACTGTCTTGTCGTTTGGCCTGCTGTCCTGGGTGTCCGCGATTTGGGGTCTAGTTGAAGGCATACTGATTCTGGCGTCCGAGGTCGGAACCCAGTGGGACCTAGACGCAACTGGTCGGCCAATGCGACCAGTCGGCCAAACCTCGATCTAGCGTTCACAGCCTGACACAGTTGGGGGTCGCTCAAACTTAAGTTTGAGTGACCCCCAACTGCATAATCGGAACCTCTAAATTGCGTAGTACAGATCGAACTCCATGGGGTGGGGACGCGTCCCGATCGCATGAATCT
>ERZ1645187.2164-NODE-2164-length-17564-cov-20.237592_pt1 | contig 17564 bp, 18 predicted proteins | sample MGYA00575352_ERZ1645187 | MGnify/ENA primary metagenome ERZ1645187 (study PRJEB40837, sample SAMN11349314) | freshwater sediment metagenome | isolation source: river sediment | host: Sediment | place: India: Wazaribad , New Delhi | collected 2017-02-21 ... | reverse complement strand
CTCGGCCGGGAGACCCGGCTCTACGAGCGGCCGATCCCGAGCCGTGAGTTCGTCATCGAGCACCTGAAGGCGGCCGGCAAGCCCCGCACCCGCGAGCGTCTGGCCGAGGAGCTGGGGCTCGACGAGTACGAGAGCGACGCGCTCCAGCGCCGGCTCGACGCGATGGTCCGGGACGGTCAGTTGGTTCGGAACCGCCGCGAGGGGTATCTGCTCGTCAACCGCACCGACCTGGTCTCGGGGCGGGTCATCGGTCACCCGGACGGTTACGGCTTCCTGGTCCCGGACGACGCCAGCGCGGACCTCTTCCTGTCGGCCCGGGAGATGCGCGGACTCGTGCACGGCGACCGCGCGGTGGTCCGGGTCTCCGGGGTGGACCGGCGCGGGCGGCGCGAGGGGGCCCTGGTCGAGGTCATCGAGCGCAACACGAAGCAGGTGGTCGGCCGTCTCTTCGTGGAGAAGGGCGTGGCCTTCGTGGTCCCCGACAACTCCCGGGTGCGTCACGACATCCTGGTCCCGCCCCAGGACCTGCACGGGGCAAAGACCGGCCAGATCGTGGTCGCGGACCTGATCGAGCAGCCGACCCACCGGGCGCCCCCCCTCGGGCGCGTGGCCGAGGTCCTCGGCGACCACATGGGGCCCGGGATGGAGATCGATATCGCCATCCGCTCCCACGGCCTGCCGTTCACCTGGCCCGAGGGCGTGGAGGAGGCGGCGGCCCGTTTCGGCCACGTGGTGCCCGAGGCGGCGCTCGCCGGGCGCAAGGACCTGCGCGCGCTCCCGCTCGTCACCATCGACGGGGCGGACGCCAAGGACTTCGACGACGCGGTCCACTGCGAGCGCACGCCGAAGGGCTGGCGGCTCTCCGTCGCCATCGCCGACGTCTCGGCCTACGTCCAGCCGGGAAGCACCATCGACGCCGAGGCGAGGAGCCGCGGCACCTCGGTCTACTTCCCGGGGCGCGTGGTTCCCATGCTCCCCGAGGCCCTCTCGAACGGTCTCTGCTCGCTCAACCCCGAGGTGGACCGGCTGTGCATGGTCTGCGAGATGCTGGTCACCCGGGAGGGCGAGGTGACCCGCTCGCGCTTCTACCCGGCGGTGATGCGCTCCCACGCCCGGCTCACCTACGACGAGGTCGCCGCCGCGCTGGTGGAAGGTGACCGGAAGGCGCGCCAGGGGCTGGGCGACCTGCTGCCGCACCTGGAGGAGCTCTTCGCGCTCTTCCGGGTGCTGCGGGCGGCCCGCGAGGAGCGGGGGGCCATCGACTTCGAGAGCGTGGAGACCCGGATCGTTTTCGGCCCGGGCAAGAAGATCGAGCGGGTCGAGCCGGTGGAGCACAACGATGCCCACCGCCTGATCGAGGAGTGCATGGTCGCGGCCAACATCTCCGCCGCGCGCTTTCTCGCCCGCCACAGGATGCCCGGGCTGTACCGGATCCACGACGGGCCGACGCGGGAGAAGCTGGAGGCCCTGCGGGAGTTCCTGACCGAGTTGGGGCTGCGCCTTCGGGGCGGCGCTTCGCCGGAGCCGCGGCACTACGCGAAGCTCCTGGAGGAAGTGGGCCGGCGACCCGACCGCCACCTGATCCAGACGGTCATGCTCCGCTCGCTCGCCCAGGCGGTCTACAGCCCGGAGAACATCGGGCACTTCGGGCTCGCCCTCGACACCTACGCCCACTTCACCTCGCCCATCCGCCGCTACCCGGACCTCCTCGTGCACCGGGCGATCCGGCACGTGCTGGGGGGTGGGCGCCCCGGCGACTTCGCCTACCGGCCCGTGGACATGGTCCCGCTCGGCGAGCACTGCTCCATGACCGAGCGGCGGGCCGACGACGCGACCCGCGACGCGGTCGACTGGCTCAAGGCCGAGTACATGGTGGACAAGGTGGGTGAGGTCTTCGACGGGACGGTGAGCGGGGTGACGTCCTTCGGGCTCTTCATCGAGCTCGACGGGGTCTACGTCGAGGGCCTCGTGCACGTCACCGCGCTCAAGGCCGATTACTACCACTTCGAGCCTGCCCACCATCGCCTGGTGGGCGAGCGCACCCGCCGCGTCTACCGCCTCGGCGACCGCCTGCGGGTCCGGGTCGTGCGGGTCGACCTCGACGCCCGCAAGATCGACTTCGAGCTGGGATAAGGGGACATTTTTACTGACGAGAGACCATGAACCGTAACGTCTTCGGTCTGCACGCCGTCGCCGCGCTGCTCGAGCACGAGCCGGGGCGGGTGACGCGATTGTGGGTGCTGGCGAGCCGCAAGGACGCGCGCCTGAACCGGCTGGTGGATCTCGCCCGCAAGCGCGGGGTGCCGATCAACGAGTCCACTCGCGTGGAGCTGGACAGCCTCGCGGAGGGGGCGCGCCACCAGGGGGTGGTGGCCGCCTACGCGGGGGAGTCGGCCCCCCTCGGTGAGGCGGACCTGGAGAGGCTGCTGGACGCGGTGCAGGAGGGGCCGGCGCTGGTCCTGGTGCTGGACGGTGTCCAGGACCCCCACAACCTCGGTGCTTGCCTGCGCACGGCCGATGCGGCTGGCGCCCATGCCGTCGTCGCCCCGCGCGACCGGGCGGTCGGGCTGACGCCCGCCGTCCTGAAGGTGGCGAGCGGCGCCGCCGAGTCGGTGCCGTTCGTGCAGGTGACCAACCTGGCCAGGACCCTGCGGGCCCTCAAGGACCGCGGCCTGAAGGTGGTGGGCGCCGCGGGCGAGGCCGAGCAGTCGGTCTTCGCGGCCGACCTCTCCGGTCCGCTCGCCCTGGTGATGGGCGGGGAGGGCGGGGGCCTGCGCCGCCTGACCCGCGAGCAGTGCGACGCCCTGGTGCGCATCCCCATGGCCGGCGCGGTCGAGAGTCTCAACGTCTCGGTCGCCGCTGCCGTCTGCCTCTACGAGGTGGTCCGGCAGAGAGGGTAGCCCCAGCCCTCCGCGTTAGTGGTCGTGGTCAGCTCCAACGGGGGGCAGACTCGATTGAACGAGGCCGGCGGGCGGGAACCGCGTGCACCCGTCCTGTTCCCACCCCGTTCAATCGAGTCTGACCCCACGGTCACGGCAACCAGTGGCGTCTGACCCAGTTGTCCCCACGGTGTAGTCAGTGGATGGAGACATCCCATACAATGTCGTATCTCTGGAGATATCGGATGTGTTGAGAGTCGTTCTGGACACTTCGGTGCTCGCTTCGGCCTTGCGCAGCCGGGAGGGCGCCGCTAACGCATTGTTGCGTCTTGTCGCAGTCCGGCGGCTCGTGCCACTGGCAACACCGGCGCTCTTCCTTGAGTACGAGGACGTATTGAACAGACCCGAGCAGAGGCTGGTGCACGGATTCAGCGTGGACCAGATCGGCAAATTCCTCGCAGCGTTGGCGAGTGCGGTGGAACCCGTAGAGGTCCGATTCCAGTGGCGACCGCAACTCTCAGATCCCGGGGACGAAATGGTACTGGAGGCCGCCGTGAACGGCAGGGCTGACGGGCTCGTCACGTACAACCTCAAGCACTTTGTCGCAGCGGCTGACCGTTTCCGGTTGCGTGTCTTGCGGCCGGTGGAGGTGCTGCGGGAGGTCAGATCGTGAGCAAGGCGTCCTATCCACTCAAGCTCCCAGCTTCATTGAAAGCGGCGGCCCAGCGACTCGCGCGCGAGGACGGCGTATCCCTGAACCAGTGGATTGCGGTCGCGCTGGCCGAGAAGGTCGGCGCGGTGGAGACTGCTGCCGCTTTCTTCGAGCGTCGTGCCGGGGGCGCAAAGCCGGAAAACATTCTCTGGTTTCTGGACCGTGCGGGAGAAGAGCCGGCGCCGTCCGGAGACGGGCCGCCGTTCTGATCGTCAACTCATTCCCTGCTGACGGTCCATGGCGTCTGACCCCATCGATCCCCGGGCTTCCGGCGCGGGCCGGGTTCGGCTATGATGCCGCGCTTCCCCGGACAGGCCGGGGTGTGACTCCTTGCCTCACCGGAACGCCGGCGCACCGGAACCCCGGGAGGCTCGACAGCCGAAAGGAGCGTCCATGCGTCACTACGAAGTCGTGTTCCTGGTCCACCCGGACCAGAGCGAGCAGGTTCCCGCGATGCTCGAGCGGTACCGCTCGATGATCGAAGGCGGCAACGGGCGGATTCACCGCCTGGAGGACTGGGGCCGCCGCCAGCTGTCCTATCCCATCGCCAAGGTCCACAAGGCGCACTACGTCCTGATGAACATCGAGGTCGAGCAGAAGACGCTCGACGACCTCGAGAGCGCGTTCCGCTTCAATGACGCGGTGCTGCGCAACCTGGTCATCAAGCGCGACGAGGCGGTCACCGAGCCCTCGCCGATGGCCAAGTCCCGCGAGGAGGGCGAGGAGCGCCGCGAGCGCGGGCCCCGGCCGCCGCGTGAGGACCGGGTGGCCGACGAGCTGCCCGCCGAGGACGACGAGTGACGGCGGGCGCAGCGCGCGCCCGGCCGCTGGACGAACGAATCGAGGGGTAGGACATGTCGCGTTTCTTCCGCCGCAAGAAGTACTGCCGGTTTACCGCCGAGGGTGTCAAGGAGATCGACTACAAGGACATCGCGACGCTGAAGCAGTACGTCAGCGAGACCGGCAAGATCGTCCCGAGCCGCATCACCGGGACCAAGTCGCGCTACCAGCGTCAGCTGTCGACCGCCATCAAGCGGGCGCGGTTCCTGGCGCTGCTGCCGTACACCGACGCCCACCAGTAAGCGCGCGGGGCGGGCGCTCGAGCCGGAGGCCCGGTGAAAGGCCTGGCGGCATTCGTGATGGCGGGCCGGGGCCAGGCCGTACTGGCCGTGGTGGCGTTCTCGCTCCTGTCCGTCGTGATCCCGCCGGCAAGTTACCTGGCGGGCGGGGCGGTGGGGCTGGTGACCCTGCGCCGGGGCTGGCTCGAGGGGCTGGTCGTGACGGCCGGGGCGACGCTGCTGGCCGGGGCCCTCGGGTGGGTCGCCCTCGGCAGCCCGCTGCCGGTGCTGGCGCTGCTGGCGCTCCTCTGGCTGCCGGTGTGGGCGCTCGCCCAGGTGCTGCGCGGCACCTCGGCCCAGGGGCCGACCCTGACCGTCGCGGCGCTGGTCGCGGCCGGGGCCGTCCTGCTGGTCCACGGGGTCGTGGACTCGCCGGCCGAGTGGTGGCGGGGGGTGCTCGAAGGTGGGCTGGTGCCCATGTTCGAGGGCCAGGGGATCAAGCTGGACCCGGAGGTCATCGCGCGCATCGCCGCGGTGATGACCGGGGTGGTGGCGGCGGCCACGGTGCTGGGGGCGAGTATTTCGCTCTTCGTCGCCCGCTGGTGGCAGGCGCTGCTGTACAACCCGGGCGGCTTCGGCCAGGAGTTCAGGGCGCTGCGGCTCGACTGGCGGGTTGCGGCTGCCACCGCGGTGGTGGCGCTGGCGCTGTTCTTCGCACCCGGCGGGCTGCGGCGCATGGCGGCCGAGATCCTGCTGGTGGGGCTGGTGGTGTTGACGTTGCAGGGCCTGGCCGTCGCGCACGCGTTGCTCGGCCCGCGCAAGGGTGGACGGGCCTGGTTGACGGGACTCTACGTGGCGCTGGTGGTGCTGTGGCCGTACCCCATGGTCGCGCTCGCGGTGCTCGGGTGGGCCGATGCGTGGGTCGATTTCCGGCGCCGATTCTACAAGTCGTGAGGTAGGACGATGGAAGTGATACTGCTGGAGAAGGTTCAGAACCTCGGGAACCTGGGCGAGAAGGTCCGGGTGAAGCCCGGCTATGCCCGCAACTTCCTGATCCCGAAGGGCAAGGCGGCGCAGGCGACGGCGGCCAACCTGGAGGCCTTCGAGAAGCGCCGGGCGGAGCTGGAGAAGGCTCAGGCCGAGACGCTCGCCGCGGCCCAGGCCCGGGCCGCGAAGCTGGAGGGGCTGCGCCTGCGGATCGCCCGGCGGGCCGGTGACGAGGGGAGGCTCTTCGGCTCGGTCGGCACGTCCGACATCGCCGATGCGGCCGCTGCCGCCGGCCACGAGGTGCACAAGCACGAGGTGCGCCTCGCCGAGGGGCCGCTGCGTCAGCTCGGGGAATTCTCGATCCCGCTGCACCTGCACGCCGACGTGGACGCCCACGTCACGGTCGAGGTCGTGCCCGAGGCGTGAGGCCGGCCGGCCCGGCGGCGGTCGTCGCCGGGCCCGATTGCGAAATCCGCTGCGCGGTGATAGACCGGGGCCGTGATGGCAACCCCCTCGCCCCGAGATGTCCGTCCCGACCCGGAGGCGGCGGCCCTCAAAGTGCCGCCCCACTCGATCGAGGCCGAGCAGTCGGTGCTCGGCGGGCTGATGCTGGACAACGCGGCCTGGGACCAGGTCGCGGACCTCGTCTCTGAGGCGGACTTCTACCGCTACGCCCACCGCCTGATCTTCCGGGCCGTCGGGGCGCTGGCCGAGCAGAACAACCCCTTCGACGTGGTGACCCTTTCGAGCTGGCTCCGGGACCGGGGCGAGCTCGAGCCCGCCGGGGGCCTCGCCTATCTCGGCGAGCTCGCCGCGAACACCCCGAGCGCCGCCAACATCAAGGCCTACGCGACCCTGGTGCGCGAGCGCTCGGTGTTGCGCGACCTGATCCGGGTGGCGGGCGAGGTGGCGGATTCGGCGTTTCAGCCCGAAGGCCGCGACACCTCGGCGCTGCTGGACCACGCCGAGCGGCTGGTCTTCGAGATCGCCGAGCGGGGGCTGCGCCGGCGGGCGGGGTTCCGGGCGGTCAAGGACCTCCTGGTCACGGTGGTCGACCGGATCGACGCCCTCTACCAGCGGGACAACCCGATCACCGGTGTCTCCACGGGCTTCACCGACCTCGACGGCCTCACCTCCGGACTGCAGGCCTCCGACCTCGTCATCGTCGCGGGGCGTCCGTCCATGGGCAAGACCAGCTTCGCGATGAACCTCGCCGAGCATGCGCTGCTCGGCGACAAGCTGCCGGTGGCGGTGTTCAGCATGGAGATGCCTGCCGAGCAGCTGGTGATGCGGCTCCTGTCCTCGCTCGGGCGCATCGATCAGCACAAGGTGCGCACGGGCAAGCTCGACCCGGACGATTGGCCACGGCTCACCTCGGCCATCGGCATGCTCTCCGAGCGCCCGATGTTCATCGACGACACGCCGGCCCTCACCCCCACGGAGTTGCGTGCCCGCGCCCGGCGCCTGAAGCGCGAGCACGGTCTCGGGCTCGTGGTGGTCGACTACCTCCAGCTGATGCAGGTGCCGGGGACGCGGGAGAACCGTGCCACGGAGATCTCGGAGATCTCCCGGTCCCTGAAGGCGCTGGCCAAGGAGCTCGCGGTCCCCATCGTCGCGCTCTCCCAGCTCAACCGCAGCCTCGAGCAGCGCCCGAACAAACGGCCGGTGATGTCGGACCTTCGCGAGTGCGTGACCGGGGATACTCTCGTCTGCCTCTCCGATGGCGGTCGCATTCCCGTTCGCGACCTGGTCGGTCAGACCCCACGCGTGTGGTCTCTGGACGCAGACCAGCGGATCGTGCAAGCGGAGTCAGACAGGGTCTGGTCCGTCGGCGTGCGACCGGTGTTTCGGGTGGCACTGGCGAGTGGGCGCGCCCTGCGGGCCACGGCCGCCCACCGCCTGCTCGGTGCCAACGGCTGGAAGACCGTCTCCGACCTTCGGCCCGGCGACCGCCTGGCGGTCGTTTCTTCGGTGCCTGGAGGCTCGAGTCACTTCCGGTTCGCACCCAGCCGCAGGACGGTGGCGAGCTACGCGGAGCTGCTGCAGAGCGAGAGCCTGCGCCGCTGGGCACAGTCCGACCTGTACTGGGACCGGGTCGTCGCCGTGGAGCCTGACGGAGAGGAGGAGGTCTTCGATCTGACCGTCCCAGGTCCGGCGTGCTGGCTGGCCGACGGGGTCATCAGTCACAACTCGGGGGCGATAGAACAGGATGCTGATTTGATTATGTTTATTTACCGGGACGAGGTCTACAACGAGGAGAGCCCCGACAAGGGGACGGCGGAGATCATCGTCGCCAAGCAGAGGAACGGGCCCATCGGGACGGTGCGCCTGACCTTCCTCGGCAAGTACACCCGCTTCGAGAACTACTCACCGGAGACGGCGGGGGCGGGGGCCTATCTGTGAGCCGCCCGCTCCGGGCATTCGTCGACGCCAGCGCCCTGGCCCACAACCTCCGAAGGGTCCGTGAGGCCGCACCGGGTCGGCGGGTCATCGCCATCGTCAAGGCCGACGCCTACGGGCACGGCCTGCTCGCGGCCGCCGACGCCCTGGCCGGTGCCGACGCCTTCGGCGTCGCCGCCCTGGAGGAGGCGCTGCGGCTGCGCGCGCACGGCGTGCGCGTGCCGCTGGTCCTGCTCGAGGGCTTCTTCGAGGTGGGGGAGCTGGAGGCCATCGCCCATCACGGCGTCGACGTCGCGATCCACCATCCCTGGCAGGTCGAGGCCCTGGAGTCGGTGCGGCTCGAGGCCCCGGTCCGGGTGTGGGTCAAGCTCGACACGGGCATGCTCCGGCTGGGCTTCGCCCCGGGGCAGGCGCGCGCCGTGTGCGACCGGCTGCAGGCGAGCCCCAATGTCGCGTCGCCGGTGCGTTTCATGACGCACCTCGCCGCTGCGGACGACCCGGCCGGGCCCGGCACGCCGCGTCAACTCGCGCGCCTCGGCGCGGCGCTCTCTGGACTGGAGGCCGAGGCGAGCGTCGCCAACTCGGCGGGTGTGCTCGCCTGGCCGGAGAGCCATGCGCAGTGGGTCCGGCCGGGCATCATGCTCTACGGTGCCTCGCCCTTCCCGGGGCGCGTCGGGGCGCAGGACGGGCTACGCCCCGTGATGACCCTGGAGACCCGCCTGATCGCGGTCAGCCGGGCCGTGGCGGGCGAGGCCGTCGGATATTCCGGGACCTGGGTCTGCCCCGAGGACATGCCCCTGGGAGTCGCCGCGGTCGGCTACGGCGACGGCTACCCCCGCCACGCGCCGTCGGGCACGCCGGTGCTGGTGAACGGGGTGCGGGTGCCGCTGGTCGGCCGGGTCTCCATGGACATGGTGACCCTGGACCTGCGCCCCGTCCCCGATGCTCGGTCGGGGGACCGGGTGATCCTCTGGGGTGAGGGCCTGCCGGTGGAGGAGGTGGCCGCGGCCGCCGGGACCATCTCGTACCAACTCCTCTGCGGCCTGACGACGCGGGTCCCCCGCGTCGTCGGTACCGGACACCGCCTTGCCACGAGTGGCACGGCCTCTCATGCCCTCTAAGGACCGCCGCGTCTACCAGTGCCAGGCCTGCGGGGCGGAGCAGCCCAAGTGGGCCGGCCAGTGCCCGGACTGCGGGGCCTGGAACTCCCTCGTCGAGGCCCTGGCGCTGCCCCGCAAGGCCGCCTCGGGGGGGTGGACGGGCGCCGCGGAGGGGGGCGTGCTCGACCTCGCCAGCGTCGAGCAGAACGAGGAAGGCCGCCTGCCCACCGGCTTCGACGAGCTCGACCGGGTGCTCGGGGGCGGCCTCGTCGCCGGCTCGGTCGTGCTCATCGGCGGCGACCCCGGGATCGGCAAGTCCACCCTGCTCCTGCAGGCCCTGACCTCGGTCGCCGAGCGCCACGGCGTGCCCGTGCTCTACGTCACCGGCGAGGAGTCGCCCCAGCAGGTGCGGCTGCGGGCCGACCGCCTCGGCCTCGGCGTGGCCGGCGTGCGCCTGCTGGCCGACATCGAGGTGGACCGCATCCTCGCCGCCGCCCAGCGGGAGCGGCCCCGGGTGGCGGTGGTCGACTCGATCCAGACGGTCTATTCCGACCAGCTCCCCTCGGCCCCCGGCAGCGTCAGCCAGGTGCGGGAGAGCGCGGCGCGCCTGGTGCGCTTCGCCAAGCAGACCGGCACCGCCGTGCTGCTGGTCGGCCACGTGACGAAGGAGGGGACCATCGCGGGGCCCCGCGTGCTCGAGCACATGGTGGACACTGTCCTCTACTTCGAGAGCGACCAGGGCAGCCGCTTCCGGGTCGTGCGGGCGTTCAAGAACCGCTTCGGGGCCGCCAACGAGCTCGGGGTCTTCGCCATGACCGACCGCGGGTTGCGGGAGGTTGGCAACCCCTCGGCGATCTTCCTCTCGCGCCACGACTCGCCGGTCGCCGGCAGCGTCGTGATGGTGACCCGCGAGGGCAGCCGGCCGATGCTGGTCGAGGTCCAGGCGCTGGTGGACGAGAGCCACCTCTCCACCCCTCGCCGGGTGGCAGTCGGCCTCGACCCGAGCCGGCTCGCGATGCTGCTCGCGGTCCTCCACCGCCACGGCGGGGTCGCGACCTACGACCAGGACGTGTTCGTCAACGTGGTGGGGGGCGTGCGGGTCACGGAGACGGGGGGCGACTTGGCCGTGCTGCTCGCCGTGCTCTCGAGCCTGCGCGATCGGCCCTGGGCCGGCGACCGCGTGGTCTTCGGGGAGGTGGGCCTCGCCGGGGAGGTGCGCCCGGTGGTCGGGGGAGAGGAGCGGCTGCGGGAGGCCGCCAAGCACGGTTTCCGCCTCGCCGTCGTGCCGAAGGCCAACGCCCCGCGGCGTTCGCCCGAGGGCATCGAGGTCGTCGCGGTCACCCGCCTGCAGGAGGCCCTGGACGCGCTCTGACGCCGGCTCCCCCGGCGCGCGTCAGGGCCCCGCTCGGCGCGGACGGCGTATGCGTACCGATGGGTCGATGCGCACCGTCTTCACGCCGTTCGGCGTGGTCTGCAGGATCTCCATCGCGTGCCCGTCCAGACGCAGGCTGGTGTCGGGGTCGGGAATCGTCTCCAGGTACTCCAGGATCAGGCCGTTCAGGGTCTTCGGGCCGTCCGTGGGGAGGTCCCAGCCGAGCGCGCGGTTCAGGTCGCGCACGCCGATGCCGGCGTCGACGAGGAGCCTGCCGTCGGGCTGCGGAACGACCTCCGGCGTGTGGTCGCCCGGGTCGGTGGTGAATTCGCCGACCACCTCTTCCAGGATGTCGTCGAGGGTGACCAGTCCCTGGACGTCGCCGTACTCGTCCACCACCAGCCCCAGGCGCTCGCGCCGGCGCTGGAAGTGCAGGAGCTGGACCGCGAGGGGCGTTCCGCTCGGGACGAAGTAGGGCGCGACCGCGAGGGCCCGGAGCGATTCCCGGGTGAGCTCGCCGCGGTCCAGCAGCGCCAGCGCCCGGCGCAGGTGCAGGACCCCGGCCACCCGGTCCACGTCGCCGTCGAAGAGGGGTACGCGGGCGTGCTGGCAGCGCAGCAGCCGCTCGCGGATCTCCTCGATGTCCGCGTCGAGGTCGATCCCCATCACCTCGGTGCGGGGCACCATGATCTCGTCCACCGTGACGTGCTCCAGGTCCAGGATCCCCAGCAGCATCGTGCGGTGGCGCTGGGGCAGGATGGCGCTGGCCTCGTTCAGCACCGTCCTCAGCTCCTCGCGGCTGAGCGGCCGCGACTCGAGCGTCTCGCGCGAAAGCCCGAGCAGGCGCAGCAGTCCCGTCGAGGTAGCGCTCACCAGCCACACGACGGGGTGAAACACCTTTTGCAGGGGGGTCAGCACGTAGGAGGCGGCGAAGGCGATCCGCTCGGGCGCGAGCGCCGCGAGCGTCTTCGGGGCGACCTCGCCGAAGACCAGGATCACGAGCGTCAGGGTCACGGTCGCCACGGCGATGCCGGCCTCGCCGAAGAGCTCGATGCCGATCACGGTCGCGATCGCCGAGGCCAGGATGTTGACCGAGTTGTTGCCCACCAGGATCAGCCCGATCAGCCGGTCCGGGCGGGCGAGGAGCGCGCTCGCCCGCCGCGCGCCGGGGTGGCCGCTCTTCTCGAGATGGCGCAGGCGATAGCGGTTGAGCGCCATCATCCCGGTCTCGGAGCCGGAGAAGAAGGCCGACATCAGGACCAGCAGGACGAGGACGGCGAAGAGCGCCCCCAGGGACAGGTCAGCCAACGGTGGCGGTGCCTCCGATCACCTCAGCGCTTGAGCACCAGCTCCAGCACGAACTTGCTGCCGAAGTAGGCGAGCATGAGCGCGAAGAATCCGCCGAGGCTCCAGCGGATCGCGACCCGGCCGCGCCAGCCGAAGCGCCAGCGGCCCCAGAGCAGGATGCCGAGGATGACCCACGCGATGACGGAGAGCACGGTCTTGTGGGCCAGGTGCTGCCCGAAGAGGTCCTCGACGAACATCGCCCCGCTGACGATGGCCATGGTGAGCATGAAGAAGCCGGCGGCGATGAGCTGGAACAGCAGCGTCTCCATGGTCTGCAGCGGGGGCAGCGCGCGGACCGCGCCGCCCAGGCGCCTGCGCCGCAGCTGATGCTCCTGGAACGCGAGGACGACTGCCTGTACGGCCGCCACCGACACCAGGGCGTAGGCGATGACCGCGAGCACCAGGTGGATCTCGAAACCGAATCCCCGCCCCAGGGCTATCACCCGGCTGCTGGGGAAGGCGAGTGCCAGCGCGGCGCTGGTGGCCGCGAGCGGCAGGCTGAGGAAGAAGAGGTTCTCGAGCGGCTGCCCCAGGCTCGCGATGACGACGATGGCGGAGATGACCCAGGCGAAGAGCGACGCCGCGTAGAAGAAGCCCAGGTTCAGTCCACCCGGCACGAAGACGGCCTGGGACAGGACCACCCCGTGCAGGACCACCGCGAGGGCGGCGAGCGCGAGGGCCTGGGGCTTTGCCCGGGGGTCCGGCACACCCTTGACGATGGGGACGGCCAACCGGGCGGTTGCGGCCAGGTACAGCAGGACGGTACTCACACTGAATACGACGGGTAACATGGCGTGGTGGTCCGGGGCGGCGGCGCCGGGTCATCATGGCACAATAACCCTCCGGTATTGAAGGGGAAGCCCACGTGTTCGAAAGCCTGACCGAGCGCCTGACCCGCACGCTGAAGAACCTGAGGGGCCAGGGGCGCCTCACCGAGGACAACATCCGCGACACCCTGCGCGAGGTCCGCATGGCGCTCCTCGAGGCGGACGTCGCGCTTCCCGTGGTGAAGGAGCTCGTCGAGCGGGTGCGCCTGCGCGCGCTCGGGCAGGAGGTCATGCAGAGCCTCACGCCGGGCCAGGAGCTCATCCGCGTCGTGCGTGACGAGCTGATCGCGGTGATGGGCGAGGCGGGGGAGGGGCTGGACCTGAGGGCGCGGCCGCCGGTCGTCGTCCTGATGGCGGGACTGCAGGGCTCGGGCAAGACCACCACGGTGGCGAAGCTCGCCCGCTGGCTGAAGGAGCGCAAGAAGAGCGTGATGGTGGCGAGCACGGACGTCTACCGCCCGGCCGCCATCGAGCAGCTCGCCGTCCTTGCCCGCGAGGTGGGCGCGCAGTTCCACCCCTCGCACGGCGGTGAGGACCCCGTCGCGATCGCCACCCGTGCGGTGGACGACGCCCGGCGCAGGATGCTGGACGTGGTGCTCCTGGACAGCGCGGGGCGGCTGCACGTGGACGAGGGGATGATGGAGGAGATCCGCCGCATCCACGCCGCCGTGGAGCCGGTGGAGACGCTGTTCGTGGTGGACGCTATGAGCGGTCAGGACGCCGCCCGGGCGGCGAAGGCCTTTCACGACACACTGCCGCTCACCGGGGTGGTCCTCACCAAGGCGGACGGCGACGCGCGCGGCGGCGCCGCGCTCTCGGTGCGCCACGTCACCGGCAAGCCCATCAAGTTCATCGGTACCGGCGAGAAGACCACGGCCCTCGAGCCCTTCTACCCGGACCGCATCGCCTCGCGCATCCTCGGCATGGGCGACGTGCTGGGACTCATCGAGGAGGTGGAGCGCAAGGTCGACCGGGACCAGGCGGCGAAGATTGCCACCAAGCTCAAGACCGGCAAGGGCTTCGACCTCGCGGACTTTCGCGACCAGCTGCGCCAGATGAAGGGAATGGGCGGGCTGTCCGGGCTGGTGGACAAGCTGCCGGGCATGGGTAACCTGCCCGCCGAGGTCAAGGCGCAAGTGAACGACCGGGAGCTCCTGCACGTGGAGGCGATCATCAACTCCATGACCCCCCAGGAGCGCCGCCATCCCGGCGTCATCAACGGCTCGCGCCGCAAGCGCATCGCCGCGGGCTCCGGGACCCAGGTCCAGGACGTCAACCGCCTCCTGAAGCAGTTCACGCAGATGCAGAAGATGATGAAGCGCATGGGCAAGAAGGGCGGGCTCGCCGGGCTGCTCCGGGGGATGCGCGGACGGATGCCGCCCCCGGGGGCGTTCCCCGGGTAACACCCCGACGCAACGGGCGCCTTCCAATCCGGACCAGGATCGGTAAAATACTCGTCTTTTCGGCCGGCCCGGGACAAAGCAACGCGCATGGTTACGATTCGACTCAGCCGCAGCGGCGCGCACAAGCGGCCCTTTTATCACGTGGTGGTCACCGATTCCCGCAACCGCAGGGACGGCGGCTTCATCGAGCGCGTCGGGTTCTTCAACCCGATCGCCGCCAGCCAAGAGGTCTCGTTCCAGGTCGACGCCGACCGGTACGCCTACTGGGTTTCGAAAGGTGCCCAGGCCTCCGCGCGGGTCGCCCAACTCGTCAAGCAGCAGCCGGCCGCCGCGACCCCCGCGTAAGGGGCCGGCGCTCGAGCCGCCGCCCGACCGGGGCGGGGGGCTCGGTGCTGCGGTCCCGGACCCCGGCGACCTGGTCGAGCTTGGCCGAGTCGCCGGTGCGCACGGGGTGCTCGGGTGGGTCCGGGTGGTGTCCTGGTGCGAGCCGCCGGAGAACCTGCTGGGGTACCCCTCGTGGTACCTGTGCCGCGGCGGGCGGTGCGGTCTGTGGCGGGTGCGGGACGGCCGCGCACACGGCAAGGGCGTGGCCGCGTGGCTGGAGGGCTGCGAGGACCGCGATCGGGCCCAGGCGCTGGCGGGCGCCACGGTGGCGGTCCGCCGGGCCGAGTTGCCCGAGCCAGGCGAAGGTGAGTACTACTGGGCCGACCTGATCGGGCTCACGGTGGTGAGCGCGGCAGGCCAGGAGCTCGGCCGGGTGGCGGCCCTGATGGCCACTGGGGCCAACGACGTGCTGGTGGTGCAGGGCGAGCGGGAGCGGCTCATCCCGTTTCTGCCCGGCTCGGTGGTACAGGAGGTGGACCTGGTGGCACGGCGTGTCCGGGTGGACTGGGACCCGGACTTCTGAGCGCCATGCACATCGGCGTCGTCACGTTGTTTCCGCCGATGTTCGAGGCCGTCACCGGTTACGGTGTCAGCGGCCGGGCGGTGAAGGAGGGGCGGCTGTGCGTCGACCTCTGGAACCCGCGGGATTTCACCCGCGACCGCCATCGGACCGTGGACGACCGGCCCTACGGCGGAGGGCCGGGGATGGTGATGCTCTACGACCCGCTGGTGGCCGCGATCCAGGCGGCGCGGGCGGGGGTGGCGGGCGCCCGGGTGCTCTACCTGAGCCCCCAGGGCCGGCGGCTCGACCAGGCCGGCGTGCGGGAGTTGGCCGAGCGCCCCGGCTTCGTGCTGGTGGCGGGGCGCTACGAGGGCATCGACGAGCGGGTCGTCGATGCGGTGGTCGACGAGGAGTGGTCGATCGGGGACTATGTCCTCTCGGGCGGCGAGCTGGCGGCCATGGTCGTCATCGACGCCGTGACGCGCCTGTTGCCGGGTGCCCTCGGCCACGAGGACTCGGCGCGGGAGGACTCGTTCGTCGACGGGTTGCTGGACTACCCGCACTACACCCGGCCCGAGCTGGCCGGGGACCGGCAGGTGCCGACGGTGCTGCTGAGCGGCGACCACGGTGAGGTGGGTCGCTGGCGCCTGAAGCAGGCCCTCGGACGCACCTGGCAGCGGCGCCCCGACCTGCTGGCGGGGCTGGAGCTGGGCCCGGAGCGTCGGGCCTTGCTGGAAGAATTCATCCGCGAGCGGCGCGAGGCGGCCGGCGCGGGGAGAGAGGACGCAGGAGGACCGGAGCGATGAGCAACCTCGTCGAGATGATCGAGCGGGAACAGATGACCCGCGAAGTGCCCGACTTTTCCCCGGGCGACACCGTGATCGTGCACGTCAAGGTGAAGGAGGGCGCCCGCGAGCGCCTGCAGGCCTTCGAGGGCGTGGTCATCGCCAAGCGCAACCGCGGCTTCAACTCCTCGTTCACCGTGCGCAAGGTGTCCCATGGCGAGGGCGTCGAGCGCACCTTCCAGACCTACAGCCCCGCCGTCAACGACATCGCGGTGAAACGCCGCGGTGACGTCCGCCGTGCGAAGCTCTATTACCTGCGCGACCGCCGTGGCAACGCGGCGAAGATCCGCGAGAAGGTGTAACGCGGCGAAGACGTCCCTGCAGGCTCGTGTGCCGCCGTCCATGCGGCACACGGTCCGGCAAACCGCACCGGCGGCCTGCTCGCAGGGCGGAGGTGCCCGTTCTTTCCCAGCCGCCTGACGCCGTGGTCGCCACCCCCTTGCCCGGTCCAGGGGCCCGCCTGGGGTTCCGGGTCCGGGACGGACGGCTGACGGCGATCGAGATGCTCGGACCTGCCGCGGCGCTGCGGGCGCCGGTGGGGGGCTCCCTGGCGGCGGAGGTGGCCCGTCAGCTCGCCGCGTACTTCGCCGACCCTGCCTTTCCCTTCGACCTTCCCCTCGAGACCGCTGGGACGCCGTACCAGAGGCGGGTGTGGCACGCCCTGACGCGCATTCCCCCAGGGGAGCCTCAGACCTACGGCGCCGTGGCGAGGGCGGTCGGCGGGGGCGCCCGGGCGGTGGGCGGGGCCTGCCGGGCGAACCCGGTCCCCATCGTCGTCCCTTGCCATCGGGTGGTCGCCGCCTCCGGGCTCGGCGGTTACCTGGGCGGCGGAGCGCCGGGCTCGGCAGGGGCGCTCGCCGTGAAGGCCTGGCTCCTCGCCCACGAGCACCGGTGAGCGGTCTTCCCAGCGAGGCCGACGCGGCCCTGGTGGACCAGTTCCTGGACGCCCTGTGGATGGAGCGCGGGCTCTCCGCGAACACCCTGGCGGCCTATCGCAGCGACCTCCTGGCGCTTGCCGTCTGGTTGGGGGGGAAGGGGCTGGACCTCGTCTCGGCCGGCCGTGCGCAGCTGCTCGAGTACCTGGCGAGTAGAGAGGGGGCCCGGGTGCGCACCACCGCCCGCCGGCTCTCGGCAATCCGGCGCTTCTATCGCCACCTGGTGCGGGTCCGGACACTCCCGGAAGACCCCACGGCCCTCATCGAGAGCCCGCGCCTCGGCCGCCCGCTGCCCGACGCCCTTACCGAGACCGAGGTCGAGGCGCTGCTCGGCACCCCGGACGTCGCCACGGCCCTGGGGGTCCGCGACCGGACCATGCTCGAGCTCCTCTATGCCACCGGCCTGCGCGTATCCGAGCTCGTCGGGCTGCATCGGCTCCGGGTCAACCTCCGGCAGGGGGTGGTCCGGGTCATGGGGAAGGGGAGCAAGGAGCGCCTGGTGCCCTTCGGCGAGGAGGCGAGCGAGTGGATCGATCGCTACCTGGCCACGGCGCGAGAAGAACTGCTCGGGGGACGGGAGAGCGAGGCGCTCTTCGTCACCGAGCGCGGCGGCGGAATGACCCGCCAGGCGTTCTGGTACCGGATCAAGCGCTACGCGAGCGAGGCGGGGATCCGCAAGCGCCTCTCTCCCCACACGCTCCGGCACTCCTTCGCCACGCACCTCCTGAACCACGGCGCCGACCTGCGCGTGGTGCAGCTTCTCCTCGGGCATCGGGACATCTCGACCACCCAGATCTACACCCACGTCGCCCG
>ERZ1645187.2163-NODE-2163-length-17573-cov-6.564848_pt1 | contig 17573 bp, 15 predicted proteins | sample MGYA00575352_ERZ1645187 | MGnify/ENA primary metagenome ERZ1645187 (study PRJEB40837, sample SAMN11349314) | freshwater sediment metagenome | isolation source: river sediment | host: Sediment | place: India: Wazaribad , New Delhi | collected 2017-02-21 ... | reverse complement strand
GCACCTCTCCGGTCGTGACCAATGCGCGCCGCCGCTTCGAGGAGATCTATCTGCAAGGGCGGGCGGAAACGATCTTCGCCGGAACGACCGAGATCCAGCTCGGGATCATCGCCGACCGTATTCTCGACCTGCCGCGGGGGAAATGACCGATGCGCGATGAAACGATTCTGGCGGAACTGGATGACCTTTCGCGCACCGCTGCACGGTCCATGGAGGGCGGCGCGGGTCAATCCTGTGCGAAGCTGGCCGCGCGGCTCGGCGAGGATGGCCTGCTCGGTGTGATCGCGCCGGAGCCGCCGGGCCTTGGCCTGCCGGCGGTGTTCGCCGGCGCCATCGTTGCCGCCGCCGCCCGCCATCTGCTGGCCTTCCCTGTGGTGGAAACGCTGGCCGCATCGGCTTTGATGGCAGAGGTTGCACCCGATATCGCGGCGGCGGTTGTTGCCGGGGAGGCGGTGATGACCTCCACGCCTTCCGCGCGTCTTGTCGCCGAGGGGGGCATGCTCAGCGGCATTGCCGCCGATGTACCTTTGGGGGCAGAGGCGGATTGGCTGCTGGCGCCTGCCGGGACAGCGGGCGGGGCGCAGGGGCTGGCGCTGATCGCTCTGAAGGGGGAGGGCGTCAGCCTGTCACCCGTCGGCGGGCTGGACCCAGCGCGGCCGCAGGCCACTGTCCGGGTGGAGGGGTACAGGCCCGCGCCGGGAAGCCTCATCCTCCGGCAGGATCAGGTGAACGCCCATGCCGGGCTGGAACTGGCCTTGCGTGCGGCCGATCTCAACGCCGCTGCAACTGCTGCGTCCGATCTTGCGGTGCAATACATTTCCGCGCGCAGCCAGTTCGGCCGGCCGCTGGTGAGTTTTCAGGCGCTGCGACATGATCTCGCCCGGGCCCGCATGGCGCTGGAAAGCGGACGACAGCTGATCGACCATGCGCTTGACCTGACCGATGCCGGAGAACGGCTCGAGGCTGCCGAACTTGCCTATGCGCAGGCGGCGGCGACCTGTCCCGGCATCGCGGAGATGGCGCTGCAACTGCACGGCGGAATGGGCTTTACCTGGGATGTGAAGGCCCACCATTATCTCCGGCGGATCAAGGCGCAGATCGGCGCGCGTGATGCCGCCGCAGCGCGCGAGCGGGTGATTGCCCGCGTGCTCGGCAGGCTGGTGGCCTGAACCGGCTCAGGCGGCGAGGAACGGTACGAGCGCCGCCGCGAGCACGGCGGGGCTCTGCACGGCGAGAAAATGCCCGCCGTCGAGCACGCGGAAATCCCGGCGCTGCATGGCGCCGGTGCGGGCATCGACGATGTCGGGCGTGCCGAACGGATCGTAGCGGCCAGCCAGCACCAGCGCCGGCGCGGCGATGCCGGCGAGATCGCCCGTCAGGTCCGCGTTGATCAGCATCCGGTAGGCCGCCGCATAGCCCTGCGGGTCAGCCCCCAGCCAGCGGGCGATGGCACGGCGCTTCTCATCCGCATTCGCCCACAAGTCCTCGGGGAAAGCCTTGGGCAGGACAGCCTCGGCGACGGCACGCAGGCCCTCGCAGTCGATCCTGTCGGCAAGCTCGCCGGCCCCGGCCTTGCGCTCTGGCGGGATGCCCAGCGCCGGGGCGATCAATACCAGCGCCTTGCAGCGCGCGGGATAGCGCGCGGCAAAACGCGTGGCGATGGCCGCGCCGATGGCCGCGCCCGCCACCGTCACCGGCCCATCGATCGCCAGTGCGGCCAGCAAGGCCGCGATATCCGCCGCCAGCGTATCGAGATCGAGTGAACCGTTGACCTTTTCCGACAGGCCGGCGCCGCGCAGGTCATAGCGCACCGTGCGGATATGGGCCGGCAGCAGCGCGACGAGGCCATCCCAGCTGTTCAGGCTGCCGGCCAGTTCGTGGATCAGCACCAGCGTTTCCGGGCCCCGGCCATCAACGGCGTAGCGCAGGGCCGTGCCGTTCAGTTCCGCAAAGTCCAGCATCACGTCAGTCTCCTACAAGGTCACAGCGGCGTATCCGCGCCGGCCAGCACCAGTGCATCGACGGCGAAGCCGCCCTCCGGCAGGGCCATGAACGGGTTGATCTCGATGCTTTCCAGCCAGCCGGCATTGGCCGCCGCAACCTGCGAGACGCGCACCAGCGCATCGGCCAGGGCCGCGATATCCACCGCCGCGCGGCCACGGATGCCGCGCGTCAGCATGTCCGCAGCCTTGACCGCGCCGATCATCTCCAGCGCGCCGGCCCTATCGAGCGGGGCGGGGCGGAACACCACATCCTTGAACACCTCGATGAAAATGCCGCCGAGGCCGAACATCATGATCGGCCCGAAGACGGGATCGCGATAGGCGCCGATCACGGTTTCAACCCCGCCGGTGACCATGCGGGTGACAAGCGCGCCGGTGATCGCTGCCTCCGGCTGCCGCTCGGCCACCGTGCACATCATCTCGTGCCATGCGGCCTCGACCTCAGCCGGGCCGCGCAGCCCGAGGCGGACGCCGCCAACATCGGATTTGTGCTGGATGTCGGGCGAGACCACCTTCAGCGCCACGGGAAAGCCGATTGCCGTCGCCATATCCGCTGCCTCGCGGGCGGACCTCGCCAGCCCGGAGGGCGGGAAGGGGAGACCCTGCGCAGCCAGCGCCGCAGTGGCCGCCGCCTCGTCCACCGGGCCGGCGGGCAGGGCGAGCCGGGCCTCGGGCGCCGTGGCAACATCGGCAGCGGGCGCGCGCCAGAGATGACGCATGCCGGCGGCGACGCGCAGGGCCTGGCTCGGCTCGTCAAACACCAGAAAGCCCGCCTGTTGCAGCCGCAGGCGCGAGTCCGGCGTCGTGAAGGTCGAAACTATGAACACCGTGCCGGGGTGGCGGCGCCGCATCTCGGCAAAGCGCGGCACCAGCAGGTCCATGATCGCGGCGTTGCGCCCCATGTGGACGAGGAAGGTGATGACGATGTCATAGCCGCCCTGCTCGACCATGATATCGTGGATGCGGGGCAGCAGGCTCATGTCGTTGACCACCTGCGCCGTGGTATCCACCGGGTTCACCGGGTTGGCGAAGGGGATCAGCGACAGGATCTCCTTCTGCGCCTCCTCCGGCAACGGGCTCATCTCCAGCCCGAGATCGACGGCCTGATCGGCCAGCATCACACCGACGCCGCCGGACGGCGTGATCACGGCCAGCCGGTTGCCACGGGGCTTTACGCCCGTTGCCGCGGCCTCCGTCATGTCCGCCAGTTCGCCGATCGAGCGGGCCTGACAGGCCCCCGCCTCGGCAAAGATCGCCTCATAGGCCGTGGCCGAGCCGGCAAGGCTGCCGGTGTGGGAGGCGACGGCGGCGGCGCCTGCTTCGGTATTGCCCACCTTCAGCACGATCACCGGCTTGCCGCTCCGGCGCGCCTTCAGCAGCGCGGTGCGCAGGGCCGGGCCATCCTGCGCGCCCTCGATATAGGCGACGATGACGGTGGTTGCCGGATCGCCGGCCATCCAGTCGATGCAGGCGGCGACATCGATATCCGCCTCGTTGCCGGTGGCGATGAAGCGGCTGATGCCAAGGCCGCGGTCATGCAGCATGGCATAACAGAACGAGCCGACCGCGCCGCTCTGGCTGGCGATGCCGATGCCGCCCTTGCGCGGCCAGGTATGCTGGAGCGAGGCGGAAAAGGTGAGGAACACGCCCTCATACGGGCTGAACAGGCCGAGTGAATTGGGGCCGAGCAACCGGGCGCCATTGTGCCGGCACAGGCTGGCCAGCGCGCGTTGCAGGGCCTTGCCTTCCTCGGATACCTCGCCGAGACCGGCGGTGAACATCACGATGCCGCGCGCGCCCTTGGCCAGACACGCCTCGATGCCGGCGCGCGCCATCTTTGCCGGCAGAGCGAGGATCGCGATATCGATTGTGCCCGGAATATCCCCTACGGCCGCATAGGCCGGCAGCCCCTGGATCACCGGCTGCGACGGATTGACGGGGTAGATCGGCCCGGCGAAACCGGCGCGCTTCAGCATGGCGACCGGTACGCCGCCGATCTTGTCGGGATCGGACGATGCGCCGAGGATGGCAACGGATTTCGGCGCGAAGAACGGTCCGAGATCGCCCGCGGGCGGAAGAGGCTGGGTCATGTCGTTGTGATCGCCTGGGGCATGCCGCCACCGGAAGGGAGGGTCTGGATGCGATGATCCTAGCAGCGGCGGCGCCGGGTTTTCGGTGCCCGGACTGCAAAGCTATGTTGCGATATTTCGACAAACGGGGCAGCGGCGTTCTTGCCACAATGGCAGGGCAGGGCGGCGCCACGGGGTTGCGCGGGTTCTGCACCCCGGGGATGGAATGAAAAGCCGGCCTGTCAATTCGATCGAGGATCTCCACGTCTTTCTGGCTGTCGCCTCGGCCAAGAATTTCTCGATGGCGGCGCGTGCGCTCGGCCTGCCGCCGTCGTCCATCTCGCGCCGGATCGGTGCCATCGAGCATCGCCTCGGTGTCGCCCTGTTCAAGCGTACGACGCGGGACATGATGCTGACCGATGCCGGCGTTGCCTATGCCAAGTCGGTCGAACGGATTTTCGATGATTTGCAGGAGGCGGATCTTGCTGTCTCCCGCTTTTCCAGGGTGCCGGAGGGTGTGCTGCGCATCGAATCCCGCCCCGGGCTGAGCGCGTGGCTGCTGGCGCCGCTGCTGCCGCGGTTCCTCGCCAAATACCCGACCATCCAGGTAGACCTCAGGCTGACCAACCAGACGCTGGAAGCATTGTCGCCGGGCACCGATGTCGGCATCCGCTACGGGTTGGCCAGCCCGTCCTCGCTGGTGACGCGCAAGATCGTGACCACGCGGCAGTTCGTCTATGCCTCGCCCGCCTATCTTGCGCAGCATGGCGAGCCGCAGACCCCGGACGAACTGGCCAGCCACAATTGCCTTGTGTTCACGCTGGGCGATGCGCCGGTCAAATGGCGGTTCCGCAAGGGCGACTACGACCGCACATTGCAGGCGCAAGGCAACCTGCGCAGCAACGATGTCAGCACGCTGGGCACGGCAGTGATCAACCATCTCGGCATCGGCGTGGCGCATGAATGGGTGATGCAGCGCGCGGTCGACGAGGGGCAGGCGGTGCGCATCCTGCCCGATTACGAAGTCACCACCATGAACAACTTCGATCTTCAGGTCTGCGCCATCTATGCGCCGGCGCTCAAGAATGTGCAGAAGGTGCGGGTGTTCATCGATTTTCTGCTGTCCACCCTGCGCGCGCCGCCCGGCTTGCGCGGTGGCGATGCGCCGGCCACTCTTGCCGCCGGTGAGCAGGAGCTGTGATCTGCCGCGCTCTTGCCGGGGGCGGGCGGGGCGGGTTCCACTTTGGGGTGGTGGGCCTGCCCGCCGGAGGCCAATGAGGGGCGTCAGCCATGCATCCTTCCCCGGACGAGGGTGACGATACCACCGGCATGATTCGCCAGAGCGCGCGCGCCTTTCTCAGTCAGAGCGGCGGCGTGGTGCGGAGCCGCGCTGTGCGGTTCAGCGAACTGGGGTTTGACCGCGCGGTGTGGAAACGCATGGCGCAGAACGGCTGGATCGGCCTGCGCGTGTCCGAAGCGCAGGGCGGCGTCGGGCTGGGCATGGGCGCGATGTGCGCGCTCGCCGGGGAGATGGGGGCAGGCCTGATGCCCGAGCCGCTGATCGGCTCGTGCCTCTCGGCGGCGCTGCTTGCTGCCGCGCCGGGTGGCCGGCAGGGGCTTGCGGCGCTGATGGCCGGGGAGGCGCTGGTGCTCACCGCCTGGCAGGAACAGGTGGACGGGCTGGCCGCCCCCGGCTCGGACGACGGCGAACGGGTGTTCGTCGCCTCCGGCTTCGGTGCCGATACGCTGCTGGTGACGCAGCGCGGGGCGGAGGGTCTGGCGCTTCTGGAGGTGGATGCCCGGGCGGTCGAGTTCGTGATGCTGCGCACGCAGGATGGCGGGCACTGCTGCACGGTGCGCGGCGCGCCCCGGTTCACGGGGCGGGTGATCGCCGCGGATATCCAGCCGGCGCTGGACCGGGCGCTGGACGAGGCCTGCCTTGCGACAGCGGCGTATCTGCAAGGCGTCAGCGATGCGGCGTTTGCGATGACGCTCGACTATCTGCGGACGCGCCGGCAGTTCGGCGTGGCGATCGGCAGCTTCCAGAGCCTGCGGCACCGGGCGGCGGACCTGAAGATGCAGATCGAACTCAGCCGGGCGAGCATCGCCGCCGCGGCGGGCGATATCGATGCTGGCACGACACCGGCCAATCGCGCCCGCGCGGTCTCCCGGGCCAAGGCGCGCGCCGGCGATGTCGCGCTCCGGGTGACGCAGGCCAGCATCCAGATGCATGGCGCGATCGGCTATACCGATGAGCACGACATCGGCCTTTATCTGCGCAAGGCAATGACGCTGGCCAACCAGTTCGGCTCCGCCGGCTGGCATCGCCGCCGCTATGCCGTGCTGGGCGACCCCAGAGCCGCCTGACCGGAGAGCACAATGAGCAAGCCGCAGGTTTCCGTCAAAGGCCACTCGATCAACGAGGCGTGGCTGGCGCTGCACGACGAGCCGGTGATCGAGCCGGATCTGCCGATTGTCGACCCGCACCACCACCTGTGGGACCAGAAGCCGCACAGCTACCTGTTCCATGAGCTGCTGGCCGATGTGGACAGCGGGCACGATGTGCGTGCGACGGTCTATGTCGATTGTGCGGCGATGTACCGGGCCGATGGCAACCCGGCGTTTGCCAGCGTCGGCGAGGTGGAGTTCGTCAACGGTATCGCGGCGATGAGCGCCAGCGGCTCCTATGGCCGGGCGCGGCTCTGCGTCGGCATTGTCGGCCATGCGGACCTGACGCGGGGCGGCGCGGCGCGCGATACGCTGGTGCGGCTGATCCAGGCCGCGCCCGAGCGGTTCAAGGGCATCCGCCACATGGGCGCGTATGATCCCAACCCCGGCATCACCAGCCTGCCGACGCCACCGCCGCCCGGCCTTTATGGCGATGCGCGGTTCCGCGAGGGGTTTGCCACGCTCGCGCCGCTCGGCCTGTCGTTCGACGCCTGGCTGTACCACCCGCAGCTTGATGATCTGATCGGGCTGGCCGATGCCTTCCCCGAGACGACGATCATCATGGATCACATGGGCGGGCGCATCGGCATCGGCGCCTATGCCGACAAGAGCGCGGAGGTGGATGCCCTCTGGCGCGGCAAGATCGTCGAGATCGCCAAGCGCCCGAATGTCGTGGTCAAGCTCGGCGGGTTCGGCATGCGGCTCAACGGCTTCCGCCTCAACGAGGCGCCGCGCCCGCCGTCGTCTGAGGCGCTGGCCACACTCTGGCGGCCGTATATCGAGTCCTGCCTCGATGCCTTCGGGCCAGCCCGCTGCATGTTCGAGAGCAACTTCCCGGTCGACAAGCTGTCGTGCAGCTACAAGGTGTTGTGGCACGCCTTCAAGCGCATCGCGGCGGGCCACACGCCGGAGGACAAGCGCCTGCTGTTCGCCGGCACGGCCACGCGGGTCTATCGCCTGCCGGGTGCGCTGATCGCCTGCCCCCCGGCAGCAGCTACAGCGTGATGCCGCCGTCGATGGAGACCTCGGCGCCGGTGATGAAGGCGCTGTCGTCCGAGAGGAGGAACAGCACCAGCTTGGCGACCTCGTCCACCGTGCCGTTGCGCTTGAGGGGCACAAGCTGCATGCGCTGCTGGCGCTGCTCCTGTGTCAGCGCATCCAGCATCGGCGTGTCGATCGGCCCGGGATGGACCGAGTTGACGCGCACCTTGATGCTCGCCAGATCGACCGCTGCGGCCTTGGTCATGCCGCGCACCGCCCATTTCGTGGCGCAATAGGCGATGGCGCGGGGCGAGCCCTTCAGCCCGGCGGTGGAGGAAATGTTGACGATCGAGCCGCCGCCTGCCTTTTCCATCAACGGTGCGGCAAACTGCATGCCGAGGAAGGTGCCGAGCTGGTTGACCATCATGTGGGCGGTGAATTCCGCCTTGGTCGCCGTGCGTACCGGCTTGGGAATGTAGATCGCGGCGTTGTTGATCAGCCCATGCAGACCGCCCTTGCTCTGCGCCAGCGCGATGGCGCGGGCCCAGTCTTCCTCGCTCGTCACATCAAGGCGCAGATAGTGCGCCGCCGGTCCCAGTGCAGCGGCCAGCGCGGCGCCATCCTTGTCCAGCACGTCGCCGATGATGACGGTCGCGCCCTCCGCCACCAGCGCTTTGGCTTCGCAGGCGCCCTGGCCGCGCGCGCCGCCGGTGATGATGACAACGCGCCCTTCAAAGCGCCGGGAGGGTGACTGTGCCATGGCCTGATCCGCTGGTTGTGCCGGTTGAGCCTGTTATAAGCGCCCGGCGGGCGCTGGCATGTGCGGATGTCCGAATGTTCCTTTGCAGATGCCGCACATGTCGGGGCGTGGAGCGCTAGGCTCCGCGCCCGGCGAGGAAGGCGCGCACCGCCTCCTGATGCTCCGTTGAGGTGTAACAGATGCCTTGCGCCTGATTGCCGCTGGCAAGGGTGCGCTCGATGGTTGTCTCGAACGACTGGTTCAGCAGGGTCTTGCTCAGCGCAATCGCCGTCATCGAACTGGCGGAGAGTTCCTTCGCCCAGGCCTGCGCATCGGCCAGCAGCGTTTCCGCCGTGCTCATCCGGTCGATGATGCCGAGCCTGACGGCCTCCTCGCACGCTACCGGCCGGCCGGTGAAGATCAGCTCCTTCGCGCGGGCAAGGCCGACGCGGCGCGGGAGGAAATGAAGCCCGCCGCCATCGGGTGTCAGCCCGCGCAGCACATAGGACCAGACAAACCGCGCCTCGGGCACGGCGATGACGAAATCGCAGGCGAGCGCGGTATCCGCCCCCAGCCCCGCCGCCGGGCCGTTGACGGCGGCAATGGTCGGCTTGGGCATGGTGTGCAGCAGCACCTGCGCGTGGCTGATGCGCAGGTGGCGCGTCCAGGCGTTGAAGCCGATTTCGCCCGGCGGGGCATCCATCCGCTCCTTCATGCGCGCCAGATCCCCCCCGGCGCAGAAGCCCTTGCCCGCCCCCGTGAGGACCAGCGCGCGGACGGACTTGTCGACGGCGATGTCCTCCAGCGCCTCGATCAGGGCGGTGCGCATGGCATCGCTCATCGCGTTGCGCTTGTCCGGCCGGTTGAGCGTCAGGGTCGCGATGCCATCGGCGTCGGACCGGAGAAGGGCATCGGTGCTCATGGGCTGTCCATAGTCCTCTGGGGTATCCGCATCCATCGGGTGGCCGGCAGCACAGGCTGCCTTCCGGCTCCGTCGAGAGTGACCATGCGGATCGGGCCATGGCAAGCGCAGGCGCTGATGCCCGGCCTGCACAGATGCTTTGCAGACATTGCGCATATCACACCGCCCGTTTCGGGTAGGCTTCGCGCCAAAACGGCTCTTGGCGGCAGGGATTTCCGTTGCCCCTGGCCGGATTGCACAACGAGGACACGGATCATGTCTGCCGGATTTTCCTTTTTCAGCGCTGCCGCGCGTTTCCTGTCGATTGTCCCGGGGCTGCTGATGCTGGCGGCGCAGGCGCAGGCGCAGGCGCAGGATGCTGCCGCGATCTATCCCGACAGGACGGTCAACCTTGTCGTGCCGTATCCGCCGGGCGGGCTGACCGACAATCTCGGCCGCATGATCGCCAGCAAGCTCTCGGAAAAATGGGGCAAGCCGGTCGTTGTTGCCAACAAGCCGGGGGCGGGCTCGATGATCGGCGCCGCGTCTGTCGCCGGTTCCCCGCCCGATGGCTACACCATCCTTGAAGGCAGCGTCGGCATGGTCACCAACCCGATGATGGCGAAACAGATGCCGTATGATCCCAAGGCCCTGGTGCCGGTGGCGCTGGTCGGTGTCGCGCCGCTGATCATCGTGGTGCATCCGTCCCTGCCGGTGTCCAACCTGAAGGAGCTGATCGCCTATTCGAAGAGCAGGCCGGAGGGGGTGACCTTTGCCAGTTCGGGCAACGGCTCAAGCCCGCATATCACCGCTGCGCTGCTGGCCTCGAAGGCCGGGATGAACGTGCTGCACGTTCCCTATCGGGGCACCGCGCCGGCGCTGAACGACCTGCTCGGCGGTGCGGTCAACGCTGCCTTCGACACCCGGCTGGCGGAGGGGCATATCCTTGCCGGCAAGCTGCGTGCGATTGCTGTTGCCAGCGAGAAGCGGCTGCCGCAACTGCCGGATGTGCCGACCATCGCCGAGGCCGGCGGCCCGGATGTGGTGGCCAAGAGCTGGTTCGGCTTTTTCGTCCCCGCCGGCACGCCGGAGGCCGTCCGCGCCAAGATCAGCGCCGCGATCCTTGAGGTGGCGCGGCAGCCCGAGTTTCAGTCGCGCATCTCCTCTGCAGGGCTTGAGCCGGATACGATGGATGCCGCCACGTTCGAGGCCTTTCTGGTGGAAGAAACCCGCAAGTGGGGCGGGGTGATCCGCGCCAACAATATCACGATGGATTGACGGGCTGCCGGCCCCGGGGCGGGGCACCCTGATGGCTTGGCCATGCCGGAGCGTCCGCGCAGGCGGCCGTTGTGCGGCGCCGCGCCGGCGTGCCAGAATTGACCCCGGCGGGCGGAGCGCCGGCCGGGCGGAAGGGTGGTGCGGTGAATATCAAGCAGCTTGAAGCGTTCCGCGCGATCATGATCACGCATTCGACCGTTCGTGCCGCAGAGCTGCTGAGGATGTCGCAGCCGGCGGTCAGCCGTCTGCTCAACCAGCTGGAAAGCACCCTCAGGCTCACGTTGTTCGATCGCACCTCGGGCCGGCTGGTGCCGACGGCGGAGGCCATGCTGCTTTATTCAGAAGTCGAGCGGACGTTTGTGTCCGTCGACAAGATCCGGGAAATGGCGAGCGATATCCGCGCGGCCAATGCCGGCACGCTCAACATCGCCTCGCTGCCGTTGCTGGCGCTCAGCCTGATCCCGGATACGATGCGGCTGTTCACCCAGACGCATCCGCGCACGCGCATCGCGCTCTCCGTCCAGATGTCGCCCAAGGTGGAGGAGATGGTGGCGGCGCAGCAGATCGACTTCGGCTTTGCCGAGTTTCCGTTCGATACGCAGGGGTTCCAGCGGCCGGGGGTGGAGGTCGAGGAATTCTGCCGCGTGCCGCATCTGCTCGCCGTGCCGCGTGATCACCGGCTGGCCGGGCGCAGCGTGGTGCATGCACGCGATCTCGAGGGCGAGCGGTTCATCTCCCAGACGCGCAATACGGTGGGCCGCATCATCGTCGACCGGATGTTCGAGGCCGAGGGTGTGCGGCGCGAACTCGTGCTGGAATCGCAAGTGGTGGCGATCGTCGCGAAATTCGTCACGCAGGGGCTCGGCGTCGGGCTGATCGACCCGTTCACTGCCCATGACTTCGCCGACCGTAACCTTGTCGCCATCAAGTTCGAGCCGGTGGTCGAGGTGCGGCTGGGACTGCTTTCTCCCACCCATCGGCCGATGACGCGGATCGCCAGCGAGTTCATCGCCCTGATCAAACGCACCCGCCGCGCGATCCTGACCGGAACGCCTGTTTGAAGCTGAGAAGCGCTTTCAAACCCGGCATATTGCGTGAATTTTCGGCATTGATCAGGCGTTATAACAAAACTGCATACGCGGTAGTGTTTGATGCATTTGACGGAATAGCCCTGCGATAGAACGATTGCCGCTGTGACCGGATGTCACAGTGGCTGGCGGCAGGGGGTTCTTCAGGTGCGTGCACCGATCCGTGATCTCGATCAGGCCGAATTCGACGTGGTGGTGATCGGCGCCGGCGTCAACGGCGCCAGCACGGCCGAGCAATTGTCCGCTGCCGGATACCGGGTTCTGATCGTCGACAAAGGAGATTTCGCGACCGGTGCGTCGTCCCGCTCGTCCCGCCTGTTGCATTGCGGGTTGCGCTATCTTGCTCCCGGCCGGTCGATCCTCGATTTTGCCCGCCATCCCAGCCGGCTCAATGTCGCCCTGCGGATGGCGCGGCTGGCGATGCAGGCGCGCAGCGAATTGGTGCACAGCAAGGCGCACCGGACGCAGGCGATCCGCCTGCATTTCCCGATCTATCGCGGCGGGCCCTACCGCAACTGGCAGGTCGATCTCGCCTTCCGCATTCTCGGCGCGCTCGGGCCGGGCGATGTGCCGCTCGATTACCAGCGGCTGAGCCCTGACGAGGCAAAAAGTCAGCCGCTGATCGGCGGTCTCAGGGATTTCGACCAGTTGCAGGGCGTTGCCGCTTTCCGCGAATACCAGTTCCATTGGCCGGAGCGCATTGCGATCGATGCGGTGATGGCGGCCGGGACGACCGGCGCTGTCGCACGCAACTACACCAGCGCGCGGCTGGCCAGTCATCAGGCCGGGCAGGGCTGGTCCATCGAACTGACCGACATGCTGGACCAGAGCGCGCCGGTTACGGTGCGCGGCAAGTGCGCGCTGGTGATGGCGGGGGTGTGGATCGACGACGTGCTGAAAGCCGGCAAGCCCGCCGCCGGGCGCAAGATTTTCGGCACCAAGGGCGCGCATATCGTTGTCAAACTGCCCGAGGCCTGCCGCGGACTCGGCATCGCGACGCTCAACAGCCTCAACGAGCCCTTCTACTGCATTCCGTGGAACGACCTGCACTATTTCGGGCCGACGGAGACGGAATACACTGGCGATCAGGACAATGTGCACGTCACCGAGGAGGAGATGGCATTCCTGATCCGCGAGGCCAACCGTCTGCTGCCGGGGCTCAGGCTGACGCCGGCCGATGTGCAGATGACCTGGGCCGGGGTGCGCCCGCTGACCTATGACGAGGCGGTGCCGTTCGGCAACCGCTCGCGCGTGGTGCATGACCTCGGCCATGACGGCCTGCCGGATGCCTTCGCCATGACGGCCGGCCCGGTGATGACCCATCGTTCCGCCGGGGCGGAGATGACCGCGCTGGTGCGGAGCCGGCTTGCACCTTCGCAGGGGCAGGCGCGCCCGGCAGCCACCGCTGCGCCGGCGGCGGGGGAGCATGCCGAGCGGTTGTCCGACCTCATCTTCCGCCGCAGCGGGCGCGGCTGGGCCGGCCCTGTGCCGGAGGAGGAGCTGGCGTGTATCGCCGCCGAGGCGGGAGCGATGCTGGGCTGGGACGAGCCCCGGATCGCACGGGAGACCAGGAGTTTCGAGGAGGAATGGGCGCGGCTCTACCGGCCGCGCCTGAAGTGACTGCGGCCGGCATCCCGCCAGCCGTGCGTGGACGCGCGAACAACCGTCCGGGACAAGACACGGCCGATAAGGCCACCATGGAGGAGTGGGTACGATGTCTACAGGATTTGATGGCCTGAACCGTCGACAGGCGCTGGCAATGATGGCCGGCGCTGCGGGCGCGACTGCATTTCCCGGTCTCTCCGGCCCGGCGCTGGCGCAGGCCGGGCGGCTGCGCGCCGGCATCACCGGCTTTACGGTGATCAATACGCTCGACCCGATGAAGGCGAGCCTGATCCCCGAATATTACATCATGTACGGCATCTTCAACGCGCTGCTGAAGTTCAACAGCAAGATGGAGATCGTGCCCGATCTGGCCGAGAGTTTCTCGACCGTGGACAGCAAGACGCTGGAGTTCAAGCTGCGCAAGGGCGTGAAATTCCACGACGGCGGGGATTTCACCGCCGATGACGTCAAGTTCTCGCTCGAACGGGTGGCGGACGAGAAGAACGCCTCCTCCAACCGCAGCAAGATGACGCCGATCGCCGATATCCAGATCGCCGATCCCCATACCCTGCGCATCGTCACCAAGGCGCCGTTTGGCCCGCTGCTCAACTACCTCACCAATACCCGGACAGCGGCGCAGATCGTCTCGCGCGCGGCGGTGAAGGCGGCGGGCGACGAGGCCTTCGGCAAGAAGCCGGTGGGCACCGGGCGCTACATGCTGAAGGACTGGAAATCGAACGAATCGGTGGAACTTGCCGGGTTTGCCGGCGCTTTCGAGGGCGCGCCGAAGATCGGCTCGGTGATCTGCCCGTTCATCGCCGAGGAATCGAGCGGGATGACCGCCATTCTCGGCAACCAGATCGACCTGACCAGCACGGCGCCGTTTGCCGATGTGCCGACGCTGGAAAAGCAGGGCACGGTCAAGGTGCTCAAGCAGCCGGGGCTGAACACCCGCTACATCGCGCTCAACAACAAGCGTGCGCCGTTCGACGATGTGCATTTCCGCCGCGCCGTTTCGATGGCGTTCGATCGCGAGATGCTGGTGAAAGCCGTCATCTTCGGTGAGGGCGTGGCCACGCCGGGCGTGCTGCCGCCGGCCCATTGGGCCGAGGGCAAGCCGATCACCTCGGATTACCTCAAGTTCAACCCCGAGCGGGCGAAGGCGGAGTTGGCCAAGTCCAAATACAAGGCCGGGCAGGAAGGCGTCGTGCTGATCTGGGGGTCGAACTGGTGGCGGCGCATCGGCGAGATTTTCGTCGGTCAGGTCAATCAGGTGCTCGGCACCAAGCTGACCATCCAGGCGATGGATTTCAACGCCGCGTTCGGCCGCGCCAAGGCGGGCGATTACGATGCGATGGTGATGGGCTGGCTGGGCCTTGTCGATCCGGACGAATACATCGGCGAGATGGCCGGCTCGAAGGGCTTCCGCAACATCCACTTCTATTCGAGCGCCAAGATGGACGACCTGCTCGACAAGGGGCGGGCGGAAATCGACCCTGCCAAGCGCAAGCTGATCTATCGCGAGGCCGAGCAGCTGCTGGCCGAGGATATGCCGATGCTGCCCTGCTTCACATCGAATGTGCACAATCTGCTGCGGCCCAACCTCAGCGGGTTCACCCAGTTGCCGTATTCGAACTACGGCGACCAGTTCGGCACCTGCGCGCTGGGCTGACCCGGATGCTGGTGCGGGCTCCCCTTGTCGCCCGGGCGCTGCCGCGCCTCGGCGCCGTGGCGCTGCTGGCGCTGTTCGGGGCCGCCGCCGTGTTCTTCGCCATGCGCGCGGGACACGGCGATCCGGCGCTGACGGTGCTGGGCGATCAGGCAACGCCCGAGGCCATTGCCGCGTTCCGCGAGCGCTGGAAGCTGAACGATCCGGTGATCGTGCAGTTCTGGCGCTGGCTGAGCCGGGCGGTGGTGGGGGATTTCGGCGTCTCGATGACCGTTGCGGGGGGCGAGCCGATCGCGCGGCTGATCGGCCTGCGCCTGCCCAATACGTTGTTTCTCGGGCTTTATGCGCTGTTTCTGGCGATTACGGTATCCCTGATTGCCGGAACCGTGTCGGCTCTCCGGCATGGGCGGATGGTGGATTCGGCGGCCACCTCGCTCGCCGTTCTGGGCATCTCGATGCCGGATTTCTGGCTGTCCTACGTGCTGGTCTATGCGCTGGCGCTGGGGGCGGGGCTGTTCCCCTCCTACGGTTTTACCCCGCCGGGAGAGTCGCTGGCCGGCGCGCTCTACAGCGGCTTTCTGCCGGCGCTGGCCATTTCCGCGCCGATGGCGGCGGCGTTCACCCGCATCCTGCGTACGGCCTTGCTGGAGACGCTCTATCGCGACCATGTGCGGGTGGCCCCCTCGGTGGGCTATCCGGAGGGGTTCATCTTCCTACACCACATCTTCCGCAACGCGCTGATCCCCTATGTCACCGTCATCGGCCTCCAGGTGCGCTACCTGCTGGGCGGCACGGTGGTGGTGGAGCGGATTTTCGGCGTCAACGGCATCGGCACGTTGATGGTGGATGCTGCCTTCGGGCGGGATTATCCGCTGGTGCAGGCCTGCGCGCTCACCTTCCTCGCCATCGTGCTGCTGGTCAATTTCGTCGTTGACCTGATCTGCACCGCGCTCGATCCGCGCCAGTCATGACGGGGCGGGCATGATCGGTGCATTGAAAAACAAGCTGGTTCTTTTCGGCGCCTGCATCACCACGGTTCTGGTGCTGGCGGTCGTCATCGGGCCGTGGGTCAGCCCCTATTCGGCGACGGAGGCGGATTTCATGGCGCTGCTGGCGCCGCCCAGTCTCAGCCATCCGTTCGGTACGGATTCGTTCGGCCGGGATGTGCTGACCCGCATTCTCTACGGTGCGCGCGTGTCGCTGGTGGTTTCGGTCTCCGGCGTGCTGGCGGCGGCGCTGATCGGTACGGCGGCAGGCATGGCCTCGGCCTATTTCGGCGGGTTCGGCTCATCGGTGATGATGCGGCTCTCCGATCTTCTGTTTTCCTTCCCCAGCTTCGTGCTGGCGCTGTTCATGATGGTGGTGCTCGGCTACGGTGTCGCCAACATCGCGGTGGCGATCGCGCTGATCTACATCCCGATCTTCGCGCGGCTGTCGCGCAACATGGCGCTTCTGGTCAAGGATGAGCCCTGGGTGCAGGCGGCGATCCTGCTCGGCCAGCCGACGCGCTCGATCCTGCTGCGCGAGATCCTGCCCAATATCGCCGCGCCGATTTTCGTGCAGATCGCGCTTGGCATCGCCTTCGGCATCGTGATCGAGGCGGGGCTGAGCTTCCTCGGCCTCGGCGTGCAGCCGCCGGCGCCCTCGCTCGGCACGATCATGGCGGACGGGCGCGAGTATTTCCAGCGGGCGCCGTGGGTGCTCACCCTGTCGGGCGTTGCCGTGTCGATCGCGCTGCTCGGGCTGAACCTGCTCAGCGACGGATTGCGCGATGTGATGGACCCCAAGCTGAGGGCGCGGCTATGACGGAGGCGCCGCTGCTGACGGTCGAGGGATTGCGCACCCGCTTCGGCGGGGCGGGGCGGAGCGTGCCGGCGGTGCGCGATGTCAGTTTTTCCATCGGCCGCAAGGAAGTGCTCGGGCTGATCGGCGAATCCGGCTCGGGCAAGACGGTCACCGGCCTGTCGATCCTGCGGCTGTTGCCTGACCATGCGACGGTGAACGCGCGCGTGCTCGCCTTCAAGGGCCGCGATCTTTCCAGCCTTGATGACGAGGCCTTCCGTGTGCTGCGCGGGGTCGAGATGGCAATGATCTTTCAGGATCCGGTGGGCTCGTTCAACCCGGCCAAGACCGTGGGCTGGCATTTGCAGAACGCCATCTTGCGGCGGGAAGGGCCGGGCGGTGCCGCCTCATGGGCCGAGCAGGCGGCGGCGATGCTCGCCGATGTCGGCATCCGCGCACCGGCGCGGGTGCTTGCCTCCTATCCGCATCAGCTCTCCGGCGGGATGCTGCAACGGGCGCTGATTGCCATGATCATCGCGCTCAAGCCCTCGCTGATCATTGCCGACGAGCCGACAACCAATCTCGACAATCTGGTCGAGCGGCAGATTCTCGATCTCATCCGCCTGCATCAGGACAAGCTCGGCGCGTCCGTGCTGTTCATCACCCACGATCTCGGCATCGCGGGGGATATCTGCGACCGGATCGCCGTGATGTATGCCGGCGAGATTGTCGAGATCGGCCCGACCGAGGAGGTGCTGAAGCGTCCGCGCCATCCCTATTCCGCCGGGCTGCTGGCCACCTCGCAATCGCTCGACCGGGGGGATGCCGAACTCTTCGAACTGCCGGGCGAGCCGGGCGGTCGCATTCCCGAGGCAGGGTGCGCGTTCGCGGCGCGCTGCCGGGCGGTGATGCCGAAATGCCGGCAGGAGAGCCCGGCGCTGGTGCCCGTCGATCCCGACCATCAGGCAAGGTGCTGGCTCAATGACCGCTGATCCGCACGCCGACGGCCA
>ERZ1645187.2161-NODE-2161-length-17606-cov-5.012820_pt1 | contig 17606 bp, 10 predicted proteins | sample MGYA00575352_ERZ1645187 | MGnify/ENA primary metagenome ERZ1645187 (study PRJEB40837, sample SAMN11349314) | freshwater sediment metagenome | isolation source: river sediment | host: Sediment | place: India: Wazaribad , New Delhi | collected 2017-02-21 ... | reverse complement strand
CATTCAATGCCGCCGTCATTGCGCCGAACGCCGCTGATGTAGTGGTCGAGGCGCGTCTCCAGGACAGGTTGCCAGGGGACGAGCTGAAAGCCGAGGCCGTCCTCGATCAAGGCAAAGCGTCCACTTGCGAGATTAGCGACGCCGGCCAGCCGGCCGCTCACATACTCCCCCGGCCCGGACGGGGCGTAGGTCAGCCCGCGCTCGGCAGCCATCTCCTTGCCGACACGCTCCACCTCCTGGCGCTCCAGGACGACGATAGAGCGGCGCGGGATGCTGATAAGGCCATCCTTGGCTGTGGCGTGCCCCATCTCCACCAGCCTTTGCGCGCGGCGGTCGAGCGCGGCGTTCACCTCCCGGCCGAAACCGGCATCGGTGATAGGCAGATGGTTTTTCGCGACAAGCTCCCGGTCGAGCCAGGTGGCTCCGTCGCTGCCTACTTGCCGGCCGAGATCGAGCGTGGACAGGGTGCGGATCGCAAAGTCCTTGGGTCGGGACGGGGCATCATAGAGCATTCCTCGCTCGGCGATGTCATCGGGGATTTTCCAATGGTCAGCGTCGATGCGCTCGACATGACCGGCGCGGCGCAAGGCTTCCAGCCTACGGACATGGGAGCGGATGAAGGCGTCAGGGTCGCCGTGGCGCTGCTCAATGATGTCTCGCGTCGCTTCCAGGTGCAGGCTCGGCCGGTAGATGCCGCTATTGGCTTCCGCCACGATCTGGATGTTGACGTCCGCCGGCCTGGGTTCGGCCTTGGTCGGCGCTGGGTCGAGCGCGACGATATGGCCGCGCCTGATCTCGGCAAGGGGGGAGCTGTCCGCCGTCTCGACATAGTGGGTGCGCCCGTCCACCCCGTCGATGACGAGATGCAGCCGGTCGCCCAGCTCGTCGCCGGCCAGCCCCTTGGCGAGCACCCGGCCGACGATCCGCTCGGTGATCTGCTTGCCGTGTGCGGCGTATTTGGCGGGGCCGCGCTCATCGGCGAGGCCGTGGTCGGCCAGCGCCCGGTGCATGGTCTTGATGATGTCGCCGCGCTCGCCCATTTCGCGCAAGGTCGGCTCGGCCTCAGCGGAGATGGACCAGCGGCCGACCTCCACCTCGGTCGCCAGCCCCATGCTTTCCAGCTTGCGGGCGCGGGCGATCAGCAGCGCCCGATTTTGCCGGGCGATCTCCAGCATGTCTCGGTCGGGCCGCAGGTCGGCGAACTCGTTGGTTGCCGCCTGCTCGGCGATCAGCAGCCGGTCGAGGCGGGTGAAGCGTTCGGCGTCCACCTCGTGCTCAAGCTGGCGGCTGACTTCCTGCTCGGTCTGCCGCCCCAGCTCCAAGGTGACAATCTCGCTGGCCCGCTCGCGGATACCGTGGGCGATGTAGTCACCGGCGATGTTGAGGATGCGGCCGTCGTCCATGACGCCGCGCACCAGGATGTGGGTGTGCGTGTGGCCGGTGTTGTGGTGATCGACCGCGATCCAATCGAGCTTGGTGCCGAGGTCGGCTTCCATGGTCTTCATCAGATCGCGGGTGGTCTCCCGCAGGTCGGTCAGTTCGACGCCTTCCTCGGCGGAGACGATGAAGCGGAACTGGTGGCGGTCGTCGCGGCCCCGGTCGAGGAAGGCGCGGCCATCCTCCACATCGCGCTCGGCGGAATAGACCTGCCCCTTATCGCCGTCGCGATTGACGCCATCGCGCTCCAGATAGCGCAGGTGGGCGTCCACCGCCGTGCCGCTGACGAACTTCCGTCCGCGAGCCGCGCCCCGCTGAGGGTTGAGCTTCACGATCCGGGCCTTCACCGTCACGCGCCGGGCGCGGGTCCGCACGCCGCTGGCGTCCCGGCTCCAGGCGCTCCGCCCTTTCAGGACCAGGGCCGCCGCCGCGCCTCGGCCGCGCGCATTGAACCGCCCGTTTCCCTTCCCGGTCGAACCCAGCCGATTGGGGTCGCCGCCGGCGCGCCGGATGGCCTGATGGACCTCCGCCAGAAAGGTCTTCGGTCGCGGCCGGACCGCGCGCACGGACCGGACGCCGGAGCGGTCGCGGACCCGGCCGGGACGGATGCGGAAACGGTCTTCGTCGGTCGCCATGACGTGACGATTGGAAGATCAAATCGCCGATACAAGGTCGAAAATGGGGGTGTAGGGCCGTGGCGTATAAATACTTGCTACAGCGTAGAAACGGCGGAATCGCACACGGCGCACATTGCGGGCGCCATACAAAACAGCATTGAAAACATAGAGCAAATCAGCTTTTCCGGCACCGGCGCACCTCGCCGGCTCAGCGAGCCGACGCAGGAAAACAATGTGCAGACAAACACTTAGGAACGAAGTTCCGGCAGCGAGGACTCTCGCTTTATCTTGCCATCACCATCTTCTTTGCCGTCGCCGCGATCTACTGCTTTCCAATGGTGCCTCCAATCAAAGCCGAAAGCCACGTGAGACTTCTCAAAATGGGTGGCGCGGGTAGCGGAACGGATTCCCCTGTAGAAGGCTAACGTCGGCGCCGTCAGTGACGGTCGGAGAGCAGAGTGTTGCGCGTCGGCAGCCAGAAAATTCGCCGCCATGCGACCATCGGGGTGTCATAGGCGTGCATAACAATCGCAGCGTCGGGGCAGCATGAAGGCAGGACCGTTGCACGCTTGAGGCCACTCTCGGCTCAGCCCGAAGGCCCTGCGAGTGCGTCGAGAGCCTGATGCAACCGGACCATCGCCCAGGTATCCCGACGGCAATACTCCCGCAGCGAACGGCGCAAACGCTCGGACGTTTCCGCGTCCGTCTGTCCGCTGGCCATCAACCAGAAGGCCGTTGATGCGGCGCCGCCATCGGCGATTTCTTGGAGGTCTTCGTAGGTGACATCCGGGCAAAGCGCGGGCGCGGCCGTCTTGATCGAGGCGCTGAAATCGAAGTCCGGATGATAGACGCCGCTGCGCACGACCGGCAGTAAGTCGGCCAGTCGCCGCATGATGCTGTGCAATGGCTTTGCCAAATCCGGAAAATGTTTGGCGAGTTCCGTCAGCCGTGCTCGTTCGTAAGGGGAGTAAACGATGATCGGCAGCTTGGTCCCTCTGAGCGCTGCGATCAGCGTCTCGGCGAAGGGCCGGCGCGGATCGGAGTCCGCCTCCGCCAGGAAGTCGCGATGCCGAATTTTTCCGTCTGAATCGCGTTGATGAAGCGACCATTGGAATGGAATGACCTGGTACGGCCGCGTGCCAGAATAGAGCGGTACAGCAGGCATGAAGGCTTCGAAGTCGAGATAGAAAGCGGGCGGCCCGAAGCCATCGAGACGTTCTGGAAGGTCCTCCGCAATGAAGGGTTTGCCGTTCCGTATTGCGTCCCGGATGATCACTTGACGCGGCGAAAGACGAAAGTCATCGGGTATCGCGGCGATCGACTCCACACCTAAGGTCTTGAGTTCGGCACGCCGCGTCATGCTCAAGTGTGGCATGTGGAAGACCCAATCAGCGGGCTTGGATTGCGTGCAATGATCCCAATGCTCGCACGAAAAGGGCGCATGGCAATGGGCCTCGGGTTCGACCGCCGGCGCCTGGCGACGTGACAAGCAGGTGCGTTGCTTCTTGAGCCGTGCCTCGATGCCGTCGAGGCGCCGCTTCGCTTCAGTCTTAACATCGACGCGGCTGAAGAATTTCGGCCAGGATATTCCCTTTCGGCCGCGGGCATAGTCCTTGTTCACATGCAGAACCTCCGCCGATGACAGGCGAATGCCCGCGCCGAGGAGGACGTAAATCTGCACCGCTACATCGTCGTAGTGATGGTCTTTGACCCCGCCGCTGCTCTTTACCTCATACATCCCCCAATAGCCGCGCGCCCGGCGTTCCAACACATCGACACGAATCCGGACACCGTTATGCTCAAAGGCGGCTTCGAAGATCGTCGGGACGGAACGGTCGGCCATCAGCGCAGCGGTGCGCGTGACGGCTGCGGCGTGCTCCCACGGCTTTTCCTGGACCACGACTCCGCCCGGAAAAAGCAAATGCGCCATCCTGCCAATTTCGATCCCTATGTCCTCCGACGAGCCGGACTCGGGTTCGTCCCAGGTGATGGGTTCGTGGACGTTGAGCCACAGACGGCGCAGGCATTGCAGCCCAGCCGTGTAGCGCGACTTCGTCAGGTAAACAGCGGTGGACATTCAAAATGCTTTCACGCCGGAGGCGGAGTCCGTGTCATCCGGACACCGAGATCACGCAAAAGCTTATCTCATTTTGGAGTCAGCACTCCATGCCGATTGCTGTTTGAAAACCGCTAATACGTCCGTTTTTGACGCATTACCTGGCCATGATCGCCACCAAGTTTTCTTCCAGGATTTGCAGCGACCATGGTTGAGAAAAATGGAGCAAAGGGGGATCACCCTTTGTCTCGCGTGGAACTGCGCGGGGCAAAACCTGATCGGGTGGCATTCGCGGCGGTGCCGCGCCGGCCGATTACGGTCGTGCTGGATCGTGTCCGGCAGAACTACAACATCGGCGCCATTTTCCGGCTCTGTGATGTGTTCCTGGTGGACCGGCTGATCATCGGCGGAATCGCCGTCGATCTGCGCAAGCGCAAGCTGGTCCAAGCGGCGCGAGGCACCCAGAATTGGGTGCCTTGGGAGCATGCGGAGGACGCGGCCGTTGCTGTGGCGGCGGCAAAATCGGCTGGCGCCCGGATCGTCGCCGTCGAACTGACCAGCGCCGGCGTCTCACCGGAGGCGCTGGCGCCGGCCTTCCCCGTCTGCTTGGTGCTGGGGTCCGAGGCGGATGGACTATCACCCGACATCATTGCCATGGCCGACGTGGCGGTGACCATTCCGATGCTGGGCATGGGCAATTCGATCAATGTGGCGACGGCTGCCGCGATCCTGCTTCACTGCCTGTCGGCGCGGCAGGGCTGACGGAGATATGCCCGCCGTGCCCTTCATTCTTCGAATGGCTCGAACCGCCGGGCGTCCACATAGAACTCCACCAGATCGTCCTCCATGAACACGCCGACGACAAGGGACATGGGCTCGCGGAAATAGGGGCTGCTGGAGTTCTCTTCGGGGTTCAGGATCGGACATGGCAGCACCGTGCGTACAATGGCCGGCTCGCCATAGTCGGGCAGATTCCGGTTTCTCAGACCGGGTTTCCAGCGCACGAACTGATCCTTGGCAAAGGTGTGGGGCCGGTCGAGGCGGCGCGAAAGCTCGGCTAGCATCTCGCGATGCTGTGCGGGCGACTCGCCGGCCGCAAGGCGGATGGGGGTGGGATTGCTCTTGTTCTGCTCGTTGTGCATGACGGGGCTCCGGCTGGCCATTTCCCCCAGAGTGATACCGCCACTATGCGTCAGATTCGGACGCATCCAGCCGATCCGACCTCTTATTCTCTGGGCGGCGACATTCAGGGGAACGCGCTAGGGATGGGCAGATCGATCAGTGTGGCGACAGCCGCTGCGATCATGCACCACCGCTTGTCCATATCGCCGCAAAGAGCCTGCCGAATAATCGGCTCCGATCACTGACACGTCCATTTCTGACGTATGCGGCCGTCATGGTCTGACGCAGAGCAACATTGGAGAGATGCGATGCGTCGGAGCAAGAGGCAGTCCCGGAGTCTCAGGCTTGAAGCTTGGACTGCGAGCGACGTGGCGCGGCAGCAGCTCGGGTGGTACGTCCGTAATTGTGCCCTGAGTCCGGCGGCGGGAATGCTGGAGCTTGTCATGTTGCAGCGGCTCGACAGGCTGAAAGGCGCCCTGGAAGGTGACATCGAGGACCTCGAATTCGATGACAATGCCTCATTCGATGCCAGGAACCTGAACCGTCGGCGGCAGGAATTCCGACGCATTCTCGGGGAATATACCGCCGTGCCGTCGAACGATGACGGCTTGGAGATGAACGTTCTCTTCGCTCGCGACGAATTCGGTTTGGATGACATCGATACCGAGATCCTTCTTCTGCTCCTGCGCTATGAGCGCAACAACGATCTCGAACAGTTCGCTGACGAGGTTCTGCATCGGCTTCACGGTCCCGCCGCTGCCGTGGCGGCGCTGCTCGGCATCGAGCGACGGGAGGCGCGTCGGCGGATTGCGTCTGATGGCCTTCTCATCGAAAGCGGCCTTATCTGTCTGAGCGAGGATGGTTGCAGCGTAGGGCTGGCAGGGCAGTCCGGCTATCTCCAACTCGCTCGCCCGCTGCGCAAGGTCATGCACTACTCCTATGCTTCGCGTGAGGAATGGGTCGCTGCGCTGATCGGAGAACCTCTTGCAACGCCCCTGGCCTGGGAAGACTTCGACCACTTGGGGCCGGTACGCGAGCTGGCTGCAAAGATGATGGCCGGCGCCGGGAAGAACGGCGCCAGCGGTATCAATCTCCTTCTTCACGGCCCGGTCGGCACGGGTAAGACCGAGTTTGCCAAGACGCTCACGGGGCATGTTGGCATGAGCATCTGGTCGATCGGGGAGACGGACGACCAGGGTGGCGAGCCGACACGGGGGGAGCGCCTTGCGGCGCTGAAGCTCGCCCAGCGACTCCTAGCCAAGCGCGTCGGTACGCTCGTTCTTCTCGACGAGGCGGAGGATGTTCTGGCGTCGGAGATGCCGTTCTTCGGTCGCAGCCGCGACCGATCGAAGGTCTACCTCAACCGCATGATCGAGCAGAATCCCGTACCCATCATCTGGACGTGCAACGATGTTGCAGCGATCGATCCGGCCGTCCTGCGGCGCATGACCCTGGCCGTCGAAGTGAAGACTCCAGGCCGATCGGCACGGGCGCGCATCTGGAACCGAGTGTTGGACGAGACCGGACTGAAACTCGGCGACGATGCGGTTGAGCGTCTTTCAAGCCGTTATTCAGCGCCGCCGGCCGTCGCCGCCAATGCGGCGCGGGCGGCGATGCTGTCCGGCGGCGGTGAGGCCGCAGTCGAGGAGGCGATGGGTGGCGTCTTGCAGCTTCTCGGGATCGGCCCCGGCGTTCCGGACGCCGATGCAAGCGATTTCGATCCGGTGCTGGTCAATTGTGACGGCGATCTGGCCGGGCTGACGGAGCGACTCGTCCTCCCTGGAGCATCACGACAATGGTCGTTGTGCCTCTCCGGGCCGCCTGGCACCGGTAAGTCGCAATTTGCCCGCTACCTCGCCGCCCGACTCGGCATGGAGGTCATGCAGCAGCGGGCGAGCAACCTTCTGTCGATGTGGGTCGGCGAAAGCGAGAAGCAGATTGCCGCCGCCTTCCAGGCGGCTCGCGCACGCCGCGCCATGCTGGTCATCGACGAAGCGGACTCGCTGCTCTCCGACCGGCGCGAAGCTGTGCGGAGCTGGGAAGTGACTCAGGTCAACGAGATGCTGACCTGGATGGAAAGCCACCCACTGCCGTTCGTCTGCACGACCAATCTCATGGATCGGCTCGACCAGGCGTCGCTTCGCCGCTTCACCCTGAAACTGCGGTTCGCATCGCTCAGTCCCGCCCAGACCAAGCTCGCCTTCGAACGCTTCTTCGGCATCGTCGCACTGCGACGACTCGCCGACGACCTGACCCCGGGCGACTTCGCGACCGTGCGCCGCAAGCGCGATCTGCTCGGCGTCACCGACCCATCGATGTTGGCCGATTGGCTCGACGAGGAAGCCGAGGCCAAGGGAGCGCGGGTGCGGCGGATCGGCTTCGCTGCTGCCCGTGATTGATTGTCGGTGCGGCGCAACCATGACTACACCTATGCCGGTCTTCTACGACTGCGAAGCATCCGATCTGGAAGGCTATCCGATCGAGATCGGTTGGGCGTTCACCGATGCCGCAACGGGCGTGGTTGTTTCCGAAAGCCATCTCATCAAGCCGCCGGGTGATTGGCCGGTCAAGGAGAGTTGGGATCGGGCGGCCGAACGATTGCATGGCATCGCGCTCGCGCAATTGTGGCGGGACGGCCGTCCGGTGTGGGAAGTCGCCCAGCGCATGAATGCGGTGCTGGGCGGGCGGGAGCTATTTTCCGATGCGCCGCAGGACGAAACATGGCTGCGGCTCTTGTTCGATGCTGCCGGCTTTGAACCGACTTTCACGATCCGGAGGACCGACGCCAGGGTTCTGATCTCGCAAGCCGCTGTCGATAGCGGGCTGGATGAGGCCGCCTATGCCCGCGCCAGAGCTCTGGCCGCCGAGATGGCGCCCCGCCGACACCGTGCGGAGGCCGATGCTCGCAATTTGGCGGTTTTGTGGCATATCGTTGCGCTGGGAACTCTGGAACCATGATTGCGGCCGGCGAGAAGGCGGCGCGCGGGCCAGGACCGGATGCCGTCGGGGGGCCTGTGCGCTACGAGAAAGCCGATACGATCCTGCGGATCGCCTTGGATATGCAGGGGACAGCCGAAGGGCTGTCGCTCGAAGACATCCAACGGAGATATTCGGACCAGCCGCTGAGCCGGCGCACGGCCGAGCGGCTCAGGGATGCCATAGAGCGCGTCTTCCCGCAGATGCAGCAGGCCAATCCCGGCGAGCTTCCCAAGCGTTGGCGCCTTCCCACCGGCACCGTGTCCGGTTTTGCCGCCGTCTCGGCCGAGGAACTCGCCGATTTGGCCGCCGGTGTATCTCTGCTGCGACGCGAGAACATGCTGGTGCAAGCCGAGAACGCCGAACGGGCCGTTTCCAAGCTACGTGCATTGATGAGGCCCGATGCGCTCACGCGGGTGGCGCCCGATCTCGAAGTGCTCACCGAAGCCGAAGGCATTGCTATGCGCCCCGGCCCGCGACCACGGATCGATCCCGACATCGTCGCGGCTCTCCGGCAAGCGATTCTCGCAAGCCGGAAAGTGAAGCTTCATTACAAGTACCGCGGCTCCGGCAAGACGGGATACGACACGGTGCGTCCTTATGGCTTCATCTATGGCAATCGGCATTATCTCGTCGCCTGGAGCGAAAACGAACAGGCACGTGACTTTCGGAATTTCGCATTGTCGAACATTGAACGGGTGGAACTGCTGGAGAAGAGCTTTACCCGCAGGCGTGGCTTCTCGCTTCAGGAATATGCAGAGCGGTCGTTCGGTGTGTTCCAGGAGGAGCCGTTCGATGTCGTGTGGAAGTTTTCGCCGGAAGTCGCCGAAGACGCCAAGGAGTACCTGTTTCACCCGTCTCAGAAGTTCGAAGAGCAGGCTGACGGATCGCTCATCGTCCGATTTCAGGCTGGTGGCGGATTGGAGATGTGCTGGCACCTGTTCACATGGGGCGGACATCTGACCGTGTTGGCGCCTAAGAAACTGTCCACGCTTCTGAATGATCACCTACAGAAAGTGGCTGCGGCAAACATCGTGCCACCAGGGGCGAAGAAATGACTAGCGTCTGGTTTTCACCTGCCCCGAGCGAAATAAATGTCTCGCGCATCTCACTCGACTTCGATCTGCGCGCAGCCGACCTGTTTTTCCGTGAACTCGTGGTGCCGGGGCTCGGACGCATCTGGTTCGCGCGGCAGCTCTCGTGGCCGCTGGCGGCGCTGGCGCTTCACGAGGAGCTTGCGAACCACGGCTCGAACGCACCGAAGCCTACCGCCATCTGTCACGGCATCGAGGCGCTAGCTTGCAAGCTTCAGTACGCTGCCAACCCGGATCAGGACGCCCGTTCCCGGCGCATCCTTGGAAGCCGGGCCTTCGGGCGTGATGAAAACTTGGAGGTGTGGACATTTCAGCAGCTTCATCAACGGCGGAGCTATGTGCAGAACACTCACCGCCAGGCTGCGACGAAAGCGATGAACGTCGAACGCGGGCTCGGCTTTACGCGCGGTTCGCGCTTCGATCTCCTTGAGTTGGAGCCGGTCGGGCGCGACCTGGCGAACGCCTTTCTCAACCAGAACGTTGGGCAAGGTGGCACTACCCTTCGCAAGTGGCTCGTCGGCTGGCTCAATGGTGATATGACACTGCCAAATTCGCGCGACAGCTTCCGTCGAGCCCTTTCTCCTGAGCATCCTACGCAGCGCGAAAGGGAAAGCGTTCGTGCTCGACTTCTTGACGCAGACACTCAGAACACAAAAGAGGCAAAGGAGAAACGCCAGCGGTTGGCTCACGCGGTCGGGCGTGCGGCCGAAATGCGGGACATCGAACGTGATATTGTCATTCGCCTGCGCAAAGCTGGGCATTCCGAGCAGGCTGACCAGGTCATCGCCGCGCGCGCCTTCGGCGCCGTACTCGACCGCGCCCGCGACGCGGTCGCCAGCCTGACCCGCAAGGTGGAGCCCGCGCGTGGCGGCGTGAATCTCGCTACGATGACTGGCGACCAGGATATCAAGCGCGTGTTCGAGAACCTACGCTCGGCTACGACGAATTACGTGAACAAGGCGAACGCGGCGGGCGTGAACGAGCCGACGAGTCGTGCTTTCGCCGACGCGGTGGCTGCTGCCGATGATGGCAAGGCGATCAGGCTCATGGTTCGTCGCGCCGGCGAGGTACTTGCGCTCGCCGATGACTTCATCAGCCGAGGCGCGCTGTTCCGTGTCATCGATGCTACCGATGAAACTGGCGATCTTGAAGACGGTGTGGCGAGCATAGAACCCGATCGGACGGGCCGGACGTTCCGCATCGCGAACTTTCATTCGCTTCTGCGGGACGTCGATCTGCCAGGTGCGCGATGAACGCCGAGACGCTGCTCGATATCTTCGTGCCGCCTGATGGCATGGTCGGACACAGCGCAGTCCTCGTTGCCATGACGGGAACTGAAGATTTCCTTGAGGACGCCGTGCAACGCTTCACGGGACTTCGGCCGCGACAGCGCGCGGAGTTGGGGAACGTGCTTATGTACCTTATGCTCGACGGACACGCGTCTTCATCGAGGCAAGAGGTCTTCCCTCCAGGACGTATCCCCGGCCTACATGAGTTCCAACCGCGCTCGGTCGATCCTGGTTCGCTCCTGCACGCGAAGGTCGCATTGCTCGCGTTCGCCCCGAACCGCATGGGCGCGCCGGTCCATCTTCGCCTCGCGGTACTCACGGCCAACTACACCTATACCTCCGCGCGGCAACAGCTTGAGTTGGTCTGGATCGTCAACGCACCGCTCGATGGCACCGCGTCTCCCGAGGACCGCGGCGACGTTGCGGCGGCGGGAGCGTTCGTGGAGACCCTCCTCGCTCGCCGCTTCTACCGCGACGAACAGGGACTAGCGCCGAAGGAGCGCAAGCTGACATCGCGACTCGACGCCCTCCTCGCGGCAGCATCGTCCCTCTCGACGAATCGGAAGCCCCGATTCATCCACTCCCTCGACCGCCCACTCTACGACCAGATTCGAGAACGTTTCCGCAGCGCGCTCAAAGACCGGCCGAGAAACCTACTGCTGTGCGGCTCGGGGTTCTACGAGGAGCCGTCCGACAAGCCGCGAAAGCCTGCCATCTTAGGCAAGCTGGAGGACATGGGTGTGTTCACCGCGAACATGCGGAGAGTCGCGCTCGTCGAACCCGCCGAAGCGGGTGCCGTGGCGACGTGGGCCAAGGAGGGCGAGATCGACGGCTGGGAGATCGTTCGCTCCTTTGACTCTCTGGACCACAATCGTCGACTCCACGCGAAGTTCGTTTACGCGGGCTATCTACGTCAGGGTCACGTGAGCAATGGCTGGCTCTACCTCGGCTCCGGCAATCTTTCGCGCCGTGGCATCCTTACGCACGGTGGGATGGCCGAGGGGAATGTGGAAACCGGCGTCGTTTTCGCGGCGGATGAACGGCTCGACAGCGAGGCGACCAAGTGCCGGCTGTTCTGGTCCGACGAATCGGAAGCGGTAGGCGACGAAGATTGGGCCATTGGCCAAATCGGTGATGCGCCCGACGCGCAGCCTATCTTAGAAGCGTCGCCGATCCTCTCAGCAATCATCGAGACGACGCCAGCCCGCCGTCTACGCCTGCTCTGGCGAGAGGACGCCGCCGGAGTGCGTGCGAGCATCTCGTGGACGGGGCGTGACTGGTTCGATGTGCAGCGGGACGAGGAGGTCCAACTGAAGGACCACGAGAACCCCACGGCCCTCCATGTGCGTGACGCAAGTGACCGCAAGTGGGTCGTGCCCGTCGTGGACGCTGTCGGTCGGATCGGTTGGCAGCCACCGCGCTTCGACACCTACGGCGATGCCCTCGCGGCGCTCCTCGACTTCCCGATCCGTCCCACAGAAGCCACCGACGAAGATGATCGTGATGACGGTGACGACGGCGGAACCAAGGGCCCGGGCACGGGGGAGGCGGTCGAGCAGGAGAAGAGCTACGCGCTACACGCCGCCGCCGAGCTCGTCGAGAAGGTGGCCGCGCTCCAAGCCGCGCTACCAGAGTCGATCCTCGACGACTGGCTCGATCACCTTGACCGGATGTTCCGCGCGTCATTTCCTGAGAAGCTGATCGCGACGTGGCGAGCACACCAGCTCAATATTTTCGCGCACTTACGAGAACCCGAGTTGCGCTCTCCGCACCTGACGGACAAGCAGCGAGCCCGGTATTTCGAGGTGCTGGACGGCGCGGCGCTCGTTTGGGGGCTCCGATGAACTTCACATGGGGAAGTGTGGCGGAGAATCTACAGCGGCAAATCTTGGTGGAAGCAAAGAAGCCACCGCTTCCGACGGGGCTCAAGGAGGAACAAGACCCCGAGGGTAAATATCAACGTTTAGACGCGGGGCAACGTGCGTCGCTCAAATGGATAGCCAAGCGGCTGCCTGAGAGCGGTGTCGTGCTGGCTGACGAGGTTGGTACTGGCAAGACGCGCATTGCGTGCGCCGTAGTCCATGCAGTCCTTAACGCGGGCGGACGCGCTGCCGTCGTCGTTCCACATGGGCTCATGCATCAGTGGATAGTGGAGTCGCGGAAACTTTGGACAATCAGCCCAGTATCGAAGGAACTGACGACGCTCACGGAGTTCCTGCGCGAGGTGTCGCCTAACGAGACGTCGTGGAGTGACTTAAGCCCGCGTTCCGACGTATCCGAATGGTGGCTGATCTCCCACGGATTCCGCGCACCGCTGGTGTACAGCAATTCCTACCATTGGCGCGCCGCACTGCCCGCGCTCGTTGAGTTGTATCTCGCCCCGCAGACTGAGCGCAAAGACGGGCGGACCCGGATCGGCAAGCTCCAGTGCGCGGTCGACAAAGCACCGGCTTCATGGTGGGGTTGGAACGGGATGGCACAGATCGCGAGAGAGATCGCCCCCCGCGTCAAGATGCATCCTGACCTACTCAAGCGCGTCAAGGCGCTGCCGCAGCTCAATGTATCGAGCTGGAACAACGATGCGCTGCTCGCGCAGTTCGATAACAACGGCGACGGTTGCCACCTGACCGAAGAGTTACTTGGTCTCTGGCTAGGTAAGTTTGATCTCTTAGTCGTCGATGAAGCCCACAAGAGTCGAGGTGAAAATGAGGAAAACGACACCAACAGCGATGCAGAGCAGGATAAGACTTCATCCAAAGCGAAAAAGGTCCTTGATCGCTTGATAGAGAATGTACTGAAGCAACCTGCTAAGACGGGTCGGCGGCTCTGCCTCACGGCGACGCCGATGGAACTGGAGCTGTCGCAGTGGATTGATCTTCTTAAACGAGCGCGTAGCGATATTGCTTTTGAGAATGTCGAATGCGTTATCAAGAATTTTCAGGATACCACAAAAAGCGCTGCGGCTGCGCCTGATGAAGGTTATCGACTTGATAAACTTATCGGACAGTCGAAAGCCTTTGAGAAGACACTGAAGGATTTCGTGACTCGCCGCCGCCGCGATACTGATCCGTCCATCGTAGAGTTCAAGAATGCCGTTTCCGCTCCAAAAGAAAGAGTTCATCCGCACAGGAACATTCAAAAAATCCCGATCGGTGTGATCGAGGCTGTTTGTCATCGTTCTGGTTGGCTCGATGTGCTCTTCGCCGCAGAGTGCATGAACCAGAGTGCGTTGGGTCTGAACAGGAGGCTGTTCGAGTCGGCGATTCAGCTCTCGGAGGGAAGTTCGGATGAGAAAAAGCAGAAGCGGCTGAAACATCTTATCCGTGATATGTATTCGCGCCTCGCATCTGGTCACCTTAGCGCCGATCTTTTTGATGCAGACGTTCGAATTGTGCCGCCAGATGATTGTAACGATGTTACGCGCGGTAAGCTGCAACGCACTGAGTATTGGCGATCCAAGATTCAGACGGCGATGAGTACCTACCTTCACGAGGATGAGCATCCGCGCATCCTCGCTGCCGTCAAGGAGATTGAGAATTGGACGCTGGCGCGCGAGAAGGTGCTAGTGTTCGGTGTGTTCCTGCGCCCTCTTCGACTCCTACGTGACGTGCTCAACGTTCGTCAGGCGCTACGTGCGGCCGATGCAGGCAGACCGATCGCGCACGCTGTTCACACCGATGAGGCGCTGCGCGGGATCGCGCTTCGTCAACACGATCGCTTGCGCGCCGAAGGTGCGCTGTCGAGCCGTCTTGCGAAGGGCAACGGTACCCAGATGTGCCGTGCGCTCGCCGACAGCCATAAGGCCTACGAGCGGCTCCGAAACAAGGTGCGCAGGCGCGCGAAGTCGGCGGTCGTCACATGGGGGATCGACGCGTCGCTGCTCGGCGGTGTGCCGGTCGACCGAGAGCTTGAAGGTGCGCTCGAAGACCACCTTGTGTCGTTCGTCCTCGACGACTTCCTCGCAACGACCTCGGAGTCGGACGAGGTCACCGATAAGCGCTTCGAGGCACTCACCGCGGAGTTCGTCAAAGAGCGGCTCCGTCCGCTTCTCGGCGAGTTGGGCAACGAGAATGTCGATGAGGAGCAGGCCCTGCTTCGACAGAAAACGCTGCGCATGCTCATTGAGGATGACGATGGTCGGCAGAGCTTCCACGCGCGACTGCTCCAGGGTGCCACGCGCTGGGAGACCCGGCGCTATCTTCAGGCTGCATTCAATCGACCACGGGCCTCGCCGTGGATTCTCATTGCGCAGAGCCAGGTCGGTCGTGAGGGGCTCAACCTCCACGAGGCATGCCGCGTGGTCGTGCAGTTCCACGCGGAGTGGAATCCCGCTGTGCTTGAGCAGCAGATCGGACGCGTCGATCGGAAGGGCAGCCTTTGGGAACAGCGCGCTAGGGAATGGCTCGACGCCGGCGCACAAGGCGAGCCACCGTTCATCGAGGTTCGGCAGCTCATTTTTGAGGGCACCTACGACGCATTCCAGTGGGACCGAGTTGGGCGTCGGCAGCATGTCTTCGATGCGAGCCTCTTCGGCTCACTCCTCCCGGCCGACGCATGGGAACGCGTGCCGGATGGGCGCAAGAAAGAGCTACTGGAGGCCGCACCTTCCTTTTCGCCACTAAAAAATCCCTAACCCTTCATGGTTTCAATGAGTTGCGTCGATGTTCACTCTTTATTTTTGGAGGGCTATGGCGTAGACGTAGTTCTCATCATCGCCAACGGCGGCGCGCCAAATACCGCCGAACGCCGCCGTTCTTCGCCAACGCCGCATCGGCGGCGTTGAAGGAAATCCAAGCCTATTCAGCATCGTAGAAACGGCGGCTCCTGACGGGGGGAACGTTCGAATCCTTCCCGGTGGCACGATTAACCGTACATGTCATTGGGTGCTCCGATCGAGGGCTTCGCCGAGCAGGATATCTAGTCGCCGACCTAGGCGGTTACAGCAACATAGAGACCGCCCAGCAAATCGCGCAAATCCTTCATCGCTTCCGCATCGTCTTGAACCAGCTTCAACACCGCAGCTCGATAGGTTGCCTGATCCGCAATCTTGAGACCGTTAACGACACGGTCGAACGCGGAGCTTTCACGCAGTGGATAGCGCGTGATGAGCCCGTCCCAGTCAGCGGCGGTAACCAACTTATCGAATCGTGCTTCCTCCGCAGCACGCACAGCCGTGATGTCCACCTCGACCTTCACCGAGGGCGCATCTGCTTTCACGTCGGCGCGCTTCGGTAGTGCGGCCATAACGCGCTCACGAGCCGCCCTGAGAACCGCACTGGTGACGAGATGCTCTCGCTGCGCCTTTGCCGCGGTGACCGCATCGGCCATCGCTGCTTTCACGAGGTCCTCGGCATTGTCCCCCGTGAGCGCTGATTGGCGTTTCGCTATCCTGTTAATGATCGTCGGATGATAGTATAGAGCTTCGACTGAGTAGTGGGTAAGCGCCCATACGCCAACGTCCTTAAGCCGCTGCACGTCCTCCGGAGTTCGCTGATCGTTATCGACGATGCCCCACGCCGCCACCCAATGAACGTTGGCAACGGCCCGTAAGCCTCGCACAGCGTGCTCGACATCGCGGCATCCCAGTTTTGGCGTGACTGAAACGCCCGGAAACAGGAGGCTATACAGCGGGACGTCCAGACTTTGAGCCGCGCCTTCAACAAAGATCATCTTCCGGCGCCCCCCCAGGAGATCGCGTTTCAGGTCATCGTCGATGACGACGCCAGGCGGGATCAAATCCACCGTCCACGCACGAACCTGTTGGCCTTGGTATTCACAGCCGCGCACCAGCAGAGTTGAAGCGCTTGGCGTATCGAGAGGTAGCATCAGTTCGTGCGTCGACACGATGAATGCGCAGTCCTTGCGGCGGTCGAAAAGCAGCTTCAGCAGCGGCGAGATGATCGAGCGGTGAAGGTGACGCTCCGGCTCGTCAATTAGGATCAGCGTTCCAGGCTTAGTGGTAAGTACCTCGGCGGCGATGAGGAAGGCGTTGCGCTCTCCGTCTGAAAGCTCGGCGACGCTGTAGGGCGCTCCACCTTTCTTGCGCGCGACAACTTTCTGACCTTCCTCTAGGCTCACCTCAATCGGCAGGTTCGAGAGGCGCATCAACTCATTGATCACCTGCATCGGGGACGGCGTTTCGGCCTCCTTGAACGCCGCTGCACCATCACCACATCGGACGAAAGCGGCGATCTTGCGCTCCTGCATGGTGTCGGCGTCGATCAGGTCGAACATGGCCATATTCGCGCGACCACCAGCGTTCCATTCTTTCCAACGCGCCTCTGGTTGTGCATCTTGAGAACGCACGTTGCTTTCCAAGTCCTGCCTACTCTTCGGCGTCATATTCAAAGTATTTGATTCGAACCATGTTTGTCGGTGGGCAGAAATCCGGCGGGCATGGTTTTGATGCTGGCTCGCGAAGCGCGACACCAAGCTAGACTTACCCGTGCCGTTTGCCCCAAGAAGATACAGCGTGTCGCCCGCGTCGAGACCAAACGAGAGCGTTTGGCCGTCTATAGTTGGGACTTGGAATTCAAACTGATTCGCCATGGCGAAATTATAGGTCGAGCCGCCGCTCTCCGCATCGCCGGCGCCGCAACGCCATGGTATTTTCGTGCGGCCCTTAAGCTGCCAATCGCGCCAACCAGGTACGGATGATGGAGCGACAATGCGTTCTTGGCCGTAAAGCGCGTTTTCAGGGGGCGCGCCATAAGACGCGACGCGCTCGTCATCTTTCTGCGGAAGCGGGCCGCTATCACTCGATCCACCGGGCAGACGCCGACTTCCACCCGGCTATCAGGGCTCACCAGACTTCGGGCAAGCTGGCGAAGGGTTTCGCGGGATAATCCGCCAAGGGCGGTGGATAGGCTTTCCCTCGTCGAAGGTCTGATCTGGAGGCCCGGCAATTAGAAGGGCTTTAGAGGGCTATAGCGTAGACGAATTTATCATCTTCACCCGGTGCGGCGCGCCATTTTACTTCCGCAAAACTCCGAAGGCTGCATCGCGCGGATGGCTC
>ERZ1645187.2160-NODE-2160-length-17606-cov-7.479346_pt1 | contig 17606 bp, 18 predicted proteins | sample MGYA00575352_ERZ1645187 | MGnify/ENA primary metagenome ERZ1645187 (study PRJEB40837, sample SAMN11349314) | freshwater sediment metagenome | isolation source: river sediment | host: Sediment | place: India: Wazaribad , New Delhi | collected 2017-02-21 ... | reverse complement strand
AGGCGGTCATCAGTTTGGTCAGGCTGGCCGGCGGCAGGCGCTGGTCGCCATTGTTCTCCACCAGAACCTTGCCACTGGCGTGATCCATCAGCACGTAGGACTTGGCGGCCAGTTGCGGCGGAGAAGGCAGTGCATCGACAGCCCAGGCGCTGGGCGCACAGAGCAGCAGAACGGTAAGGAGCAGGCGTTGCAGGGTGTTGATGTTCATCCGAATCTCTGACAGTTACTCATGATGGTCGATCGGCCTCCCATCCCTGGGCGACCGTGCTGCCCGCAAGATGCGGGCGAATCGTGGTGCGGACTTACGGCTTGACCAGGGTCGGCTGCCCCAGGTTGGCCAGGCGGATACTGTCCTGCAGCTTCAGCGCCTCATCCTGCGTGTCGATCGGCCCCAGGCGCACGCGGTGCAGGATCTGCTGATTCAGCGCCACCGAGCTGATAAACACCGGGGCAGCCGTCAGACTGCCCAGCTTCGACTTGAGCAGCTCCGCAGCGTCCGGATTGGCGAAGGCGCCCACCTGGAGATACAGGCCAGACAGCCCGGCTGAAGCGTTTTTTTTTGCGTCGATCTGCACCGGCAGGACAGCAGCGGCATGCTGTTCCAGCGGCGGCGTGTACTGCTCGACCGGCGCCGGCATGGCCTGGGCCGAAGTGGCCGGCAGCGACAGCGGCTTGTTCGAGGCCTGCTGCGGGGCGGCCAGCACCAGCGGCACCGGGCGACCCTGCTGGGCCCACCACTCGTGCGGATCGATACCTTCGACCGTCACACGCGCGGTACCGGTTTCGGCATAGCCGAGCTTCTTCGCCGCCGCGAAGGACAGGTCGATGATGCGGTCGGAATAGAACGGGCCACGGTCGTTGACGCGCAGGATCACACTCTTGCCGTTATCGAGGTTGGTCACCTTGACGTAGCTGGGCAGCGGCAGGGTCTTGTGCGCCGCCGTCATGCCATACAGGTCATAGGTCTCGCCGTTAGCGGTAGCCTGGCCGTGGAACTTGGTGCCGTACCAGGAGGCCGTACCCGTGGCACGGTAACGACGGGCATCCTGCAGCGGAAAGTAGGTCTTGCCCATCACCGAATAGGGATTGGCCTTGTAGCGCCCGTAGTGCGGCATCGGCACGGCGTCGGGGATGCGCGACACATCGACATCCCACCATGGCGAGCCATCGCGGTGCGGCCGGGAGTAGTCACCCGGCCCGCTGAGCGGGCCTGTACCCGGCTGCACCGGCTGCGGCGCACGGCTGCTTGAACAGCTGGCCAGCATCGTCGCCAGAGCGGCGTAGAGCGCAAGCGTCGGCAATCTCACTGGGCTTTCTCCCGGTTGGCACGCAAGGCCTCGGACAACTGGTACACGGCCATCGAGTACATGTTGCTGCGGTTATAGCGAGTGATCACGAAGAAATTCGGCAGACCGAGCCAGTACTCAGGACCGGCCTCGCCCTCGAAACGGAAGGCGCTGACCAGCAGGTCGTCGCGCAGCGCATCATGGCTGGACCAGCCCAGGGTGCGCAATTGGCCGACATTCAGCTGCGGGTCGAGGCCCACGGTGAGGCCCTTGTCGAACTGTTCACCGCGCACATCGGCACGGCTCACTACCGGCTCGCCCTGGGCCCAGCCATGGTGCTTGAAGTAGCTGGCCACGCTGCCGATGGCATCCACCGGATTGGTCCAGATATTGATATGGCCGTCGCCGTCGAAATCCACCGCATAGGCGCGGAAGCTGCTCGGCATGAATTGCGGCAAGCCCATGGCGCCGGCATAGGAGCCCTTGAGGGTGAGCGGATCGACCTGTTCTTCGCGGGCAAGGAGGAGGAACTCCTTGAGCTGCTGGCAGAAGAACGGCGAACGCGGCGGGTAATCGAAACACAGGGTCGACAGGGCATCGAGCACGCGCCAGCTGCCGGTATTGCCACCGTAGAAGGTTTCCACGCCGATGATGGCGACGATCACCTGCGCCGGCACGCCATAGCTCTGCTCGGCCCGGGCCAGAGTCTCGGCATGCTGCTGCCAGAACGCCACGCCCTTGTTGATGCGCGCCTCGGTGATGAAGATCGGGCGGTACTCACTCCACGGTTTGACCCGCTCGGCCGGGCGCGAAATCGCATCGAGAATGGCCTGCTTGCGCTCGGCCTGGGCGAACAGAGCGGTCAGCTGCTCACTGGCAAAGCCATGATCACGGGTCATGCCCGTGATGAACTCGCTCACCTGCGGCACACCCACATAGTCGCTGGCCAGCAGCGGCTGACTGGCCAGACTGCCAAGCAGAGCCAGGCCGAGAGCCCGGAGGTGTTTGCGCACGCCAATTGTGTCTTTCAAATTAACCAACCTTGTTATGCCTGCGCGATCCACTTGCGATGCGTGTGAACCGACATCAATACCCCAAAGCCCGTCATCAGGGTCACCAACGAGGTGCCACCATAACTGATGAACGGCAGGGGAACCCCCACCACCGGCAACAGGCCACTGACCATGCCGATGTTAACGAATACGTAGACGAAGAACGTCATGGTGATGCTGCCGGCCAGCAACTTGCCGAACAGCGTCTGTGCCTGCGCGGTGATGAACAGGCCACGCCCGATCAGCACCAGATAGACCATCAGCAGCAGACAGATGCCGACCAGACCGAACTCTTCGCCGAGCACAGCAATGATAAAGTCCGTGTGGCTTTCCGGCAAAAAATCCAGGTGCGACTGCGTACCCTGCAACCAACCCTTGCCGAACACCCCTCCCGAGCCAATCGCCGCCTTGGACTGGATGATATTCCAGCCCGAGCCCAGCGGATCGCTTTCCGGGTCGAGGAAGGTGTGAATGCGCCGCTTCTGGTAGTCATGCAGGACGAAGTACCACATGGCCACCGCGATCGGCACCGCTGCGGCCACCGCCGCACTGATCCAGCGCCAGCGCAGGCCGCCCATGAACAGGACAAAGGCGCCGGACGCCAGGATCAGCATGGCCGTTCCCAGGTCCGGCTGCTTCAGCACCAGGACAAAGGGAATGCCGATCAGCAACAGGCTGATACAAATGTGCTTGAGCCGCGGCGGCAGACTGCCGCGCGCCAGGTACCAGGCGATGGTCGCCGGCATGATCAGTTTCATGAACTCCGAGGGCTGGAAGCGGATCACCCCGGGGATATGGATCCAGCGTGTGGCGCCCATCGCCGTGTAGCCGAACAACTCGACATACAGCAGCATCGACGTACCCGCCAGGTAAGCCAGCGGCACCCAGCGCGCCATGAAGCGCGGCTCGATCTGCGCCACGATGAACATCGCCAGCAGGCCCAGGCCAAAGGAGCTGGCCTGCTTGAGCAGGATGTCCCAGTTCTTGCCACTGGCCGAATACAGGACGAACAGCCCGCCCGCGGCCAGCGCCAGGAGAATCAGCAGCAGCCAGCCATCGATATGCAGGCGCTGCAGCAGGGTGGCGCGGCGGCGAACCACGTCCTCGCTGGACAGGGTACGGTCAAAATTACCCATCAGTGACTCTCCACGGCCGGCGACGCTGGACGGAACTGCGCCTTGAGCTGGCCGCTGTCATCCAGCAGCCAGGCATCCATCACCTGCTTGACCACCGGGGCCGCGACACCGGAGCCGGATTCACCGTTCTCCACCATCACCGCCACCGCGATCTGCGGGTTCTCCACCGGAGCGAACGCGATGAACAGGGCATGGTCGCGATGACGTTCCTTGATCTTGCTGCGGTCGTACTTTTCGCCCTGCTTGATCGCCACCACCTGCGCCGTGCCACTCTTGCCGGCGATGCGGTAGAGCGCCTGGGAGCCAACCTTGAACGCCGTACCGCGCGGATTGTGCAGCACCTGCTGCATGCCATTGCTGACCATATCCCAGTACTTCATGTCCTTGAGCACCACGTCCGGCGGCGTCTCCACCTGGGGAATCTCGCCATCGGCCATCAGTTGCTCCGGCGTCAGGCCGGCGGCCGAGCGAAGCAGGCGCGGGCGCACCCAGCGGCCCTTGTTGGCCACCAGCGCGGTGGCCTGAGCCAGTTGCAGGGGGGTGGCCTGCATGTAGCCCTGACCGATGCCGAGGATCAGCGTCTCGCCGGGATACCAGGCCTGGCGGTAGCGCGCGCGCTTCCACTCTGGCGACGGCATCAGGCCTTCGGCTTCCTCGCCCAGGTCGATGGACACGCGCCGGCCGATACCCATGCCGTACAAATAGTCATGCAGCCGGCGCACACCCAGCTTGAGCGCCAGATCATAGAAGTAGGTGTCGTTGGAACGCATGATCGCCAGCTGCAGGTCGACCCAGCCTTCGCCATTGCGGTTCCAGTTGCGGTACTTGTGCTCGTAGTTGGGCAGTTGGTAATAACCCGGATCGAAGATTCGGCTGCGCTCGGTGATCACCCCGGCATCCAGCCCCGCGGCGGCTACCATCGGCTTGATGGTCGAACCCGGCGGATACAGGCCGCGCAGCACGCGGTTGTACAGCGGACGATCAATGGAATCGCGCAGCGCGGCGTAATCCTTGAAACTGATGCCGGTAACGAACAGGTTGGGGTCGAAACTCGGCTGACTGGCCATCGCCAGGATGCCACCGGTGGCGGGTTCAATCGCCACCACCGCACCGCGCCGCCCGGCCAGCGCCGCCTCGGCGGCCTGCTGCAGTTTAAGGTCAAGATTGAGAGTCAGGTCGCGCCCGGACTGCGGCTCGGTGCGCTTGAGCACCCGCAACACGCGGCCGCGGGCGTTGGTTTCGACTTCCTCGTAACCCACCTCGCCATGCAGAACGTTCTCGTAAAACTTCTCCGCACCGGTCTTGCCGATATGGTGGGTGCCGCTGTAATCCACCGGATCGAGCTTTTTCAGCTCCTGCTCGTTGATTCGCCCGACATACCCCACCGACTGGGCGAAGTGCTCGCCCAGCGGATAGTGGCGAACCAGCTGCGCGGTTACCTCCACGCCGGGCAGGCGGAACTGGTTCACCGCGATACGGGCAATCTGTTCCTCGGTCAGCTCGAACAGGATCGGCACCGGCTCGAACGGCCGGCGCCCCTGGCGGAAGCGCTTCTCGAAGATGGCGCGATCCTCGGCGGTCAACTCCAGCACTTGTACCAGGGTATCCAGCACTGCCTGCCAGTCGCCGGCGCGCTCGCGGGTCACGGTCAGGCTGAAGCTGGGCCGGTTGTCGGCGATGATCACCCCGTTGCGGTCGAAGATCAGCCCACGGGTGGGCGGAATCGGCTGCACGTGGATGCGGTTGTTTTCCGCCAGGGTGGTGTGATGATCGTACTGGATCACCTGCAGGTAATAGGCCCGCGCCACCAGCACCAGCGTCAGCATGACCACCAGCACGGCGCCGACCACCACGCGCCGCCTGACCAGGCGGGCGTCTCGTTCGTGGTCCTTGAGGCGGATCGGCTGCGGCATCGACGACGGTCTTATTTGTGGTACGGATGCCCGGACAAGACTGTCCAGGCCCGATAGATCTGCTCACCGAGCAGGATGCGCACCAGCGGGTGCGGCAGCGTCAGCGGCGACAGCGACCAGCGCTGCTCGCTACGCGCACAGACTTCCGGTGCCAGCCCTTCCGGGCCGCCGACCATCAGGTTGACCGTGCGCGCATCCAGGCGCCAGCGTTCCAGCTCGGCCGCCAGTTGCTCGGTGCTCCACGGCTTGCCGTGCACTTCCAGGGTGACGATGCGCTCGCCGGGCTGCACCTTGCTCAGCATGGCCTCACCCTCCTGACGGATAAGGCGGGCAACGTCGGCATTTTTGCCACGGGTATTGAGCGGAATTTCCACCAGTTCCAGAGGCAATTCCGGCGGCAGGCGCTTGACGTACTCCTGCCAGCCTTCCTCAACCCAGCGCGGCATGCGCGAACCGACGGCAATCAGGCGAATGCGCACGGCAGCGGCTTACTCGTGTTCCGGACCGTGCTGGGCGCGGCTCTGCTCGGCGCCCTGCCACAGACGCTCGAGGTCATAGAACTGGCGGGTGGCGCTCTGCATCACGTGCACCACCACATCCCCCAGGTCGAGCAGGGCCCACTCACCACCTTCCAGGCCTTCGCTGCCGATCGGGCGCACGCCCTGCTCCTTGACCTTTTCAAGCACCTCGTTGGCCAGCGATTTGACGTGACGACTGGAGGAACCGCTGGCAATCACCATGAAGTCGGTGACGCTGGTCTTGCCCTGCACGTCGATCACGGTGATGTCCTGGGCTTTCATATCTTCCAGAGCGGCAATCGCCAGCTGGACCAGTTGTTCGTTTTGCATGGGTAACACGTCCTCGGTAATCAGTTCGGCGCCCGGTACAGTCCGTGCGCATCGATGTAATGCAACACCGCATCGGGCAGCAGAAAGCGCACCGAGCGGCCAGTCGCCAGACGGCGACGAATATCCGTGGCCGACACCGCAAGCGGCGCCTGCCAGACAAAAGCAATCTGCCCGGCCGGCCCGCACAGGGCCGCCGGTTCGTTCACACTGCGCGCCGCCAGCAGATCGCGCAGCGCTTCCGGCGCCTCGCTGTCGGCATCCGGTCGTTGCAGCACCAGCAAGTGGCAGTGCTGCAGCAGTTCAGTCCAGCGTTGCCAGCTGGGCAAGCCGCAGAAGGCATCCCAACCCAACAACAGAAACAACTGGTCATCCGCCCCCAGTTCGCCACGCAGCGACTCCAGGGTATCGATGGTCCAGGACGGCGTCGTCCGGGCCAGTTCGCGGTCATCCACCTGCAGCAGGGGTTCCCCTGCTACCGCCAGGCGCACCAGCTGCAAGCGCTGCTCGGCGGTGACCTGTGGTGCATCCCGGTGCGGAGGCCGGGCACTGGGGATCAGTCGGACCTCATCCAGCGCCAGGAGTTCGGCTACTTCCAGTGCGCCACGCAGATGACCGATGTGAATCGGATCAAAGGTGCCACCGAGGACGCCGATGCGCCGGGCCATCAGGTACGCCCCATCAGGTACGAATGTGCCCGTCGCCGAACACCACATATTTCTCGCTGGTCAGACCGATCAGGCCAACCGGGCCACGGGCGTGCAGCTTGTCGGTGGAAATGCCGATCTCCGCGCCCAGGCCGTACTCGAAGCCATCGGCAAAACGGGTCGAGGCATTGACCATCACCGAACTGGAATCCACCTCGGTGAGGAAGCGCCGTGCATCGGTGAAGTTCTCGGTGATGATCGCGTCGGTGTGCTGCGAGCCGTACTTATTGATGTGCTCGATGGCCGCATCCAGCGAATCGACGATGCGGATCGCCAGGATCGGCGCATTGTACTCGGCGTACCAGTCATCCTCGCTCGCGGCCAGCACATCGCCACCCAGCAGGGCACGGGTGCGCTCGCAGCCACGCAGCTCGACACCCTTGTCGCGGTAAATGGTCGCCAGCGGCGGCAACACGCGATCGGCGATCGCGCTGTGCACCAGCAGGGTTTCCATTGCATTGCAGGGCGAGTAGCGCTGGGTCTTGGCGTTGTCAGCGACGCGAATGGCCTTGTCCACATCGGCGGCCACGTCGATATACACGTGGCACACGCCATCGAGGTGCTTGATCACCGGCACCTTGGCGTCTCGGCTGATGCGCTCGATCAGGCCCTTGCCGCCGCGCGGCACGATCACGTCGACGAACTCCGGCATGCTGATCAGCGCGCCAACCGCGGCGCGGTCGGTGGTTTCCACCACCTGCACGGCCGCCGCCGGCAGACCGGCTTCGGCCAGCCCCTGCTGGATGCAGCGGGCAATCGCCTGATTGGAATGAATGGCCTCGGAGCCGCCACGCAGGATGGTGGCGTTACCGGACTTCAGGCACAGGCTGGCAGCATCGATGGTCACGTTGGGCCGCGACTCGTAGATGATGCCGATCACGCCCAGCGGCACGCGCATCTTGCCGACCTGGATGCCGGACGGCAGGTAGCGCATGCCCTGGATCTCACCGATCGGGTCCGGCAGGGTCGCGACCTGGCGCAGGCCTTCGATCATGCTGTCGATGACCGCCGGCGTCAGTGCCAGGCGGTCGACCATGGCCGGTTCCAGGCCATTGGCACGGGCGGCAGCCAGGTCCAGCTCATTGGCTGCGACCAGCGCCGGGCGGGCAGCATCGAGGGCTCCAGCAGCCGCCTGCAGGGCGCGGTTCTTCTGGGCAGTACTGGCGCGGGCCAGCACACGCGACGCTTCACGGGCAGCCTGGCCCAGGCGGGTCATGTAGTCGAGCACGGACTCGGTCATGGTCAATCAAGCCTGACGTTCAAGGAAAACAGCCGATTATAGCCGCGCAGCCCCGGCAAGCCCAGCCATGCCGGCCAGATGGTAGACAGTGCATTCCGCTGAGCCTCCTCGTCACCGCGCCAGCCCAGCCGAATGGGCCTGTGTGCTGAAACGGTGACACCCGCCGCGCGCCGCACACCCTCCCCCACCCGAAGGATGGGTAAACAAAAACACCACCAATGTTTACTTTGAATGCCACAGCCCCCGTCGCAGCGGCGTACCGACCCGACGGCGGAGCACAACAACAAGGCACTGGAATGCCGGAGATCGCCCATGCGCTACCGCACCGATTTCAACCCAAGCCTGCTTGGCACAACCCCGGATGTACTGGAGCTGGGCCCCTGGCGCCTGCATTACCTGGCGTTCGCCAACTCGGCTGGCGATTCGCGCGAACCGGTCCTGATGCTCGGCGGCGCCTTCCAGAGCTTTCGCTCCTTCGCCAATGAGGTACAGGAACTGCTCGCCGAACACCCGGTGATCCTCCTCGACCTGCCCGGCCAGGGCGGCAACCTGCAGGAAGCCGGCGAACTCAGCCTGGAACAGCTGGCCGATCTGATCGCCGGCTTTGCCGAGAGTCTCGATCTGCCGCCACTGATGCCCATCGGCCTGTCCTATGGCTCGACACTGGCCGCCCTGTTCGCCAGCCGCCATCCTCAGCGCTGCGCCCGCCTGTTGCTGTCGGGCATCACCGCCTTCGGCCGCCCGGGCTCGCGGCGCCTGCTCGAAGAGGGCCTCAGCCTGCTCGCCGAAGGACGTCAGCAAGCCTTCGCCCAGGCCGCCCTGAACAACCTGCTCAACCCGCAGCAGATGCAGCACACCGATGTCGCCCCGGCATTTCGCAAGGCCCTGCTGCGGCAGATGCAACGCCTGTCGGCCGCCGAGATCTCCCGTTACCGGCAGAACAGCCAGCGCCTGCTCGACTTCGCCGGTTTCCGCCAGCACCCGCAATGCCCGACCCTGGTACTGGCCGGAGAATTCGACCATTTCACCCAGCCGTGGGAGCAGGCATTGTTCGCGGCCGCCTGCCCGCAGGGGCGCTACAGCCTGATCCAGGGTGCCGATCACCTGGCCCAGTTCGAGCGCCGCGAAGCCTGCGCCGCGCTGTATCAGCCGTTCCTGCGCGGTGAACCGGTCCCCGAACAGGTCAGCGGCGGACGGACCCTGGCGTCACAGCACCTGACCCGGCTGGAGCGCCGCAGTGAAGCGCGCCGTCGCCCGCAACTGCCACGCGCGCAACTGCGCCATGCCGAGGCCGGCAGCTGGTCGGTGGAGGTCAGTGAACTGGGCTTCTTCGGCGGCAAACTGAACGCCGCCCTGCCGACCGACCTGCCCGCACGCGGCTGGCAATTACAGTGGAGCGACAGACCGGCCCTGGAGATTCTGCCGTTGCAGCACAGCAGCCAGGGTTTCAGCTTCGTCACCCTGCACAGCGATGCCGATGCCAGCGGCGCCCTGGCCGCCCAACTGCTGCCAGCCCCGCTGTCCGCCTGCGCCTGATCAGACGCGGGCGTCGATCACCCGCACCAGACCGGGCAGGCGCCCACGCGGCAGCTGACGGCGCAGGCTTTCCTCATGCGGGTCGAGCACCGCGACCTGACTGAAGCCGCAACGGGCAAAGCCTGCCTCGATGGCCGCCTGATCGCGGTAGTGCAGCGGATACTTGCCACGCGTCAGCAGCCCCACCAACCCCACACCCCAGCGCAACTGCCGGTAGCTGGGATGCTCCTGCAGATCGGGATACAGATCGGTCAGGTAGCTGCCCTGGGCAAACCCCTTGAGCTGCTCGGCCAGGCGCGCCCAGAACCCCTCAATCACCGACAGCTCGAAGTAGTTGACCAGTCCCTCGGTAATCACCAGCACCGGCTGCGCCGGGTCCAGCCGGGCAAACAAGGCCTTCAGACTGTGCTCGCCGTCAGCGGCCAGAATATCCACCGCCTGCACCTGATGCTGTTCGCCCAGCCAGCCCTGGCTGGCGAGCAGACGGCGCTTGCGCGCCGCCATCGGCGGCAGATCGGCCTCCACGTAGTGCAGCTGCGGATAGCGCTGACGAAAGCGCTGCCCACGGGGCGACAGGCCGCAGGCAATTTCCACCACCTGGGTCACGCCGCGCTGCTCGATGGCCTCAGTCAGCAAGGCGTCGATCAGAAGATGACGCTGCAACAACAGGCGCTCCAGATCGATATCGAAGTGCCGCGCCGCCCAGGTGATCGGACTCAGTACGGCATGGGCAAAGCGGCCGAAATCGGTAACGAAAGCCGGATTGGACAGCTGATGGCGGTACCAGACATAGCCGGTGTAGTGCGCGCTGGGGCTGATATGGGCGCTATCGGTACGGGGCATGGATGGCTCTTATTGTTTTTCTGTGTTTGTCGGCAGCACCGGCACGCCCGGCGCTCCCCCTATAATCGGCCAGCCTATGCCGCCAGCGAGCCCGACGACAGCCCCATGCGCGATGAACCCACCCTAAGTTTGCCCTGGCCGGAAGCGCGCCCACTGGAGGCCGCTTTCTTTCAGCGCGATGCGCTACGAGTCGCCGCCGACCTGCTGGGCAAGGTGATCCGCCACCGTGTCGACGGACTCTGGCTCAGTGCCCGCATCATCGAAACCGAGGCTTACTACGGCGCGGAAAAAGGCAGCCATGCCTCGCTCGGCTATACCCACAAGCGGCGCGCGCTGTTTCTCGACGGTGGCCACATCTATATGTACTACGCCCGCGGTGGCGACTCGCTGAACTTCAGCGCCGCCGGCCCCGGCAATGCCGTACTGATCAAATCCGCCATGGTCTGGCCGGACGCCTTCTGCACAGCCGAAGCCGTCGCCCGCATGCAGCACAACAACCCCGACCGCCAGGGTCGGCCACGCTCACTGCAAACGCTGTGCAGCGGCCAGACCCTGCTCTGCCGCGCACTCGGCCTCAAGGTGCCGGACTGGGATGCCCGTAGCTTCGACCCGCAGCGACTGTTCGTCGATGACATTAGCGAGCGCCCGACGGCCATCATCCAGACCACCCGCCTGGGCATCCCGAGCGGGCGCGACGAACACCTGCCCTACCGCCTGGTCGAAGCCGAATACGCCCGTCACTGCACCCGCAATCCACTGCGCCGTGGACAGGTGGCCGGGCGCGACTACCGCTGGCTGGACAACATCGATTCATTGGAGATCGCCCACTGATGGCCTGGCTCGACACACTCACCGCCTGGCTGGCGGCCCATCCGCACTGGCTGGGCCTGGCTGTTTTTCTGCTCGCCTTCGGCGAATGTCTGGCCATCGTCGGCCTGCTGATTCCAGGCACCGTGCTGCTGTTCGCCGTAGCCGTGCTGGCCGGCAATGGCGCCCTGCCGCTATGGGAAACCCTGCTGCTGGGCTTTGTCGGCGGCATGCTCGGCGACCTGTGCAGCTACGCCCTGGGACGCCGCTTCCACCAGAACATCCGTGGGCTGCCGGTGCTGCGCGACCATCCGCAATGGCTGGCCAGCGCCGAACAGCACTTTGAGCGCTACGGCGTGATCAGCCTGTTGGCCGGGCGCTTCATCGGCCCACTGCGCCCAATGCTGCCCATGGTCGCCGGCATGCTCGACATGCCGTTCGGCCGCTTCACCGCCGTCAGCCTGCTGGCCGGCAGCGGTTGGGCCGTTGCCTACCTGTTACCCGGCTGGGCCACCGGTGCCGCGCTGCGCCTGCCGTTGCCGGCGGACTTCTGGCAGAACGCCGCGCTGGTCGCCGGGGGCCTGGCGCTGCTGCTGGGCCTGACGATCCACGGCACCCTGCGCGAACAGCGCCGGACCACCCCCTTGAGCGCCCTGCTCAGCCTCGCCCTGCTGATCGCCCTGCTGCTGGGCTGGCGCGGCCTGGCCGATCTGGATCAGGGCTTGCTCAATCTGGTGCAGGAGCAGCGTCATGGTGCGCTGGATGGTCTGATGGTGGTGGTCACCCGCCTCGGCGACCTGACCACTCAGCTCGCTGCCGGCGCGCTGCTGATCGCCCTGCTGGCACTGGCCCGCCAGTGGAGGGCCCTGCTGTTTGCCGCCATCGCACTGCTTGGCACGGCGGTCAGCAACGGTCTGCTCAAGCATCTAATCGAGCGAGCACGTCCCGACGTCCTGCTGGAGCCGCTGCACAGTTTCAGCCTGCCCAGCGGCCACAGCTCCGCGGCCTTTGCCTTCTTTCTGGTACTGGGGATTCTCGCCGGTCGCGGCCTGCCGGGGCGATCACGCCTCGCCTGGCTGCTGCTGGCCTGCCTGCCGGCCCTGGCCATTGCGGTATCGCGTCTATACCTGGGCGTGCACTGGCCCAGCGATCTGTTAGCGGGCGCACTGCTGGCCAGCACCTGGTGCGCCTTCAGCCTGGCGCTGATGCAGCGCCATCAGGTGCTGCCGGCATTGCCGGCCAGAGTCTGGTGGCTGCTGCTGCCGGCCCTGCTGGCGCTGTTCGGTGCCTTCGCCACCTGGGCGCTGCCGGCGGCCTTCGAGCTGTATCGCTACCGCTGAGCGCCCTCAGGCGATCAGCTCGCCCTGCAGGGCACTGAGAAAGATCTGGATACGCGCCAGGCGCTGCGCGGCATCCGCCTCTTCGAGCAGCTCCAGCTTCTGCTCCTGACTCAGCGGCAGCAGATAGGCCAGCTGATGCGCCAGCGCCTGCTGGCCCTCGACCACACCGCCCATGCCCAGCGCCGCCACCATGGGGTGTTCGGCCAGCGCCAGCAGCAGGGCCGCCAGGTCGACATGCTCGGCCAGCAGCGGACGGTCCTCGCCCTCGTCCAGCCACTGCACCTCGGCCAGCAGCAACTGATCAGGCTGCACCCGGGAGGACTGCACGGTAAAACGCCGCCCACCCTCGACCCGGATGCCGAGCAGGCCGTTGTCCTGCTGGTGAAAGTCCCGGATCAGCGCTTCGCAGCCATGCCAGGCAAAACGCCCCGGTGCCTCGCCCACCTCGCGACCTTCGAGAATGCCGACCACGCCAAAGCCTTCGCCGCGCTTCATGCAGGCGGACACCATGTCCAGATAGCGCGCCTCGAAAATCTGCAGATCGAGACGGCAGCCGGGAAACAGCACGGTATTGAGAGGGAACAACGGCAGGCTCACGGAAAGCTCCTCACACAATCAGCGCCACGACCAGTGGCAGCACCACCGCGGTGGCCACGCCCATCAGGCTCATCGACAGCGCGGCAAAGGCGCCACACTCCTCGCCCTCCTGCAGCGCCCGCGCCGTACCCACCGCATGGGCGGCCAGGCCCAGGGCCATGCCGTGGGCTGCCGGGTGACGCACGCCAATCAGGCGCAGCAGCTCGGGGCCGAACATGGCACCCAGCACTCCGGTCAGCAGCACGAACACCGCCGCCAACGCCGCCACGCCGCCAATCTCGGCGGCCACCAGCATGGCGATCGGCGAGGTCACCGACTTGGGCGCCAGGGTCATGAGCATCTGCTGGTCGACACCGAACAGCCAGCCCAGGCCGACGCCCAGTACGGTGGCGACCACGCCGGCCAGCACCAGGGTGATCAGCACCGGCCAGAACAGCAGGCGGATGCGCTTGAGGTTCATGAACAGCGGCACGGCCAAAGCCACCGTGGCCGGCCCCAGGAACAGCGTCAGCAGCTCGCTGTGCCGGCGGTATTCCTCAAAGCCGATATCCAGCAGCCACAGGCTGCCGATCACCAGCGCCATGGACACCAGCACCGGCTGCAGGAACACCCAGCGCGTGCGCTCGTAGGCAGCCATGGCCAGCTGATAGCTGCCCAGGGTCAGGCCGAAGGCAAACAGCGGGTGATGGATCACGGCCTGCCAGGCCGCCTGCCAGTCGGCGCTCATGGTGCCTCCCGGCGCTGCTGACGTTCGATCAGGCGCTGCATAAGCCAGCCGGTAAACAGCAGGGCCAGCACCAGCGACAGCAACAGCGCCGCCGCCAGCGCCCAGAAATTGGCCTTCAGCACCGGGCCATACAGCATCACCCCGGCCGCCGCCGGCACCAGCAGCAACGGCAGGTAGCGCAGCAGGCTGGTGGAGGCCACGGCCAGCGGCTCGTCCACCTCGCCGCGCCAGACCAGGAAGATGAACAGCAGCACCAGACCGATGATCGGCCCGGGCAGAAAACTCAGCCACAACACATTGAGCAGAGTGCCGAGCAGCTGGAACAGCACCAGCGCGGTCAGGCCACGGAGCAGCATGTCAATCTCCTGCAAGCATGCCGCGGCATTATGGCAGTTCGCCGCGGCGTGGATAAACGATGATTTCGCGCAGTGATGCGCTTGACCAAGGCGCAGCCGCATGATGATCTAGGGCCATAGCGCACCGGGCGATCCAGCACCCGAGGCTGAGCAGGACAGCACAGCCAAGCTGGCAGACCGGGGCCAATAAGAATAACAACCCGCCCCTCATGGAGGACGTATGCCGTTCGTAGCAGTTGCAGACATCAAGAACTATATCGGTAAGGAACTCGGCCGCTCGGAGTGGCTGACCATCGACCAGGAACGCATCAACCAGTTCGCCGAATGCACCGGCGACCACCAGTTCATCCACGTCGACCCTGAAAAGGCCAAGCTGACACCGTTCGGCAGCACCATCGCCCACGGTTTCCTCTCCCTGTCGCTGGTGCCCATGCTCATGGAAAAAATCATGATCATGCCCGAGGGCCTGAAGATGGCCGTCAACTATGGCCTGGACAGCGTGCGCTTCATCCAGCCGGTCAAGGTCAACTCCAAGGTGCGCCTGGTGGTCACCCTGACCGACGCCAACGAGAAAAATCCCGGCCAGTGGCTGCTCAAGGCCAAGGCCGTGCTGGAGATCGAAGGCCAGGAAAAACCGGCCTACATCGCCGAGCCACTGACCCTCTGCTTCGTCTGATTACACCTGCTGCCGTACCCACGGCAGCCCCCTTATCGCCTAAAAGGATTTTCCATGAGCGAAAAACGCATTCTTCCAGCGTTCCTGTTGTGCTTCTTCCTGGGTTGCTTCGGCGCCCACCGTTTTTACGTCGGCAAGATCGGCACGGGCATACTGCAGATTCTTACCCTCGGCGGCCTGGGCATCTGGGCACTGATCGACTGGATCATGATCATTGTCGGCGCCTTTACGGATAAGGAAGGCAACAAGCTGACCCAGTGGACCTGACAGCGGGTCCACTGAAAAGCCCGCTCCGGCGGGCTTTTTTGCGCCAGAATGGAAGCCATACCGCCAAGGACCTGCCATGCACCGCCTACTGCCACTAAGCCTCGCCCTGCTACTCGCCGCCTGCGGCGACGGTGAACCGCTGACACCGCCGGATGCCCGCCTGCCCGATGGCGCGCATTACCGTGGCGATCTGGTCGACGGGCTGCTACAGGGCCAGGGCCGCCTCGACTACCCCAACGGCAGCTGGCTCAGCGGCCGCTTCGTCAACGGCCAGCTCAACGGCCCGGGCGAATGGCGCGATCCCAAGGGCGGGCACTATCAGGGCGAATTCGTCGAGGGTGAATTTTCCGGCCAGGGCCGCCTGACCTATGCCGACGGCAGCGAGTATGTCGGCGCTTTCAAACACGGCCGCATGCACGGCGAGGGGCGCCTGAGCCAGGGCGAGCTGAGCTACAGCGGCGGCTTTCGCCATGATCGTTTCCACGGTTACGGCACCCTGGAACTGGCCGACGGCAGCCGCCATCAGGGACAGTTCGTCAGGGGCGAAGCGACCGGCCAAGGCGTGCTGGTCGACGGTGATGGCAACCAGTTCAGCGGCCTGTTCAAGCGCGGCCGCCTGAACGGCGAAGGCAGCTTTGTCGGCAGTGACGGCAGCCGTTACAGCGGCCAGTTCAAGGACCAGCGCTTTCACGGTCAGGGCCGCTATGAAAGCGCCGAGGGCGATGTGTGGAGCGGCCAGTTCCGTCACGGCGAACTGCGCGGCCAGGGCGAGTTCCGCAGCGCGGACGGCGAGCACTACGTTGGTGAACTGCGTAACTGGCAGTACCACGGACAGGGCACCTTGAGCCTGAGCGACGGCAGCCGCTATCAGGGCGAGTTCGCCCATGGCCAGTATCAGGGTGAGGGTCGCCTGACCCTGGCCGACGGCCAGATTGAGGCCGGTCACTGGCAGAACGGCGTGCGCCTGCGCGATGCCCAGGGCCAGCCACTGGCCGCCCCGCTGGAACAGGGCATTCTCAGGCAGGGGCAGCTGCTGCAGGATGCCCTCGCGGCGGTGCCGGCCTCCACCCCGGCCAGCGAGCTGTACAGCCTGACCCTGGCCGGCGACGGCCAGCAGAGCGTGTTCCTGCGCGAGGCCGACTATGTCAGCCGCCTCCTGCGCGAGCGCTTCGGCGCGCGCGGCAATATCACCCTGATCAACCACCGCGAGCAGTTCGCCAAACGCCCGCTGGCCAGCCGCGAAAGCCTGCGTCAGGCCATCCAGACACTGGCCGAGCGCAGCGGCAGCGAAGACCTGATCTTCCTCTACCTCACCAGCCACGGCTCGCGCGACCACCAGCTGGTGCTGCAACAGCCCGGCCTGGAACTCAACAACCTGCCGGCAGCGGAGCTGGCCGAGCTGCTCAAACCCTTGCGCGAGCGGCACAAGGTGCTGGTGATTTCCGCCTGTTTCTCCGGTGGTTTCATCGCCCCGCTGCAGGACGACAAGACCCTGATCATGACGGCCGCCCGCGCCGACCGGGTATCCTTCGGCTGCTCCGAGGAAAACGATTTCACCTACTTCGGCCGCGCCCTGTTCGAGCAGGCCCTGCAGCAAACCGACGATCTCGGCCAGGCCTTTGCCCTGGCCAAGCGCTACGTGAGCGAGCGGGAAAAAGCCGAGGACTTCGAGGCCTCCGAGCCGCAACTGGCCGACGCACCACAGGTGCAGAAGGCCTGGAATGCGCTGCGCCAGCAGCAACGCGCCGCACTGGCACAGCACAACAGTTCAGAGCGCAGGCCATAAGGCCTACGGGAGTTCACCATGTATCTGACGCCACAACGCATCCTCCTCGCCGGCGCCACCGGCCTGACCGGTGAACACCTGCTCGACCGCCTGCTCAACGAGCGCACCGTCGAGCGCGTGCTCGCCCCCAGTCGCCGGCCGCTGGCCGAACACCCGCACCTGGACAACCCCATCGGCGAGCTGGCCGATCTGCTGCCGCAGTTGCAGGGGCCGCTGGATACCGCCTTCTGCTGCCTGGGCACGACGATCAAGCAGGCCGGCTCGCAGGAAGCCTTCCGCGCGGTCGACTACGAGCTGGTGCTGGCCTTCGCCGAACGGGCCAAGGCCCTCGGCGTGCGCCACTTTCTGGTGATCAGCGCGCTGGGCGCCAATGCCCGCTCGCTGGTGTTCTACAACCGGGTCAAGGGCGAGCTGGAGCAGGCCCTGCAAACCCTCGGCTTCGAGCAGCTGACCATCGCCCGCCCCTCGCTGCTGCTGGGCAACCGACGCCAG
>ERZ1645187.2159-NODE-2159-length-17616-cov-5.942828_pt1 | contig 17616 bp, 16 predicted proteins | sample MGYA00575352_ERZ1645187 | MGnify/ENA primary metagenome ERZ1645187 (study PRJEB40837, sample SAMN11349314) | freshwater sediment metagenome | isolation source: river sediment | host: Sediment | place: India: Wazaribad , New Delhi | collected 2017-02-21 ... | reverse complement strand
CGCAGAACCACTGGAGGATTTCGTTGTGCGCCCAATGCGTGTACTGGAACTTGTGATCCGGGTGACGGGCGAACGTGTCCCTCTGCGCGTCGAGATAATGCCATTTGTACTGTCCCAGCCCGACGCCCCGCACGGGATGCGTCGTGAACATCGTCCAGGATGTCCGCCAGATGCCGTCTCGCCCGCCGATCTCCGTCGGGTTTTCGAAAAGGTCCTGCACTTTGCTCTTCAGCGATCCGCTCCTTGAAGAATTGAACGCAACGCTGCACGAGAACGCGAACAGAACCAGAAGCACTCCGGCGTAGAAGCGGCGTCGGCGTTGCACGTCGCCGCTCCGGACGTAGAGGATCAGGAGGAAGATCAGCGCGGCGAAAAATCCGCCGAGGGCGGATCGCGTTGTCGTTCCCCAAAGCCCCCACGCGTTGATGAGAATGAGAACGAGGACGAAGTACGCGGCGACCGGCGACGAACGCCCCTTTCGGCGTTCCATGGCCGGAATGAAGGAAATGTACAGATACAGGGAACACAGCAGGGCGATGGCGAGCCACAGGCCGAACATCTCCTGCTGCCCCGTATTGGCGATGTAGTTCCCGGGCGTCGGAAGGATAAACGGGAAGGGATCGCTGAGGTTGCGGATCTGCAGTTCGGCGAAGAATGTGCTGACAGCCCCGTTCAGCGCCGCGCCGAGAGCGATCGCGCCGAAACGCGAACCGGGAAAAGCATTGTACGTGAGGATGTACATCGCCCACATCGACGCGAAGAAGAACCATTCCCGGAAAAAGGTCGGCGTCGACCGGACGTTCACCCAGAGGGGCTGCACCGTCATGTAGAGAAGCATGACCAGCCACAGCGCTCCGAAAAGGTCGATGCGCACCGGAACCTTCTCGCCTCCATGCCGCAACAGGCGATAGCCGGCGATGAAGCACGCGATCCCGACGGGAACCATCGCAAAGACCCATTTCATCAAATGAAGCGTCTGGAACCAGAAGCCGCCCGAGAAGATGATATTGGGCAGAGCGAGACACACGAGCCAGAGGACGGTCAGGGAACGTTCCGGAACGAGCGGAAGATTTGCCTCAAGAGAAGGGGGATATGATGAATCCTGTTTTTTCGTCCGTTTCACCGCCACCGCACGATCACTGCCTTTCCTCGTTTGAATCCATTCGCTTCGAGAGATCCACCGTTATTTCGACGACGAGTTCGCGTTGCGCAAGTTCCTTGACCTTCCAGGCGATCGGGATTCCCTTCTTGCGATTCCCTTCGACCAGCGCCGCGAGCTCCTTCAAAAGCTCGCCCGTCGGCCCGTCGGGTCCCGCAAACGGAAGGTTCTGTTTCCGTCCGGAACGCCGTGTTCCCTTCGGCGCCTTTTCCCTCGCGAGCCGTTCGAAGTCTTCCGCAGGGGTGCTCTTCTCCACGGCCTCTTTCGCGAGCGAACGCTGCTCTTCCTCGGGAAGACCGACAAGCGCGCGTGCCTGACGTTCTCCGAGACGTCCCTCGATGACAAGCTTCTGGACCTCCTGGTCGAGGCGAAGCAACCGGAGCTTGTTGGCGAGAGATGCCTGCGAAAGCCCGACTCTTCGGGCGGTGTCGACCTGCGTCCAGCCCGTCCGGTCGAGGATGTCCCGAAAACACTGGGCTTCCTCGACGGCGGAGAGGTTGCTTCTGTGGATGTTTTCCACAAGTGCGAAGATTTGCTGTTCGGAAGGGGTCACCTCGGCGATCAAGGCGGGGATGGTCTCGAGTCCGGCGAGTTTCGCCGCACGGAGCCGCCGCTCTCCCGCGACCAGTTCATACCCCTGATCCTGTCTGCAGACGACAATAGGCTGCAACACGCCGACTTCACGTATGGAGTCGGCAAGCTGCGCGAGTTCGTCCGCATCGAAATGCTGGCGGGGCTGCCGGGGATTCGGAAGAATCGATCCGACCGGAATATGCGCAAGCTCCGGTTTCTTCGGAATTCCGTCATCCTGAAGGAAGTTCATCATGCCTGACATCGTTCCTCGCTCCCTTTATGTTTCCGCACTATCATACCGCCTGTTTTCCCATGGCGAGTCGCTAAAACCACCTAGTAGGATCGCGCCGGATTCTCGAATTTCGTATATTCTCTCAGGAACACGAGCTGCACTTCGCCTGTCGGGCCGTTCCGGTGCTTCGCGATGTTCAGATAGGCAAGCGGATTTTCTTCGTCATCCTGGCCCGGGGAATCGTAATACCCCGGTCGGTAGAGCAAAACGACGATATCCGCGTCCTGTTCGATCGCGCCGCTGTCGCGGAGGTCGGAAAGCTGCGGTTTCTTGTCGGTTCGCTGCTCCACGGCCCGCGAGAGCTGCGAGAGCGCGATGATCGGAACGTTGAGCTCCCGCGCGACGCCCTTCAGCGCCCGCGATATTTCCGCGACTTCCTGCTGCTTGTTGTCGATCTTCCGCGCGTAGCTCATGAGCTGCAAATAGTCGACGACAACCAGTCCCACATTCTTGTAGCGGGACTGGAAACGCCGGCACCGCGCACGGAATTCGAGCGTCGAGAGCATCGAACTGTCGTCGATATAAATCGGCGCCGAAGAAAGCCTGCCGGCGGCGTTCGCGAGATCGTCCCAGGCGGACTCCGCGAACGCCCCGGTGCGAAGCTCGTGGATGTTGATGCGCGCTTCCGCGCCGAGCATTCGCTGCACGAGCTGCTCCGCGCCCATTTCGAGGCTGAAGATCAGCACCGGAGCGCCGCGCGAGACGCCGCAATACTGCGCCATATTGATCGCGAGCGCCGTCTTTCCCATGGACGGGCGGGCGGCGATGATATTCAGGCTTCCCGGCTGAAAGCCGCCGGTCATCCTGTCGAATTCGGCGAACCCCGACGGCAGTCCGAGAACGTCCTGATCGGATCGGTGATACTGCTCTTCGATCGTATGGAACGCCTGGCCGAGGACATCCGCTATGGAACGGAAATTCGTCCTGTTGCGGTGCATCGCGATCTCGAAGACCGCCCGCTCCGCTTCTTCCAGGATTTCCTCGACGTCCATATCCTCCGAATAACCCAGACGGGTAATGCTCGTTCCGGCCGCGATGAGCCGCCTGTGAATGCCCTTGTCCTTGACGATGCGCGCATAAAACTCCGCGTTCGCCGTGCTCGACACCTGATCGACGAGCGACGCGACAAAGGGCTGTCCCCCGAGGCGATCGCCCTTCCCCGAGCGGGACATCTCCTCCAGAAGCGTCAGCGGGTCGACCGCGACATCCTTCTGGGACATATCGAGGATCAATTCATACGCGGTCCGGTTCGACAGGTCGTAGAAATCCTCGGCCGAAAGCATCTCGGTGACGAGGTTCAAGGCGTCCCGATCCATCAGGCACGCGCCGAGAACGGCCCGCTCGGCTTCGAGACTGTACGGAGGTTTTCTCTCGAAACTTCCTTCCGCCACCGTTACGCCCCGTCGACCTGAAGGGTCATCTGCGCTTCGATGCCGGGGAACAGGCGAAGGACCACCGGGTAAGCGCCCGTATGCCGCACGGTTTCCTCAAGGCGGACGTCCTTCTTGTCGATTCGGATCCCGAGCTGCGCCTCTATGCCGTCCGCGATATCGGCGACGGTGACGCTCCCGAAGAGCTTGCCCTTCTCTCCGGCGCTCACGGTGAGCACGACCTTCCGCCCCTGCAGGTTCCGCCGCTGCTCTTCGGCGAGCGCCCGGTTCTTCTCCTCGCGATTCTGCCGCGATTCGTGGCGCGCCTTCCATTCGTTCAGTTTCGAGGGAGTCGCCTCTTCCGCAAGCTCTTTGGGAATCAGAAAATTCCGGGCGTATCCTTCGGACGCTTCCATGAGATCCCCTCGTTTTCCCAGTTTCGGGACATCTTTCAGCAGGATGACCTTCATGCACTCCACCTCCCGATCCTTTTTCTCACATCGAACCACATGTCCCCCACGCCCGCTATGACCGCTACAGTCGAAAACAGCGGGATAAATACGACCAATATTATAACAATCGCGGCAAAAGGCGCCTTCCAGTTCCATTTCTTAAGAAAAAACCACAGGAGCGAAACGCCCTGAAGAAGAAAGATGACGTGAACGCACATCTTGAGGTTGACGCTTATCCTCCCGGCGAGGACACCCCACATGGTCTCCTGCCCGAAAAAGGGAAGGAACAGTGAAACGATCAGCGCCCCCAGAACGCTCTTCGAAAAACGCCATTCGGAAAAAGCGGGAAGGGACGGCATGCTGCCTCCCGTGCGCCGTACGACAACCGCGCTGACCGCGTAGCTCAGGTAACAATCGAGGGCGGACGCCATGATCAGGATGGCGGGGAAAATGGTCGGGAGAAGGCGAAGTGCGGCGGCGATCTGTTCACGCGCATCCGCGAGCGCATCCGCCGAAGCGCCGACCGTTCCGTAGAATCCGAAGACGCGATCGACGATCTCCGTCATCTCCTTCGGGTCCAGAGCGAACGGGTCCACGCCGGTGAGGGCCTTCGCGACGAACATCAAGAGTATCTTGCTTCCCAGAGAGACGAGAATGCCGTAGAGGATGACGTCAACGCCGCGGGAACATCGCTGCGCAAGCACGCCAAGTCCCACGCCGAGCACGCCGAATCCCAGGAAAAAGAAAACGGCCCCGGTCGGACCGGAAAGCATGAGGACGACGACCGTTGCCGCAAGAAGACCGAGAAACGCCGACTTGATATTGTGCCGGAGGCCCAGAATGACAAGAGGCGCCGGACACAGGAAGGAAAAAGCGATCCCCGCGACGGGAATAAAGCGAGCGGCGAGAAAGAGCGCAGCCGCAAGTCCGGCCAGAAGGGAGGCTTCCACCATGTTACGCGTCGATATCACGGGTTCCCTCCTCTCCACCAACAATAAAAAAGAGGGGAGAAGCGATTCGCCGCCCCCCTCGCACAGTGATCGTACCGAATTGGCGCAGAATCCCTAGTCCAGGGCGTAGGGGAGCAACGCCATATATCGCGCCCGCTTCACCGCGGTGGTCAACTGCCGCTGATGCTTCGCGCAGTTGCCGGACACGCGTCGGGGCATGATCTTGCCGCGATCGCTGATGTATTTTCTCAGTTTTTCAACGTCCTTGTAATCGACGTGTTCGACCTTATCGACACAATAAAAACAGACCTTCGGGCGCCGTTTTCCGCCTCTGCGCCCCCCTGCACCGCCACCGCGCGGCCTGTCGCCACCGGCTCCGCCGCCTGCAGGGCCGGATCCGTATGCGGCCATGTATGGTCCTCCTTTCACTCCCCTAGAAGGGGATCTCAACCTCGTCTTCGTTTCCGGCGTCAACCTGGGAAATATCCATGGGGAAATCGTCTCCCCCGAATCCCTTTTCCCGGAGACTGCCGAACTCGCCACCCTCGGAACCGCCCTGCTCTTCGGACTTTCGTCCTCCAAGGAAAACGACGCTCGAGGCGACGACTTCCGTCACCCAGCGTTTCGTTCCATCCTTGGCGTCATAGTTTCGGACCTGAATCCGTCCCTCGACGAGCACCGGACGCCCCTTTCGAAGGTATTTTTCGCAGTTTTCGGCCTGAGCGCCCCAGACAACGACCGGCACAAAGTCCGTGCGTTCCTGAAGCTCGCCGTTTCCGCCCTTCCACTGGCTTCCGATGGCGACCGTAAAGCTCGCCACAGCCTGCTTGTTGACGGTGTATCTGATCTCGGGATCCTTCGTCAGGTTCCCCATCAGAATGACCTTGTTGAATCCTCTGGCCATCGGCTTACTCCTCGTCCAGGCAGACGATCATGGTCCGCATCAGGTTTTGCCGCAGGCTCAGAAGCCGTTTGAGTTCGACTATCTGGTCGGGCTCCACGGAAAACGAGCTCAACGCATATACCCCTTCCTGTTTCTTCCGAATGGGATACGCGAGTCGCCGTTTTCCCCAGACGTCAGTCTTGGCGATCTCTCCGCCAAGCGTTCGCACGACCTCTTCCACCTTCGTTATTTCTTCCTTCGGATCTTCCAGATCAGCGTTGACGATCATCATCATTTCGTATGGTCGCACGCTTGTCACCTCCTCCCTATGGACATATGGCCTCGTTCACGAGGCAGGGAAACACAGAATGGGATTATACGCTTTCGTCACTTTTTCGGCAATACGTCTTTCGACGTGACGACAATCCTGTAGATCATCTCGCCGGGCATGACGAGATTGTACTGGTCCCGGGCCAGATGCGCGACTCCCTCCGCCGTGCTGTAGAAGGAGATTCGCTCCCGAAGATCCTGCAGCGAGCGGGTTTTCTTGACGAGCAGCTCCATTCGTTCGTCCAGCGTCGAGGACAGGCGATCGACCTGACGCCACTCGAGGATGTACGCCGTGCCCATGATCGTGACGAAGAGAATGACGATCGCGGCGAAGACGATCCAGCGGAGCCGGAGCACTTACATCCTCTCCGGCGCCGCGATTCCGAGAAGCCCGAGCGCGCTTCCGAGAACGATCCCGGTCGCACGGACAAGCAGCAGCCGCGACTTCATCGTCGCCTCCTCTTCTCCGAGAATGCGATGCGCGTTGTAGAAGGAGTGGAACGCCCCCGCCAGCGAATAGGCGTACGACGCGATCACATGAGGCGCCAGCTCGCGGGACGCCTTTTCCACTTCTTTCGGGAACTCGTCGAGACAGGCGATCAGGCGTTTTTCCTCCTCCGAGGCGAATTCGTATTCCAGAAGGCTCTCCACGTCCGGAAGAACGACGCCGCGCGCTTCGGTTTCCCGGAGGACGCTCCGGATCCGCGCGTGCGCGTACTGGATGTAATAGACGGGGTTTTCGTTGGACTGCTGCTTCGCGAGTTCCAGATCGAAGTCGAGATGGCTGTCGCTCCGCCGCATGACGAAGAAATACCGCGTCGCATCCACGCCGACCTCGTCGAGGACCTCCCGGAGCGTGACGAATTCTCCGGAACGCGTGGACATCGCGACGGGCGTTCCGTCGCGAAGCAGGTTGACGAACTGGATCAGCAGGACGGACAGATCGTCCGGATCCCGGCCAAGGGCTTCGACCGCCGCCTTCATCCTCGGAACGTATCCGTGGTGGTCCGCCCCCCAGATGTCGATGACACGTGAAAAGCCCCGGTCGAACTTGTTCTTGTGATACGTGATGTCGGAGGCGAAATACGTGGGGACTCCGTTGGAACGGATCAGCACGCGGTCCTTCTCGTCGGTGAAGCCGGTCGTCTTGAACCAGAGCGCGCCGTCCTGCTCGAATGCGTAGTCGCGTTCTTTCAGGAATGCCATGGTTTTCGGGACATCGTCGGCGACGTAGAGGCTCTTCTCGGAAAACCAGATGTCGAAACGAACGCCGAAGTCCGAAAGATCCGTCTGAATCGTCGCGAGGATCCTGTCTCCGGCGAATTGCCTGAAATACGGGAGGGAGTCGGCGAGGGGCATAGAGAGGAGCGATTCCCCCTTCTCCGTTATGACGTCCTTCGCCAGATCGTAGATGTACGCGCCCTTGTAGCCGTCCTCCGGAAAGGGCGCCGTCGCTGCGGCGCCGAGAAGCTCGAAGTATCGGGCCTGTGTGGACCGTCCGAGGATGGACATCTGTAGTCCTGCGTCGTTGATGTAATACTCCCGTTCGACGGAATGGCCGGAAAACTCCAGAATGCGCGCAACAATGTCGCCGACGGCGGCGCCGCGGCCATGACCGACGTGCAGCGGCCCGGTGGGGTTCGCGCTCACGAACTCGACCTGAACTCTCCGGCCCGCGCCGAGATCGGAGCGACCGTAGGACGCCCCCTCGCGAAGGACCGTGACGACCGAGTCGGACATCCACGAACGCGTCAGAAAAAAGTTCACGAAACCGGGACCGGCGACCTCGATCCGATCGATGCCCTTTCCGTCGGGAATGCGATCCCGCAACATCGCGGCCACATCCCGGGGATTCTTCTTCAGGGAACGCGCGAGTTGCATCGCGACGTTCGTCGACCAGTCGCCCTGATCCTCTCTTTTCGGGCGTTCCAGAAGAACGTCCGGCAACGACGCCGGATCGGCGCCCATTTCGGAAGCGCAGGAAACGAGCGCCTCCCTGATGCTCTCCTTCAGACTGTCAGCCATATCCGCCATGCCATAGCCTCCGTTATTGTCCCGTGCGTCCCAGGCGCACGGGAAGTGTCCGGTGCGTGAAGTCGTACCATCGCTGCATGGATTCCGCAAACGCCCTTGAGGCGGACTCTTCGAACGACTCCCCCTTCACGATGATTCGGCAGGAACCCGAAATAAACCGTTTGCGTTCGTGAAGACTCAATGTTTCGTCATAAAGAACTTTATCCATCGCCCGGGCCGGCGCGGGAGACATCGGAAGCAGCGTCGCGCCTGCGGGATACCGGAGCTCGAATGTCTGTTCGACCACAAACGGGAAGAGAACAGCGAATGGAGGCTGCGCCTTCGCGACGTCCACAAGGACATCCGGCATGACGAGCGGAAGCGCCACCAGCATATCCCGCCCGGCGGAAATGCCCCGTTTCGGACGAACATTCGCCGTGATGCGGAATCCTGTCCGCGTTCCCCGGATGTCATGCGACTCGACGTCGTTCAGCGAGACTCCGAGAGCTTCGAGAATGCGGTTTCCGTCCTCCGGCCCGACACGGCGATCTCCGATCAGGATATCCGCCCACCCGTTGCGCGCCGTCACATCGAGCGCGCCCGAGATCGCTCCGTCTCCGAGAAGCTCCAGATCCCACCGGAAGATGAGCTTGTGCTCCCTCGCCCTTCCGGAAGAGACGCGCCGTTCCTCAAGCCCTTTCGGCGAGAGCTGGTAGACGGTTTTTCCCCAGAGGGCGGATGGCGTTTCCATTGTGATTCCCTGCGAAAGATCGAGAAAGAACGGCTCCTGCCCCGAACAGGACGCTTCAAGAACCGGGCGCAGCACCAGGCCCTCCGTGGCCGGAGCCTGATCGTTCAGCGGCGCGGCCGAAAGCCAGCAGACCCGGGTCGTCCAGGAGGCTTCGCGAAGCCACTTCGCAAGAATGAGCACTTTTTCCCATTCGGTCCACGGACCTTCCGCGGGAATCTCGGGCCGGACATTCGTCCCGATCCCGCTTTCCCTTCCGACGGAGAGGGACGGAGATGACGCCACGAATGAAAGGACCGACTCTCCGGCCTTCACCTTGTTGACTGCGTTCCGAGCCTTGCCGAGAGCCGCAGGGGACGCCGGGATCACACGCGTCTCCATGGAGCGCAGCAACCGGGTCACCGGTTCCGTCCCCTTGCGCATTCCGAAGGCGATGAATTTCCGGGTGTCGCCGAGAAGCGAGAGTCGCGGGACGGCCGGCGTATTGACGATGTTGAAGCGATACTGCCTCCCCGTTCTGGTCTCCTCTATGGCCGGGGTGTCTCCGCCCAGAATGGCGAGTTCGCTCCCGGACGGGACATTCACCGTTATCCGCTGTTCCCACTGAGGCAATTCATCTGAGATCCACACGAGGTCATCCACGCCGAAATGCCTCGGGAACGTCTCGGAAACGGACAGAACCAGAATCTGTTCCTCCCGGAGAGGCGGAAAACGAACTTCCACAAGCCGCGTCCCACCGCTTTCATAGGTGCGGGGAATGATGGGAACGACCATTCTGCCCGTTCCGGGATCATACATCTTCGCGTCGCGAACCTCGACTTTCCCGCCGGTGGGAACCGTGAAGGTCCAGGTTCTCCATCGCTCGCCGAGCGCGGATTTCCCGAGAATGACGAAACGGGACATCCGGGTCATGCTTCCATCGGCAGCCATCGAATACCGCAGGTCCTTCAGCCAGACGATGCCGTCCGCTTTCGGGAACGCGCTGAAGTCGGGGGCTTCCTGGATCATTCGCTCGATGGTCGTTTCCTCCGCCTGCTCCGCATGTGCTTTTCCGGTCAGGGGCGCCGCGTACGATAGTTCCGGCAACAACGCAAGCCCCAAAAGCGCGAGAACGATGCTTCCGACCCTTCGGAATCCCGGCATGTACATCCCTCCTATGCGTTCCGTCCGCAGCAGTGCTTGTATTTCTTGCCGCTGCCGCACGGACACGGATCGTTCCGTCCCACTTTCTGCCCTCTCCGGACCGGCTGGGGGCGTTCGTCTCCGCCCGTCTGGTACGTCTCCTGTTTCGGAAAGGGAAGCAACGAGCTCCGATCTTCCCTCGCGGGACGCGGCGAGCGGTATTCCCTCCCGGGCTCCTCCGAGACGATGGTGACGCGGAACGCGAGCTCGGCGATGGATTCCCGAACCCGCTCCATCATTTCCTGAAAGAGATTGTACGATTCGAACTGATACTCCAGAAGCGGATCCTTCTGTCCGATCGCCCGAAGTCCGATTCCGCGACGCAGCTCATCCATCGCGAGAAGGTGGTCCTTCCAGTTCGAATCCAGCGTATTGAGAACGATAAAACGGTAGAGTCTCCCGGCGACCTCGCCTCCGAGCGTCTCGACCTTGGCCAGAAATCGCCTGCGGACCTCGTCCTTGATGTCGTCCCGGACGGGCGCAAGAAGCGCGACGGTATCGACGCCAGTCAGGTACGTCTCGAATCCGGGGCCGAAAACGGCCTTCAGGCGGGACAGGGCCCGCACCGGGTCGCAGTCTCCCTCTTCCGGGAAGGACCGCTCCAGAATATCCTCGACGACGCCTTCGAGAACTTCCTGAACGTGCGACAGAATATCGGGATCGGAGAGGATCTTCTGCCGTTCATCGTAGACGGCTTCGCGCTGCCGGTTCATGACATTGTCGTACGCGAGAAGCTGCTTGCGGATGTCGAAGTGCATCGCCTCGACCTTTTTCTGCGCGGACTCGATGGCCTTCGTCAGGAGCGGGTGTTCGATGGATTCCCCTTCCTCCATCCCGAATTTTTCCATGAGTCCCTGGATGCGCTCCGACCCGAACAGCCGGAGCAGGTCGTCTTCAAGCGACAGGTAGAAGCGGCTCGCCCCCGGGTCGCCCTGTCGTCCTGACCGACCTCGGAGCTGATTGTCGATTCGGCGCGCCTCGTGACGTTCCGTTCCGATAATGTGCAACCCGCCGAGCGCGACGACTTTTTCGCGTTCGGACGCACATTCCGCGCGCCGCACAGCAAGGCGTTCCCTGAACGCATCCGGCGCCTGCGCCGGATCGACGCCGTCCTTCCGCAAGTCCTCGCGGGCGAGAAAATCCGGATTGCCTCCAAGGATGATATCGGTCCCGCGTCCCGCCATATTCGTGGCGACCGTGACGGCGCCGAGGTGTCCCGCCTGCGCCACGATCTGCGCTTCCATCTCGTGGTGTTTCGCGTTCAGCACCTGATGCGGGACTTTCCGGGCCCGAAGGAGCTTGCTGACCCGCTCGGAATTCTCGATGGAGGTCGTGCCGACAAGCACGGGAGCGCCCTCTTTGTGGGCCTCCTCGACCTCCTCCGCGACGGCCGCGAATTTTTCCATAACGGTCCGGTAGATGGCGTCGGGGTTGTCCTTCCGTATCATCGGCTGATTCGTCGGCAGGACGAGAACGCCCAGGCCGTATATGTCCTTGAATTCCTCGGATTCCGTAAACGCCGTTCCGGTCATTCCCGCGAGCTTCCGGTACATGCGGAAGTAGTTCTGTATGGTGATCGTCGCAAGCGTCTGGCTCTCGCGCCCGACCCGGACGCCTTCCTTCGCCTCGATCGCCTGGTGCAGACCGTCGGAGTACCTGCGGCCGAACATCAGACGGCCCGTGAACTCGTCGACGATGACGATTTCCCCGTCCTTCACGACGTAGTGGACATCCCGCTGGAAAAGCACATGCGCCTTGACGGCCTGGCTGATCCGGTGCGCAAGGTCCGAATGCGCCGCGTCCGAGAAAAGCGCCGGCAGGTTGACGAGCTTTTCGCACTTCGCGATGCCGGTTTCGGTCAGTGAGATGTTCCGTTCCTTCTCGTCCTTCTCGAAATCCTGTCCTTCGCGAAGCTGCCGGGCCACCCTGTCCGCCGTAACGTACAGTTCGACCGAGTCGTCCGAAGGTCCCGATATAATCAGCGGCGTCCGCGCCTCGTCGATGAGGATGGAGTCCACTTCATCGACGATGCAGAAATTGTGTTCCCGCTGGACGAGATGCTCCTCGGCGATCGCCATGTTGTCGCGAAGGTAATCGAATCCGAATTCGCTGTTCGTCCCGTATGTGACGTCGGCCAGGTACGCCTGCCTTCTGTCTTCCTGATCCATGAACGCGTAGATGACTCCGACCGAGAGTCCGAGCGCCCGATAGACGGGCCCCATCCAGTTCGCGTCGCGGCGGGCGAGGTAGTCGTTGACGGTCACCACGTGGGCTCCCTTTCCGGAGAGCGCGTTGAGGACGACCGCAAGCGTCGCGACCAGCGTTTTTCCCTCGCCGGTCTTCATCTCCGCGATCTTGCCCTCGTGGAGCGCCATGCCGCCCATCAGCTGGACGTCGAAATGGCGCAGGCCTATCGTGCGGCTGGAGACCTCGCGAACGAGCGCGAACACCTCCGGGAGCAGATCGTCGAGCGTTTCTCCGGCTTCCAGCCGGCCGCGGTACTCCGGTCCCTTCGCCAGAAGGGCCTCGTCATTCATGGACTGCATTTCGGGTTCCAGTTCGTTGATCCGGGCGACGACGTCCCGATATCGAGAGAGCGCGCGTTCATTGGGGTCGAGCCCCAGCGCGCGCTTGATCCGTTCAAGCATACAGGTCACCTCGTAAAAAGAGTCTGGCGCATCGTTCCATGCACAGTTTTTTATTATCCCATAGATACGCCGTTTGTGACGCGCAATACAGCGGATTGGCCATCAGCGTCGCGGCATCGACTCAGGAGGTTCGCGGAAGAATGCGGAATGGGCGGCCTACGGCGGGAACCGGCCGCCCGGAAAGCGGCTTCTGCGGATGACGTTCCTCACGAATCCAGAAGCAGACCTTTCCCCTTGATCAGGTAATTCATCCCGGACCAGACCGTCAGGAACAGCGCCAGCCACATCGCGGCCATACCGCCGGGAAGGTTGAAAATAAGCAGGCAGATGGCGATGATCTGGGATACGGTCTTCACTTTTCCGCCCTTCGACGCTGCGATGACAATCCCTTCGGCGGCCGCAGCCATCCGAACGCCGGTCACGATGAAGTCGCGCGAGATGATCACGACGACGATCCACGCCGGGAGGCGCTGCAACTCCACAAGAGAAATAAGCGCAGCGATGACGAGAATCTTGTCCGCCAGCGGATCGATGAACTTGCCGAGATTCGTCACCATTCCCTTTTTCCGCGCGATATAACCGTCTGCGGTGTCCGTAAGGGCGGCGAGAATGAACACGACGCCCGCGAGGATGTCTCCATAGCTCACGGATATGCCGAGGGACTCGAACGCGTGAATGGGCGAACTGATTTTGAGCGTGAGAAAGATCAGGACCAGCGGAGCAAGGAACACTCGAAGCAGACTCAACATATTCGGCAGGTTGAAGCGCAATTTCACCGCATTTCCCCCCCGTGAGGACAGGTGCTCGTCTTTCGATTGTTCTATTATCACCCAAAGGATCTCGGGAGTCCACCAAAAAGGGCGGGACACAACGCCCCGCCCCTCGATGTTTCCTGTCCGTTCATCCCGGGAACGCGTCCTTGGCGCAACTATCCGCCCAGATATGCCGCCTTCACGCGGGAATCGCTCAGAAGCTGCTCTCCGGTTCCTTCGAGGACGACATTCCCGACCTCGAGAATATACGCGTAATCTGCGACTTTGAGCGCCGCAAAAGCGTTTTGCTCCACAAGCAACACCGTTTTCCCCTCGCTGTTGATCTGCCGGATGATGTCGAAAACCTCCTTGACCAACAGCGGAGCAAGCCCGAGAGACGGTTCATCCAGCATGATGAGATCCGGACGGCTCATGAGCGCACGACCGACCGCGAGCATCTGCTGCTCCCCTCCGGAGAGCGTTCCGCCGCGTTGCCAGGATCGTTCACGAAGCCTCGGAAACAGCGAGTACACCATATCGATATCGCTGACGATGCCGTCTTCGTCGGTGCGGATGTACGCGCCGAGGCGCAGGTTCTCTTCAACCGTGAGGTGCGGCAGGATGCGGCGGCCTTCGGGGCTCATCGCGATGCCCAGTTTCACCATGGTTTCGGGCGTTTTGCCTGTCAGTTCCGTTTCCTTTCCGTCGCGTCCCGTGAAGGCGATATGTCCCTGAACGTGCTTGACAAGCCCCGCGATGGCGCGAATGGTGCTGCTCTTTCCCGCGCCGTTGGCGCCGATCAGCGTGACGATCTTTCCCCTCGGAATTTCGATGGTGATGCCCTTGACCGCGTGGATGCCTCCGTAATACACGTGAAGGGAGTCTATCTTAAGCATCGGCCGTGACCTCCTCCCCGAGGTAAGCCTCGATGACCTTGGGATTGGACTGAATCGCCTGCGGACCGCCCTCGGCGATGAGGACGCCGTAATCAAGCACCCAGATGTACTCGCACACGCCCATGACGACCTTCATGTCGTGTTCGATGAGGAGAATCGTCAGGTCGTATTCTTTCCGGAGCGCCCGGATGAACCCCATGAGTTCAAGGGACTCCTGGGGGTTCATGCCTGCCGCGGGTTCGTCGAGAAGGAGGAAACGCGGCTCGGTCGCGAGCGCGCGTGCGATCTCGAGCCGTCGTTGCGCCCCATAGGGGAGGGAATTCGAAATCTCATTGGCGTACGGCAACAGGCCGATCGATTCGAGAAGATGATAGGACCGTTCGCGAATGGCCTTTTCCTCCCGGTTGAACAGGGGGAGCATGAGCGGAGCCATCCACCATTCGCTCTTCTGGCGGACATGACACCCGATCATGACGTTCTGGAGCACCGTTTCGTTCGAAAAAAGTCGGATGTTCTGGAACGTTCGGGAGATTCCCGTCTTGCAGACCAGATGCGGGAGCCGCCCGGTGATATCCTCGCCGTAAAAGAGCACCTTTCCCTCCGTCGGTCGGTAAAACCCCGTAATGATGTTGAACGCCGTGGTCTTCCCGGCGCCGTTCGGGCCGATAAGACCGACGATGCTCCCGTGGGGGACGGCAAGGTTCAGGTCGCTGACGGCGGTCAGTCCGCCGAACCGGATCGTGAGATGCTGCGTTTCGAGGGCGCAGGGTCGTTCCGCGTGCGTCGTCATTCAGTCTTTCCCCCCTTGCCGAACCGGGCGAAGAGACCGTCCCAGGTCCACTCTTTCATCCCCATGATCCCCTCGCGCCGGAACAGAATGATGAAAATGAGAAGAAGGGAGAATACGACCATGCGCATTCCGGGAATGCCGGGGATCTCAAAGGAGCCGATGGTCAGCGGATTTTCCACGAACCGGAGCCATTCCAGAAGAATCGTGATCACGACGCTGCCCAGAATGCTCCCAGTGAGGGAACCGAGCCCTCCGGTGACAACGATCATCAGGACGTTGTACGTCAGAAGGAACGAGAACATTTTCGGGTCGATCGTGGTGATGAGACTTCCCATGAGCGCTCCCCCCACGCCGGCGAAGAACGCGCCGATCGAAAACGAGATGACGCGGTAACGGAACGTATTGATCCCCATATTCTTTGCGGCGATTTCATCGTCGCGGATCGCCTTGAAGACATTTCCGAAGTTGCTGTTTACAATTCTGACTATGAAGTACAACGTGAAAAGAAACCACCCATAATTCCACCACAGGCCCGCGTAATCCGGGATTCCCTTGAGCCCCAGCGATCCGTTCGTAATCGGCGTTATATTCGTGATGACGACGCGGATGATCTCGGCAAACCCCATTGTCGCGATCCCGAGATAGTCGCCCCCCAGGCGAAGAACGGGAAGAGCGATCAGGAGACCGATCAATGCGGCGACAAGACCTCCTGCGATGACGGAAACGAGAAACGGGGCCTGCATGACGGAAAAGGGCCAGATGACGGGTTCCAGGATCCACATCATCTCTTTCTGCGCCGGGCTCAGGATCAAAAGCGCGGAAACGTACGCCCCGATCGCCATGAATCCGGCGTGCCCGAGCGAAAACATGCCGGTGAAGCCATAGATAAGGTTCAGACTCAGGGCAAGGATCGCGTTCACGGCGATGAGGTTGAGCACCTGTATCTGATATCCGTCCAGATTGCGCTCGCCCCACCAGAGGAATCCGCCCAGGAGAGCGACCAGCAGTATATTCAGAATGGAGTTCCTTATTTTCGGATTCATCAGATTTTGTCCTCCAGTTTCTCTCCCATGAGCCCGGTGGGTTTCATGAGAAGGATGACGATCAGGAGGATAAAGGCGAACGCGTCACGATATCCGGAAAGAGACGGGAAAAAGGCGATGATCATGATCTCGATAAGCCCAAGGAGCATGCCGCCTATCATGGCGCCCTGGATGGAGCCGATTCCGCCGAAAACGGCGGCGATGAAGGCCTTGAAGCCGGGAAAGACCCCCATGAACGGGTGAATCTGCGGATACCGGAGCGCCCACATGATGCCGGAAGCGGCGGCCAACGCCGATCCGAGGCCGAAGGCCAGAGCGATGATTTTATCGACCGAGACGCCCATCAGACGCGTCGTTTCGATATCCTTGGAGATGGCGCGCATTGCGAGTCCGGGCTTCGTCCGGTAGACGATCCAGAGGAGCCCGAGCACCAATGTGAAGGCAATGACCGGAACGACGATCGCCAACGGGAGGATCCGGATTTCTCCGATCGTAATGATCTTCACCATCCACTCCGGTTGTATGACCTGGCGCGGAAGGCCCGTAAAAAGGACCAGACTGAGATTTTCGATAAGAAAGGAAACGCCGATGGCGCTGATCAGCGCGGAGATCCGTGGAGCGTCCCGCAAGGGCCGAAAGGCGATCCGATCCACGAAAACACCGCATACGCTCGATGCGGCGACGGCGATGACTGCTGCGATGCCCCAGGGAAGATTGAAGGTGACCGTGCCGAAAAACATGAAATAGGCGCCGAGCATGAAGATGTCGCCGTGCGCGAAGTTGATCAGCCTGAGGATTCCATAGACCATCGTATAGCCGATGGCGACCAGACCGTACAGGGATCCGAGGGTAATCGCATTGAAAAGGTGCTGCACGAACATGTTGAAGCTCATACGAGCCGTCCCCCTCACTCAAGAAAAATGGGAGGAAGAGGGAATCCCTCCTCCCCCCAAAACGCCATGGAACGTAGTGCCGGTAACGCTAGAGCTGCGGGGTGACCGTCCCCACGAACTGTTTCTTTCCGTCCTTGATCTGGACGACACCGACAGGGCTCTCGGCGTCGTGGGTCTTGTTGATCGTTTTCGCGCCAGTGACGCCGGGGAAGCCCTTGGTTACCTCAAGAGCGTCGCGGATCGCGTTCGGCTCGGCTTTTCCGGCCCGCGTGATCGCATCCGCAAGAAGCATGAAGGAATCGTATCCGAGCGCTGCGTTGACGTTGGGTTCCTTATCCGGGAAGGCTTTCTTCCAGTTTTCGGTGAATTTCTTCGCGATATCGCTCATGTCCTTCATCGAAGGATCATAGGGGAAGGTCGTGTGGATGAAGCCTTCAACCGCCGCGCCGCCGATCTTGACGATCTCGGGGTTGTCCATCGCGTCGCCGCCCATGATCTGGAATTTTGCGCCAAGCTCGCGAGCCTGCTTCATGACAATGGCGCCCTCCGCGAAATAGGAGGGAATGAAGAGGACATCGGGCTTCTTGCTGATGATTTCGGTCAGCTGCGCTGTGAAGTCCTGATCGCCGGAGTTGTATTTGA
>ERZ1645187.2157-NODE-2157-length-17630-cov-20.663556_pt1 | contig 17630 bp, 18 predicted proteins | sample MGYA00575352_ERZ1645187 | MGnify/ENA primary metagenome ERZ1645187 (study PRJEB40837, sample SAMN11349314) | freshwater sediment metagenome | isolation source: river sediment | host: Sediment | place: India: Wazaribad , New Delhi | collected 2017-02-21 ... | reverse complement strand
AGGACTTTCGGGGTCGTCACCGGCGGCTACTGGGCCTTCACCGTCACCGACGGCGCGATCAGCATGCTGGTGGTGCTGTACTTCCACCTGCTCGGTTATTCGCCGTTCCAGGTCGCGATCCTGTTTCTGTTCTACGAGCTGTTCGGGGTCGTCACCAACCTGGTGGGCGGCTGGCTCGGGGCGAGGACCGGGCTGAACCGGACCATGCACATCGGCATGGGCCTGCAGGTGCTGGCGCTGCTGCTCACCGTCCCCGACGCCTGGCTCTCGGTGCCCTATGTGATGGCCGTCCAGGCCCTCTCCGGCATCGCCAAGGACCTGAACAAGATGTCGGCCAAGGCGAGCGTCAAGACCCTGGCCGGGGCCGGCGGGGAGTCGAAGCTCTTTCGCTGGGTGGCGCTGCTGACCGGCTCGAAGAACGCGCTCAAGGGGGCGGGGTTCTTCGTCGGCGCGGCACTGCTGCAGGCCATCGGCTTTCGCGGCGCGCTGATGGTGCTCCCGGGGCTGCTGCTGGTCGTGCTGGTGGCCACCTCGCTCGCGCTGCCGGCGGGCGTGGGCAAGATGAAGTCCAACCCCAGGTTCACTCAGGTCTTCTCCAAGACTCCCGCGATCAACTGGCTGTCCGCTGCGCGCATCTGGGCCGTGGTGCTGGCGCTGGTCCCGGCGGGGATTGCGCTCGCGCTCGGCGAGGGGTGGCCGCCGGGGCCGGTGCTGATCGCGGGCCTGGCGGTGTTCGGGGTGGTCTTCGCGATCAACTCCGCGGTGCATTCGTGCTTGATCCTGGCCTACTCGGACTTCGAGCGGGTCTCACTCAACGTCGGCTTCTACTATATGGCCAACGCGGGCGGGCGGCTCACCGGCACCGTGTTCTCCGGTTGGGCCTACCAGACCCACGGCCTGGAGGGCTGTCTCTGGTGGTCGGCGGCCTTCGTGCTGGTGGCCGCAGCACTCTCGCTCGCACTGCGGCCCGTACTCACTGGCAGTTCACCGGATATTTGATGCCGTCCCGAGGAGCCCCTCCCGGTGCCTTCCAGGATGACTCTGGCTCAGTGCCAGAAGGCGCCCCTTCCCCCGGGGACAGGAGCGTCCTCTGGCACTCTTCGTGGGAAACATGTTGAAGCTGTCGCCCTGCTTGGCCTGTCACGCGCCACTCGCTTCGGCGAGGCCGTGCACTTCTTCCTCTATGACGCGCCCAAGGTGTTGCTCCTGCTGGTCGGGGTCGTCTTCGTCATGGGGGTGGTGCAGACGTTCTTCGCCCCGGCGCGCACCCGCGCGCTCCTGGCGGGCCGCAGGCTCGGAGTCGGCAATGCCCTGGCAGCGCTGCTCGGCATCGTCACCCCGTTCTGTTCCTGTTCGGCGGTTCCGCTCTTCATCGGCTTCCTCTCCGCCGGGGTTCCCCTGGGGGTGACGTTCTCCTTCCTCATCTCCGCGCCGATGGTCAACGAGGTGGCGCTCGCGCTGCTGCTGGGACTCTTCGGCTGGAAGGTAGCGGCGCTCTACCTGGGGCTGGGGCTGCTGGTCGCCATCGTCGCCGGTCTTGTGATTGGCCGGCTGCGGATGGAGCGCCACCTGGAGGACTGGGTGCGCGCGATCCACCTGGGTGAGGCCGCGGCCCCTCACGGAACCGTCCGGACCTGGGCCGAGCGCTTCGAGGCCGGCGTCCGGCATCTGCGCGAGATCGTGGGGCGCGTCTGGCCTTACGTCCTGGCGGGGATCGGACTCGGCGCCGGGATCCACGGCTACGTGCCCGAGGATTTCCTCGCCTCGTTCATGGGCGCGAACGTGTGGTGGGCGGTACCGGCGGCGGTGTTGCTCGGGGTGCCCATGTACACCAATGCCGCCGGCATCATTCCGGTGGTGGAGGCGCTGATCGGTAAGGGCGCGGCGCTCGGCACGACGCTCGCGTTCATGATGAGCGTGATTGCGCTCTCGGCGCCGGAGATCCTGATTCTGCGCAAGGTGCTGCGCTGGCCGCTGATTGCCACGTTCGTCGGGGTGGTGGCCTTCGGGGTGCTGGTGGTGGGCTACGTGTTCAACGCGGTGCTGTGACGGAGGAACGACGGTGAAGCGGATCGAGGTGCTGGGAGCGGGGTGCCGCAAATGCGAGACCACCTTCAACGTGATCCGCGAGGCGGCCCGTCAGGCGGCGGTGGAGGTTCAGCTGGAGAAGGTGACGGACCTCGCGCGGATCGTGGGCTACGGCATCCTGCAGACGCCGGGTGTGGCGACCGACGGCAAGGTGGTGCACACGGGCGGGATTCCGGGGCCCGAGACGGTGCGGGCCTGGCTGGCCAAGTGAGCCCAAGACGTGGACTGCACGTTGTGGTCATCGAAAATTCCCCACCCCCGGGCACGCGAGTCGGCCCTTGTCGACCTAATGGCATTGCCCATGGCGTCGCACGCTCACCCGTCGCTGCCCTGAGCACCGCGCAGCATCCCGGGCGCCGAGCGGGGGGTTGTCCGGTGTCGGGAGGGGTCCCGGAGCTGGCTTCTCGCGAGGAGGAGGTCGGGGTTACCCTGGGGCGCAGCCGAAGGCGGAGCTGGCCCCCGCGGCCAGAGCACCTGGAGTCCTGACCGTGGACCGCACCGAGCGCTTTTACAAGATCGACCAGCTGCTGCAGGAGCGCCAGGCGGTACCGCTGGAGGCGATCATCGAGGCCCACGGGGTCTCGCGGGCGACGGTGGTGCGCGACCTCGAGTACCTGCGCGATCGGCTCGCCGCCCCCATCGTCTGGGACCGGGCCCAGCGCGGCTACCGCTACGAGGCGCGCGGGAGAGGGGGAGCGCGCTACGCCCTGCCCGGGCTGTGGCTGAACGCCAACGAGGCCCACGCGCTGCTCACCATGCGCAAGCGCCTGCGTCAGGCGCGGGCGGTGTACGGGGACTGAGTTAAGGAAGGTCTGCCCACCCGCAGGAAGTGGAACCCCCAGGGGGGCAGGGCGACGAAGAGACGGCCATCGCGCATCTCGTCGCCGCCGCGCTCGAAGACCTCGCCCGAGAAGGCGTCGGTGAGCCGCCAGGTGCTGCCCCGCAGGTCCTCCCAGGGCACCTGGACATGTCGTCGTGGTTCTCGATGAAGCGGACCAGGCGCTCCTGGTAAGCGGGGTCCGCCAGCAGGTGCAGCCGGATCCCCTCGGCGTTGCCCTGCTCCAGCCGGTCGTAGAGCCGCTTGTCGTAGCAGTAGTCGAAGCCCTGCTGCTGCAGGGCCCACTCCAGGTCCCAGTAGGCCTCGGCGAGAAAGCGGAACTCGGGCCAGCGGGCCTTGACGGCCGCAACGAGTGCCTGCCAGTAGTCGGTCGAGGGCGGTGTGCCGACGCGCTCGCCCCAGGTGCGCCGGAAGACGTCGTTCATCACCAGCATCGCCATGTCGCAACGGACCCCATCACACTGACCGGCGATCGCGGACACCGTGTCGAGGGCCGCTCGCCGCAGGCCGGGCTCGAAGGCGTTGAGCTGCAGGACGTCCGGCCAGGCTGGGAAGTAGGGGTCGCGCCCGCAGGCGAAGACCTGGCCGCCCAGGGCGAGGAATCCGGCCGGGTCCGCCGAGGTGGTCGTCCACGACGTAGCGGCGCACGCAGTAGGGCGAGCCGACCACGTCCGCGGGCTCGAGGTCCGGGAGCGCACGGCGGAAGTCCGCCATCAACCTCTCGTTGGCGAGGGCAACCTGAACGCCGGCGGGACTGCGCTCCCACACGCCCATCAGCCAGACGGCGTCCGCACCGAGGTCAGCCAGCGCGTCCCAGGCCTCGGCGGGCACGCTCGCCAACGTGACAGGTCGCCCGTGCCGGCGGCTCAGCTCGTCGAGCCAGACCCAGGTGTTGACCTCGTAGAGGACGGGGTGTTTTGGCCAGTGGTTCAAGGGGGAACCTCCCGTTGCACAGGGCAGGGACGTGTCATTGGATGATCGTCGCGGCCTTGGCCACGGCCCGCTCGACGCTCGGGCTCAGCAGTATTTCGTTTGTGAGGATCGCCTGGCCCTGGATCAGACGGGCGATGCAGCCGGTCCAGCCGGTCTGGTGGCTTGCACCGAGGCCTCGGCCGTCGTCGCCGTGAAAGTACTCGTAGAAGAGCACGAGGTCCCGCCAGTGCGGGTCGCTCTGGAACTTCTCGGTGGCACCGTAGACGGGGCGCCGGCCGTCGGAGCCGCGCACGAAGATCGAGATCAGGCGCTCGGCAAGCTCCTGCGCGACCTCCAGCAGCGTGCGTTGCTGCCCCGAGCCGGTCGGGCACTCGATGGTGAAGTTGTCGCCGTAGTAGGCGTGGAGCCGCAGCAGCGCCGTCCAGAGCAGGAAGTTCACCGGCATCCACACCGGCCCGCGCCAGTTGGAGTTGCCGCCGAACATGCCGGAATTGGAGTCTCCGGGGACGTAGTCGACCCGGAACTCCTGGCCGTAGTGGTGGAAGACGAAGGGTTGGTCACGGTGCTGGCGTGACAGCGCCCGCAGCCCGTGCGGGCTGAAGAACTCCGACTCGTCGAGCATCCGGGCGAGGATCCGCCGGAGCTTTCCCTCGTTGACGATGGAGAGCAGTCGCCGCCCGGCGACCCCGGGGGTGGCGGGCATGTGCACGTTCGCAGCGAGCTCGGGGTGGCGGCCCAGGAAGTCGCCCGCGAAGGCCCGAAAGGCCGGCAGGCGCTCCAGGATGTCCTCCTCGAACACCGCGACCGCGGCGATGGGCAGCAGGCCGACCATCGAGCGGACCTTGATCCGCATGCCCTCGCCGTCGGGGAAGCGCAGCACGTCGTAGAAGAAGCCGTCCGCCTCGTCCCACATCTCGTCGTGGTGCTCGCCCATGCGGTCCATGGCGCCGGCGATCCACATGGTGTGCTGGAAGAAGCGGCAGACGAACTCCTCGTAGAGCGGGTCGTGCAGCGCCAGCTCGACCGCGATCCGCAGCATCTGCTGGCTGAAGAAGGCCATCCAAGCGGTGCCGTCCGCCTGCTCGAGACAGCCGCCAGTGGGCAGCGGCGAGCTGCGGTCGAACACGCCGATGTTGTCGAGACCGAGGAAGCCGCCCTCGAACACGTTGTTGCCGGCGCGGTCCTTGCGGTTGACCCACCAGGTGAAGTTCACCAGCAGCTTGGAGAAGGCGTACTTCAGGAAGTCGATGTCGCCGGTGCCGCCGTTGCGCTCCTTGTCGCCGAGATAGATCTGAATCGTCGCGTAGGCGTGCACGGGCGGGTTGACGTGGCCGAAGTTCCACTCGTAGGCCGGGATCTGGCCGTTCGGGTGCAGGTACTCGTTGCGCAGCATGAGATCGAGCTGCGCCTTGGCGAAGTCGTGGTCGACCATCGCGAGCGGCAGCATGTGGAAGGCCAGGTCCCAGGCGGCGAACCAGGGGTACTCCCACTTGTCCGGCATCGAGATGATGTCGTCGTTGTACATGTGGAACCACTCGCCGTTGCGCACCTGGCGTCGCTGGTCGGCGGGTGACCAGGGCTCCACCCGGTGCTCGGCGAGCACGCGCTCGAAGTCCACGAACGGCTTGGCGCCACGGGCCGGCGCGGCGGTCGTCAGGCGTCGCCCTCGAACACCCCGGTGTCGAGCAGCTCGTACTCCGCCTCTTCGCGCCCGCGGCTGCGGTTGCCCTCGATCAGGTCGGCGTAGGGGTAGGCCGCCTGGGGGTACTTGTACAGATATTCATGTACGAGTGGGTGGGCGTCGAATCGAGGTAGAAGTAGTACTCCTTGACGTCCTCGCCCCAGCGGTACGCGCGCGACCGCGCCTGGTCGTGGCTGAAGTAGTTCCAGGCGTCGCCGTTCTCGCTGTAGTCCTCGCGCACCGTCCCCCACTGCCGCTCGGAGAGGTAGGGGCCCCACTTCTTCCAGGGTCGGCCGCGGTCGCGGGCTTCCTTCATCCTCTCGCCCTCTGCGCCGGACCCGGAATCCTCCGCCGGGGTCGCTTTGCTCTCTTTGTCGCGTTTCATCGGTGCCCCTCCGTCTCTCAGGTCAAGTATGGATGCGCCCCTCACGGCCCGTCGAGGCGTGGAGAGCAGGTAGAACTCCGAGTACCCGCCCAGCGAGCTTGGACTATGCTCACGGAGATAGTCGCGACCGCCAAACGAGCTGGCGGCTGCGCCTGTTGCGCAAGCGCAGGCGCGGCCAGCCGCGGCAAAAGCTGTTGAGAAAACACATCAGTTGATGAGGAGGTCACGAGAATGCGTGCCAGATCGTTTGCGCTGACAGCGGTGCTGCTGGCAGCGGTCACGGGGTGCGCGAGCACCGGGCCGCAGCACTCGGGCTTTATCAAGGACGAGCCCGTGATGCAGGAGCAGAAGGACGCCGACGGAACCGTGAGCCGCTACGTCAGCCCCGCGCTTTCCACGGGTGCGTACAAGGCGGTACTGGTGGACCCGGTCCAGCTCTACCCCGCGCCGCAGCCCAGCGAGAAGGTCGACGCCGCGACGCTCAAGCAGATCCAGGGCTACATGGACCAGGCCTGGCGCAGGGAACTGGGCAAGCGGGTCGAGCTTGCGAAAAGCCCTGGGCCGGGCGTGGCCCGGGTGCGCACGGCGCTCACCGGCGTGAAGGCGGAGAGCGCCGACCTGGCCTTTTATCAGTACCTTCCGGTGGCCCTGGCCGCGACCGCTGCGGCGGAGGTGGCTGGGCTACGCTCGAAGGACGTACGGCTGTTCGTCGAGGCCGAGGTGACGGACAGCCTGAGCGGCGAGCGGCTTGCGGTGGCGGTGCGGGAGGGCACAGGCGAGAACATCAAGGTCAAGGGGGGCGCACAGGACAAGGTGACCCTGCAGACCGTGAAGCCCCTCATCGACCAACTGGCAGCGAGCGGCGCGACCGTCCTCGCCTCGAGCATGCAGGGGCGCTGATGGCGGCGAGGGCCTGTCGAGCGGGAGGGGTTGCCGTGACACATCTTCGATGGGCAGGCGTGATGGGATGGTTGTTGACCCCGGCGCTGGCGCTGGCGGCCGATCCGCCCGCTGCCGCGACGCCAGCAGTCGGAACCGCGGCCCCGGCGGCAGCAGAAGCTGCGGTGCCGGGGCGGGTCATCGATCGGGCGGCGGAGCGGCTGATGGTGGACTTCTGCGGGTTGCTGAAGGCCGCCGACCGGTTCTCCTTCCAGATCGATGCGAGCTTCGACGAGGTTCTGAAGAGCGGCACCCGGGTCCAGTACCACAAGTCGGGCGAGGTGCGGGTCGAGCGCCCGGACCGGATGCGGGTCGACGCCGAGAGCGACAAGGGCGCGCGCTCATTTTATTTCGACGGCAAGACCCTTACCGCCCATGACCCGGACCGGGGGCTGTACGCGGTATTCCAGGCGCCGCCGACCCTCGACGGCATGCTCGATGCGGCGGAGGGGCGGGGCCTCACCATCCCGCTCAGCGACCTCGCCCGCAGCAAGCCCTGCGCTGGGCTGGCCGAGCTCACCCGCACCGGCCACTACGCCGGCCGGCACTACTTCAACGGTGGGTTCCACCACCACCTGGTGTTCGTCGGCGACGGCGCGGACGTCCAGGTGTGGCTCGACATGGGCGAGGTTCCCTTGCTGCGCAAGGTGGTCATCGACTACCGCGCGCTCCCGGGCGTGCCGCGCTACGAGGCGGTGCTGAGCGACTGGAGCTTCGAGCCCCAGATCGAGCCGACGACGTTCGCGTTCTCGCCACCGCCGGGGGCGGTGAAGGTCGAGTTCCAGGGGGCCGGGGCCTCGGAAGGAGGGAAGAGGCCATGAGTTGCTCGCGTCAGGGACGTCCGCTCGTCCGGGGCCTGGTGTACGGGGTGCTGGCGGGCCTGCTGGTGGGGGGGCCGGTCGCGTTCGGGCCGGTCATCGACGGCTCGGGTGAAGCGTCCGCTCGCGGTGCTGGCGGTGGCGGCGGCCGCGGAGGTGGCGGCGGATTCAGCCGCGGTGGCGGCGCAGGCGGCGGTGCGGCGCGCGCCTAGCGCGCGCCGAGCAGCATCGACCGCCAGCCGCGGGCCTCGAGCGCCGACCGCGGCGGGTCGTTCCGGTCAGCGAGCGCGGAGCGGTCCACGTCCGCGCAGTTCTCGGGCGGCGGGATGCAGCGCCCGGCGGCCCGTCCGGAGGCAGCGGCGCGCCCGGCGACCGCGGACGTCAGCCGCCAGCGGCTCGAAAGCCGGGAGCAGACGCGCGGCACGCGCGAGCAGACCCAGCGGGCGGCGATGGGCGACCGCCAGGCGCAGGACCGGGCGGCGGGCAAGCGGCCCGACCTGGCCGCGGGCGCGGCCGGTGACCAGCAGGCGCGCCTCGACCGGGTCAAGGCCCAGGACCGGGCCGGCGGTGACCGGGCCGCGACGCGCCAGGAGGACCGGGCCAGCAGCCGCGAGACGCGCGAGGCCGACCGCGGCACGCGCCAGGAAGAGCGCCAGGGCGAGCGAGGCACGCGCCAGGAGGAGCGGACGGCGCAGCGTGACCAGCGCCAGCAGGACACGGCCCAGCGGCGCGATGAGCGTCAGCAGCAGATCAACGACAACCGCCAGGAGTGGCAGGCTAACCGCGAGGAGCGGCGCGGGGAGCGTCAGAAGGCGCTCGAGGACCTGCAGGAGAACCGCCAGGACTTCCGGAGGGAGATGCAGGAGAACCGCCAGGACTTCATCGGCGACCTCGCCGACGAGCGGCGCGACCTGTGGGAGGACGTCTACGACGACCACCACTACTGGGGCGACTGGGACGACGACGATGACGACGAGTGGCTGTGGGGCATCGTCGGCGCGGTGGCCGGGTACGCCATTGGCGCGGCGGTGAACTCGCCGCCCGCGGGCACGGTCGCGGTGCCGGTGGCGGGCTCCGCGGTGCCCTACCAGTACTACGGGGGGGCCTTCTACCAGCCGGCGCCCTCGGGTCAGGGCTACGTGACCGCCCCGGCCCCGGTCGGCGCGGTGGTCGACGCGCCGCCGGTCAAGTGCACCATCGTCTACGGGCCGAAGGAGGAGGGCTACTGCTACTTCGAGGGCGCGTTCTTCCTCTACAACGAGAAGACCGACAAGTACGTGGTGGCCGACCCGCCTGTCGGTACGGAGGTACCCTACCTGCCGGATGGGCACAGGACCGAGACCATCGGGGGGGTCGAGTACCTGAAGCTCGGCCCGACCTACTACCGCCCGTACTTCAAGGGCGACCAGGTGAGCTACGTGGTCTCGAAGCCGTAGAGGAAGCCGTAGAGCTGGCGGGATGAGCGCGAGCGGCCCAGGCGGAGTGCTTTCCGCCCTGGGCGGTTTCGCCACCGGTGTCCCGGACCTGCTGTGCTTCCCGACCGTGGGCGAGGCAGTGCGCGCCTACGCCGCAAAGTTCGCCCCGGTCCATCCTGCCCCCGGGCAGGGAGACGCTGCGGATACCTTTCAGGGCGCGACGGTTCACGGCGAGTCGGTGGGACCCTGAGGAGGTGTGGGTTTTCGGAAGAAGAAGTACGGCGTGCAGATCCTTCTGGCCGTCGCGGTATGGTGGCTGCTGGCAGCCGGGTCCCCGGCCCAGGCCCAGAGTATTGAGCCACTCGACGCGCGCCACTCCATCAAGTTCTACGCGAGCAGTGGGGCGTCCGCGCGCACCGGCAACAGCTACGACCTCTACGGCATTGCGTGGCAGTACCGGTGGGGTGGCGGGCTGTGAACGCAACCCCCCTGACCCACGCGGGGCCCCGAGCGCCACGGCCCTGCTATCCGCAGGCCGCGCACTATGAAGACCGAGCGAATCGGGTGGATGACGGCGGTCGCCGTTCGAGTCTGGTGTTGCGTAGCCCTCAGCGGCTGGTCGCGCCCGCCTGGTAGCCCGACTGGTACGCGCGCTACTCCTTCGCGAACCGTACCAGGCTGTCGATGGCCAGCGGAACGGTCGTCAGGGGCATGATCCCTGCCAGTATCGTCTTACGCAGGAAGGATAGCCCCCCCGGCAGGGGAGTCTCGGACCAGGGCGGGCGGGGGTGACCTCGTATAACTGCGGGTCTCCCCCCAGTACGGGTGGCATGGGTTCGCCGGCGTGCTATGTTCCGAGCTGAGCCGGACACCACTCGGACACTGCATGGCCGCCGGACGCCTACCCGCGCAGCCCGTTCCTCGCTGGCCGGGCGGGGGAGTCGCACTGGGTTGGCCGGGGGAAGGGGCTCGCTGCTCCATGACGCCCGGGCGTCTGATGGTTACTGCCTGTCTGTTGCTGGTCCTGGGTGTGCCGGACCTTGCCGCGGCGGCTTCCCGGCGGGTGCCCATCCTCCACTCCTTCGGCCGCGATTTCGGGCCGTTTCAGGTCTTTTCGTCAGCGTTTCGCACGGTGCTGGTGCGCGACTCGCCGGACCCGATCGAGTTTCAGGAGGCCACCCTCGAGAGCAGGTTGTTCGGGGAAGGGCAGCGAGATGACCCGGTGGTGCACTACGCGAACACGCTCCACGCGGCGCGACCGATCGACCTGCTGGTTGCGGTCGGTGGCCCGGCGGCATTCGGTTGCCGCCGGTGAGGCCGAGACCGCCCGTGTTCGACTGGCGGGAGCTCCAGCGCTGGCGCATTCGAGAGGCTGACCTGCCCGTTGGCAGCGAGGTCCGGTTTCGCCAGCCCACCTTCTGGGAGCAGTATCGCTGGCAGGTCGTTGGCGTGTTCGGGCTCGTCACCGCGGAGGCCGTGCTCATCCTGCTCCTTACCTTCAATTACGTCCGGTCGGCTCCGGCGGAGCTGAGCCTGCGCGACCTGCCCCCCTTGGTCCCGCCCGCCGTCGCGTTCTGCCTCTATCGCGTTGCCCAGGAGGCGCTGCGCAATGTCGTGCGGCACGCAGGCCCCACGCGGGTGCACGTCTCCCTCGCGGGCGTCGACCAGGGCCTGCAGCTCGTCGTACAGGATGACGGAGTCGGGTTCGATCCGAGCCTCCAGGACGGTTGCTCGGCCAAGGAGATCGCCCGCCGGCTCAACATCTCGCACCGTACCGTGGAGTTTCACAAGTACCAGATGACGGACTCGCTCGGCCTGCGCAGCACCGCGCAGCTGGTGCGCTGGGCGATCAAGCGGGGGTTTGTGTCCCCATGAGCCCCACCACGTGCCCGGCACGAGGCGTCGTCCACGACGCGGATTGCCCTCGCGCGGTGCCCGGATGGGTCTCCTGAACTGGATCACGTCGCAATCATCGAGGGACAGTGACATGACCGTGTCAAGCGCCGCCCGCGGGTGGCTTCCCATCGTCTTGGTGGCACTGCTCGCAGGCTGTGGCAAGGGCGAGCCGACGGGTTTGCCGACGGCCGCGTCGCCACCGGCCGTGACCGTCGTGCGCGCGGTGATGGAAGACGTGACGCCGACCCAGAGCTTCACCGGACGGATCCAGGCCATGGACAAGGTGGACCTGCGCACGCGAGTGCAGGGGTTCCTCGAGAAGCGGCTGTTCCAGGAGGGGGCGGACGTCAAGGAGGGGGACCTGCTGTTCGTCATCGAGAAGCCCCCCTACGAGACCGCGGTGGCGGACGCAAAGGGCGCCATCGAGCGCGCCCAGGGGGCGCTGAAGCTGGCCGAGGTCGAGGTCGACCGCTTCCGCGAGCTGGTCAAGAAGCAGGCCGCCGCCCAGAACGACCTGGACCTGCGGGTCGCCAAGCACACCGAGGCCCGGGGCGCCCTGATGCAGAGCCAGGCCGGGCTGGAGAAGGCCGAGCTCGACCTGAGCTACACCGACGTCAAGGCCCCGTTGTCGGGACGCATCGGCGCGGCCGCCTACTCGGTGGGGAGCTTCGTCAGCCCCTCGAGCGAGCCGCTCGCGACCCTGGTCCGTCAGGACCCGACCTACGTCGTCTTCCCCGTCAGCTATCGGTTGATCCTGGAGCTCCGCCGGCAGCAGGCGGAGAAGGGCGAGGACCCCCGCGCGGTCAAGGTCAAGCTGCGGCTCGCCGACGGCTCCTTCTACGCCCACACGGGAACCCTCAACTTCATCGACGTGGAGGTGAGCCCCGGCACCGACACCCTGCTGATCCGGGCCGAGCTGCCGAACCCGGACCGGTTGCTGATCGACGGCGGGCTGGTGACGGCGGTGGCCGAGGCGGCCAAGCCGCAGCGGGCGCTGGTGGTGCCGCAGCAGGCGATCCTGGCCGACCAGGCGGGCCTCTACGTGCTGGTGGTCGACGCCGAGAGCAAGGTGCAGGTGCGCCGCATCGAGAGCGCGCCTGCGATTGACGGCCGGGTGCCGGTGAAGAAGGGCGTGGCCGAGGGCGACCGGGTGGTCGTCGACGGGGTCCAGAAGGTGCGCCCCGGCATCGCCGTCAGCGCGACGGAGGCACCGGCGAAGCCCGCAGGTGACGCGAAATGATCTCTGCAACCTTCATCGACCGGCCGCGGCTCGCGATCGTCATCTCGATCGTCATCACGCTCGCCGGACTGATTGCGCTCAAGGCCATCCCGGTCGCCCAGTTCCCGGACATCGTTCCGCCCGTGGTCGAGGTCAAGGGCTCGTACCCCGGAGCCGGCGCCGAGGTGGTGGAGCAGAGCGTCGCGCAGCCGATCGAGTCCCAGGTGGTCGGCGTCGACAACATGCTGTACATGAAGTCGACCAGCGGCAGCGACGGGAGCTACACGCTCAACATCAGCTTCGCCGTCGGCACCGACCCGGACATCAACACCGTCAACGTGCAGAACCGGGTCTCGCTGGCCGAGCCGAAGCTGCCCGAGGAGGTCCGCCGCCAGGGCCTCACGGTCAAGAAGAAGTCCTCCGCCATCCTCCAGGTCATCAGCGTCTACTCCCCCGAGCGCACCCACGACAACCTGTTCCTGTCGAACTACGTCACCATCAACCTGCTCGACAACATCAAGCGGATCCGCGGGGTGGGCGACGCATTCCTGTTCGGCGGGCTCGACTACAGCATGCGCGTGTGGCTCGAGACCGACCGCCTGACCAGCCTGGGTATCACCCCGAACGACGTGGTCCAGGCGATCCAGGGCCAGAACGTGCAGGCGGCGGTGGGCCGGACCGGCGCCCAGCCGATGGCGGACGACCAGTTGTTCCAGCTCAACATCCAGACCCAGGGCCGGCTGGTCGACGTGGAGGAGTTCGGGCACATCGTGGTGCGGGCGAACCCGGACGGGTCGTTCGTGCGCATCCGCGACATCGGGCGAGTCGAGCTGGCGGCCAAGACCCAGGACGCGGTCGGACGCTTCAACGGCGGCCCCGGTGCCCTGATCGCGGTCTTCCTCGCCCCGGGTGCCAACGCGCTCGACGTGGCGGACGGGGTCGGCCGCTACCTGGAGGGTGCCGCCGAGCGCTTCCCCCAGGACATGACCTACAAGGTCACCTACGACTCCACGAGCTTCGTGCGCCAGAGCATCGAGGAGGTGATTCACACCCTCCTCGAGGCCTTCGTCCTGGTCGTGATCGTGGTGTACCTGTTCCTCGGGAACTTGCGGGCGACGCTGATCCCGCTGATCGCAGTGCCGGTGTCGCTGATCGGCACCTTCGCCATCATGCTGGCGCTCGGGTTCTCGGCCAACATGGTCTCGCTGCTGGCGCTGGTGCTCGCGATCGGCATCGTGGTCGACGACGCCATCGTGGTGGTGGAGAACGTCGAGCGGGTCATGGGCGAGCACCCCGAGCTCTCGCCCGCCCAGGCGGCCAAGCGGGCGATGGAGGAGATCACCGCCCCGATCCTCGCCATCACCCTGGTGTTGCTGTCCGTGTTCGTGCCGGTGGCGTTCATCCCCGGGATCACCGGCCAGCTCTACCAGCAGTTCGCGGTGGCGGTCTCGGTGTCGATGGTGATCTCGGCGCTGAACGCCCTCACGCTCTCGCCGGCGCTCTGCGCGGTGTTCCTGCACCCCCACCACGGCCCGCACCGGGGGCCGATGCGCTACGTGCTCGGCGCCATCGACATGGCCCGCGACGGCTACGCGGCCGCGACCCGGGTGCTGGTGCGGCGGGCTGCGCTCTCCCTGGTGTTCCTCGGCGTGGTCTTCGCCAGCGTCGGCTACCTGTTCAAGGTCACGCCGACCGGCTTCCTCCCGGAGGAGGACCAGGGGGCCTTCTTCGTGGAGGTCCAGCTCCCCGAGGGCTCGTCGGTCAACCGTACCCTGCGGGTGGCCGAGCGCGTCGAGCGGATGCTGCTGCAGACCCCGGGTGTCTCGGACGTCAGCTCGGTCGTTGGCTACAGCACGCTCGATGCCCTGAACAAGTCGAACAGCGCCTACTTCATCGTCCTGCTGAAGCCCTTCGCGGAGCGCGGGGCCCCCGGTGAGGACGTGCACGCGATCCTGGCCCGGCTGCGCGGGGAGTTCCGGGCCTTGCCGGACGCCAACGTGTTCGCCTTCAACGTGCCGCCGATCATCGGCCTCGGCACCGGCGGCGGCTTCGAGTACCAGCTGGAGGATCTGCGGGGCGGCAAGCCGACCGAGCTCGCGGCCGTGGCGCGGGGGCTGGTGGTGGCCGCCAACCAGGACCCGAAGCTCTCGGCGGTCTTCACCTCGTACTCGGCCAACACCCCACAGCTCTACCTCGACCTCGACCGGGACAAGGTGCAGACCCTGGGGGTCGCGGTATCGGACGTCTTCAACGCCCTGCAGGCGACCCTCGGGGGCTTCTACACCAACGACTTCAACCTGTTCGGGCGCACCTGGCAGGTGAACGTCCAGGCGGAGGGGCGCGACCGAGACGAGGTGCCGGACATCTTCCGCATCCACGTGCGCAACGCCAACGGCGAGATGGTGCCGCTGCGCTCGGTGGCGGAGGTCAAGCTGATCCTGGGGCCGCAGACGGTGGGGCGCTACAACAACTACCGCAGCGTGACCCTGATGGGCAGCCCCGGGCCGGGCATCAGCTCGGGTGAGGCCCTGGCCGCGATGGAGCAGGTCTCCGCGGGCACGCTGCCCGAGGGCTACAGCTTCGAGTGGACCGGCACCGCGCTGCAGGAGAAGGAGGCGGCCGGCCAGACCGCGATGATCCTGGGGCTCGCGGTGCTGTTCGCCTATCTGTTCCTGGTCGCCCTCTACGAGAGCTGGACCATCCCCGTCCCGGTGCTGCTGTCGGTGTCGGTCGGCATCGCCGGGGCGATGCTGGCGCTCTGGGTCGCGGGCCTGGACAACAACGTCTACGCCCAGATCGGCATCGTGGTGCTGATCGCGCTGGCGGCCAAGAACGGGATCCTGATCGTCGAGTTCGCCAAGGAGCGGCGGGAGCACGGCCTCTCGATCACCGAGGCGGCCGTGGAGGGTGCAGGGAGCCGGTTCCGGGCCGTGATGATGACCAGCTTCGCCTTCATCGCCGGACTGCTGCCGCTGGTGACGGCGGCCGGCGCCGCGATGCTGAGCCGGCGCGGCGTCGGCACCGCCGTCTTCGGCGGGATGATCGCCGCCTCCGCGATCGGCATCTTTCTGATCCCGCCCCTGTACGTGGTCTTCCAGCGGATGCGCGAGAAGGTCCGAGGCGAGGCCGCAGCCCGACCGCGCGGGGAGGCTGAGGCGGCAAGCTAGGGATGCTCCGAACAACCCCCCGCGTCATTCCGGTGGGAACTGGCCGCGACCTTGTGCGTCAGGGCCGGTCCCCATCCGACAAGGGGTTGGCGCCCAGCTCCCGCAGAACTCCCGCACGCGCCGGATTCAATTGAACCCCTCTTGCGGGGTCGCTGAACAGGCGGCAGTTGGCCCTGCGACTTCATGCGCACCCTGCGGTTCGCGGTCGCGGGCGTGGTAGGCTCGGAGACCGAGACTCGGCAGGAGGCCTGAAACCATGCGCCTGTTTCCCGCGCTCGCGGCTGTCTCCCTGCTGGCGGTGGGATGCGCTGAGCTCAAGGTTGCGCCACTCGGCGACGGGCTCTATGGGCTCATCGCGTGGGACGACGAGTCGGTGATGGAGGCTCAGCGGACGGCGTTGCGCCGGGGGGCGGAATTCTGTGCCGCCCGCGGGGGGATGCTGGATGTCTTCACGAGCACCAACCGGTCGTTCCCGATCGCGCCGCAGCCTTCCTACGAACTGGTGTTCTCCTGTCCACCAGCCGACCCGCCTGCATCGGCCACGCGCGTGTCGCCCGAGGAGGCCGTCGCCCGTCTGCGCGCGACGGGGCGGTGACGGGGCCTGCGAACGGTCGGCAGCGGGCTCTGCCCGCCGGAGGCGTTTCCCGTGGATGAGGCGTTTCGCTAGCGGACCGCGGCAGGAGATCGAGGCCGAGGCTTGCGCGCGGCAGGGCCTTGCCATCGCCGAGGAGCGATGAATCCCACCTACGTTCACGGCTACACCCCGCGGGAGGCGCAACGCCTGCTCGACCAGGCCGGCACCCTCGCGGAGCTGCTGCACCACGACACCGGCTACCCGGCGGGCTCGCGCGTGCTCGAGGCCGGCTGCGGGGTCGGCGCGCAGACCGTGGAGCTGGCGCGCCGCAGCCCCGGCGCCGCGATCACGGCGATCGATATCTCGACAGATTCTCTGGCGGCCGCTGACCGGCGGGTGCGCGAGGCCGGCCTCTCCGGGGTGCGCTTCCAGCAGGCCGATCTGTTGAACCTGCCCTTCGCCGAGGGCGCCTTCGACCACGTGTTCCTGTGCTTCGTCCTGGAACATCTTCCGGACCCCGATCGGGTCCTGCGCAGCCTCGCCCGGGTCGTCCGTCCCGGCGGCACCGTGACCGCCATCGAGGGCGATCACGGCTCCACCTTCTTCTACCCGGACGACGCCTACGCCCGGCGCGCCATCGAGGCCCTGGTCGAGCTCCAGCGCCGGGGTGGCGGTCACGCCCTCATCGGGCGCGAGCTCTACCCCCGCTTCGTGGCGGCGGGCCTGTCGGAGGTATCGGTGTCCCCGCGCTTCGTCTATGCCGACGCGAGCCGTCCCGCCATGGTCGAGGGCTTCACCCGCCTCACCTTCGCCGCGATGGTCGAGGGCGTGAGGGAGGAGGCGCTGCACGCCGGGCTGACGAGCCGGGAGGACTGGGAGCGCGGGGTGCGCGCGCTGCAGCGCTGCGCCGAGCCGGACGGGGTGTTCTGCTACACGTTCTTCAAGGCGACCGCGAGGCGGTAGCCAATCAGCGGCTCCCCTGGTCGCGGGGACCCGGGTGTCAACGCCGAGAACTGGCTGGTGGCGCCGTGGCGATGGTAGGCTCATCGTCATGTCCACGCCTGGACACGTAGGTTTGGTCGGGCTCGTCCTGCTCTTTCTCACGGCTTGGGCCGGCGTTGCCGGCGCGGAGGTTGCCAACGTGCGGGAGTGGACCCTTGCGGACGTCTCGAGCGGGGGGACGGAGTCGTCCCTCGGCACGACCTGGCGCTCGGTCACCGACACCGTCATGGGTGGCGTGTCCCGGGCGCAACTGGCCCTCGACGAGATCGACGGGCGGCGCTGCCTGCGTCTCACCGGCGAGGTCCGCCTCGAAAACAACGGTGGCTTCGTGCAGGCCGGGCTCGATCTCGACCCCGACGGCTCCCCCCTGGACGCCTCGGGCTTCACCGGCGTGCGCCTGGTGGTGCGGGGCAACGGCGAGACCTACGGCCTGCACCTGCGCACCCGGGACCTCTGGTTCCCGTGGCAGTCCTACCGCGCGAGCTTCACCGCCCCCCCCGCCTGGACCGAGGTCCGGCTGCCGTTCGCGTCGTTCACCGCCTACCGCACCACTACCCGCCTCGACGCCGCCCGGCTCGTGCGCCTCGGCGTGTTCGCGATCGGGCGGGCGTTCACGGCGGATGTCTGCGTGGCGGAGGTGGGGCTGTACTGAGCGAACGGCGGGGGTGCATCCCC
>ERZ1645187.2156-NODE-2156-length-17631-cov-19.105030_pt1 | contig 17631 bp, 14 predicted proteins | sample MGYA00575352_ERZ1645187 | MGnify/ENA primary metagenome ERZ1645187 (study PRJEB40837, sample SAMN11349314) | freshwater sediment metagenome | isolation source: river sediment | host: Sediment | place: India: Wazaribad , New Delhi | collected 2017-02-21 ... | reverse complement strand
CGCCAAGATGGCGATCCATCCGGCCCAGGTGGCGGTGATCAACGCCGCCTTCACCCCGTCCGAGGCGGCGATCGCCGAGGCCCACCGGGTGGTCGAAGCCTTCCGCGCGGCGGGGGATCCCGGCGTCGTCGGGCTCGACGGCAAGATGCTCGACCGGCCGCATCTCCTCAGGGCCCGGCGGCTGTTGGCGCGCGCCGGGGTGGCCTGAGTTCCGACGGTGATCGCGGCGGCCGCGTTCCTCAGGCGGCGCGGTTGAGGCCGACCATGACCAGACGGTCGCCACCGTCGGCCCACAGCTCGGCGGTCTCGGCGATCTCGGCCATTGTGTTGCGGTCGCGGTCGGCGACCAGCATGACCGCCCGGAAGGCACCGGTGGGGGGCAGGACCTCGCGGTTCTCGTCTTCCGGGGCCGAGCTTTCGACCACCACCAGATCCCAGTGCCGGGTGAGGCGCGCCATCAGCGCGGGCAGACGGGCATCTTCGGCGACGTCCCAGAAGCCGTCCTCGCCGTCGCCGCCGAAGCCCATCACCGAGACGTCGTCGACGGTCTCGGGCGGCGGCAGGGCGGCGAGGTCGTGGCGGCCGGACAACAGATCGGCCAGCGACGGTCGCAGATCGTGCGCCTCGCCGTGGTCCGTGACGATCAGCGCGGTGAGACCGACCGCCTCGGCCATGCGGGCGACGGCCAACGCCATGGTCGTGCGCCCGACCGCGCCGGGGACGTTGGTGACCATCAGCGCCTGACCGGGATCGGCCTTCAGGTGCGGGAAGAAGGTCTCGGCGAAGCCCAGCATCTGCGGACGGGCGTCGGCGACGGCGAGATCGATCTCGGCGACGGGGTGGCGTTCGCCGCGCCGGCCGAGGCGGGCCTGCGGCGCCAGAGGCGGCAGGTCGGCGACCACCGGCGTGCCGAGCGCCTCGAAGATGCGTTGCGGATCGGGGCGTTCGTCGGCGTCGAAGGTCACCGGCCGCGACGGAGGCGGTTCGGCGACGAGCGCGGCGGCCCGCGGCGGCGGGTCGTCGGCGCGGTGGATGGTCTCGCCGCGACGTTCGTAGGCCGGCTCCTCCCAGGAGGCGTGCCAGTCGGGATGCTCCTCGGACGCGGGGGTGGCGGCGTCGGCGGCGGCGGTCTCGGGTGCGGGGCGGCGGCGCGCCAGGGAGAGGCCGAGGCCGGCGAGCAGGCCGGCGAAGAAGCCGACCGGGGCGACCAGCATCGGGCTCGGCTTGTTGGACTTCGTCGGCGGCACGGCTCCGGAGACCACCTCGGTCTCCGGCCGGGTCAGCGACGACTGCTCGTGCGCCGATTTCTGCCGCGAGAGGAACTGCTCGTAGATCTGGCGATCGGCCTCGGCCTGACGGATCAGATCGCGCAGCACCACCTCGTCCTGGTTCATCGCCAGTTCGGCGTTGGTGCGCTTGGCCAATTCGGCCTCGAGCGCGGCGTTCTGACGGGTCAGCGTGTCGACCTCGGTCCGGGCCTGATCGACGAGACGGGTGGTTTCGGTGCGGATCTGCTCCTCGATCGTCGCCTGACGTTCCTGCGAGGTTTCGACGCGGGGGTGGCGCGGCCCGAAGACGCGCGCCAGCTCGGCCGCCTGACGCTTCTCCTCGGCGGCCTGGTTGCGCAGCGTGGCGAGGAGTTCGGAGCGCGGCGTCGCCGAACCGCCGATGTCCTGCGGCCGCATGCGGCGCAGTTCGTCCCAGCGCGCCTTCGCCTCCTCGAGCCGCGTGCGGACCGCGGCGGCCTGCTGGGTGAGGGACGTCAGCCGGCGCTGGCCGACGGTCGCCTCGGCGGTGACCTCGAGCAGGCCGTGGCTCATGCGGTATTCGGAGACGGCCTTCTCCGAGGCGATGGCGGCGGCCCGCAGGTCGGCGAGGCGTCCCTCGAGCGCACCGGCGGCGTTGGTGGAGGCGTTGACCCGGGTCGCCGACTGGCGGGCGACGAGGTCCCGGGCGACGGCGTTGGCGAGCGTCGCCGCCCTGTCGGCGGTGCGGGCGGTGGCGGCGACCTCGATGACGTAGGTCAGGCCGCGGCGGGAGACCTTCACCGCCCGGCGCAGAGCGGCGGCGACGTCGGTCGCGGACGCGCCGGCGGCGGCGAACTCCGGATCCTGGTCGAGCTTCTCGGCCGCGACCAGCGGAACGAGGGCACCGTCCGAGGTGGCGATCTCGGCGATCGAGGCGATGGCGGCGCTGTCGCTGCCGATCCCCGGCAACACCTCGTCGAGAGTGGTGACGCGCGCCGTGCGCGGGTCGATCATGACCAGTGCGGTGGCGGTGAACTTCGCCGGGAGCGCGGCCCAGCCGGCGAGCGCCAGCGCGGTGCCGAGGCCGGCGGCGACGGCGAGGCGCGGGGCCTCGCCGCGCAGGAAGCGCAGGGCCGCGGCCACGTCGACCGACCCCGGTCGCAAGCCGTCACGTGGCGGCACGACCGCGCCGTCACCGCCCATCGGTTCTTCCCAGTCGGCTGCGGCGGCGCGCATTGCCTCGTCCTTCCCGTCCCGGTCCGCGGACCTCGACGTCCATCGAGCACGATCATGGTTAACCTTTGGTTTCCGTTCGGCTGGTAACCAGGGACGAACCGCGTTCGCGGGGCGGGAGAACCGAAGCGGATGGCCGTCGCCACCACATTTCTCACCGGGCCGGACCGGCCGCACGGCCGTGGGTTCGCGGCCACGCTCGATCCGCGACGGTCGTCCGCGGCGGCGGCGCTCGCCACCCTGGTGGTGGCGGCGGCGGCGACGGCGGTGCCGCTCGTCGCGCAGCTGGTGTCGCCGCTGGTCGGCCTGCCGCTGGCTATGGTGATCGCGATCGGGCTGGCCCTGCGGTTGCCGCAGCTGGTTCCGGCGGTGGTGCTCTTCGCCACCCTGTTCCAGAACCTGATCGTCTCGCTCCTGTCGCCGGCGATCGAGGATGCCGACGCGTTCAACTTCATCCGCGGCTACGCCTTCCTGACCACGGTGATGGTGTGGCTGGTGCTCGTCGGCGGCTTCCTGCTCGATCCGCGGCGTCACACCCCGGCGGTGCGGCGCCACGTCGGACGCGGCATCGTGCTGCTGTCGATCGTCGGTGTCTTCGCCGCGGCGGGCCTCGTGCGCAACGGTGCGGCGGCGATCATCTACACCCGCAACATCGTCACCCCGATCCTGCTCCTGCACATCATGCTCCTGGTGTCGTCGCGGTGGCGGGCCGGTATCGGGCCGACGATCGTCCTCTATGCCGGAGTGCTGTTCGCCTGCGGCTGGTTCGAGATGATCTGGCGCGACGGCTGGCTGGCGGCGACCAACGGGCGCGCCTACTGGGCTCTCAACACCGCCGGCCTGTTCGGCACCGGCTACTGGGAACAGATCATGGCCCAGACCGGCTTCGTCTATCGCGAGCTGGAGGACTTCTTCCGCATCGACCTGTTCAACACGCCGCTGTTTTCCGGGGTCTCGGTCTTCCGCCTGCACGGGCCGAACATCCACGCGGTGTCCTTCGGCTATGCCCTCGCCTTCATGGCGCTCTATCTGCTCGCCGCCGGCCGGCCGCTGTTCGCCGCGGCGGCGATGCCGCTGTTGGTGCTGGCCTCGGCGAAGGGCGCCTTCGTGGTGGTGGTCTTCGTGGTCGTCGCCTGGGCGGCGACCCGCCTCCTCGGGCCGCGCCCGGCGCTCGGCGCCCTGCTGGTGCTGATCGTCGGCTATGCGGCGACGATGTTCGTCTCCGGTCTGCTGGCCGGCGACTATCACATCATCGGACTGCTCGGCGGCCTCAAGGGCTTCGCCTCCAATCCGATCGGCCACACCATCGGGTCGGGCGGCAATCTCACCGGGTCGGTGTCGATCGAGGAGTGGAACAAGGCCCAGGAGCTCGGCAGTTTCGAGGGTGCGGTGGAGAGCGCCGTCGGGGTGCTGCTGTTCCAGATGGGCACGGCCGGCGTGCTCGTCGTCGCCTACTACCTCGCCGTCGCCCACGAGGCGTGGCGGCGCTACGCGAGGTCAGGACTTCTTCACCAAGGTTTGGCGGCGTTCGGCACGCTGGTGGTGGTCGTCAACGGTCTGTTTCAGGAAGAGGCCCTATTCTCCCCGCTGGCACTCGGTCTGATGCTGGCCTTCGCCGGTCTCGTGCTCGGCTCGGCCGAACGCGTCGAGAGCGAGGCGGCCCGGGTCCGAGCGACCGCGACGGGGGACGAGCATGTCGGTTGGCGTGGGGAGGGTCGAGGGGACCTTCCGTGACGATGCGGGTCGCGGCCCGCGGGTGATGATGATCCAGACCCAGGCGGAGAACGCCGGGGCGCAGGAGATTTCGCGACTGGTCGGCGCCGGGCTCGAGGCCCGCGGCCATCGCGTCGACCACCTCTTCTTCTACAGTCGCACCGGGGGTGCCGCCGATCTCGGCAACGTCGACGTCTGCGTCGAGGGGCGGCCACGCGATCCGATCGCGCTCGTCCGATTCGCGCTCGCCGCCCGCGCCAAGATCGCCGCGGCCCGGCCCGACGTGGTCCTCACCTTCCAGCACTACGGCAACGTGCTCGGCGCGCCGCTCGCCCATCTCGCCGGCGTCCATCGGGTGATCGCCAATCAGGTCTCGGCCGCCGACGTGGTGGCGCCGATGTTGCGCGTCGCCGATCGGCTGTTCGGACGGCTCGGCCTCTACGACCGGATCACCGTCAACTCCGAGGACACCCGTCGCCTCTACGACCACCATCCGGCCGGCTACCGCGCGCGCATCGTCTCGATCCCCCACGGCTTCGAACTGAAGCGCAGTCCGCTCGGCAGGGCCGAGGCGCGGGCTCGGTGGGGGTTGCCGCAGGAGGTCGAACTGCTCGGCTGCGCGGCCCGTCTGCATCCGACCAAACGGCTCGATCTGGCCGTCCGGCTGCTGCCGTCGATGCCGTCGCGCCATCTGGCGCTCGCCGGACAGGGGCCGGATCGCGAGCATCTCGAGGCGACGGCGCGGGATCTCGGCGTCGCGGAGCGGGTCCACTTCGTCGGCGAGCTGCAACCGACGGCGATCGGCGAGTTCCTCGCCGCGCTCGACGTCTTCGTCTTCCCGACCATCGCCGAGACCTTCGGTCTCGCCGCGGTGGAGGCGGCGTCGGCCGGAATTCCGGTGGTGGCGACGAACCTGCCGGTGCTCGAGGAGGTGCTGGAGGTCGAAGGACGGCCGGCGGCGATCCTCGTCGACACCGCCGACACGCCCGCCTTCGCGGCGGCGGTCGAGCGCATCTTCGCCGATGCCACGCTCGCCGCCGAGCTGCGTGCCGCCGGCGCGGGCCTGGCGCGCCGGTTCTCGCTCGACACCATGGTCGACGCCTATGCCCGGCTGATCGACGAGGTGACCGGGCGCCGGAGGGCGGCATGAACCTGCTCCTCGTCGTCGAAGACGGGCGCGGCCGTCGCTGGATCCGCCGTCTCGCCGACAAGCTCGGCGAACTCGGTGCCGAGGTGCGGCTGGAATCGACGCCGCCGATCGCGCCGGTGACGCGCGGCGTCGATCTGTTGCTCGAGCTCGAACGACTGGTGATCCACCCGCGGCGGCCGAGCGGGGCCGACCCCGTCGCGGTGGCGACGATCGCCCCGGCGGCGGACGCGGGGTTCGTCCCCGGGATCGTCGTCGACCTCACCGCCCGGCCGCGGGCGCGCGCCGGCGCGCGCGTGCTCTGCGCCACCTGGGACGGCGTCCACGGGGAACGGGCGGCGATCGATCGACTGATCGCCGGTACCACGCCGCTGTGCGAGGTGGTCGACGTCGACGGCGGCGAGATCCTGGAGCGCGGCCTCGCCTCGCTCGAGACCGCGACCGGTCTCGGCGGCGCGATCGAGTCGGTGACCGCCCGCCTGACCACGCTCCTGGTGGCGCGGGTCGGGGCGATCCTCGCCGGGCGCGACCGACCGGCACCTCCGATCATTCCGGCGGTCGCGGCGCGCCGCGGGGGCGACGTCGCCCGCCTCGCCGCCGCCTCGCTCGCCGGATCGCTGGCGCGGGCGCTCTATCGGCTGTCGTGCTGGGCGCCGCACTGGCGGGTCGGCTGGCGGATGCTCGACGGTCCGGGCATCGCCGAGACCGGCGACTTCTCCGGCCCGAGCTTCGGCGTCGTCGCCGATCCCGGCCATCGCTTCTTCGCCGACCCCTTTCCGATGACCCGGGAGGGGCGGACCTTCGTCTTCGTCGAAGATCTCGATCACCGCCGCGGCAAGGGGGTGATCTCCGCCCTGCCCTTCGACGAGAACGGGCCGGCGGGCGAGCCCATCGTGGCGCTCGAAGAGCCGTGGCACCTGTCCTATCCCTTCCTCGTCGAGCATGCCGGCGTCCTGTGGATGATCCCGGAGAGCAGCAACGCCGGTGACGTCGCGCTCTATCGCTGCACCCGCTTCCCGGACCGCTGGGAACGGGCGACGACGCTGGTCTCCGGCCTCTCGCTGTCGGACGCGACGGTGTTCGAGGACGGCGGCCGCTGGTGGATGCTGGGGACGCAGCACGACGGCGAGGGCGGGTGGTCCGACGTGCTGACGATCCACTCGGCGCCGACGCTGTTCGGCCCGTGGACGGCGCACCCGACCAATCCGGTGTTGGTCGACCGCAGCGCGGCACGGCCGGCGGGGGCGGTGTTCCGGCGCGACGGACGCCTGTTCCGCCCGGTTCAGGACTGCAGCGGCGGATACGGCTCGGCCCTCGCCATCGCCGAGATCACGCGCCTCGACGACGAGGGCTATGCGCAGGTGATCCGCCACCGACTGGCGCCCGGGCCGCGGTGGCCGGGCCGCAAGTTCCACACGCTCAATCGACGGGGACGGCTCGAGGTGATCGACGGCTCGGCGGTGCGGCCGAAGTGGCCCTGGCTCGCCGGTCTCGTCGACAGGGCGATCGTACCGGAGGGCGGGGCATGAGCAGCCGTTTCCGGACGCTGTTGCACGATCACCCGGTGGTGGGTGCGATCCTGTCCCTGGGCATGAAGGTCTCCGGCTCGGGCACGGCGCTGGTGATGTTCGCGCTGGCGGCGCGGACGATGGACGTCGCCGACTTCGGCCTCCTGGTGATCGCCTTCAACGCGGTGTCGTTCCTGGCGGTGTTGGCGGTCCTCGGGCAGGACACGCTGATCCTGCGATCCTGGGGCGAGTTCTTCGAACGCTCGCCGCAACTGGCGCGCGGCGCGATCGTCTACGGCCTCAGGGTCTCGGCGCTCGGCGCGGTGCTGGCCGTTTCGGGATTCGTCGGCTGGGCGGCGACGATCGACGGGCGGCTGGCCACGTCGGATCTCGTCGCGGTCGCCGCCTTCCTCCTCACCCAGACGCTGCTCCACTACGGCTCCAGCCTGACGCGGGCGGTGCGCGGGGTGTTCCATTCCGAGCCCAACCGCGAGCTCACCTGGCGGGTGCCGCTGCTGCTGTCGCTGGCGTGGGCGATGATCGCCGGGTCCCACACCTCGATCACCTCGTTCTTCGCGGTGGCCGCGGCGGGTCAGGCGGCCGCCCTGCTCTTCCAGAGCATCGCGGTGCGCAACGGCATCCCGGCGACGATCCGCCATACCCGGGCGGAATACGCCACCACCGACTGGACCCGGCGCTCGGCGGCGATGACCACCGCGGCGATGGCGGAGGCGGCCAATCAGTATGCCGACGTGGTGTTGATCGGTGCGCTCGCCGGTCCGGTCGCCTCGGCCGGCTATTTCGTCGCCGGACGGATCGCCAGCGTCTTCCCGATGCTGACCGCGGGGCTGCACAACTACTCCGCCTCGCGCATCGCCGAACTCTACTACGGCGGCCGGTCGGAGGAACTGCAACGTCTGCTCACCCGGGTGATGGTGCTGGCGACGGCGCTGGTGGCGGGTCTGGTGGCGGTGATCGCCTTCGCCGGACCGTGGCTGCTGGCGCTGTTCGGCGAGCGCTACCGCGACGAATTCGACGTCCTGATGGTGCTCGCCGGTGTCGCCGCCTTCACCACGCTGATGGGACCGGGCAGCATGATGATGCTGACCATGGGGCGGGAGAAGCTCTATCTGAAGCTGGTGCTCGGGGCGCTGGTGGTGCGGATCGTCAGTCTGGTGGCGTTGGTCCCGAGTTTCGGCATCCTCGGGGCGGCGATCGCCGTCGGCATCGCCATCGGACCGTTCTCGGCGCTCGTCGCCCATCTGTGCGCCCGCGACACCGGGGTGGATCCCAGCATCCTGGCGATCCTTCGCAATCGACACGATCCGTGAAGTCTCCGTTAAGGTTCACGCGCGTTCACAATTCGGCCGGCGCCGATCGGAGTCGTCTCTTTACTTCTGTCGACTAGATTTTTCGACACGAGGTAAGAAATCATGTCCGACATCGACACCGGCTTCATCCACAGAACGTTCGCCCCCGCGATCCCGGAGCGGATCGAGGCGGAGCGCCAGATCCGGCGCGCGGAGACGATACGGCTCGGCGGCCTGCCGATCGCGGTGGTCGATCGGGCCGAGGCGGCCCGGCGAATGGTGGCGACGGCGCTCGATCGGCGCGGTCGCGGCCTCGAACCGCAGTATCTGACCTCGGCCAACGGGCAGGTGCTGGTCGAATGCGATCGCGACCCGGAGATCCGGCGTCTGTTCCTCGAGGCGGATGCGATCCACGCCGACGGCATGCCGATGGTCTTCGCCTCGTGGCAGATGGCGACGGTGCCGTTGCCGGAACGGGTCGCCACCACCGATCTCGTCCACGACGTGATGCGGCTCTCGGCGGCGGCGGGCCTGCGCTCGTTTCTCCTCGGGGCGACCGCGGAGGTGAACGCGACGGCGGTCGCCAATCTGCGGCGGCTCTATCCGGACGTGCCGGAGATCGACGGACGCGACGGCTACTTCTCGCTCGACGAGGAGGAGGCGGTGTGCGAGGCGATCAACGCCCGGGCGCCCGACGTGCTGTGGATCGGTCTCGGTGTTCCCAAGGAGCAGGCCTTCGTGGTGCGCAATCGGCACCGGCTGACCCGGGTCGGCGTGATCAAGACCTCGGGCGGTCTCTTCGACTTCCTGGCGGGCCGGCGGGCGCGGGCGCCGAAGCTGCTGCAGGCGCTCGGCTTCGAATGGGCGTGGCGGGCGATGCTCGAACCGCGGCGCCTCGGCCGGCGCTACCTCGACACCAATTTCGCGGCACTGCGCCTGCTGTTGACCCGGACGGACTGACCATGGCGAGGCCGGCGGGGGCGCGACGGTGGTTGCTCGTCGCCTGTCTCCTGGCGACGACGGCGGCCGGGGCCGGCGAAGCGCCGCAGACGGCGGCCTCCTGCGTGCCGGGGCATCCGGAGCTGGCGCGCGGCTTCTCCCTCACCGGCTGGTTCGACGAGGCGGTGGCGCGTCCGCCGGAGGGGGCGCAGCTGAAGCGGCTGCGTGAACGCGGTTTCACTCATGTGCGACTGCCGGTCGCGGCGGAGAGCGTCATGGCGCGCTTCGCGCCGCCGGCGGCGATCGCGGCGAAGATGCGGGCGATCGGGGCCGGGCTCGACCGGCTCGGCGCCCTCGGCTACGCCGTCGTCGTCGATCTGCACGGCGGGGCACGTCTCGCCGAGCTGTTCCACGGCGATCCGGCGGCGGCGCGCGAGGCGGTGATCGACGCCTGGGAGCGGCTGGGACCACTGGTCGAGGCACGGGCGGAGCGCAAGGTCGCGGCGGAGGTGCTCAACGAGCCGCCGCTCGGCGACGATGCGTGGAAGCCGATGCAGGCCGACATCGTCGCCGCCATGCGCCGCGTCATGCCGCACGCCACCTTCATCGTCTCGACCGGCGGACCGCAGCGGGTCGAGCGGCTCACCGCGTCGACGCCGCTCGCCGATCCCGGCACGGTGCATGCGGTCCACTACTACGACCCGATGGTCTTCACCCACCAGGGCGCCGACTGGATCCGGCCGGATCCGATCGGCTGGCTGCAGGGCGTACCCTTTCCGATCCGCGCCGGCGATCCGAAGATGGCGGCCGTCGCGGCGGCGGTGCGCGCCGGGGCGCCGGCCTCGGTGACGAGTTATCTCGGCGAGCTCGCCGGACGATCCTTCGGGGTCGCCGACATCGAGCGCGACATGCGTGCCCTCGGTGCCTGGAGCCGGGCGAACGGGCGAACCGTGGTGATCGGCGAATTCGGCGTCCACCGCGCCTTCGCCTCGCCCCACGACCGCGCCCTGTGGCTCGCGGCCGTGGCGACGGCGGCGGAGGCGAACTGCATCGGCTGGACGCATTGGGACTATCGCGACGGTTTCGGGTTCGCCGACGCGGCGACGGGCGAATTGGACGAAGCCGTGCTCGCCGCGTTGACCGGACGGCGCCCGGCGCCGGCGGCACCGCGGCCGTGACCGCGCCGACGGACCGGACGGACGCGCCGCCCACGCCTCGCGATCGCCGGCGCGGTTCGCGATGATACTCGGCCGGCGAGGTTTCGACCGGGTCGACACGTCATCCGCTCGGCCTCAGGCGCCGTTGCCGCCGCCCTTCGGACGCGACATGCGGAAGAGATCGGTGACGTGGACGAAGTCGGAATAGCCGCATCGGCCGACGACCCCGGCGCGCACCATGTCGAAACGACCGTCGACGAGGCAATCGTCGCGGATGTGGACGCCCACCACTTCGCCGAAGACGACGTGATTCGGGGTGGCGCGGCCGTCGAGGGATTTCGGGTTCTGGATCGCCGTCACCCGGCATTCGAGTGCCGCCGCGGCCTCGCCGACCCGGGGCGGGCGGACGAGGCAGGAGGCGAGCGGGGTCAGGCCGGTGTGTTCGAACTCGCTCGTCCCGCGCGGCAGCGGCGCCGAACTCTCGTTCATCGCCTCGCGCAGGTCGAAGCTGGCGAGGTTGACGACGAATTCTCCGGTCTCGGCGCAGGCCGCCACCGTGTCCTTCCAGCCGTCGGACGAGAACATCACCATCGGCGGCGAGGTGCAGATGGCGTTGAACCAGCTGTAGGGCGCCAGATTGAGGCGCCCGGCGGCGTCGACGGTCGAGATCCAGGCGATCGGGCGCGGAGCGACGAGCGCCTTGAAGGGGTCGATGGCGAGGCCGGCGTGGCCCTCGGCGACGGCGTAGAACATGCGCTCAGGCGCTCCACTCGGTGACGATGTCGTCGTAGGCGGGGCGCGGACGGTCGACCGGCGGGACCGTCGGCGTGCCGATGGCGATCAGGCCGGCGAAGCGCTCGTCCGCGGTCGCGCCGAGGATGGCGGCCGCGGTGGGATCGTAGCAGCACCAGCCGGAGAGCCACTGCGCCGCGTAGCCGAGGGCGTGGGCGGCGAGGACCAGGTTCATGCAGGCGGCACCGGCGGAGAGCTCCTGCTCCCAGATCGGGATCTTGAAATGCTCGCGAGCGCGGGAGATGACGCCGACGGTGAGGGGGACGCGCCGGAAACGGGTGACCTCGAATTCGGCCTTCTCCGCCGGCATGTCGGGGAACTTGGCGCGATGGAGCGGGGCCAGCCGGTCGTCGAGGACGGCGCGGGCGGGGCCGCGATAGAGGACGAAGCGCCAGGGGACGAGCTTGCCGTGGTCCGGGACGCGCGCCGCGACGGCGACGAGGCGGCGGATCTCGTCCTCGCTCGGACCGGGTTCGGCGAGCTGGGGGGCGGCGATGGTGCGTCGGGTCTCGAGCAGTTCGAGCGCATCGGGCATCGGTGTCTCCGGCGACGGTGGGGTCGAGCCGGAGAGGGAAGCCGCTCGCGACGCTCCTGTCAACGCAAGGGGGGCGGCGCGCGGCGCGATGGGCGGGGCGACTTGAATTCGCCACCCTTCTCGGGTTCCAGTCGAAACGGGACGAGTCGCGGCGTGTCGACGCCCGATTCGTGATGCCCGTGAGGATCCATGGCTCCAACCCTGCTTCGGCGACCCGCCCGTCCCGCTTTCCGACCGATGGCCGGTGCGTCGCGCCGGGCCGGTGTCCTGCTCGCCGCCGCGCTCGCGCTCCTGCCGGCCCCCGGTCTCGGCCAGGGCATGGGCGAACCGCTCACCATCGCGCCGCCGGGCAGCGCCCCCCTCCCCTATGCGCCGAACCCGCCACCGGCCGTGCCGCCGATCCCGCCGGCGCCCTCGGGCGGGCCGGCCGCGAGCGCCGCACCGGCCGCGCCCGCCGCACCGGCGGTGGAGTCGGCACGCGTGCTCAAGGCCAATCTCCGGCTCGCCGCCCTCGTCACCGAGGAGAGCCAACCGATCCGATCGGGGTTGGTGTGGCGGATCTATCGCGAGGCGGCCAAGCCCTCCGGCGACAACCGGCTGCAGGCGATCGCCACCGCCTCGGGCGGCGACGCCGAATTCCGGCTGGAGCCGGGGTCCTATCTCGTCCATGCCGCCTACGGGCGCGCCGGCGCCACCACCCGCGTCACGGTGGAGGCCGACAAGTTGCGCAAGGAGACGGTCATCCTCAACGCCGGCGGCCTCAGGCTGACGGCGCTGGGCGTCGGCGACCAGCCGTTGCCGGCGGACAAGCTCAGCTTCGACGTCTATTCCCGCGACGTCGACCAGCGCGGCGAACGCCAGGCGCTGGTGCTGGCGGCGCGGCCGGGCGGGGTCATCCGCCTCAATGCCGACACCTATCGCATCGTCGGCCACTACGGCGACCTCAACGCCGTGGTGCGGGCCGAGATCCACGTCAACCCCGGCAAGCTCACCGAGGCGACGGTCTATCACAAGGCGGCGCAGATCACCCTCAAGCTGGTCAACGAGGCGGGCGGCGAGGCGTTGACCAACACCTCGTGGATGGTGCTGACGCCGGCCGGCGACGCGGTCACCGAGAGCGTCGGCGCCTTCCCCACCATCGTGTTGGCGGAGGGCGACTACGCGCTGGTGGCCAAGAACCAGGACCGCATCTTCACCCGCAACTTCACGGTTCAGGCGGGGTTCGATCGCGAGATCGAAGTGGTCGCCGACGATCGGTCCGGCAGCCCGTGAGGCGAGAGGCAGGAGGCCCCCCCGATGAGCGATCCCCGGTCATCCCCGCCACTCTCCGCGGTCGCCTCGGCGCCCCCCGCCTTCGCCAGGGTCTGGCGCCTGTTGCTGCCGGCCGGGTTGGCGGTGATGGCGGCGGCGGCGGCGCTCGGGGTCTTCGATACGACCGCGGTCTCGGCGTGGATCTTCGTCGCCGGCGGCGTCGTCGGGATCGTCGGTGTCGCGAGCCTCGCGCTGCATCTCTTCGTTCTCGGCCGCCGCGGCGTCGACGCCCTGGAGAAGCGGCTGGAAGACGAATTCGACGGACACGGGAGCGGACCCAAATGAACCACGACACCTATCCGGACGCCTACATCGCCGACATCCTGCGGTCGGTCCGGACCATCGCGGTGGTCGGCGCCAGTCCCAACGAGATGCGCCCGTCCTTCGGCGTCACGCGCTTCCTCAAGGCGAAGGGCTACGACGTGGTGGCGATCAATCCCGGCCACGCCGGCGGCGAGATCGCCGGTTGCCCCGTCCACGCCTCGCTCGCGGATGTGCCGCACCCGATCGACATGGTCGACGTGTTCCGCAACTCGGACGCCGCCGGCGAGGCCGTCGACGAGGCCATCGCGATCGGCGCCAAGGTGGTGTGGCTGCAGCTCGGGGTGCGCAACGATGCCGCCGCGGCGCGGGCGGAGGCGGCGGGCCTGAAGGTGGTGATGAACCGCTGCCCGAAGATCGAGTGGCCGCGCCTCGGCGGGTGATACGCGACCGACGTTCATTCGCTGTGACGACGCGACCGGGCGCCGCTCGATCGGGTTCGCCGTCGTGCGCGGGGTTTCGGACACGTCCGCGGTCTCGCGAGGGTCGAGACACCGTCGCCCGGCCCGCGGCCGACGTGGCGTGGGCGGAGCCGGCCGAAGCGGAGTCGGACGGCCGACCAGGCGACATGGGCCGGGCGGCCATCGCGACGGTCGGGCGAACCCATCACGTCGGGCGCGTCGCGATCGGGAGCGGCGCGGCGACCGTCTGCGGGATGATCTCGGGTGCATCCCCCGGGGGCGGGACCAGGGACGACCGACCATGTCTCGAGGAAGGGCCACATCGCGGCCGGAGGCGGCGGGTGTCGGCCGGACGAGGACCCGGTGGGTCCCCGCGCCGGGCGGGTCACGGCGTCGCGAGGAGGCCGCGCAGGGACCACGGCTCGGATCGCGACACGCGCTTGACGTCGTCGATGCGCCACGCCCCATCTTCCCGCTTCAGTACGAAGTCGAGGACCGAAGCGGGGCGCTCGCCGGGCCGAGCCTGTTTCCTCGGGTAGAGCGAGACGCGGATGACCGCCGAGTCGGGCTTCTTGGCGACGATGTCGACGGTGGTCCGCCGCACTTCGGGATCCTGGGAATCGGTGAGCACGTCGAATTCGACGGGGCCGATGTCGCCATCCTTCTCGGCCTTGTCGTCGGCGGCGTTCCACACCGACACCAGCGAACGGGTGAACGACCGGGCCCGGGCCTCGCGCCCGGTGATGTCCGCCCCGCCGGCGGTGCCGTCTCCGGCGGTGACGCGCGCGTAGATCGCGGCGACGAAGGCCTCGGGGGTGTCGTCCGCGGCGCGGAGCGGCGTGGCGACGACGAGCGCGGCGGCGGCGGCGAGTACGAAGCGGCGGGTCGGCATGGGACCTCCGGGAGGTTCGTCCGGCGCCCGGCGAGGACCGGCACCGGAACATCGGGGCGGAACGGAACCGGCCCGCCACGATCCCCTCGCGGCGGGCCGGATGTCGGGGTCGGGCGCCCTCTGCGGCCCGCGCCGCGGGACGCGGGCGCGACCGGACGCCGATTTCCTCGATTTCCCGGCCACCGGTCGGAACCGGCGGCCGCAGGCGGGCGGCGGGCGGACACCGGCCGGACCGGTGCCCGCGCGCGGCGTCACAGGGCGGGCGACGCGAAGACGCCGCGGCCGTGGGTGGCGGCATAGAGAACCGTGCCGGCGAACACCAGTTCGTCGACCGGCACCGCCGCCGGGCCGGACCCGGGATTGTGCCAGGTGGCGCCGGCGTCCTCGCTGTAGAACACGCCGATCTCGGTGCCGACGTAGAGCTTCGACGGCGTGGTCGGATGGAACACCATGCTGTAGACCGGAACCGACGGCAGCGCCGAGGCGCCGGCGCCGCTGCGCGCCGCCCAGGTGACGCCGCCGTTGGTGGTCCGCCAGACGTTCTGGGCCTGGAAGCTGCCGAAGGTGGCGAAGACGACGTTCGGGTCGGCCTTGGAGACGGTGAGGCGGGCGACGTAGCGAGCCGGAAGCCCGGTCATCTTGGTCCAGGTCGGGCTCGCCGAGGTGGCGTTGATGCTCTTGTAGACGTCACCGTTGTTGTAACCGACGTAGACGATCGCCGAGTTGGTCGGCGCCACGGCGATCGCGCTGATCGGCTCGTCGTTGTTGGTGGGCTTGATCGCCTTCCAGGTCGGGGTCGTCGCCTTGACGTTGGCCGACAGCCACAGGCGGCACCCACCGGCGAGCATGCGCTGCGAGTTGGAGGGATCGAGGACGAACGGCGCGATGAAGTTGGCGCAGTTGTTGGCGTCGGCGAGGCCGCCCCAGATCTCCGTGGCGGAGGCGCCACGGTCGGTCGAGCGGTGCAGCGTCAGGTAGACGTAGCTGCCGTAGAAATAGTTGACGTCCGTCGGGTCGGCCGCGGAATAACCGCCGTCACCGCCGTAGGTCTCGGTCCAACTCTCCGACCCGGTCGTCGGCTTGTAGAACAACGTGCCGTTGTCCTGCGTCCCGCCGATGACCTCCTTCGTCGTCGGATTGACCGCCGCCGAATAGAACTGGGTGATGGCGAGCTTGTTGTTGAGCTCGGTCCAGCCGACGGTGTTGGAGACGGTGTTGACGTCGGTCGCCTTGTAGATGCCGCCGTCGTTGGCGAAGTAGACGGTCTTGACCGTCGTGCCGTTGAAGTTGGGCGGCGAGGCGATGAAGTGATGATCGGCATGGGCCGACGGCGGCGACGACCACCACTGCGAAATCTGCGTGAAGGTGGTGCCGCCGTCCGTCGAACGCCACAGGTCGAGACCGCCGACGATCACCAGATTGGGATTCTTCGGCGACACCCAGATGGTGTTGTCGTACCAGCCCTGACCGTTGAGATAGGCCTTGCCGGTGGACTTGCGGGTGTAGCTGCCGCCGCCGTCGGTGCTCCGCCACACCTCGCCGTCGTTGACGTCGACCGAGGCGAAGACGACCGACGGGTTCGACGGAGCGTAGGTCAGCTCGACGCGGCCCTCGAAGCCGGAGACGGAGGGAAGGCCGGTGGCCGGGGTCCATCCGGTTCCCCCGGTGACCGAGCGCCAGGCCTTGCCGTTGCGACCGCCGGCGACGGCGGACTGGTTCGAGGTCGGATGGAAGCGGACGTCGAGCACCTCGACCGCCATCCGACGCGACCAGGTGGCGCCGGCGTCGACCGAGCGGAACAGACCGCTGCGGGTGGCGGCGAGCAACACGGTGCCGTTGGGCGAGATCGCCAGACGGTTCACGTACTGGAAGTCGGCGGTGTTGGTGGCGGCGAGGCGGTTCCAGGTGGTGCCGCCGTCGGTCGACTTGAGGATGCCGGCGCCGCGCGCGGAGTCGGCGTTGTACATGCCCTCGCCGGTGCCGGCGTACATCACCGCCGGGTTCACCGGATTCACGACGATCGAGGTCACCCCCATGTTGGCGAGGAAGTTGGAGACCGAGGTCCAGTTGGTGCCCGAATCGGTCGACTTCCAGATGCCGCCGGCGACGGCGCCGATCCACATCTTGGTGCTGTCGGTGGGATGGAAGGCGATGGTACGGATGCGCCCGCCGATGTTGCCGGGTCCGAGCGAGGTCCAGTTGCCGGTGGTGATCTGGGTCGAGGCCGAAGCCTCGCCGCTCGGCAGGCGCGGCATGGCGGCGGCATGGGCGAGGCCGAGGACGGCGCCGTCCATCGGCACGTTGCCGTTCTCGTCCATCATGCGCCGGTAGCGCCAGCTCGCGGCTTCACCGGGACGATCCGGCTTGGGATGATCGATCTTGTAGAGCGCCCGCTTCAGCTTCTTGTCGGGCATGTTGCAGATGTCGTCGATCGACAGATCGCGCTTCTGCCAGAGATCGCCGAGCCGCTCGGCCGGCACGCCACGCTTGGCGGCGACCTCCTCGGCGGTCATCGACACGCCGTCGCAGGTCCAACGCGCCTCGCGCGTCCCCATCGATCCGGTCGCGAGCGAACCCGCCACGACCACGACCCCGACCGCAGCGGTGACCGAAGCCCACCGCCCCCAACCTCGACCGATCATCAAATGCCCCCTCGCAATGACACACCACCTTCGCGTCGGACACGATGTCGGACACGAACAGGTTCGGACGGATCCTAATTCCAAACCCCGCGCAAAGTCATTCCATATTCCTCGCTCCGGAGGGTATCGAGTGGTTTGCGCAGCGGCCGTTTTTCGGCGACAAGAAACACGGTTCCACGAAGAGGCCCGCATCCATGGGCTCGCAGGAGGACATCGCCATGAGCCCGAAGCCCGGATTCTCCACCCTCGCCGTCCATGCCGGCGCCCAGCCCGACCCCACCACCGGGGCGCGCGTCACGCCGATCTACCAGACCACCGCGTTCGTCTTCGAGAACGTCGATCATGCGGCGTCGCTGTTCGGTCTGCAGGCCTTCGGCAACATCTACACGCGAATCACCAACCCGACGACGGCGGTGCTCGAGGAGCGGGTCGCGGCGCTGGAGGGCGGCACGGCGGCGGTGGCGGTGGCCTCGGGCCATGCGG
>ERZ1645187.2154-NODE-2154-length-17636-cov-41.536773_pt1 | contig 17636 bp, 15 predicted proteins | sample MGYA00575352_ERZ1645187 | MGnify/ENA primary metagenome ERZ1645187 (study PRJEB40837, sample SAMN11349314) | freshwater sediment metagenome | isolation source: river sediment | host: Sediment | place: India: Wazaribad , New Delhi | collected 2017-02-21 ... | reverse complement strand
CCGATGTGCCGGTGGGCCCGGCGATTGCCACGGTGCAGGGTGAGACGTTCACGGTGAATTCGTCCCTGAAGATCACCGACCGGCGCGGTCGCCTGGCGGGCATCGCGGCCACCGACGTGTTTGCCAGCAACGGCGTGATCCACGTGATCGACAAAGTCATCCTGCCGGCCGCCTGAGTGATCACGGGCCTGTTCCCCGGCAGGGGGCAGGCCGGTGACCCCGAGGTTCCGGGGAATAGGGGGGTAGTCACCGTTGTCGAGCAGTAAGGGGGCTAAACTCGTGGCATTGACCATCCAACCGGAGTCGCTCCATGAAGATTCTTCTGGCCGTTGACGGCAGCAGGTTCACCAAAAAGATGGTGGCCTACCTGTCCGTGCATGCCGAACTGTTTTCCGCCGTCAACGATTTCACCGTATTCACAGCGCAGGCACCGCTGCCTCCCCGCGCTCGCGCGGCTGTCGGAAAGGACATCGCGAACGCCTATCACGCCGAGGAGGCGGAGAAGGTGCTGGCACCGGTGTGCAAGTTCCTGGCCCGCCATGGCATTGACGCCAAGAGTGCGTGGAAAGTAGGCCACGCCGGCGAAGCCATCGCCAAGTTTGCCGACGCCGGCAAATACGACCTCGTGGTCATGGGTTCGCACGGCCACAGCGCGCTGGGCAACCTGGTCATGGGTTCCGTCGCCACGCAGGTGCTCGCCCACTGCCAGGTTCCCGTGCTGCTGGTGCGTTGACCCGCCGTGCCCGCTGGTACGCTCGGCGTGGGAGGCCGTTTGACCGTCCGCCCGCGTCGCCCTGTCGTTGAACTTCAACAACAATAGCGTCCACTCGCCGGCTGGCACCGGGTTCCGGGCCTTGTTTATCAAAGTCGGAGACCCCGACTCCCCAGCCGCTTATCGGGCCCGCAAGCCTTCAAAGCAGGTCGCCAGCACCAGTTCGACGATCTGCTCGTCGGTGTGTTGGCCGGCCATCTTCAGGAACTCCAGCACCGGATCACAGGCCCGCGCGTACATGGTGTACAGAATCGCCAGCGGCGGGAAATTCGGGTTCAGGCTGCCTTGCGCCTGTGCCGCCTCGATCCAGGCGCCGAGCTGATCACTGATGTCGATCAGGCCATCCATGTAGTCCCGGCTTTTCATCAAGGTGGTGCGCAAGCTGGAGTTCTGACTCGGCAGGGAGGGCATTTCACCGGCGAGCTGAACCTGCATGGTCCAGCGGGCCACAGCCTTCAACTTGTCCAACGGCTCGGCGTCCGGTGACAACGTCTGCAGATAATCCTGGGCCCGGCGCATGACCCGCACCATCGCGGCACAGGCCAGATCCTCCTTGCTGGGGAAATGCTTGTACAAGCTGGCCTTGGCGATGCCAACGTCGGCGGCCACCTCGTCCACCGTCATGGCGTCAAAGCCCTTCTCGGCCAGCAACCGGTTGACCGACTGGATGATGGCGGCTTCGCGGGCCTGCAACATCTGGGCCTTGAAGGACAGCTTGACGGGTGTGGTCGCGTTCATTCCCGCATTCTAATCTTTTCAGTTTGTTTGTGCACGTTGCAGTCAAATAGAAACCAAATCGTCACAACCTGAGCCATTCATCCAACGGCGGCCTGCAAGACCGGCTATCGGTCTGGACCGAAGGCTTCAACCGGGCAAGCGGGTGCCCAGTTCCACATGAAAAGTGGCGCCCTGCTCAGGCACCGCTTCGGCCCAGATCCGCCCGCCGTGGCGCGCGACGATGCGCTGCACTGTGGCCAGGCCGATCCCCGTACCCGGAAAATCGTGGTCGCCGTGCAGGCGTTCGAAGGGCAGGAACAGCCGGCCTGCGAATTTCATGTCGAAACCCGCGCCGTTGTCCTGCACGAAAAAGGCCAGCACAGGCCCGGTGGTCCCTGGCTCGCGTCCGACGCAGATGCGCGCATGCGGCGTTCGCGCGGTGAACTTCCAGGCATTGCCGAGCAGGTTCACCAGCATCTGCCGCAACAATCCCGCGTCGCCCGTGCAATGGAGATCCTCCTCGAGCCGAACGTCGACAGCACGATGGGGGTCGGCCTGGCGAAATTCTTCGATCACCTCCCGGCTCAAGGCCGACAGGTTCACCGGCCCGACGGAGAGCGGGGCGCGCGCCACCTTCGCCAGGGTCAGCAGGTCATCGATGAGCCGCTCCATGCCACGCACCCCTTGCTCGATGCGCGCCAGATAGGTCTGCGCCTGCTCGTCCGCTCCATCTCCCAGATGGGCCTGCAACATCTGGCCGAACATGCCGACCGCGCCCAGCGGATTGCGCAAATCGTGGGAAACCGAGTAGGAGAAGGCTTCCAGCTCGCGCAGGGACAGCTCGAGTTCCCGCGTTCGCTCGGCGACCCGCTGCTCCAGCCGCTCCGCGCCTTCGCGCTCGCGGGTCTGAGCGGCCAGTCGTTCGGTGACGTCGGTCACCATGACGAGCGCCGCCGGAAAGCCTTCGAACAGGATGGACGACTCCAGCACCTCCACCTGGCGGATCGCCCCGTTCCGGAGCCGGTGTGACACCGGCCCGCTGGGCTGCCGGCGGTCTGCCGTCTCCGCCATCGCCCCACCCTGCTGAGACGCAGCGGTGCTGCGCCCCGGCCAGATGTCGGCCAGAACCTTCTGCAGCATCTCGTCGCGGGAGAATCCGTAATAGGCAGCGGCGGCCTCATTGGCCGCCAACAGGCGCAGCGTTCGCGAGTCGTAGACGAACATCACCTGCGGATTGGCCTTGAACAGTTCCCGATAGCGTGCTTCCCGGTCGCTCAGCGCGCCCAGCGCCTGATCCCGCTCGAAGCGCTGCGCCTCCAGCGTGATGGCCAGACTGGCCAGGGAGCGCTGCAGGTCACCCAGTTCGCGCAACGGGCTCGGGGTCTGGTTCAGCGCCCGGGCGAAGTCGCCGGCCTCGACCTGCCGTATCCCGGCCACCAGTCGCTCCACCGGGCGCACGATCAGCCGCTGCCCAAACGCCCACACCAAGGCCGCGACCGTGACCACGATGGCCAGAATACCCGCCAGACGGGTGTACAGGCTGCGTTGCAACGGCGCGATCACCGCCTGCAAGGGCACAGTCGCCGCGACATACAGCACAGATTGTCCCCCGACGTCCACGGGCTGCAGGGCACGCAACCGGGCCGGCTCTTCATCGAGCGACGCGTCGATGGGTCCGGTCCGACGTTCAAGCACGGCCTGTCGCAGTGGCGCATCGGCGACCGGGTGACCGATCGACGGCGCCACCTCACCGATCGTGCCGAGCACCAGGCCCGCCGCGTCCAGCAGGTGCATCCGGCCGGACGGGGCCGCCTGTCCGGAGACGTCGCCGGCCAAGGTGGCAAGGTCCAGCGCCGCGTAGACGACACCCGTCACGCGGTTCCCGTCGGTTCGGGCCGGGCGCGCCAACACGATCGACGGCCGTCCGGTGATCCGCCCGACCTGATACGCGCCAAGCGTCACCTGCCCGCTGCCCAGCGCCTGAATGAAGTAGTCCCGGTCGCCCAGGCTGACGCCGTAGCCTTTCCCGGTCGCCTCGCAGACCAGACGACCGTCGGTCCCGATCAGTCCGATGTTGAGCATCCCCGGCTCCAGAGCGCGCAGCCGGCCCAGGTAGCGCGCGCAAGCCTCGCGGTCCTGGCCGGTGATCGGCGGTGCCTGAGATACGGCCAGGAGAAACTGCCCGATCCCGTTCAGGCGGGCCTTGTACTGATCCGCCATCGCCGCCGCCCGCGCATTGAGCTCATCGCGCGCGCGCTCGAGTTGCAGTCGCTGTTCGTCGTCGTTGCTGATCAGCTCCACCACCGCCAGCGGGACCGCCGCCAGCAAGACCATCAGCACCAGCAGCTTGCGCAGGCTCAGCCAGGCGCGGCGGCGGTTCAGATCGTCCGCATCGAGCGAATAGGTCGGCTCGAACGTGGTGTCGGTCATGGAGTGAGCAGCGCGCCGTGCAAGGCCCGAGAGGCCCCGGCCGACAGCGCGGCGCTGAGGGCATCGAGCACGTCGGATTCCAGGTTCCAGCAGTGCCAATACAGCTGAATCGGCAGGACCCTGCCCGGCAACAGGTCCACCAGCCGACCCGCCACCATCAAGTCCTGCACCAGCAGCGCCGGCACCACACTGGCACCCCAACCGGCCAGCACCGCGCGCACCTGGCCTTCCGAACTGGGCACGAACATCTGGCTCAGCGACACCCGCTTCAGGCCAAATGCCTTGCTGACGAACTCCGCCTGCATATCGTCCTTTCGGTTGACGGCCATGAACGGAATGCGGCTGAAATTGTGCGGCGACAGTCCGTTCGGCGCATGCGCCCGCGCAAAGTCCGGCGAGGCCACGGCCACATAGTCCATGGCTCCCAACGGCACGAGACGACAGCCGCGCAAAGGCTGCTTCAGTGTGGTCACGCAGCCCAGCACCTGCCCGGATCGCAACCACTCCTGCGTGAAATCCTGATCGTCGGCGATGATCTCCAGCGGCAGCCCCTGACGCACCAGATCGCCCAGCGCCCCAAGTGCCCAGGTGGCGATGCTGTCGGCATTGATGGCGATCGAAATGCGCTCCTCCTCGCGCCCGCCGCCTGTGGAGCCGGGCGCCAGTTCGCGCAGGTCACGCTCCAGGTCGGCGCGCAGCAGGCGCAACTGCTTGGTGTGCTTGAGCAGCAACAGACCCGCCGCCGTGGGCTTGAGTGGTCGGCTTCGCACGATCAGCACCGTGCCCACCTGCGCCTCCAGCGACCGCAAACGCTGCGAGACGGCCGATTGGGTGATGGACAGCCGCTGCGCGGCGCGCTCGAAGCCGCCCTCTTCGACGATCGCGGCCAGGCATTCCAGGGCGTCGGGATCGTAGGTGCTCATGTCGGGGCGAGGCGAATAGGGTGGCGCACAGTGTAAATACTTCGCCCGTCAACCCGTGCGCTACCATGGCCGGCATGAGCGACAACCGTCAATTTCTCTTCCTGGTGGCCTCAACCCGGGAGCCGGGCCATGTCGGCAACACCGAATGGCTGGCGCGCCAGGCCGCTGCGGCACTGCCCGCCGGCACGCCCCAGCAGTGGCTGCATCTGGCGCGGATGAGCCTGGCCCCCTTCACCGACCTGCGCCACACCGCAGGCCAGTACCCGACGCCCGAGGGCGACCTGAAAACCCTGTTCGACGCCACGCTGGCGGCCACCGACATCGTGCTGGTGGCGCCGGTGTACTGGTACAGCCTGCCCGCGACGGTGAAGCTCTACCTTGACCACTGGAGCGCCTGGCTGCGCATCCCCGGCGTGCCGTTCAAGGACGCGATGACGACCAAGACGCTGCGCTTGATCACCACCAGCGGCGACCGGGCCAAGGCCCAGCCGATGATGGATTCGGTGCGCCTGTGCGCAGCCTTCTTTCCGATGGCCTGGGGCGGACCGCAAGGCCCGGTGCTCTGGGGCAAGGGCGGCCCGCCGGGCGCGGTTCAGGCCGATGCCCAGGTCGTGGAGGCGGCGCGTGGTTTCCTGATCGAATCGACCCCACACGACGAGCATCGTGCGGGGCCGGATGCCAATCAATCCTGTTGTTAGTGCAATCGCCGGTACGACACCGCGCCGTCGTCACTTGACCTTCTCGATCCGGGTGACGATCAACTGATCGCCCTGCTGCTCGACGGCGAACTTCACCTTGTCGCCGACGTTCAGTCCGGTGGCCAGGCTGGGGGGCTTCAGCTTGAAGTTCATCGTCATGGGGCCCATGTTGATCGACTTGACCTCGCCGTGCTTGAGCAGGACCATGCCCTTGGCGGTGTCGAGGCGGCGCACCTCGCCGTCGGCCAGCTCGGTCTGGCCCTTCTGGACCGAGGACATTGCCGGGGCGTGCGCGTGCTGGGCGAAGGACGCCGCGCTCAGCAGCGAGGCAAGGACGGCGGCGCAAAGGACGGGGCTTTTCTTCATGGGTTTCCTTTCAAGGGAGGGACGGTGAATGACGGAGCTTTGACTCGGGCTGAGGACAAGGGCCGGGGCGGTTAGCCGGCCGGCGCCGCGGCGCGCACCTGCCGCGCGAGCCGACGCTGGAGCACGATCGAATACAGCGCCGGAATCACCACCAGGGTCAGAACCGTCGAACTGACCATTCCGCCCACCATCGGCGCGGCGATCCTGCGCATGATTTCGCTGCCGGTTCCACTCGCCCACATCACGGGGGCCAGGGCCGCGATGGTGGTGACCACGGTCATGATCTTGGGTCGTACGCGTTCAACCGCGCCGTAGACCACCGCCTCGTGCAGTTCCGCGGCCGTGGGCAATCGACCGGCGCCCCGACAGCGGGCCAGCACCTCCTTCCAGGCGTTGTCGATGTAGACCACCATCACCACACCGGTCTCGGCGGCCACGCCGGCCAGGGCGATGAAGCCCACCGCCACGGCGACGCTGAGGTTGTAGTCCAGCGCCCACAGATACCACACCCCGCCCACGAGCGAGAACGGCACGGCCAGCATGACCAGCATCGTTTCCGCGACTCGCGACAGGCTCAGGTACAGCAGCACGAAGATGATGACCAGCGTCAACGGAACAACGAGTTTGAGCTTGTCGACGGCGCGTTGCAGGTACTCGAACTGCCCGCTCCAGGTCGCATACATGCCCTGCGGGAAATCGACGTGGTCGCGCACGGCGCGCTGCGCGTCGCGCACGAAACCGCCGATGTCGCGATCACGGATGTCGACGTAGATATAGGCGGACAACAGGCTGTTCTCGGTGCGGATCACCGGCGCGCCCTGCACGACCCGCACCTTTGCCACCTGGCCGATCGGCACGGTCGCCGTGGGGCGGCCAGCCTCGGCCGGCAGCGCCACCAGCACCTCGCGCGCGATCGCTTCCGGCGTCGAACGCGCATCGCGCGGATAACGCACGATCACACCGAAACGCGCCCGGCCTTCGACGGTGGTGGTGATCACCTCGCCGCCGAGCGCGGAGCTGACCACGTCCATGAGATCGCCCACCGGCAGGCCATAGCGCGCGAGCTGCGCCCGGTCCGGTTCGATGTCGAGATAGAAGCCGCCCGTAAGGCGCTCGGCAAAGACGCTGGAGGCGCCCGGCACCTTGCGCACCACGGTCTCGATCTCGCGCGCGGTCTTCTCCATCTGCGCCAGATCCGAGCCAAATACCTTGATGCCGACCGGCGTGCGGATGCCGGTGCTGAGCATGTCGATGCGGGCGCGGATCGGCATCGTCCAGCTGTTGGCGACGCCGGGGAAACGCAGAGCCTTGTCCATCTCGGCGATCAGCTTGTCGATGTCCATCCCCGGCCGCCACTGGTCCTGGGGCTTCAGGTTGATCACCGTCTCGAACATCTCCAGCGGCGCGGGATCGGTCGCGGTGGCCGCGCGCCCGGTCTTGCCGATCACCGACTCGACCTCGGGAAAGCTCTTGATGATCTTGTTCTGCGTCTGCAACAGTTCGGCGGCCTTGGTGACCGACATGCCCGGCAGCGAGGTCGGCATGTAGAAGATCGTGCCCTCGTTGAGCGTGGGCATGAACTCGGTGCCGAGCCGGGTCGCCGGCCAGATCGAGACCGCGCTCGCCACGACGGCCAGTCCGATCGTCAGCCAGCGCCAGCGCAGCACCCAGTCGATCACCGGCCGGTAGGACGCGATCAGCACGCGCGAGATCGGGTTCTTTTCCTCCGGCAGGATGCGTCCGCGGATCAGCCACACCATCAGCATCGGCAGCAGCGTCACGCTCAGCAAGGCGCCACCGAGCATGGCGAAGGTCTTGGTATAGGCCAGCGGCGCGAACAGCCGCCCCTCCTGGGCCTCCAGCGTGAACACGGGCAGGAAGCTGACCGCGATGATCAGCAGCGAGAAGAACAAGGCCGGCCCCACCTCCTTGCAGGCCGCGACGATAGCCTCCACGCGTGCAGCCTCGCTGGTCTTGTCGGTGCGCCGTTCCAGCCGCTTGTGGGCGTTCTCGACCATGACCACGGCCGCGTCGATCAGCTCGCCGATCGCGATCGCGATGCCGCCCAGACTCATGATGTTCGAGTTGATGCCGAGCCAGCGCATGAAGATGAAGGAGAACAACACCGACAGCGGCAGCACCACGATGACCACCAGGCTGCTGCGCGCGTGCAGCAGGAACAGCACGCACACCAGCGCGACGATGAGCGATTCCTGCACCAGGGTGTCGGTCAGCGTGGCGATGGCCGCGTGGATCAATTGCGAGCGGTCGTACACCGGCACCACTTCGACCCCGTCCGGAAGGCCGGGCTTGATCTCCTCGATGCGCTGTTTCACGTTGTCGATCACCTTCAGCGCGTTCTCGCCGAAGCGCGCGACGGCCACGCCGCTGACCACCTCGCCCGCGCCGTTCAGCTCCGCGACGCCACGGCGCTCGTCCGGGCCCAGTTCGACGCGCGCGACGTCGCGCACCAGCACCGGCGTGCCGCCGGCAGCCATCAGCACCAGGCCTTCGATGTCGGCCTTGCCGCGCAGGTAGCCGCGCCCGCGCACCATGTACTCGGTCTCGGCCATCTCGATCGTGCGGCCGCCCACGTCGCGGTTGCTGGCGCGGATGACCTCGGCCACACGCATCAACGGCACCCCGTAGGCCCGCAGGCGCGCCGGATCGACGATCACGTGGTACTGCTGGACGAAGCCGCCCACCGAGGCCACTTCGCTGACGCCCTGGGCCTTGGTCAGCTGGAAACGGACGTACCAGTCCTGCAGCGTGCGCAGCTCCGCCAGCGTCATGTTCTTCGCCTGCAGCACGTACTGGTAGACCCAGCCCACACCGGTGGCGTCCGGGCCGAGCGTGGGGGTGACGTTGCGCGGCAGGCGCGCGCTGGCCGCGTTCAGGTACTCGAGCACGCGCGAGCGCGCCCAATAGATGTCCGTGCCGTCCTCGAAGATCACGTAGACGAAGCTGACGCCGAAGAACGAAAAGCCGCGCACCACCTTGCTGTGCGGAACGCTTAGCATCGCCGTGGTCAACGGGTAGGTCACCTGGTCTTCGACCACCTGCGGCGCCTGACCCGGCACCTCGGTATAGACGATCACCTGGACGTCCGAAAGGTCGGGCAGCGCATCCAGCGGGGTGCGCACGATCGCGAGCAGGCCGCCGGCGATCAGCGCCAGCGTCATCAGCCCGATGAGGAACGGATTGCGGGCCGACCAGGCGATGAGCTTCGCGATCATGGCGTCAGGGCGCCTTGCGCGCCGGTCATGTTGTCTCGCCCCGACCGCCGCTCGGCATGCCGACGGCGGGCCACAGGGTTTCGCAGGTTCCTGTTCATCGCCTGGCCCCCTGTTTTTCGATCTTCGTGACCACCCACTCGCCGGGCTTGCGCTCGACGAACTCGAACGCGATCGCGTCGCCGGGTCTGGCGGCCTTGGCGATGGCGCCATTCGAGGGTACGAATTCCATCGTCATTCTGGGCCAGTTGAGCGACTTCACCGGCTCGTGCGTGATCAACAGGGTGTCGGCCTTCGCGTCGATCGCGTCCAGCGTGCCGACCGCGCTATGCGCCACCGGCACCTTGTCCGGTTGGGCGTTGCTGCCGCCCTTCAGGCCGGCCAGGGCGGCGCGCAGGTTGCTTTCCGCATCGAGCAAGAAGTTGGCCGCCACCACCACGCTTTCGCCTTCCTTCAAGCCTTCGGTGACGACCGTGTATTCGTCGCCATGCTGGCCGACCTGTATCTCGCGCGGCTCGAACCGCCCTGCGCCCAGATCGACGATCACCACGCGCCGCGCGCCACTGTCGATCACGGCCGAGCTCGGCACCACGATCTGCGCGCCGCCCGCGGCGCCCGCGGCGAGTTCCACTTGTCCGAACATTCCGGGCTTGAGCCGGCCGCCGGGATTGGCCAGTTCCACCCGGGCTTGGGCGCTGCGGGTCTCGGCCTTCAGGGTCGGGTAGATGAAAGAGACCCGGCCCTGGAACACCTGGCCCGGGTAGGCCTCCAGGCGCACCCGGGCCGGCGTGCCGATCCTGACGCGCCCGAGGTCCTGCTCGGCGACGTCGGCGATCAGCCAGACCGTGGACAGGTCGGCGATGCTGAGCAAGCTTTCGCCGGGCATGAAGCGCGTGCCCTGCACGGCCTTGCGTTCGAGCACCACACCGTTCGCAGGGGCGACAAAGGTCAGGGTGCGGCGCGGCTGGCCGCTGGACACCAGGCGCGCGATGTCCTCATCGGTCACATCCCAAAGCCGCAGGCGCGCCAGCGCGGCCTCGGCCAGCCGCTGGACGCCGGCGCGCGCGGGCTCATCGGCGTCCTTGAGCTGCGCGAGGCCCTTGGCGGCCACAGCGTACTCGCGCTGGGCCGCCAGGAGTTCGGGGCTGTAGACGTCGAACAGCGGTTGGCCGCGCCGCACCACCTGCCCCGTGGCATTGACGTGCAGCTTTTCGATATAGCCTTCCACCTTCGCCGTCACGGCCGCCAGGCGCCGCTCGTCGACCTCGATGCGGCCGCTGGCGCGCACCACCGCGTCCAGGGTCCGTTTCTCGACCTTGGCCACGCGCACGCCCAGGCTCTGCACGCGCTCGGCGGACACCTTGATTGCGCTCCCGGCTTCCTCATCACCCTCGTAGACAGGGATGTAATCCATCCCCATGGAATCCTTTTTCGGCGTGGGCGAGGTGTCCGGCAGGCCCATCGGATTGCGGTAATACAGGATTTTCCTGGTACTCTGGTTCGGCTGGCTGGTCCCGGCCGCGGCGGGCGTTCCGCCATCACTCGCGGCCATGCGCTGCGCGCCGAACCAGTAGCCCGTCCCCGCCCCGATGGCCCCGACGAGGACCAGCCCGAGCGCAGTCAACGCAGCGCGTCCGCGCAAGCCGTCGGTCCCGGTGAAGCGGGCCTGCCGCGACCGCGGCTTTTCACTGTTCCGCTTCATAGATCCTCCCCGAGCACCTTCTCGATTTCGGCCAGCCGCACCCGCGCCTCGGCGCGGATTCGGATGAGCCCCAACTGCGCCTGACGAATCTGCCGCTGCGCATCCATGACCGTGGCAAAGTCGACCTTGCCGCTCTCATAACCGGCCAGGGCGGCCTCCAGCGTCAAGGCGGTCTGCGGCAGCAGGCTATTCCGCGTCAGGGACTCGGTGCGGCGCGCGGCTTCCAGCCCCGCGATCTGTTCGCCCAGTTGCGCCACCAGATCGTTGAGAGTCGATTCCTTGCGCGCCTGCGCGGCGGCGACCATCGCCACCGCTTCGCGCTCCTCGGCCCGGCGTGCGTCCTGCTGCAGCGGGATATTGAGTTCGAGCATCAGCTCCCATTCGCTGATGCGGCTTGCGCTCTGGATCGGCGCGACGCCGAAGGTGAAGCCCGGGTAGCGGTTGCTCCAGACCACGTCCTTCTTTTTCTCGGCCGCGCGCAATCGGGCATCGTCAGCCGCGAGCTGCGGGTTGCGGGCGAGCACCCGTTCGCGCAAGGTGTTCAGGTCCGGCGGGGTCGCCGCCGGCACCGGCTCTTCGGCAAGCGGCGCGGCGACCGGCTCCCCGGGCGGTCGCGCGAGCAGGCCGTTGATGCGCACCCGCGTGGTGGCCAGCTCCGACTCCAGCACGACGATTTCGGTGGCCAGCGCCGTGCGTTCCAGTTGCGCCCGGATCGGATCCTGCTGCGGCGCCAGGCCGCCGGTGTAGCGCGCATGGGCCACCGCCTCCAGGCGGTTGTTGAGCACCAGCAGCTCGCGTGTCTGCGCCAGCGCGGCGTGCAGCTGCTGCCAGCGCGCGTACGCCGTCTTGACGCGCATCGCCAGGTCGGACCAGGCCGCATTCGAGCGGAACAAGGCCTCGTCGGCCGCGGCCTGCGCGGCGCCGCGCTTCGCGTCGCGCTGGCCCCAGGGCAGGAAGGCCTGCCGCAACTGGTAGCGCGTGCTGCCCACATTGGCCGGTGACAGGTTGAAACCGCCGCCCGTGGCCTGATTGGTCACGTCGCGCAGTTCCATGTTGAACATGGGATCGGGCAGGGCGCCGGCCGGCTCCACCCGCTGCCCGGCCGCCTGCGCCTCGTACCGCATCGCCTGCAGGTCGGGGTTGTTCTGGCGCGCGATGACGAGCAGGCTTTCCAGCGTGGCGCCGACCGGGGCGTTGTCTTCCGCACCCAGTGCCGGCGACGACAGGGCGATTGCCACCATCCAGATCGCGGCGGGCTTGAACCATCGGGTCATTGTGGACTCCTTCGCGCGGCGTTCAGCCGCGGTGGTACGACTGGTAGACCCTGCTGCCGCCGTCTGGCAGCACCAGCACGACGTCGTACGGATCCTTGCGCTGGCCGTATTCCGGACCATCCATGCCCGGGCTGCCGATCGGCATGCCCGGCACCACCAGTCCGATCGCCTTGGGTTTTTCGAGCAGCAGCCGGCGGATTTCGCGGGCGTTCACGTGGCCTTCGATCACATAGCCGCCGATCAGCGCGGTATGGCAGGAGCCGTATTTCGCAGGCAGGCCCAGGCGCTTGCGCGCCTCGACATTGCCAGTGTCGAACGCCTGCATCTTGAAACCGTCGCGCTCCAGATACCGCATCCAGTCTTTGCAACAACCGCAGTTGGGGTCCTTCCAGACCTGCATGACGGGCAGGGCGCTGGCGTTGGCCACCGCGACCGGGAACAGCGATGCACAGGCCCAGGCGGTCGGAGCGGCGCAAACAAACGAACGTCTTTTCATGATATTTCTCGAAATGGGGATCGGTCAGTTCCGGGGTCTGACACGGATCGTGCCGCGCATGCCCGCCTCGAAATGGCCGGGAATCAGGCAGGCGAACTCAAAGTCGCCCGGCCGATTGAAGGTCCACAGGATTTCGCCGCTCTTGCGCGGCGCCACATGGGCCATGTAGGGCTCTTCGTGTTCCATCGCCGGAAACCTTCTCATCATTTCCGCGTGGGCCTCGAGTTCAGCGCGGGTGCCGATCACGAGTTCGTGCAGGACCTTGCCACGGTTGGTGATCCGCAGACCCAGGGTCTCGCCTTCGCGCACATCGATATGGGACGGCGAAAAGCGCATGTTGTCTGTCATCCGGATGTCGAGGCGACGGGTCACTTCCCCGGGATCGGCTGCGATCCCCCAGGGCTTTTGCTCTTTCGCGACCGGCCCGCGGGCTGCGCCGCTGCCGTGCTGGTTGCCATGGGCGCTGGCGGAGCGTTGGCCCAGCGAGGCCAGTCCGGACAGCGTCAGGACGTGCAGGCAATGGCGGCGTTTGAGGTTCATGACGGTATGCGGTGGGTTGAACGTTTCTTGCGGGTATTCACACGTGTTCCAGGCTTGGCGCGCGCACGGCCGGTGCGGCAGACGCCAAAGCGGGAAAAGAAGAACGCCGACATGGCGGCACGACCGTTTCCCGGGAACACAGACCAGCGCCCACGGGATGCCCCTGCGGGATCAGCGGACGCACTTCGGGTGCGGAAACTCAGGCGATGGGGGGCTTGTGCGCGCGTTGCGCGTCGGCGCTGGCAAAACGCTCGGCCACAAACCCGGCCTGGCGTTGCAGGCCCTTTGGCGCGTGCGCGTCGGACAACGCCAGCACCATGGCGGCGCCGTGGCAGACATCGCACGCGGAGCACGCGTTGCCCGCCGGCTCGTCCGCCTGGGCGCCGGCGTCCGCCATGGAATGGGCTGCTGCGCCCTGGTGGCTCATCGCCGCCGGTTCCGCCGAGGCGGGACCAGAGTCGCCGCCATGGCAGGGCGCCGCGACAAACCCGGCCTGCGCCAGAGGGCTCCACATCGACAAGGCCATGGCGTCGCCCGCCCAAGCCCGCAGGGGCAACAGGGCGACCATCAGGATCCACAGCCAGCGACGCATGGCAAGAATGATACGTCGTTGCGTATCGAAAAGCCAACCGCGAAGGCAACAGACCTGCGCGCGGCCCTGCGGCGGAACTATTTCCCGATGCAGAAACTGCTGAAGATCACCCCCAGCAGATCGTCGGAAGTGAACTCACCGGTGATCCGGTTCAGGGCCTCCTGCCCCAGCCGCAGTTCCTCAGCGACCAGATCGAGGGACGGCTGCGCCGCGGCCAGGTGCGACGCCGCGTTGCAAAGATGCCCCTCCACCTCACGCAAGGCCTGTACATGGCGCTCGCGCGCGATGAATACACCCTCGGGTGCCGCCTGCCAGCCCGCCACCTCCAGCAACTGCTGGCGCAGGCTGCCGAGGCCCTGGCCGCTTCGGGCCGAGACAAGCACGCCCGGCCGCGCCGACTGGGGCCCCACCGCGTCGACTTTGTTCCAGACGTCGATCACCGGAACGGATTTTGGGAGTTTTTGGGCCAATCCCATCTTGATACGGTCTTCTTCTGCTCTGTATTCAGGATCGTCCACGCGCGTGAGGTCGTGCAGGAACAGCACCGCTTCGGCAGTTTCGATATGGCCCCAGGCGCGCTCGATGCCGATCTTCTCGACCAGATCGTCGCTATGGCGCAGGCCGGCGGTGTCCATCACATGAAGGGGCACGCCTTCGATCTGAATCGTCTGAGACACCACGTCCCGGGTGGTGCCAGGCACGGGTGTGACGATGGCCAGCTCGGCGCCCGCGAGCGCGTTCAGGAGTGAGCTTTTCCCGGCATTCGGTTGGCCAGCAATCACCACCTTGATGCCTTCGCGCAGCAGCGCCCCCTGGCGCGCCCGCAGCAGCACGTGCTGCAATCGCCCCTGCAGACGTTCGAGCTGCCCGTGGGCGTCGTCGCGCTGGAGAAAGTCGATGTCTTCCTCGGGGAAATCGAGCGTCGCCTCCACCAGCATGCGCAGGTGAACCAGCGCGTCGCGCAAACCATGGATTTCCGTAGAGAACGCCCCCGACAGCGAGCGGCTGGCGCTGCGCGCGGCGGCCTCGGTGCTGGCATCGATCAGGTCGGCGATCGCTTCGGCTTGCGCCAGGTCGATCTTGTCGTTCAAAAAGGCGCGCTCGGTGAACTCCCCCGGCCGCGCCACGCGCAAGCCAGGCAGGCGCGGCGCCCCGGTGACGGGATCAATCTCCGCCGCGGCGGCCAGGCAACGCGCCAGCAGCAACTGCAGCACCACCGGCCCGCCATGGGCCTGCAACTCCAGCACGCCCTCGCCGGTGAAGGAATGCGGCGCCGGGAAATGGAGGGCCAGGCCGTGGTCGATCGCCGTGCCGTCGGCGTCACGAAACGCGGTGTAGGTGGCCTCTCGGGGTTGCAGGTCACGACCGCAGAGGGACCGCACCAGCGCGCCCAGACCCCGCCCGGACACCCGCACGATGCCGACAGCCCCACGACCGGGGGCGGTGGCGATCGCGGCAATGGGGTCTTGGTGGCGGGCAAGCATGTGCGGCAATGATCGGGAACAGGGCGCCAATACTGGCACGGCCCAAACGCGGGGCACCGCGCAAGGGCCGCTCCGCCGCGCTGGTGTCGTCCCCCTTTTCGGCGAAGCCGAGCAAAGGGGGAAGCGACGCAGCCGCGCAGGGGGTTACTTGAATTTCGGCAGGTTGAACTGCGGCGGCACGCCCATGCGGGTGTTGATGATCCATTGCTGGGCGATCGACAGGATGTTGTTCGTCAGCCAGTACAGCACCAGGCCGGCGGGGAAGAAGAAGAACATCACGCTGAAGATCAGCGGCATGAGCCACATCAGTTTGGCCTGCATCGGGTCCGGCGGCTGCGGGTTGAGCGCGGTCTGCAGCAGCGTGGTCAACGTCATCAGGATCGGCAGGATGAAGAACGGATCGGGCGCGGAGAGATCCTTGATCCAGAGAATCCAGGGCGCATTGCGCATCTCCACGCTGGACAAGAGCACCCAGTACAGCGCGATGAACACCGGGATCTGGACCATGATGGGGAAACAGCCGCCCATCGGATTGACCTTTTCCTCGCGGTAGATGCGCATCATCTCCTGCTGCATCTGCTGCGGGTTGTCCTTCAGGCGCTCGCGCATCTCCATGATGCGCGGGTTGATCGCCTTCATCTTGGCCATGCTGGCGTAGGCCTTGGCGTTGAGCCAGTAGAACGCCACCTTGAGCAGGAACACCAGCGCCACGATCGACCAGCCCCAGTTGCCCAGAACCTTGTGCAGCTGGTCCAGCAGCCAGTACAAGGGCTTGGCGAGGATGGTCAGCCAGCCATAGTCCTTGACCAGTTCCAGGCCAGGCGCCAGCGACTCCAGCACCTTCTCTTCCTGCGGACCCACGAAGAAGCGCGACTCCACCGCCTGTGTGGCCCCGGGCGCGATGTCCTTGAGCGGGGTGATCATGCCCACCGCATAGAGGTTGTTGTCGACCTTGCGGACGAAATACTCGCGCGCCACGCCCTCGGCCAGCAGCCAGGCCGATGCAAAGTAGTGCTGCACCATGGCCACGTAGCCGTTGGGCGAGGTCTTCTCGATGTCGGCTTTGCCTTTCTCGATATCGCTGAACTCGACCTTCTGGTATTTCTTGGCTTCGGTGTAGACGGCCGGGCCTGTGAAGGTCGAATAGAACGCTGACTCGCCAGGCAGCTTGTTGCCGTCGCGCACCAGTTGCAGGTAGAGCTGGGGTGACACCGGGACAGCGCCGGTGTTGACCACCTCGTGCTTCACGCGGATCGCATACGAACCCCGGCTCAGGGTATAGGTCTCAACCAGCCGCACGCCGCCCAGGTCGGGCGACTGGAACTTCAGAACCAGTTCGTTCGCGCCATCCTTGAGCACGCGCTCGCCGCTGAAACTCATCGGCGTCTTGTGGTTCGGGAACGCGCCGCCGATCAGGCCGGTCTGCGCCACATAGACGCGCTCGAGGCTCTCGTCGAGCAGAACGGTGGATTTCTGGGTGTCCGCCAGATCGGCGTGCTTGAGCAGTTCCGAACGGATGATCGAACCACCCTGGGTGTCGAACGTGAGCTTGAGCACATCCGTGGTGACCTCGATGCGTTCGCGCGCAACGGCGGCGGCCGGAGCCCCTGCCGGTACCCCCGCCGTCTGCGGCAGGGTTGTCGTCCCGGCGGGCGCGGGCGTCGTGACGGCGGTGCCGGTTGCCGACGCGGTGGGCAGACCCGCCTGGGCCGAGGCCGGCGCGGCCGCACTGGCTGCGGTCTTGGCCGGCGATGGGAAGAACGTGGCCTTGTTGCCGTTGTAGACCTGCCACTGGTCCCACAACAAGACCATGGAGAAGCCAAAAATCACCCAGAGAAAGGTGCGGCGGATATCGTTCATGAAGACTTCTTTGTCGAGGTAGGGGAGAGCAGCCGGGAAAACAGCCTGGGCCTGTCGGAAGGAACCGGGTCGTGTCCGCCATCGCACCAAGGCTGGCAGCGCGCGATGCGGCGCACGGCCAGGTAACTGCCGGCCGCCGCGCCGTGCTGCTCAAGCGCCTGCAGTGCGTAGGCCGAACAGGTGGGCTCGAAACGGCAGGATCCGCCCAGCATCGGGCTGATCAGCAACTGGTAGGCCCGCACCAGACGCATCAGCGCACGCCGGACGATCATGTGCCCTGCCCCGCCGCGACGCCATCCACCACACGGGCGAACAGCAGTTCGAGCTCGCCACGCACGGCGCGTTTCAGGGCGTCGGAGGTGGCGCTGATGAACTGATTTCGGTCAAACGTGGCACGCAGCCGCACCACATGGGCAGCAGCCGGCAGACGGGCGCCGAAGACCGAACCCACCTGGTAGATCTGGCGCTTGATGGCGTTGCGGGTCACGGCGCGGCGCGCCCAGCGCTTGGGCACCATGGCACCGATCCAGACATCCTGAACGCCAAACA